>Ga0163217_1105619_pt1 | contig 10171 bp, 3 predicted proteins | sample SynspAceP_FD_185933 | JGI IMG/M metagenome (GOLD analysis project Ga0163217, IMG submission 185933) | Saline lake microbial communities from Ace Lake in Antarctica - Synechococcus sp. Ace-P (PacBio error correction) | ecosystem: Environmental > Aquatic > Non-marine Saline and Alkaline > Saline ...
GCTGGTGAACACTCAGATCTGGCACGCGTATTTGCGAAACCAAGGAATTCAGCAAGAGCGAGACCTTCACAAACAATCCAGTGGTTGAATTTGGGTGCCTATTCCTTAGTGAACGGATCAATTCCACTCACTGTTGGATTGAACTTCGACGACGGAATCTAACATCATGGACTGGGGGATACTTGTCTCTCCAAATGTGATGATTACTGCCGCTTTTCGAAGCAATAATCAAACGCTGGACCTATAAAAAAAGACACACTGGGTTTAAGCTCTTCTCAGAGGCGAGAAATTGTGCAAGGTTGTTCAACTACTGCCAGGCGTGAATTTTTCCAAATCCAAAATTTGACGTGGACTCCTGCTTCGGAGCGAAAATGACTTCAAAGTTCCCCATCATTCCGGGACCCTTGCGAGATGGGATCTACACCCATTCGAAGCGACATGAAGATTCACGTCGAGCCATAGGAAGAATTCAATTTTGAGGTCATCAAATGAATCACTAATCACTAATCGTTCTATCCTTGCACCTCTAATCCATTCAGGTTACCGAGTGTGGAGATTTTGGGTTTTTACCTGTGACTGGCATGGAAGATTCCGGATGAAATCAAGATTCAAATCATTGACCCGTAACCGGGAAAAGTGGTCCGGGAAATCCTGCAAATGAAACTTGGTGCGCTGCGATTTCGAATACGGAAATAAACCTAAACTGAATACGCTTGGATTGACAGAGATGAGTTTTTGGGGATCAAACTAGCAATATGGGTCTTATATTTATTCGGGTTTTGATGCCGGAAAAACTGGGACAATTCATGTAGCACTCGACCACAACTGCGGAGATAAGGCTTTTAAAAGGGGCTACGGTAAGATGTAATCTCTCTGTAGGTAATCCAAGCTTTGATCAGGACTTATTTTTTCAAATATTTATAAATCCTAATCCTCCAAAAATCAATAAAATGGCCTCCGATTCCCACTGATAGAGGAGATTTCAAGACTTTTGGCGCAAGCAAAAAAGACTGGCGAGAACTGCCTGTACCAATAGAATTAGCGAATCCTTGGCAGCAATTCCTGGGAATGCCCAATAGATCAAAACTTTTGCGAAGGCGAAAATCTGACATTGAAGCGAAAATAAAAAGCCTGGAAATCAGCAAAAAGGGATTATTCGGAGGGCCTAATTCCGTTCACAAAAAATACTAATGACCCTCTCCTTTTTCCTTTCGTGATTCTTAGCTCAGTCTTTACGTTTAGGGTCTCTCTGTAAAGAGAACTTCAACTAGGCCTGAGGTACTTTTCAGAACCTAAAAAATAGCGCTAGTACCCGCATGCTAAAGAAAATATGCTAAAATCAAAAATGGTAAGCCCAATCCAACCATAAAGATAACCTGAGAGCTGATGCGTGTCAGCGTTACGTAGTTGCAAAGTGGCTAACCCCTCCAGAAAAGCCCGCAACAAGGTATAAATCAACATAATCTGAAAACTGACTCTAATTTTCCAGCTTTACTTATGGTTTTCATAAATCAAAATTAAAACTGTCGATCCGACTAGCGGCATTAAACCCTCAACCCAAAAGCACAAGCTAGAATGCTAGCACTCGGCCGCTTCCCGGAAGTAGGTTTGGATACACCTTTGAAAATACTACCGTTTTTTGTCCATCTTTAGAGAATTGCCTCGAACTCAAAATACTTTACAAGTGTAGAGTATAGTAGGAGCTCCGCTTGTTACAGCCCACAATGAAGTGAATTCTATAAGGGTCTCATTAACTATTGAAATGCATTTATCGCAATGAAGATTTGGCACACAAAGCTATCCATGCAGGTGTAGACCTGACCCTACTACTGGGGCGATCAATGACTCCAATTTTATCATTCAGACTTCAAGCCATAGTGTGCAACCATCGCTAGGGCAGCCAACAGGTTACGAAATATGCGAGAACAACATAACCCCACCTCGCCACCACCTTACAGGCAACAATCTGGCATCCTTGAGAATGGAAAGCGCATGGCATTTATTTTTTCCATCCGGATTAGCTCGCGATCGATTCGGTGTTTAAAGCCTCTTTAAATCCCAGGTGAGAAATCATCAACGTAACCAATGTGGCTTTATGGAGGTACTTATCGCTTTTTAACCTAAGTGTTTGAGCGCTAATGGCATCATATACTCACTTTGGGTTGGTCGAGACGATACCCAAGAAACTTGAAGCGAAGATTAAATTCGAACACCCAAAGAATGATTTGGGTTAGAATCCAACAAATCCGATTGAATGAATACTCATCCGATTTGAAGGCCTATGGGCTTCAGTGAGGCAAAGCCTAATAACTTGATTTCAGCTGTCGACAATACGTTTGCTCCCCAATATTCCAGAATCCTAAATGACTTCGGGCGGATATCGTGATGCAATCTCCAGTGACAAAATACCTCGTGGGCATTCCTGCGATGTCGTTAATGGGTTGACCTGGTCGTGAAGTGCGATGCGCTCGCTCTTCGTCAAGTTGAAATTTAAATTTCAGAATGGCCTGGTGGGGCTAATCCGGACCTCAGATTGTTTTCTTAGTGTTAAAGAGGAAATTAGAGACCACTTCACTTGCGTAGATGGGAGCGTGCATTCTCAAACGGAAAAAGCACGATCGGAGCTTTCCTTAGAAAGATCACCCCAAAAATCGAGCAAAGTTTACTGCCGGTTTTGAAGATCATGCCCAATCACGAAGGTAGCCTAAAAGTCAGAATGCCGGGATTTCTTGGAGGGATGACATTTCTTTTTTTCCTTTGAAGGGGGAACCAGAATCGAAGATGGCAAAAACAGTAACTTAGGAAGAGTTTCTCAATTTTGCCCTTAGCAGAATCTCTTGGAGGAGTGGAGTCCACTCTGCGGACAGCCTGCCACTATGACGCTGCTAGCATTCCCTAAAGAGCGAGCAGCGCGAAAACAGTCCGGACACAAGTGATTCTGCTGAATCGATTGAGTGTCGGGAGTCGAGATCCGGGAGGAGTTTGAAAAGATGAATTGTCCCAAATGCCCCTTTCCAGATTTAAATCCAAAATTATTAATTAACGGAAGCGCTTTCGTGACTGTACAGGGCTTTGCGTTAATTAAACCAATATCTTTTTAAAGAGAATTCTTGTCTGCCGCTCCGCTTGGATACTCAGCCGGCGCTGCGCTTTTCTTCTTTAAGATCCTTCCGCCCATTTGACGGTAATTTTTTTAGATGTACTTCCTGCTGTTCCGGCCCAAGTAATGCCCAGTTAGTGATTGCAATGCCAAATAGATGATAGACAATACCAAGGTTTGAAGGTTGTCTTTAGTTGCTCGATATCGGTATGGATTGCTGGAAACAAAGATTGGATGTTGACCCCTAAATGAATAAGTAGATTTCTCAAAATGATGATTTTTTCGCCAATCTCTTCAAAAACATCACGAAGTACTGTACTGTCCATCGCACCTCCTTTGCGGAACGATCCCAGGTACTCGAGTTGCGTTCCTGCAATAATCTGATTGATTGCCGTATTGACCATACAAAGCGTCTACACTCCCCCCGGCTAGATTTTTTCACAAATTTTTGGTAGAAGTCCTCCGAAGTTTCAAGAGTAACTTCCAACGACCATATCAAAAGTCTGGATATAGAAGTGCTCTTTTTTGATAGAATAAGAATTCCCGGGTATCGCCACCGCGTAGGTTAGGTCCGACTTGAAGTTCTTGCCTCTCCGTGGAGACTTTTCTCTACTAATTTTAAATCGAGCGATCTTCGTGACAGGTTTTTTTCCAGTTGTTTGAATCTGCAAATATCTATCAAAATTCCAGCGCCTTCCTTCGTGTAATGACATCTTAGCAAGGAGATCCGTATAACATCTCCAAAAAACTCATTTTCACAGAGTAAAGGAATGGCTTTTTGTTGGATTTTAATCCCTGCTTTCCCAGCTCTAGAAGAGTAGACTTTTTAGCTCGGCAAATTGCTGCTCGCAAAACTTGAAAAACTGGAGAAAGATTTTCTGAACATTTTAAAGAGATTCGCAACGAGAGTTGGCTCCATAGCCCCCACAGTAAATCTTTTTGCGTGTCCTAAGAGTACTTATATTTCTGGATTTGGCCCAGACGCTTATGAATTTCTTTTCGTTAACCACCCCCAGTTGCCGATGCCATGGATAAAAAAGGTGATTCTGGTCCACTCCCCTGAGGCCATTCGCCTTGATCCAAGTTTTTTTTTCGAAGGCTTCCTAGTATGAATCGTACATTCTCCGAATTAACTCTTCTCTAGCGTCCCGTTTCAGGGCTGCTGCGGTGTGGCTGCGTACGGGCTGGTGCGGTCGTTCCGTTGCGCCCAGAATGGTTCTCCGTTTAGGATGTTATTCTGTTATCGTCCTTGATTCGTGGCTCGAGGGCCATGTGTTCCGCCTCCTGTCGGGTCCGCTGCTGCGCTCCATCGATGCGATGACATAACCTTTTCTTCTTCTTTGTGCGGGCTTTCTTTTGGTCTCAGGAGACTGTGCTTGGCTTTTCGCCCGGGAATCGTCTCTCGTTCTGTCCGGAGCGCTCTCGGCAGCGCGTTTCGTCTTCTTTTTACATACGCTTTCGCCTGCCCCCGGGAACTTGGTGTCGGACAGTAGAAAGACCCCGTGGGCGACTGTTTCCGCGCGCGCTCGCCGGACGCCCCAGGCCCGCCGCCCCCATATAATCTCTTTGGGGAGCAGTCTGCGCCCCGCGCGGTCGTCCGGCCGATCATTCCGCGAGATGTTTTTGGCTTCCCTCGGCCAAAAGCGGCCCAGCTTGAGCTTATGCCCGCAATCAGGGAGGGTATGTCCGCCTCCTGATTCGATCCATCGACTTAGCTGAGACGTCGTGAGTCGAGAATGTTGCGTCGCGGCTCCGGTACATGCGCCCGGTTGTCCGATGTGGAATTACGATACCTCGGGTTTTAGACGGAACTGCGCGGTTGTGGCGCAGGCCGCGCGCTGACGGGATGCCGGACAGTCCAGGCACACTTAGAGCTGGGCACGTGCCATTGGTTTCGGACGCAAGATTTTAAGCAGCTGGCACACTATGCTGCGCGTGTAGGCCGACGCCTGATTCGAAGGTGATCGAGGACGTCCGAAGGGATGGATGCGGCGGCGATAATGCGATCTCGCGTTGGCAGCCGAAGTGCCGGGCGGGTGCTCGGAGTGAATCACAGCCGCTGGCGGGAACCGCCATTGGGTCAAGGAGCGAGGCGTCGCCGTCTGCGTAGCCATATGTGACTGGGCGTACTGGGGGCAGTCGCAAATTCTCGTGATTGCTTGGCTGTTCGTGATTCGGCGCGGATTTGTGACGCGGCGGGCGTGCGCAACTTGCGCTGCAATTGCCCGCAAAAGAGAGTAGGCACAACGCAGGATGCACTCGCGGGGTGTGTCTGCGTCCTTGGTAGGGGCGCACGGAGTCACACTATATCGCGCAAGCTTCAGGCCGCCGCTTTACCGCTGCGCGCCCTCGGTCGGGGCGGCGTAGGCATGGCTGGCGCGCGGGTGGCTTTGTTTCTGACGCCATTTGTTTGACAGGCATACTTGCCAGGGCCGGTCGGGCCCGGTCCGCAGAGACGTGGTTGTGTTTTTGTTCAGTGGGAACAGTGCACTCGCGGGGCGACGCGACGGGAGCTCAAGTCAGGCGAGCGTCGGTGATGTTGAGGCTGAGGAACTGGATACAGAAGCCCGCATCTGGTCGGATGTCCTAGCGCGCTCGTACTTCTGAGCCGGTTCCTAGGGAGACCGCGCCTCACGGCGCGCGGGCGCGGAGGGCCGTCGGCGATCTGGCGCATGTTGGGAGTAGAGTGTCGTTGAGGCTGCTGTGCGGTATGTGTCTCTAGAGAGTGACTCCACGCCATCACCGTGTGCAGTTTGCGGCCCCACAGGCCAGCCATTGGCAGCCATCGCGTCACCATCGCAGCCGTCACAAGCACGCAAATCAGAATTGAGTGCCGCACCGCCCAGCCAAAGGCGCCAGACGCGTAGACGCCCGGCCTGACGCGAATGTCGCCCGCCAGCGGCTGTTGATCATCTGTGCCAGCATTTGCGGCCGCGGTGGACGGGCAGGCTCGGGTGAGCTCGGGGGGCGCCTATAGTTGCATGGGGGGGCCCGGCTAGCGTAACTGCGGAAATAGGTGGATTATGCATATGAAACCAGGAGTTAAGTGTCTGATTGTAAGTGTCCAATTGCCCTGTATGTCCTGACGCCAAATTTTATGAATTCCTATAGGGCGTACTGAAAGTCTCGGCTTAAGACGGTTTACTTGATGGAATGCAGCACTGATCGTTTGGCGATACATTTATTACATTCGTGTTATCAAATAGGAAAATCAAGGGATCCATTTCTTAAATGTACTTCAAATCCTTATCAATTTTCTCGGTTTGAGAGTTGGATTAAAACCCCTAAAAATAGGCTGAGATCTGTACCTCGGTTGGCCTGCAGCCCATTGCCAACCGCCGTTATTTGTAGGCTAGTCGGACTGTTAGGATCCATAGTCCAATAATTTTTTTGCAAAGTTGCTTTAACGAAGCTTCATTAGATATGTGTATACACCCAATGTGAGCGGTTCATGCGACGATCCAAGTCAATGTCAGGTAATCGGCGTAGAACGGATTCAATAGTGTGACACTAGCTCGTGTTCATTTGGCAGTGACTAGTAGGCAGAAATTTCAGGAACAGGTGCTTGAGTACAAATTGACTTTGTCGTGTAGAGAAGATGCGACCCAATGCAATCGGACCCGATTATGCATAAACCCGTTTTGATTAAGTTCGGCGCATTCCAAGCAAATCCACGATAGGATAACCAGTTGTACCTTTGCACCATAAGCTCAACATTCCGCGCATTTCGATTATTTCTCGCCAAGGAATCTGATCATAGGCAGGTTTGAAAGCCCGGTCAATAAACAGCGGGGTTTATCAGGCTAAGATAAACCCATGTAGAAATTCTCGCCAGATCAATTGCATTTTAGAAAAAGTCGCATTAAGTGAAGCGGCTGTTTAGCAAGTTTACGAAATGGAAATCGTCCCAAAACGAAGAATGGGATGCCCAATCGTGAAGTCCCTTTGACAGCGGGAAGTTTCCTTTTTTTCAATCGTATGTGGCTGAATCAATTCTCCATCTGCTGTTTTGGGTGGAATAGGAAATCTCTGAATGCTGAAAATCCCATATCAGCTAAACTTGGAAATTTGGAAGTTTGTCAGATTGGAAAATAATTTTTCCAATTCATGTTCATCCAGTGGACTAAACTTGGTCCTTATGGTACTTTCCAGCCATACTCTATATCCTAAACGAGGTAACACTTTTATAAAGAATCTCCTGAATCCATTAAGGATCCCCAGGTTCAAAAATCATCTGATCTTTGAACGTAAAAAATGGACTCCTTCCCCTTTAGCAGATTCTCATGGCCAGTATCTCTTGATTTGGCATAAGGTTCATATTCTCGATTGGTGTACACACCTTCAAAATTTCATATTCCGCAAGAAGTGATTTGAAAATTGCCTCTGGCCACCATATTTTAACCAAAGACTGCTTCCCAATACTCTCCAATTCAACAGAAAGCCTTAGTGACCTGGTCATGGATAAATTCGACTCGGGCATCTGCTTTTGTCTCAAGCTTGTCCAGAATATTTTTATCCAAAAATGGAACATAGGAAGAACATTTTTTCCTGCTGCAAGGCATAAAAAAACCAAAAGTATTGTCATTGAGGGCGGAGATCCCGTCTAAACCAAAAAAGAGATATTTTTTTTCATAAGGCGATTTTCTAAAACAAGACGTTAAGGCGAAATTTGTTAGGTTTTTTCTTTCGAATCAGTGAATTCCTGGTTCCGCAATGGAGGAGGAGGAAAATCGATTTTAGCGAATCCCATTCGGTTTCCTACGGGGGTGAGATCAATAGGCTTCCAAACTGTCGTTTTTTAATCCAAGTTATACCTTAGAAAATCGTCGGAGTCATTGATTGTAATTTCCTCTTTTTAGTTTCGGTAATCTTTTGGAATAATTCGGAAGAATGAGTTGAAGGGATATAAACGTTTTGAGAAAAGCGACACTCCGTATGTGGCTACGTTTTTCGATAAAGGAAAGCGAGGTGAAGGTTAATTGAAATTATTACGAATTGAAAGATGCGATTCGGTAACACACCATCTTCCCAGTGAGCAAGTTATTCGGCTGCCAAATCCCCCGATAAATCGAAGCAGCTTTGAGCATTTTCCTAGGTTATCAGTAAATCCTCCATCTCTTGAAACCCGAAGCCGCCCATCTAAGAATGTGTAATGCTACACTTAAATTGGAAAGTCTCCAATGGTGCTCTGATTCTAGTGATGCCCAAGTCAAAAATTCACTTCTCTCTAGGTTTTATCTATCTTGACTCAGGAAGTTATTCAGCTGAGAAGAGAGCAATTGCCTATAGCTGGAAGGAATGGTAGATACACCGGAAACTTGGCCTTCAGAGTTGAAAATCCACGGGTTCATGATTCACAGAGAAATACTTGGCCGGTTCTTTCCTTTCATCGTTGGGCGATTCCCGGTTTTGAAAAGGCGAGATTGTAAGTCTGGCACATCTCCGCTCGAAGGGGGAAGTCTGAGAAATCAAACCCAAAAGTGATGTCAGGAGAAAGCAAATTCCCAATTGAGATTCATGACACCATCCACAGGATATCTTTCGAGTAGAGCTTGGACTCCGTATTTGCCAGCGTGCTAATGGCAAGTAGGGGTTGGATAGAGACATCTTTCTGTGTAAGGCTGCCGTCAGATTCATCACTCCCTGATAAGGATCTCCATACCAGGTAAATCCGGCCTCCGGGTCGTACCCGTAAAATTTTCTTTTGACGACTTATAAAGTGAAAAATTATACCCTCCTTCTGAGATTGATAAGTTCCGCCATTTAAGTGTGAAATTCCCACTGGGTATATATTCATCGCCAATTACTCCACTCCTCGTCCGGAGATGCCTTCACGCAGTTTGGGGTCGATGATGATTTCCACGTAGGCTCAGGAGTGATATCCAAGTTGAAATTCAATTCTGACATTTCTCCAAGGCAAGTCCTGTTAATGTCCTCTGCGATTTGCTTGATTCGGATTTTGTAATCCCTTGAATATTGAAAATTAGTTGAATGAAATCTTCTTTGCACCCTGTGAACTTGAACTAGCCAGGGATGAAAAATTCCAGTTCCGGATTACTGTAGCTTGGCAGTCGTCTAGATTTTGTAGATCGTCCCCTTTTAAGCGACGGTCGCTGAAACTAATCCGTAGAAGGCTCCCTTTTCCATTCTGTGTTTCAAATACATGGAAATCTGTAGTGTGGAATTGATATCCAAGAAATATTCTTGAAACCATTGTGAATTGAAATTCCTCCAAGTAAGACTGGCGGGGTGATTGTATTCATCTCGGAGTGTGACTTCCCTGGAAACTGATCTGGGTAGGACGAATACAAATACTTCCCATTCAAAAGGTAAATAAAGCGTATGTGAGGTAGTTTAAACTTTAATTTTCCCATCGTTGATGCGACCTCTTCCAATCTAGTATCGGACCTGGTGACTTCACCACCGATTTTGATTGATCCAGTTACAGTCCCTTACCGAGGTCAGAAATGTAATTAGAGAGAAAATAGGCTCAAAGATGATCAGATTTAGCTGTGTCCAGTCGTGCGGTTTCATGTCTAAGCTTAGATCTGCAACAACCCATTTTACCATTTATATTTCAATGGACTTATTTCCATTGGGGTGTTGTCAGTGAAACTTTGAATCTCCTCCGGGCCCCAATATTAAAAGTCCTGGCTACTATATCCCCAACTGGAATTTAATGATTCCAAAAATTGGACATGCTAAAGATTTCCAGCCAATCAGAGGATTGGAATAGACCTGCTCAAAAGTGATTTCCCATTCGCAAAGCCCCTGATTAGTCTTGGGGTAGTAAAAGTGTTTAATCAAGTCAATATTTACATTGGGATAGTCCAGATTTTAATGTGGTTCGATTTCTAACTCGCCTATTTTCCCTTCAGCGCGATAAACTGATTTTGATTAAACACTTTGGGGACATTTTGGAAATTCACTTCATCAGGCGTCAAAGTACATCGAATTGAGTGAATCAAAATTTTCCACTCCCGATTCAGCACTTTTAAAGAAAGAGGATCAAAGGTTAGTTTTGGTATTTTTTCTGATGAAAATATTTTGCATTAGCTTGATTCGAGCTGC
>Ga0163217_1108323_pt1 | contig 10171 bp, 9 predicted proteins | sample SynspAceP_FD_185933 | JGI IMG/M metagenome (GOLD analysis project Ga0163217, IMG submission 185933) | Saline lake microbial communities from Ace Lake in Antarctica - Synechococcus sp. Ace-P (PacBio error correction) | ecosystem: Environmental > Aquatic > Non-marine Saline and Alkaline > Saline ...
AATGCGGAAGAATGTGCTTCCCAGCCAGTTTAAATACGGGCGTTGGTTATACACCGTGTAACTGAGGCCTCACATTTTTGTGAGCAGAGAACGACCCATAAACCCTGAACCATGTTCCCACCGTGAACATTTTGAAAATCGGCGTTGTTGTATCCCGGTCCATAAGGTGTCGGGCGTCTGCTGTTCGATAGAGGTGATGAGCACTTGACACTGCAGCCAATCGTAAATTTTCGGCCAACATTTGCCGATGTGTCCATCCATTCGGCGTTTTGTCGTCCACAAAAATGTGACCTGCTTACCAACGGCCGTAAACCATGCCTTGGGCAATCTTTCACAAATGACAATGTCTTTTGCTGACCTCGCGACACTATTTCCGCAACCGGCCGGCTTGTATTTTTAACCGAATCTGTCGGCTCGATTGGTCCCATACAAAGGGGCCCCATTCGCCGTTCCTGATGCCCGATGACTCACCAGAAAACTTCCGAGTAAAGTTGGCCTGATCCCAGCCGGGGATAAAATCCAGCTTTTAGCTCATTCGCCCAGGCTGCATAGTTTTCTCCGAGAGGCAACCAGAAAGCCTCTTTAAAACAGGGAAAAAACGCCGCAAGACGGGCAATCCGTCACTCGATTGCTCACAGGTCCGTACTGGCATCCCAGGCCCGCATCCGCGTTTTTCATCTATTCTACCCATTTTCAAGCGTTGGTTCCGCTGTGATATAATCGCTGACATTCTGCCAAGCGCCACCACCAAAAGAAGTCCACGTGGAACACTGGACCAATCCCAGGAACTGCCCTGTGCTTACTCCGGGCGCCCGCCACAAATATAAACACGCCGGGTCAATCACCGATACCGGCAAATGTCGCGCTAATGCCGGACAGATTGCGTAGCTGGGCGTTCACCAATCTACTCTTTAGCACTGTCTCCTTAAGGCGACATCTCTGGAAATTGCCCAAGCTGATGCGCATAAAATTGAGGCGTGCCCCGCTTCAGGTGCTGTCCCTTTGAATTCAGAAATTCGGAATTACCAAAAGTTGAGAGCATCAGAGTTACCCGCAAGTAAGGATTTGATAACACCAGACTGGTCACGCCAGAATTAGAACAACCCATCCCATCAAGAGTGCGGGCATCTCAGGCCACCAAACACCGTAAATTCTCTGCTGTAGATGTTGGACCACGGCTTGGTGGCGACTGACGCGGAACGCATTCCGGCCTATGCCCAAGTGAGCCAATAGCCTAAAACTGGTTTTACCAACTGCCGTTAGCGCCGTAATATTAGATTAAAAAGCGGGGGAGAAGGTGACGGGCTTTGCCGCCTAGTACGGAAAGTGCTCGGTTTGGAAGTGTAATCAGTGCCATAAAAAAACGCAGGGCCTAGGCCCCTACCTAGTGCGAGCCATCTTTCAGGCGGTCGTCCATGACATATCCATTCCGGGTGCAACATAATGTGTAAACGTATCGTCAATACAAAAATTGCTTCAATACAGCAATGCAATTCCGCGGAAAGTGCAAGACCATGGCTTTTCACCTACTTTGACGCATATCCATTCAGCAAGATTGGATTTACGTCGTCCTTCGGCCTCGGTCCGCATGGTAAGCAACGGTATCTGGCACCATTTGATTCACATTTTGGAGTAAGCGTGCGTAAATCGTTCAGCGAGCAACTGCTTCAACAGTTGTCGAGTCACCCAACTTCGACGGAGATATTGGACTGTGTGAGAGGTGTGTGTCGTTGGGATACTGCATACTCACTCTGAGAGTTTTCGAGAGATATATCTTGCTCTACCCACCAAATATATCAACCTATACGTATCTCGAATGAGCCACTAAAAATGAATTCGTGATACTCTCACACCTGCCCATTCGAGACATGGATGTCAGTGCAAAATAATGCCCAACTGTCCTCCGAATCCTATCATCCACTCTCATAACCACATCTAATAAATAACGACAAATGATCTCCGACCGTCAGATACAGAAACTTTTCCCTCACAAATCGATTTAACATAACTCTGAATTCCTGTTACCTTAAGAGCGACCTGAGTTATCACCTGCTTTAATCCGAGGCAGTCGACACAAACATACAACACTGAAATAGCGCTTTCCGTTATTTCTATATGTTTCTTGAAATCTGGAATCAGAAAATGAGATCATGTTATCGTCACTAGCCTTTCCAGAATGCTTCACAGTGTTTAGCCAAGAGTGCAGGTGCACGGTCCAAAGTAAGGGAGAATATCCCACGGATACACACTCTTGAGGTACATTGTAACCATGCGCTCAAGGACAGCAATCATCGCGTGGAGAGAGCGTGGCACTATATCTGAAGAATCTGTACGAGTATTCGCGAGCCTTGAACTAGGAATCGAAGAGCTAGTCTATACACATATTCCGCTAACTTTCTCGGCCGTTCCGTGTTACTCAGATGGTCGCCAACCAAAACCTGCCTCTCACACACGCAAGCCCGAGTTAAATTGCCTGTCATTTAGACTACTCCAGCATCTCAACTCTCTTATGCCATCGAGTGAGCAGCGCTGTGTATTAATTTCATCACTTTTCTCTTCTAGAAGCTCCAAATTGTTCAGGTAAAGACAGTCTCGCGAAAAAGCTTATGCGACGCAGAAGCTTGTATATAGAGTACGAGTGCTTAACTGACATACAAAGTTTCAAGGTCCGTGAGCCGTAATATGTGGCGATGAGACTCCTGGGCTTTTTTCGCCAAACCCTTGAATACTACTTCCTCCTTCCCGCTGATCAACTGCACCACGCATACATGCACTTGGACAGATGTGGAGTTCTCTTGCACGGTCTTCAAGAGACTACTCGGTCCGCATGTTCCTGTCTGAGAACTACTTCCCCGACGGCCTAAAAATATGCGTTACATACAATGATTTTGCGAGCGTAATCACCCGTATGGCAGGTTGGGTGCTTATCGCCAGGCAGTACTCCTGTAAGAATCTCCTCAGCGACTCAAACTCTAGTCAGATAAAAGTCAGTGGCACTTCAGGCCACTTTGCACAGTGAATGATTGCCGGGAAAGTAAAATGCTTTTCGGATTCCCAATTTTTCGCATGTCGATCTATCAATCGCGAGTCAACTTTAGCTTGAATAAGGCAAACGCAATGCCGAAGACTACGATATTGTGCTACGTCTGCAAGCAAATAACGCACCAGCAGCGCAGCTAGGATGCGAGCGTACCACTCGAGCCGCGGATCAGTCTTCACATCCGCACTCGAGCTGCACGCCCCAAGCACACGCATAGTCTGGACCAATACGAAATGCACCTTTTATACCGGTCTTTAAAAGCCCGTATCACCCTAGTCTCCGAGGATACATCCTGTTATTAAAACCTTTCCAGAACTCTTTATCCATTAAATTAACTATCCAAACATCGCGAACATACTTTGAACGCGCGAATCCAGCTCCAGCTTGTGTGTGCGTATTGCGCACAACCCTGTGGTAAACGCTGAAGCAGACAAGACATATGAGAGAGGGCATAAACTTGGATGCGACGAGATGACTAAGAGGCGCACATGAACGGAGGCTATCGCCGCTGCTCAAGGAATATATTCAGACTCGCGGCTACTGTTGACGAGTTCACGACAAAGTTGAACCTTTACCTGACAGTGCATTACCTCAACGCGTTCTCATATTAAGGAATCGCACATCTTCTGAGTCTCAGATATATACAAGAACGTTCGAAAACTCGCGATTTGCAGGGATTTTCACCCCTGATAATCTACGGCAAGTGCGAGCCCACACTTATATCACTCCATCCAGCCTTCCCTGTCATGGTATATAGGTTGAATCAACATCTCATCCTTGGAATTCATTCCTCATGCTCCAGAAATGCAAGACGTACATCCCGCGATCTTGTATACGAGTGCTTTGAGAGCATAGATATCCATGATGACAGAGTGAGCCTCCTGAACAACAGGAATGAGATTTTCTTGATGACGCCACGAGAAGCAGACGATATGTACATGCTTCGACGGAGCGTAACTCTATTCCGCCATATGATATTCTTTTATCAGTGGGCGAGCACCGAATTGCGCTAGGGGCATGAGACCCGATATGGTAAATTTATTCGAAGATTTACTTTCCTCGATTGCCGTGCTTTATCATATTCGATCGACGTATAAACTGCCCAACGTAGCACGCCGCAAGGTGCTTCGGAGTTACAGCAGAATACAGATCTCAACAAGACTTCGCGGTATCGAATAATCCGCACATATCTGTGCTAATTCTCCGCATAGCCGAGTCGAGGATCTAGAGAACCGTCTGAATAGTGGTAGCACAAGTAAATTAATAATTTACTTGAGCGGCACTCTCCAGACCTGCGTAGCGAGCAGTCCCATCGTGTACGAGATTGATCTTATAACGATGGCCATGAGTCGTGCTTTGATTTCCATCGCGCGAGCAGAGCATCGTATCAGGTGGGCTAACCTATCGGTGGCTAACAGTAGTGCCGAACGTATCTGTCCGACACCTGCAACATAACCGACCACAAGCGGTTCACAATTATTTTCTGATATAAACAGTTCCGAGAATCTCTGCAGCACTGAAACCACTACTATGGATCAAAAAACAATCGCACGGTGGTGGCGTGATCATGCACTAGAGCACTACGTACTGTGCACACGAGACCCTAATGCGACTTATCATTAGAGCGCAGCGAGAGCAGCTCCAAGCAACGTAGTCGTCACATACTCGTATGCACGAATCCACTCACATGGTGGAGAGACCTGGAAAATCACCTCTAACTCGGATTATCATTCCTGCCTCTGAGACGTAACACAGTGCCGTCCGTATCTATAAGCTCAAGACGAGCAGCGCGAGAGGACGGAAATGTCGCCTTGCATGGACAAATTCATTGAGTCACGAAATCTATCCTCACGCCGCGCGCGAGGTGCGACGCCGCAAATTCGTCTCTATATCTCTATTACTCACAGAAGTATTACTGCCACTAGGCTAGATCATTGAGGACTGAATGTGGCTCGAATAGCGACGTTTCGTTAGCGAGTCTACGCTTGCCATATGGTAGTACCAGCTGAGCTAATATGTGTCAGTTTAGAAGTTCGGAGCGGCGTGTCGCGAATTAGATATAGAAATACTCGTTGGGCACTTGAGGGTCACACGGCTATTTTAACATACCCAAGTGTATCTCTTTTCTCACTAACTCCGGAAAATGCTTGCAGGCGCCGGTGAAGCAGGGAGTGTACTACGGCTGGAGTGCGTTCGAGGTATCTATTATCACAATGGCCACTATCCCAAATAAGTCTATTTGTGAGAATGCCAAACTGTTTATCATAAAGGTCATAAAACTGAAAACGCCGACAGAAGGAACATCGCATGCGACTTAGTCATGCGCGGTATCGAGCTGTTCTAAAAATAGGCTAATCCCGCGAGTAAGCACTTCTGGAGTATCAACTTTACTCTGAGTATCACATTCCAGTCGACTCTCACATATTTCCTCAACAACTCTTATATCATTGCACCACGTCAGGAAGGAGTATGTAGAGAATATTTGAGTCAAACTGTGTAGATATTGAAAAACTTCTAAAAGGTAGTCCTACAAACCAGATATCCATTTCGATTTGAATTTATCAACTGCGCCTCAGTAGCTCCTTATTATAAAGATCAGTACGAGAAAGGTCACGTAATTTACATTGGCGCAAGCTCACTAAGAGAAATCCAAGCTATCACTGGAAGATTCTACACAACTATTCGCGTACCGCGTTCTGTCCTGCTCGACGAGGCTTCCTTGGAAACACACTCGAATGATAAAAACTTCAACCAAAAGAAAATATGTAAGAGTAACTAGTGGCCCATGAACTGATATAACTCAGAAACCAGTTCACCGGGTATATCCCTGTTTCTGACTGCCCTCACCTCCCGCATAGATCTGACAGATTCCTAGTTCAGGATTAAAAAGGCGATTCGCGAGAGAGAGCACCAAACGCGATGCGTTTTTTTGGAGAGCACAGTGAAATCCATTTGAGCAAAAGCCCGTGCCTTGCCATGTATCATCTCAAAACAACACCGTTTTTGCTTTAATTGAGATTTCCGAGGACCATTAACACTCTGGATCACTTTACGCACCTAGGACACAAAACATCCCACTTCGTCTAAGCACAGTGGAAGTGTCTAGCTACGCAGGACCCTGTACACACACACAAAAAGCCCCGAGTCTCTAAAAATCAGATTCAGTCTCAACAACCAGGAGAGCGTTCAAATAGCCTAATCACTTCTTTGCCCGTGCACGACAAAGCTTGACGGACCAATTTTGCCGAACGCGCTGGGGTGAAGGTACAGATCTGCGCAGACAAAGAAATTTGAATTGAATCAAAGCAGGGCGAGACCGCTTCCGAGCACATCAAATAGCGTTGTTGGTAAAAAAAAAAGCCCAACTCTCTAAATAACCAGACATCCTGGGCGACCTTGCTATGCCAGAGTCATGTTTCACCCAATGTGGAAGAGCGGAAAGTTTTGAGAGCTTCCGTCTGGAGCTTGCGCAAAACAAGAGTGAGCTAGAACGGCGTATAGTTCGATTAAGTCACCGGCGTTCTCATGGTTTCTCAAGCAAGGATGTTCGGTTATTACTTGAACGGTTTTGCTGTTGGACAGTTGCGCAAAGATTCAAACGTTGCGTACTGTAGCCACCGGAGGCCACCAGTTCCGGCGATGGGCCCATCAAATGTTTGAAACTTTGGGTTGTCCTAGAAGGCGCGTCAGGTTAGTTGTCCCCGTAAAAGGCGTGTTAGAGCTTGCGCGCCTATTGCTGGATGACGTGGATAGATACCGGTCACCTTGGTGATTGGTGATAATCACTTGCGCGCTACCGTGGGCAGAGTTATAGCGTTCACGTCTAAACTGATGAAAGAGGGAGAAAATTTTTCCCCGATTACAATCGGGTTATTCCCCGCGGTGCGCGATAAAGTCGTATTGGCGGATCTAGGATTACCCCCTCGAAGAATACTCTGCAGCGGGGCCGGTATTGCACTGTCTCAACACGAAAAACATTCGGCGGTGTACGTTTGAATCTGGCGTCCAATGAATCTCCATAAGTGGTTTGCTGAACAACTCCAGACCAGGAACAGGACGGACGACGGCGTTGCCTGTAGATTATCAGGTGAAACCCTCGAGCAAACTCGGTGTTCATTCAAAACGTTGGCTATCTGGATAGATGTCATGAACGCGTTGGGAGTGATGATCAGGTAAAGGAGGTACACTTTCGTCGATTACTGCCTAACATAGCGCGCCTGAATGAATCCCCCAGAACGGAATGCTCGCTGACCTCTATGTTGTTATGCCAATCGTTTGTAGGTTTGACCAGCAGGGTTCACAATCACAAAACAGCGGTGTCAGTGTAGTACCTAAGGCGGGGTCCCGCGTATTAAGTCGGTGTATGTAAGTTCATCAGGATAAAGAGTCTGAAAGGTTTTTAATTAAAAACCAAGGGAGTTCCGGGTGTGGGCATGGTGACACGTTTTTAAAAAGAAAGCGGTATAAAGGTGCATTTTCGTATTGGTTCAGACTTATGAGTTGCGTGCTGAGGGCGCACCGGGTTTTAAAACTGGATGCGCGGTGACCGCCCTCCGCTCCCGCGTTTGTTGCGGCAGAACCTTCGAGTCCTTGGTGCATAACTATATAAACGCTGGAGGGCAGTGGAGGGGCCAATAAATTTTTTCCACCTGCATTGCCGAAGCTCACGCGACCTTTTTTTCCGAAATGAGTCTATCTGTCGAACGAAGTTTTCAGGGTTGCCTGGAATAGCACCCCAGAACCTGGCCATTATCGGGTTGACTTCGGCAAAAAATCATCTGCGAGGAAAAAGAATTCAGGCGCGTCGGTGGAAGAGGTGTTCAAAGACTCGGGACCCAGGTACGGCCTGGCCTGCGGCATCCATCCGCCCAAAGTGGCACTGTAGCGCGCGGCTTGACAAGACGGGAAGAAGTGGTTATCAGGGGGCTGCACAACAGCCCCAAGGGCGTACGCAATATTCTGCTCACGGACCTGAACTTTTTGTAAATATTCTGCCCCAAATTCTCTTGAAACTTTTGGCGCCCAAAGTGTCGTGACATCATTATCCGACATTTGTTTAATGAAATTCAGTCGCACGATGATGGAAAAGAGTGCGATTTTTATCCAGAGAAGCCAATAAAACCTGAGTTTTTTTAGGCAGTTTCTTCACGACCACACCATAACACCCGGGCCCGACAGCCACAGGTGCACGAAGGTCATGAGCCAGTGTACGTGTCCCCGCCGATATTTTAGTTAAAGGGGAACGTTTTCACGGGTTTTCTTTGTATATAACCGATCTGCGACAGTATTTCGCGATAACACAGAATAATGTCCGGAAGGAACCTGATTTACCTGCGATGAAAACACCTGGTTATTTTCCAGCCATACGGCAACTGCGAGTTTTTTCTCACCGTCCGATGTAATAAAGGGGCCGGTACCTGATGGTGTTGCGTGACGGTCGGGGTTGGGTTTATCGATCTTTGGGATAGTTGGGTGCGGATTGCGCCTGGGAACACCTGGCAAACGCGGGTGAACACGATTTTTATAATCAAACGTGAGATGGTGGGGGCAATTTTCGACGGGTAATCGGCTGTGCAGATGAATCACGCATTGGGGTGACTCGAAACACATTTTCTACATACTGTATCTGAATACGCCAAAGATTATGCCCTCGCTTAAAACGTATTTACGTGCACGCTTTTACTCCAAAATGGATCAAAATGGTCAGATAAACCGTTGCTTTACACTGCGGACCGGGCCGAAGACGATCGACGAAATCATTGCTGAATGGATATGGTCAAAGTAGAGTGAAGCCAATGGGTCTGCATTCCGCGGGAATTCTGCATTGCTGTTGGAGGCAAGTCTTTTGGAATTCATTTTGAGATCAGGTTTAGCTACACATATGGCAACCGAGCGAATAATGGATATGTTCATGATCGACCGCCTAAAGAATGCTTGCTACTAGTAGGAGGCCTAGGCCCCTGGTTTTTTTTTATGCCAAACTTGAATAAACCCTTTCTTTCAATACTAACCGGAGCACTTAAAAAGTTGCCCCGTGAAACTTGGCGGCAAAGGGCACCGTCACACTTCTCCACCCAACGCTTTTAATTTAATATATCGGCGCTAAACGGTCAGAGTGTGGTAAACAGTCCCTGTTAGAGGCTATTGGCTACTTGAGGCATAATAGGCCGATCGTTCCGCGTCAGTCGCCAACCGAACCGCGTCCAACATCTAACAAGGCAGAGATGTACGGTGTTTTGGGTGGCCTGGATGCCGGCCATCATACTTAGATGGTGGTGGTTCTCATCTGGCGTGACCGGCAGATGTCTGCGTGTTTCAAATCCTTATGCTCGGCCTAGTAAGTAACTACTGAATGCCTCACTTTGGGTATTCCGAAAAAATTCTAATCAAAGAGACAGCACCTGAAGCGGGCGCCTCAATTATATGCGCATCGGCTTGGGCCAATTCAGAGATGTTCGGCCTTAAGGAAGACAGTGCTAAGAGTAGCTGTGAAACCGGTAACGGAGCAATCTGTCGGCATTAAAGCGCTGACAATTATTGCCGGTATCGGTGATTTGACCCCGGGCGTGTTGATATGTTGCGGCCGCCCGGGTAAGCACGGCAGTTCTGGATTGGTCAGTGTTTCCACGGGACTTCTTTGGTGGTTGTGCAGCAATGTTCAGGTATATCAAAAGCGAACAACGTGAGAAAAAATGGTCAGATATAGATGAAACGCTGAGCGGGCCTGGGATCCAGTACGACTTGTGAAGCAATGAGTGAGGAATGCCCCCGTCTGCGCGTTTCCCTGTTTAAAAGAGGCTTCTGGTTGCTCTCGGAGAAACTGATGCAGCTGAGGCGAAATGAGCTAAAGCTGGATTTTAATCCGGCTGGGATCAAAATGCCAGAAACCTTTATCGGCAGTTCTGGTGATCAATCGGATCCAGGAAACGCGAATGGCCGAACGTTGTTGGACCCCCCAATCGAGCGAATTCGGTAACTCACCGGGCCGGGTTGCGGAAATATTGTCGCGCGGTCAGCAAAAGACATGGTCATTTTGATGAAGATTGCCCAAGAATGTTCTACGTTTAACGCCGTTGGTAAAAGCAGGTCACATTTTGTGACGACATAAACGCCGAACTGGATGACAACATG
>Ga0163217_1113096_pt1 | contig 10171 bp, 5 predicted proteins | sample SynspAceP_FD_185933 | JGI IMG/M metagenome (GOLD analysis project Ga0163217, IMG submission 185933) | Saline lake microbial communities from Ace Lake in Antarctica - Synechococcus sp. Ace-P (PacBio error correction) | ecosystem: Environmental > Aquatic > Non-marine Saline and Alkaline > Saline ...
GTGCCGCCCCGCAAAGGCAACCTGCACCTGAATCTCGTCATTCCAATTTTAATACTGTGCTCTCAAATCTGAAAAATCAATCTCATTGACCACCCCTCACAACAATGGTGCCTATACTTCGCTGCGGACAAGGCGGTGAAGCAGGCTCCTGCGCTGCTGTCAAACAGCTCAAGCGGGCGCGGTTTCCGCAGCACTGGCAATATACACGACCTCGGCTCAGCAGGCTGAGGCCGAGGGCCTGGAGCCGGCACAGTTCCTCTCATGCCCTCTGCGAGCAGGAGGTGGATCACCGTCAGCTGGCAACGCAACCAGTCGAGCTCCTGCGGGAGGCTCATTCATGCCGAGCACCGAATAGGACTACGATGGACTTTGATCAAGACAACTCAGATGAGCGGGACTTAAAGCATTGTGTCAGGTTTTTAGAGGCTGCAAGGTACTGGCCGCAGCACACCTGGCTGCGCAAGGCCGAGAATCTGCTTGCTGCATTGACCACACAGCGGCGCGCTGGGCTAAGGACCACCATCTGTGGCCCTAGACCATCACAATGGCAAGATGATCACGCGGCTAAGGGATCAACCAGTCTGAGCGGTTCTTCCGGCCATCCCGCTCTGGTGCAGCTGCAGCAGAAGGCCAAGGCCAAGCTAAGGCTGCCGGCCGTCCATCCAGAAGTTTGGATCGCTACGCCTTGCTGGTGATCGACGAATCAGCTACGGTGCGCCGCAACGACTGGAAACCTCGGTGCTGTTTGAGGCTGATCTGCCAACCCGCTACGAAACGCCGTCGTTGGGCTGGTACCTCCAACCAGCCGTTCCGCGAGTGGACACGATTTGTCCAAGTGGATCCATGACCGTGGCAGCACGGATGGATCCGAGGTAGATGCACACTGCCCAACTTTGCGTTGGGCATCAAATATGCAAGGAGTGAATACCGTCAGAAAGAAGCTTGCTGCTAGGGTTTTCTAACGTGATCAGGTGAATCCCGCCTATGTAATTGACGGCCGGGCGACATGGCCGTCAGATCAACAAGGCCGCAGCAACCCAGCTCGCCAGAAACAAAAGCCTGAGTCAGACGAGACAAAACTTAGGCCCTACCCAGACCTTGAAATTGACGCCCGACCCACAACTGAATATGAACGCGTCACAGGAAATCAGCATGGAGTCAAGATATCCAGTACCTTACATGGACCCCTCAAGCTTGGCAGGAGGTTTTCAAACAGGGGATGCCGACCACGGTCAACCCAAACTTGACGCCACCCATCAACCTGAATTGACACGGGCAGCAGGCTGAGCCCGATCTCAGCAGCGCAGGCAACTCGCCAGCCCTGGCACCGGCTGCATTCGCCTCGGCGATTACACCTCATGGCCCTACTGCCGAGTCAGCAGCAGTGGATTTCATGTTCCTCACTTCTCCGCGTCCTCGCGAGCAGAAGCATTTCCTCCATTCTTTTTCGCACAGCACCAAGAAGGCCGCCATCTCCGCCGCCATGGCCTTTTCCTTGCCGCTGCAGCTTGCCGTTTTTGAGGGCTTTGATCTCTCGCTGGTCCTGGGCGCGGCGGAGCTTTTCGAGCTCCTCTGCTCCGGACATCGGTCAGCACTCTTATTATTAGCCCCTGGCTTTGTATTGCATCCGTAGGCTGCCTGGCGCACAAAAACGCCTCCACCTGCTCGAAAAACGGGCCCGTCCACGGCAATGCAACATGCCGCTTGACTCAGGGCATTCAGGCTAGCGCGTTCTTCAGCACCAACCGTGAAACTTGTCGGTAACAGCGCTTCAGCCTGCACTCTAGGGTCCTTCTCCGATGCGGAACACCTCAACCTCCCCTGTAAACTGCATGCACGTCTTCCTCATTTGAGTAAGAGGGTGATAAGGCAACGTTAGAAAGCCCATCTCTTTCTGTCCAAATCACTGGACAAACGCACGGACTAATGGTGGACGTCGGGCCACGCCTTCTCACATCAGCCTTGAAGGCACTCATAGCTGTACCGCGCATTGATATCATGTCCTCAAGCCCCACCAGTAAATCCTGATGAAAGGGGTGACAATCTTTCCTAAAGAAACACGCCTACCGAAACACGGTTCAAATTCAAGTAGATTTACTACAGGTCTAATATCATTATTGACAGTTGCCCGACCTCTCCCTTATAATCGATTTCTAGTTTTTGTAAACCAAAATCTGTTCAGCTTTGATTAGCACGCCTTTTTTTCCCAGACCATTCTTGCTACGTGTATTTTAGTACTTAGTGATGCCTGCGCGTAAGCTGAAACAAAGCCCAATCCCGGCTCTTGAAATGCCAATGTCCATAGATTTTCCTAAGCGCAACATAGCTATTAAGTAAAGAATGGCAAATCTTGCTCGCGGCTGGTATATGCTTATTAATATATTGCTTTGCTTCTTCCACCCCGTGCAGATCAGTGTGAGAGGTCCGCTTGGATCATGCACCCAAGCACTTCCCGATTCTGAGCTGGTTTCTGAACTACTTGCATAAAATTGCACCTATCCCGATATATATACGAGCCGCCTGACGCAAAAAAGCTGAATAGTGCCTAGTTGCAAGCCCTGCCGTTCCGCGAGGAAGTACCTCCCGGCCACCCAGAAATCTATTTGTGGCTCAGCAAGGCCAGGACAAAATCTTGGCGCTTTGGCCAGCGGGTCTCTGTGTGGAACCCCCATGCAACATGGCACTGATTCAAGGTAATCAACCGTTTGCAGGCCCTAAACCGGGCAAGGCTTAATAGTCTTTGACTGCTAACAGCATGTAACATAATACTTCAACGGCCATGTGGGATTGAATCGAGAACAGCACACCATATGAGCCATCGCATGGTAAGGAATTTCGCCAGTCGCTTTGCTTGCTTCTCAAGAACTGCTCAAACATGAGCTATACCCCCGGCCAGGTCAATATCCAGACACGACTTGACCGGCTAACTTCACATCTGAATCTTTAACTGAATAAGAACATCAAACACTATCGTCCGACTTGGGAGCAACCATTTAAGCTCCAGAGAAGGTGTATCTTTCTTTGATAGTTTGCCGCGTTTAGATAGCGGCAGCTATCCGTTTGCTTGTGACGTCCTTGCAGCGGGGATGCACGCTCTCTCTCTAAGGAGCGGCACAACTCCTACACTTGTCAATCTCTTTAAACGTCTCTGAAAATGGATGGTATAAGAGAGATCCAGCGGGCATCAGACCAGTGAAATGTCTTTCACAACATTGATGCAAATGAGTAACGATTCATTCCTGCATGAATGTGCCTTCTGCATGTGATGCTTTGGATTATGAGTCGATGAGACGATAACGCACTCAATAACATTTTCGCCTATTGACACGAGAATGTAAGCCCCTGAGCACTATGGCGATTCTTACAGGGATCTGTTGAAAAGCTGGCGCGAACAAGACGTAGCTGTGAAGTTGCTGCAGACCGATTTGGAAAGCATCCCTGATCAATCAGTCCCTTCCGTCCGGGAACCTTCTTGACGTGCCTACGCATGACCGAGATAGACTTCATGCCATATCCACCTAGTATTTCGTAGAGTGGAACCCAGTCACGATTCATGTTTTCCGAATCCAGGCACCGTCTTGATGTCGATGGCAAGGCAAACCACTACTCAGCCATTAGCTCTTCAAATCATATATTGGTGAAGCTTTGAGAATTTCCGTACCAAAAGAGGGTCAACTCTGATCAAGCTCACGCTGGTAACCTCTTTCAAATCCACCATAGGCCTGCGCTAACACCATAAATACCGATCTGCCCGAGATGTCGATTCTGCTGAAACAGTGGATTGCACCTTAGAGCGCGCACGGCGGAGGCGAGAGGGGAGAAGACGATATCATTTGGCAGCACGCATCCACTCGCAATGGGAGCTATCTGATGAGGAACCAACGTTCTTTCGACCCCAGTTTCTGCGTAAAAAGAACATCACACATCTATTTCACTAAAATCGGGAATCTTAACACGCTCGCTATCATTCACATGTTCTGACCTCGAATCAGTATTAACTTGTGCATCATTACCAGAAAGTGTCGTCGCCAAGGGCAGGGGAGCGCGTGAGAACCCAGACCACGTTTACCTTGCGGGAGCCAGAGAGTCTCCTCGCAAAAGAATGTCATAAAAAGAGGCAATAGGCCTGGACTCTTAGCATTTTTGGTCATAGTTATTGGCAACAGAGCTCGCCTTGGGACACAGAGTATGAGACACGAGTCTGGTGTTGGTTTGCGACGCTGATGAAACCGATGCGGGGGTCATGGTAGCGAGTCACAGGAAGCTTGAAGGAGGCCATGGGAGACGACTGGTAAGCACACCAAATATCGAACGATACTCAATTTGGCAACAAACATGTTGAGAGACCCCAGCGTGACAAGACACATATGTACAACGTAGGATGTCAATGATTGCATAAAAACGTGCAGAATGACTTGTCGTAAACCACATTTTTCAGGCATTCCGCCATGTATCGTTTCATGTGAATCCAGTTCGTCTTTACCGTTTTAAGGACTCATGGGGCCTACCTGGTTTTGCAAGCGACAAGGTTCTGTTTGCTATTGGACCGGATTATCTGTTCCTTCAAATATGTATCCCACTGGCGAGACAGTGTGACAGGACAGTAAAGATCAGAAGCCGTGATTTGTTAAGCCACTGTACTAAGACGGTGGCAACAGTGGTTGGTGAATACCATGGCTTCGTTCACATTCGAGGTCGCCCAATGCAGCACGCAATATTCACGTCGAAAACTCTGCAAAATGGAGCCCTAGTGTAGACAGTGGCACCTCCCAAATCAAACCAAACTAAGCGAATAAGTCTGGAATCCTTTGTCCTCCAGGCATGACAGCACATCAAGAGCTCGTTGACCCCCAATCAAACGCTTTGATTCTATGAGACAAACCATGAATGAACCGATTGGTGTCGATTAGATGGGTGACGTACACTACTATAGAAGCGTCGTGATGCTACTTTTTTGATACTGCTAAGTGATTCCTTAGGAGTTGCCCCTTTCAGCCTCATGCATAATCACACGTCCACGCCGCTAGCGAAATAGAGATCTATACTGCCATACTTTTTGATTTCATTTCACGTGGGGTAGGATGCGAAAGGTTGAGATCTACTCTAGTAAAAACCATATACTTTTCTCAGATTAATCCGAGCTATCGGCCCATTAAGCGGCACCTTGGTATGTATATCATTATCAAGACCAGACCTGAGACGCACTATCGCAATCCATTGGGCTTAAGATCCAAAAACTCCCGTTGCGTTATATCTGCAGAATATCACGCAAGACATCCCAACTCCATGGCTTCAGTTAGATACGCTTACCATCATGCGATTGATCAGATGGGTTAAACGGCTGTGGTCCTATGAGCAAACACACGAACGATAAGCTTCGGCTCTCACGAGAATCGCCTATAGAGCAATGCCATCGATAAAGTCCATGAATCCTAATAGAATAAACTCTCAAAGCCTATGGTTGTACCTCTCCAACATGCCCTGAAATTTCAATCCCTCTATCTCTCCCATTCAGCCTATGCCAAATGGACATGCTTTCAATTACATAGCTCAAAGGCGACAGGGAGTCGTCGCGTAACTTTTCAGATTACCCACATAAGTTTTTTTTCGCATCTCAAGCCATTCAGCCCGACATGAATCGGAGTAGCCATGTTAAATAGTTAATCATCTTCACGACACAAAGCAACACAAGGGAAGGGCTCATGAGAACAAGATCAGGTCCATTATCCGAAAAGCTCAGAAATGAAATCAACAGAACAGAGCTTTCAAGTAATCTATCATACTGACTGATAGCAAAACTCAAACATCTACGACAGGGCGTCAGCCAAGAGGAAGCTGAATACAAACCTTTCTAGGTACGGACCCCGAACGAATTAAAAGAACAAAAAGCCAAATCCTTCTGGCTTTTCTCCAGCACTTCTGGGACCAATTTTACCATAGGGACAGGAGGTGAGATAGAAGATATTGGCAGCTTAGTTTCTCTTTCACATTGCGCCACGTGGGAACAACTTAGACTCCTGATACTTTCTTCATCATGATCTCCTGCTTTGGAAAGAGACATCTTCATCACTTTCTTGAAATGACCTTCAATGCGGGTCATCTTGTTAGCACATTAACTTCCTGGGGAGGTTTAACATGAAAGAGAGGGCTGCGAGAAAGGCATATTCAGCTTGAAAGCGAATTGGCAATACGGCAAATGAAAGCAGATAGCTGTCTGTAATGAGCGCGTAGTCAAACGGCATGAAGACAGTGGTAACCACGATCGCTCTCGTGAATTGGTACCAGAGGATGATTTGCATCCGCCTCGCGACTTGGTGACATTGTGCACGCTGCCGATGCCCGCCTGCTTGATGGGGATCAGTCGAAGTCGATCAACGTCCGCTCTGACTGGCGATCTTTACCCTAACGCAAGTCTGGCGAGGCATTATATTCAGGTTCTCCTTACAGCCAGGGGGAAAGTCAGTGCAATAGTTTTCACGACTGACAATGTATGTCACAACGCTACTTACTTCGTAAGAACTGGCCTGCGCCACTCGTGTGGCGACAAGGACTAAGACAGGCAAGAACAAAAAAGGCCTAATTCACATTTTCAACAGAGCAAGCATTGTGAGAAACTAGCGAGCAATTATCTAATTGTCCTGGCTTGGGGCTTGTAACGCTACATTATTGTCGGTCTGGCGAGCGGGATCATCCAGAGCGCGAGAAAACGCGTCTCTTTACATTCTCGGCTTGTTCCTTTTGGATTTGAATACCTCCAAAGATCAGATTCGACGACTCTGCGACAGCTTTGACAAAGTACGCGGGCGATTCCTGTCCGCCCATGCGTCTCCTGGAGCGGTTCTTCGGTCAAAATGGCCGATGCTGAGTGGAGCAACTCCCTGAATGCAATGCCAAATGTATACCCAGTGCGAGAGCGAGATAAAGCATTCGGTTGGCAATACCGGAAGGAGGAGTTTTACCACAGGTGTGACGTTCTCTGCGCGGATAAAAACGGCAACACTGTAATTCTTATTTGAGATAAGTTTTACATACATATAGGTACGTATTCTATAAGTGTTCAAGACTCCAGTTCTGTCGAGAGGTTTCGATCTTTCGCCTCTAGTATGCGTGCGACCTCTGCCATTCAGCTCTGAAAAAGAATAGTAGACCACTGATTTGGATCTCGCTGTATTTGATGGGATAAAACGAAGCAATAGCCATCCATCAAATAATATCGAGATCGTCCCCCACTTTCTATCCCCCTTTAGACTCTCGCAGGTGGCCGTAAAGCGACTTGAACTCTATACAGTCACTGGGCAGTCGGCAGACATGGGACGCTTAGCACCGCGTTGACAACAGAGAGCACGCAGGTAATTCTTTTGCTTCAAGATGAGAAAGACACTTCAGGAGAAAGAACTAGTTCGGGTGGACTAGACAGGCTCTGTTAGGTGCAATTTGTCGCATAATGAACGCACACGCACGGGCATTATTATCGCTCGGTGTAGGAGAAGTAGTCCGCCGAAAGCTTTTCCGAGAGACGGAGTCTCTAGCAAGCGGAATGGAGAGACACCCCATAGCACAGATATATCCATCAGGGTTCGTATCACTGAAGCACGCCGTGTCCGTAACGATTGTTTTCGGCACAGACTACGTCGGCAGGCGTGCAATAAGACGAGCTACTGAATACAATCGAGTTCACGCGCACTTATTATAGGTCGTCAATACATGTAATCAACAATAGGTGAATGGACTCGCACGCCCTCAGCCGATTGACGATATCTCGACAGGAGAATCAGAGACCAAGCGAAGAAACAGCATAAAAGGAAATTACTGGCTTGGGTGCAGAAGACCGCTGATAAGAATAACACAACTATCGCATCCTCGGAGTATGTCCGAAACTATATGGGCGGAGAATGGACAAAAGCCATGACAAGAGAGCCACAATGGTTGGCAGCTAAATCATCGCAGGCAACGCTCTGATCCGCTTCGCGCTCAAAGTGTACCCATCAGAAACAAACGAACTCCCATATTGTCGATGGCTGCAAAAAATCGTCGCAGGTCTCGTTGGTTGCAATGACCGCCTTTTTGAGATTTTCGCGTGTGACGTTTCCTTCCTCTGTGTCATATAAATCGAGACATGACGATGCATTTGGCTTTTGCTCCTGGTAAGCAAAACAAAGAGGCTTGCAAGGGCACTATGTACGCTGAGCTAGACGCATTCCTGTCTATTGTGTCTCACATAGTGAAATGGAACAAAGCCTGTGGTATCTCTAGCTCGAGGTGGAATGTGTTATGTGCGCGTAGAAAAGGCGCGGATTATCAAAAGGAAGAAGATCCGTACTCGAGCCATTTTTCTAACGCAATTAAAACCAGCTTTACGATAGTGGATATTACGCGATCTTACCGCAGTCAACCCCGAAACGCATGCGCGTTCTGTTTGTTGATGACATTGGCAAACCTGGTGTTCAATGCTATCCTGTCCACTCTGCTTGCCACAGTCGATCGTCATACTCTGGCATTACTCAAACGAATGGTGCCCAATAATTATCGATCGCCTCTATGCACGCGTTCTTATCGCGATCAGCCCTGAAGTATGGATATGCCGCTTAGTGCTAAGCATCTCTACGCGTGCTGGGCGTAATGGGCGTAAATTCTGCATTTGGATTAATTTTATCTGGGAGAGCGTGTTTTTCTCAAGTCGCGAACATATCCAGACTTGATGTACCTAAACTCTCTATCCGCAGGACATTTACCATCTTTCCTGACACGTACACAAGGACCGTTCTGGTCGATTTCGTCCCCGCAACGATTCTATGGTTTCGCCGTTCTCTCGGCCACCCAGGCTCTCTAGCCACGGTGATCGGCCGTCTATTGTGGTTTTCTCATCTGACACGTAAGTCTCGCTGAGAGACTTGGGGCAATGACTGTTTCTTCGCAATATTGGGCTACCGCACGTGGTTAGAGTGTTTATTCCTTGTCAATGACCACCCAGCGTGAGTTACTCGCCTATTTGCTCTAATACCGCGTCGATTGAAATATTCTCCCCACTAATTGTTTTTCAAATCGCGAAGATCTTTCTTTAGGTGTCAGAATACTGGGGGCGGTTAGTGGATGAGCGTTGCGGATCAACTCCGCCAGAAGTGGTTCAAACTAAACAGCAAGGGCTCGACCAGACCAGAAGGCATCACCACTCTCATCTTTCACAACGTTCCAGCTGGACTCATGGTCCGGAGCTCCTCTCAGATGAGGTTTCGTTACCGGCGAATAGACCTATTATTTTCTATCTATTTGACTAAGCGATAAGCTGTAGTCTGTTCACGAATTCATAGGCTGAGACGCCGCGCTCGCACACCACGAACATCAACGACAGGGTGAATGGGCATCCGGGTAAGAAGCCAGCCTTTGCCAGCCATTGAGCGTCAGTCCATAAATGCGCCGTTTTCCTCGCCCCGTAAGCTTTCTTGGCCCTCGCCGCCGGCGCCGCCGGTTGCCGGTGCTGTTGCGGGCCCTCTGATGCAAAAATTGGGAATTCACTCTTCCTGCCAATTCCAGGACTGCTCAGGGATTCGATTTTGCTTAGCCGAACACAGGCGCGCTGAGTTAATTATAAGCTTTTTTTGAAGCATCTCCCTGAAACTTTTGGTCCCGCAATAGGCTTGAAGCGCAAATTAATTCTGATTGGTGAAACAATGTTTCGGCTGGAATCCGTAGACTGAACTCGCTGTTTTAAGAATTGTAGTAAATGCCATGATAACCTCTAGGCGATTGGGCTAAGTATCTCACTCTACTTTCGCCTACGGGAAATCAGTATAGACCAAGCAGTTTAATTTGCCGTCCACTTTCTGCGAAGCACTACCGTAACGGACTTCGGAAAGTCTTTCTCCATTTTCCCCAAATTCTATACCGAAAGGATTTGCTTGGAATCTAAAGCTCCTCGGTGAAGTTCGTGCACTAATGTCTTTCCAGATTTCGGCAGGCTTTATTTTTCGCGGTAAATAAACATTATTGTTCGAATGGAGTTAGCTTTCAAAATACTGAAATTTCTCCTTCTTTACCATTTCCACTTGGATCTCAATCGGGTTGCAGCAGACCTCCGCATCTTCTATATATTCTTGGCTGCCTCACAGCGGATGGGTCACCAACATGAATTTCTCAAAGCAATGTGGACAATTGGAAAAGTGCTCGATCATTT
>Ga0163217_1117673_pt1 | contig 10171 bp, 17 predicted proteins | sample SynspAceP_FD_185933 | JGI IMG/M metagenome (GOLD analysis project Ga0163217, IMG submission 185933) | Saline lake microbial communities from Ace Lake in Antarctica - Synechococcus sp. Ace-P (PacBio error correction) | ecosystem: Environmental > Aquatic > Non-marine Saline and Alkaline > Saline ...
AAAAATATGGGAAAAATAGAATAAAAGAGACTTTTTTGGGCTCTTTGCCCCCCCCCCCCCCAAAATTTGTGGTCGGGCCCTCCATAAGATTTGCCAGACGTCTCAAAACGCGCATTTGGGTTCCTGGTTCCCCCTGGCATTATTGTTGCGCCCCAATTATAATCAAAATTTTGCCCCCCTTCTTTAGGTTATTTTCGTCCGTTTCTTGCGCCTCGTTCGGAAAGAAAATTAAGGAGGTTATCGTGAATCTTGGGCGTTTTTTTTTTCGGTTGGTTTCCCCTTGTCCATGGTCTCTGATATCTCTCTTGATTGAGAGCCCTGCGACGTTTAAAGTATTAGCGGGTTCCCTGGGTGTCGTGTTCCCTTGACTGAATTCAGATGGCTCCGACCAATCTTGCTCTGTTAGCCCCGTTTTTGTTTTGATGGTCTTTCCCTATCGGTCTTCGCTCAAATGTTTGTCGGGCTTGTCCGCAACGATCCTTGATTGTCTCCTGTTGCTTTCTTTGTCATGGCCCTTTGCGATTCTTGGTATTCCCTGTCGTCCACTTTTTTGTCCGCCTGCGGTACGATTCTGCATTCCGGCGGTGTGTCCCCATGTCGGCGGCCGGGAGTGGCTCTTTGTATAACGGCCTTTCGCATTGTAACCGGTGCTGTTTTGGTCTTTCTCATTACTGGCTCTTTTTTTTCTTTTCTTCGTCGCCGAAGGAACTGTGCGCCTCTTCTTCGGGCCGGACCCGCTCGATTTCACCGATCATGATATGATCGACTGTGGTCTGCTGGATCGGCCAGGACATCTGAGGATATCGATTTGCTCGGACCCCTTTTTGATGGGGTCGCCGCCGAATACAACCGCAAGTGGATTGCCGAGCCGAAGATCGATGTTCCCTTTTCACAGCTTCGTACGTAAAGCGTGCCCGAGCGCGAGACAACCCCGACGGTGGCCGGCCTTGTGGGATGTGGCCGGGCATGATGGCCGATTTTTGTCAGGCGTCAAGGTCGTGATCACGCGGGGCAGTTTTTGGGCCCGATGGGCGCGACTTGGACCCTTCGCAAAGGCTCGCTTGACGCGCATACATGTTCCCAAACCGGGACTGGCCCTTGTGATGCCAGATGAATCACGTTCCATCTTCGGCGTCGATCGTCCTCGTAGGATTCGAAAATCCCGCTGCAAAGGGCGGCGTCCACGTAGATGACTTGTCCGCTTTGGGCTTCGGTGACTGGCGGGCTTCGTGGAAGAGTTGAACACGGCCAGGTCAGAAAGTGGTCTGGCCGCCTTTGCCGGGGTCACACGCGCCGAACCATTTTGTATCCAATAGGCCGATGCACTGTTCGTGGTGTGAATCGTGGCCCTGCGAGCCGGTGGAGCCTACAGATCACTTGGTGTTTTTCGTTTACGAGTACGGCCATTTATGTGCTTGTTCTTCTCAAGTTCATTCAGGTGGCCGCCGGTCTCAGGCGCGGTGGAAGGGGCGCCGCCGCAAAATGCGCGCGGCAGTCGTATGTCAGATAATCGCAACGGGAACATCAGGCGGGAGCCCAGGTTCGCCGACTTCCTCGATGACGTAGGCAAGGAGTCGAATCTGTTCGCGGCCCGAGCGTGATCGCCAAATGGGTTCCAGCTTTGCGGGCCAGCACCGTCGTCAGCTTGTAGAACGACGATGAACAGCAGGCACGATCAGGACAGCCAGCTTGCCGGTGCAGCGCCTTTTACCGACCCCACGGATGAGAGCCCCGCGTTCGCGAACGCAACGATCAGACCCGCCACGATGATGTCAGCAGAAATGGATGCCGGCAATGCCTTATTCCATCAGGCCTGAACGCCATCGTGGAAAACTGGCGCGCTTTCCAGGCAGACCTTTCCGTGTAACGGCTTTTTTTTAAATCCAAGTCCGCTCGCGGGCAGCGAACAGGGCCATGAACAACCGCAAAGTACCACCGACCGCACCGATGCCTTTTTGGCCACGCGCGAAACATCATCAAGATGACAGGCCATAAGCCGACCACAGACAGGTCTCGAACGGGCCGCCTTCGGCCAGGCAGGAGCCCTGCTGCGGCAAGGGCAGCTGCGCGACAACCGCATCATGCGAAAACAGAAGCATTCCCAAGACGAATGCGTTTTTGCCACCAGACGTGGTTTTGCGGGGCTGTAGGGTCATTGCGTTTGCCTCGTTGCAGCGGATAAGCGTTCGACCCGCGTCAAAGGTCTTCGACGCCTTGTGCCCCGTCACGGACCCCCGATTTGCACCACAGCGATGGCGGGTTGGGGTCACATAGACGCAGCGCGTGATAGGTGCCCCGTCCTGCTGGTGGGGAACCCTGCGGGGATGTCTACCAGATCAGTCAGGTTTTTCCTGTCAAATCCGGTCGTGTCCCTTGGTGCGCAGCCTGCTTCCCCCCCAGCCCCGTCAAAGACACTTTCGCAGCGACGGTCGGTGCCCGCCGTTTGCAGCCGGCGCCTGTCACCGAGACTGAGGCTTGCGAGGTAAAATTGGGACGACAGGTTCATACGAAAATCCGACCGCCCCCCTGTGGTGCCAACTGTGCCAGCGCCGCTCCGAGCCGTCAGTTCGCTGGGCTGAAAACAAGGTCTATGCAAAGGCTTTGGCGATGTCGCGCGCGCGCGTTGCTCTGTGCCCATAGGCTAACTGGCGCCCCGGAAAGGGACAGCCAGCAACTGTGAATGGACAAACAAAAGGGGCCGAGACCGATGCCAAATCATCCAGCTTTCCAGCCATTTTTAAGCCTTGCCCGCTTTTCCAATCTTTGCGCGCATCTTTCAGGATTGTCCGCAGCGAATCATTCTGTCCCAGGCCGGAGTTGTTGATTTCGATTGGCTTTTGCTCTTCTTCAAACGTTCCGTGCCTTCCAGACGACAAACCCAGCGGAACCCTTCAGACCGACACTTCTTTTAACGGCTCGCAAACTACCACCTATCGCAGGCGATACTTCACACAAGGCAGCGCATGATGCGCCGGAAGTTCACCAGGATACCTTCTGACCTGCGGGTCCGGATGGTGATGATCTTGAACGTTTCGGTCACTATTTCCTTCTTTTGGTCGCACCGTCACCCAAACACAATAAGCGAAGTTCGCGGCCTCGGCAATCCGTAGACTTAATGATGTTACATTGTCATCGCCAAGACCGGGCACACGTCACGACATTCAGCCGATTTCACCGGTCCAGAGCGAAATGTACGTGCATGTCTATCTGTGGACGCCTCGAGCTCCTTTGGGGTCTTCTCGGTGGTGTCGCGGAGGTCGGCAATCATCGCCGTGGCGCATACAATTGCGGGTTGCGTCCAAACTGACTTTTTTGCGTCAACACTTTCAGGTCGCCGCCGTCGCTGAACGAATCAGCGGGTTGATTTCCACATATCTCCATGTCCTTTTTCGAGCGAATGCTTTTGAACAGCTGGCCCATCAGGGTTGAACCAACATCAGTTTGACCTGCTTGCCTTCCAACCGAGGGCGATCAACGCAACGCGAACGGCCGTGGTAAGGGCTGGAAGCCACGCGGCGGGGTCTACAGAAAAGCTAGCGATTTTTTTCAAGCGAGTGGACCGGCCACTTCTTCGAGTGGTCCATCGCGCCCATCGGTGGAGGCAGACGAACACCCGTGCGCGACGCTCTGGCGATCCACCGAGCAACGCGAGGTACAATTCGGTTTCGAGCCCGAACCGTCCTTCGATTCCTAAGGATGCCGGTTGACCTGTTTCGCCCGCGGGGTCCGGTCTGGTGGCGTGACCAAGGGTGCGGCCAAGCATTTCTTGGCTCTTCTTCGGCGGGCTTCTTCAACCGATTGGTCAGATCCCGTACACCGCCTTTAGTCGCCAGCCGTCGAGGCTTCTGTTGAAAGAAACCCTCTGCCGCGGCTCACTCTGCGTGATGCTGCGTCCTTGAACGACCCAATGAGAAGGTTCCGGTCCTCTCGCCTTGCGGCTGTTTTTCTGCAATGCTATCCGGCTTTCAGCAGACCCGGCTTCGAATACCTGGCCCGCGCCGTAGCACGCAAAAGGCTTTTGCCTGATATTCATGATGTTCATAAAAAAACGGTCCGCGTCTTGTTCCAGTCTAATCGCGGTATACGATTGCAGTCTTTGAATCTCGGTAAACAGTTTTTCCGGAGAAATACAGAATATCCAGAGAACAAGCGACATTTGTGATCAACACGAATTTCGCGTGTGATCACAAATTGCGCTAACACTCGGTGTAAAATCTGCGGAATGTTTGCCGATGCAAACGGCTTGCCGCGCCTCGAAATTCCCCAAGTTTTAAGGGCCGAACGCGACATATAGTCTGTTTTGTTTTTGCGACCGATCAGGTGTCGTCAAGGGGCGTCCTTACTTGGGAACAGTGCCAGTAATGCGAGGTCGAAGCAGTAATCGGCAGGATTATTTGCGTCTTCGCCCCTTCAGCCTTGAACGGCTCCCACGCCTTTGGTCGCCGGACCAACGGCAAGCGCAGCGGCGCCGACCCAGGTTTGTCGTATCGGCTTTGGGGTCCAGACCTTCGGGTTCCAGGCGGCGGATGGAGGTCGCCCGGACAGGCAAAGGTTCGCATGGGCCCGCGCCGTTCGCCCCGACCGAATCATCTGCGCATTGGCCAGCCGTTGACGAAACGCACCGGGCCATCGAAATCACCGTGCCGCCCATAAATACAGTCCCGAACCCGTCAGGGCGGCGAAAGGGTGTCAAAAGCTGCACTTTCGCCGTGTCCTGCCACAGGCGTGGGCCAGCATGTGTTCGGCCTCTTCGCAGGTAACGCCGCTCCACGTGGTCCCGATCATCTCGCCCACCGTATAGTGCGTCCAGCGGTGCGCTTCGCGCGAGTGGTAAAGTCATAATTGCTGAAAATCGAGTCGTTTCGGGGATCGACCAGATCGCAACCGCCCGCGCGTCGGGCAGGTCGGGCACGACCAGTTTCTGGGGGCAGGCGCATCGACATCTGCTTTGCGCACACATCAACCACAGCGGACATATTTCCCAGCACCTTTGGTGTCGTTCTGGTTAAAGCGGGTGGTGCGTAACGTGACGACGCGGTTTTTCTCGTTGGAGTTCTGCTTGACCGATCACTTCGGATTCCGCCCGGCAGGGTTCGCCGGCCAGACCGGTGCCAGCCAGCGACCCTGCGCATAGCAAGGTTTGGCGACTGCGTTCAGCGATACATCAGGCCACAGCTTTTTTCCCGAACACGATGTGAAAGGTGATCAATATCGTCAGCGGCTGGCGGGCAGGCCGCAGCTTGCGCGAAACGGTCAGGAATAAAGGCGCCATGACGGCGGCAGGATATAGTGCGTGTATAATGCCCCTCGCCATCTTTGACGGTGGCGCGGCACCGCGCTGGTGCAGTGTCTCGCCGGACTTTAAATAGTCCTTCGAAGAAAGCGCCTTTGTTGTGTTTTTGCCTGTGCCAGTCAATGGCGCCCTAGTTTTCGTATCCCGCGTGTAGGTGCCTTCGACTTCTCCTCTGGTGACAGGCTCTGAGACCGAAGCAGCATAAACACTTCGCCGCCGCTGTCCATGTCTGTGTGGAGCCGTGCCGCTAATAGTCCAACCTTGTTCAGCGCGTCGTGACTTTGTGACAAAAGGCGAATGGTCCTCTTCGGACAGGAAACGATCAGCGTTCTTCATGGGGGTTCTTTCAGTAACTAACTCAGGAAAAGGGAAGAACCGCCAAGCAGGGTGGTGGATCGCGCGTCAACAGACAACCAGCATCACCAGCGTAATCACACACAAGGCGGCGTATAGGCTAGCTTTGCCCGCAGCGGCAGGGGGCCGTTCCAAGTTTGGTTCGGCGCGGTTGATCAGGATCACGGACCCGACGGCCCAAGCCAAGCATAGAATGCACAAACAGCAAACGATACGACGCGCAACATCGGCCGTATCACCAGCAAGTGGCGACCAGCCAGATCTTTGACGGCCATCAGCTTGCGGGGTGGCGGGCCTTTTCTGACGCGGCCATGCCTTGGCCCTTTGGCGGCCGCTGGAGCCCGTAGACCCAGAAATCCGCCAAGCAGCCATCAGACAGTTGTTAAGGATGCGCTCAGGAAGGGCGGGCGGTCCAGACGGGGATAGAACTCGGCCCCGCTATCCGATGATGATCAACACCAGCGCCACCACGATGGCGACAGCGATGAATGCCTTTGCCCTTTTTACCCATAGCGGCGCGTTGGTGCGGGCATGAAGCGACGATAAATAATGGGGCACCCCGTACCCATATAGAAATCAGACCTAAGGATCAAAAGCGCCATCATCAAAATTCACTGCCGTTTTGCAGGGCCCTAATTGCGTCCAGTTTTTGCCAATGTTTCCGCGCTGAGTGGCGACATGCAGGTTTTTCAAACAATCCGCATGCCGTTCCACAACCGCCCACCCTGACCCGTCGCTTTGCATTTTCGTCAAAACGGCCTGCATCTGACGGCGGGCCAGAATTCGGCCCTCGGCCTCGAAGGGGATGAACGCCTCGTTGCGGACGTCCAGCTGGCGGGGTGATCAACGATCATTTGGGCCGTCAAACCCCATGTCACGGCCCTGATCAACAATTCGACGCGGGTGACCTCGTCGTCCTGAACACGCGTTAAATACGACACCATCCACAATCGCGATGCGTTGGCTTTGGCGGCCAGCACACACCAGGCCACCCCCGTCATAAGCGGCAAGCCGGTCCGGGCGCACGCCGGGGTTTTGCAGGTCTTCTGTTCAGGTCGTTGGTCGCCCATTAATGCAGCTGCAATTTCGAGATGCGCGCCGATGCGGCGGCGTTCGCACAATACGCGCCGGGCGTTTCCAATCATCGCCCAAAGCGGTATGTCACCGGGTGATTTCGCAACGCGTCCCAGATCGGTCAGGGCTGCCGAATTTGGCAAGGCAAAATGGCGTCGCATTCCATGTCGACACAGCGGGCGCCGGGCATCGTCGGCCCCCACTCGGGTCCAGCCCACTTGATGCCGGATTTACCCCTTGAACCGGGTGCCATAAGCTGCCGTCTTTCAAGCCGCCTTGGCGAAGTGTTTCACGGGGCCAGCGGTTTTCTCTTCGGGGAATTACCGCGCGTCTTCGAGATCAAAGATAATCGCATCGCTGGCAGTCGCGGCTTTGTCCTAACGCACGGTCCTGGAGCCGGGATATATAGAACAGAACGAGGGGGCGGGTAATATTTCGACATTTTGCGAGTCTCCAAGAAATAATGTTGCGTGCATGGTCTGCATTTTTTAGACGAAAACTTCAAGGCTCAAACACGCCGCATGCGCAGCGTCGGATTTTTTTGAGGCTTTAAACCTGACCTTCAAGCTTCTGCGCCACAAAAGACCCCGCAGATCAATCGAGGTGTCGTCCTAGGGCTGGAGAAGAATACGACTCGTTTGCCAAACTGGAAAGGCGAGCGAGAATGATAAAGTTTTTTAATCTCCAATCGGGCTGGGCGAGGCCGCGGCGGCGTGGTCGCGTTGACGAAGATGTGTCAGCAGCCGTGTGATGTTACTGAACGATAATGAGTGACATATTTTATCTTAGAATTACTTCTTCGTGGCATGAATCAAGCAAAAAAGGGAATGACGGCCATTTGATAACGTCCATAGATTAATAATTTTGCGAAAAAGAAATGCGGAAGCGTCCGGAACGCAATCCGCCTGATATTGTCTGATATCACAACGGGAGTTGATTAATCACCCGGAACTTCTAAAGGACGTATCAATGCAACATGAAACGTATTCTTTGGCACAACCGCAATATCCTGAGCTTCGACTGGCCCCAGCAATTTGCCAGACTGCACATTCTGCTGGTTTTGGGTACCAGGAGACAGGCGCAAGAAACTCGACTTCTTCGCGGTCGACCTGATCCGCATGCGCATCTAATATTCCGAGAACCGAAGTCGAAGCAACTCCACCATCGCTGCTGACGGCGAAAAAGAATGCGGACGACATTGGCGAAATCAATGATGTTCTTTCTGGATGCCGAAGCAACAGTAAAGCTGTATTCTTGGCATGGCGGCTTCCTCGCATGGGCGAGCGCGAACGTAAGCGTTACATGGACGAAACGCATCGTGACCGAGAAGGTCGACACTGGGCGATCGTTTCCTCGTCGTCAACCAAACAAGGAGATGCTTGAAGCCAGCCCCCGTTCGAACGTAATGGACGACGACGCCGGACATGGACAAAGAAGCGAAAGTGGACGCTGACGCCGACATGAAGGCCAGATGCTGAAAGTTAAAGAAGCAGATGTAGCGCCAACGCCCAATGCTGACGGTCGACACCGAAGACCTGAAGTTGACAGCAGATTGCCGACAGCACTGGCCAAATCGAAGCTGAAATGGAAGCAAAAGAAGCTGCGGCTGACACTGAAAAGGCCGTTGAACGTAAGCAACACCGACTGAACGAAAAGTAAGCGAATCGACGTTGAAAAAGCCGATATGCCGGACCGTCCCATTGCTGCCAGACCCAGCGGTTGAGCGTGAAGGCCTATGCACGACACATTGACGACCGAAATGCGCTGAACCGCAGAAGATCTGGAAGGGTCCTATGTTTTTAACGGTGCTGACAACGAAACTGTTTAGGTGAAGATTGGTGCCCTTGGGTTGATGGGTGACAACGGCGAAGTAACCAGGTTTTGTGATCAACGTAGGTGGCTTTTCCCTGGCATTGCGATAAAGCAAGTAGCCGTTACAACATGGGACGAGCTGCAAATTGATGAAGAACGCTGAAGGCGACGAGCTTCCGCCATTCTACAATCGACCAGCACGAAAGAGCTCTGGAAACACAGCCCGAAATACAAAGGCTAAGTTTTCGACGACCCAGAAAACCTCAGCAATAGCTTGCTGAAAAGGCTGATCAGACGGGGTCGTTGTTTCGCAAGAAACGTCCCGTTTTTTATGACGTTTCGCGATGGTGACCGTGACGCAGTTGACCGCGCAACTTGCACGGTCGGCCGCTTTTCGGTAAACTCCGAGCGAAATGTAACCCTGTCGGAGTATACCACAATGGCCAGACCCAGATCGCGCCTTCAATCGGCGCAGGCAAAATGGGCACCGCTTGCCCACTCGCAGCAAATCAAAGAACTGGGCGAACGTCTGTCCTGTTCGATATCCGCCGAAGCATCCCACAGGGTAAAGCCTCGATATCGCAGAAATCAGGCCATCCGCCAAATTCGACGCGACGATGACCGGCCGCGTACGACAATTCATACCGAAAATCGCTGGTGCAGACGCCTGCATCGTCACGTGCCGGTGGTCGCCCGCAAGCCGGGAATGAGCCCGCGATGCACCTGCTGGCGCAATCAACAGCCTCAAGGTTATGAAATCCGTTGGCGAAGGCATCGCAGCCCACGCGCCAGACGCAATTCGTTAATATGCATCACCAATCCCATCTGGACGCCATAAAATGGTTTGGGCGCTGCGCGAATTCTCGTCGGTCTGCGCCAACCAACAAGGTATGTTGGCATGGCTGGCGTTCTTTGATTCGGCGCGCTTCCGTCACTTCTCGCGTCGGAAGTTCAAATCGTTTCCATGAAAGACGTACGGCCTTTCGTTCATGGGCGGCCACGGCCGACACCATGGTCCCCCTGAAGACGCGCTATTCAACCGACTGCTGCGGGCAATCCCTTTGGCTGAATTAGTGAAAATGGCTGGACACACAAGGACAAAACTGGACGCGATCGTTTTCCAGCGCACCCGTGATGGCGTGCCCGAGATGTTGGCCTGCTGAAGACCGGTTCGGCTTCTATGGCGCCTGCTAACTTCGCAATCGAAATGGCCGTAAGCCTTATCTGGAAAGCCAAAAGCCGCGCATGCCCTGTGCCGCCCTATTTGACGGTCGCCTATGCTGGACGGTTTCTATGTCGGCGTGCCACCGTGATCGTGCCGGCGGCGAGAGCTGTATGTCGGATTTCCTATGAACAAGACGAGCAGCGAGTTCGAAACACTCTGTCGCGCCGTTAAAGGCTCTGTTACGATGCGTGCAAGCAATATCGAATGAATCGCCTGAAATAAATGACGGGTGCAGCGGCGGGCGGGGGTCCATACCTCCAGTACCACCCGCTGCGCCCCGTTTTCCGATTGAAGAGCCGCGGAGACCCACCAAGTGCCGAATTGCCTCTGCCACGGCGGCGTAGATACCTGCTGTGACCCAACCGCATCTCACAGTTTCCGTGATCAAAATTTTCTGGGCATTCACCCAGCTA
>Ga0163217_1013280_pt1 | contig 10170 bp, 14 predicted proteins | sample SynspAceP_FD_185933 | JGI IMG/M metagenome (GOLD analysis project Ga0163217, IMG submission 185933) | Saline lake microbial communities from Ace Lake in Antarctica - Synechococcus sp. Ace-P (PacBio error correction) | ecosystem: Environmental > Aquatic > Non-marine Saline and Alkaline > Saline ...
TGACATACATTTATCGGCCTTTAGCTTCTGACATGGTTGCGTTGTTTTCCTCTTTTTCATTTCCGTTTATCATGTATTCCTTCCTGCTCCCGCCGGGTGAGTTCCGAATTGTTGTACCGCCCCATCCTTGCCCCGCCCATATTTGTCACCTGTGCTATCTTTAGGCTTGCTCCCCTCCCCGCTTCCGCGGGTAGGTACCTCTTCTGGCTGATGATATTTTCCAGTTGCCTGGTTGTTCCTTTTTCCCCCCTCCGCCCCGTGAGACCCACGATTGGTCTGACTTTTTCTACTTTTCCCGGCTTTCCCGTTGTCCTGCTCTCCCCTCCCCCGCTTCTCCCCGCGTCGGTTCCCCGCTTGTTTCGGGCCTGGTTCCTTACTATCCCCCTTTCCTTTACCCCCCCCCCCTCCTCCCCTCCCTCGGGCTACGTCCTTTTCCACCGCTCTCCCCCTTCTTTCCCTTCTAGCTTTTTCGCCTGAGCCTGCTCGCGTCCGCCGTCTGACTCAGGTTTCTTTTCTTTCCGCAGGCGCTTCCCCCTTTTTTGGGTTTGGGGTGCCGCTTGTCCGCTCCACCCTCGCTTGCCTTTGGCCTTCTTGCTGTCCTTGCTTTTTGGCCTGGGTCTGAGATAGATTCCCTTGTTGGTCTGTATGTTGCGTGGCTCCCAGCTTTTTGTGTCTCTTTGGCTCCTGTGCATCCGCCCACGCTTGCCCTATTCTTGCCACGCAGTCGCCCCGGTCTGCGCTCTGGTTTGGTCCAGCGTCCCTTTCTCCCTTGTCTTCGGTGGCCCGGTCTGCGTTCCCTGGCTCTGCTTGCCCCGCTTCGTTCAGCTGCTGCTGCCCTTGGTCTGAACCCTTGTTTGTGTGCAGGTTCCGCCCCTCCTTTCCCCTCCGTCCGTACTTTTTTTTGCGCGTCTCGTCCGCCAGTGGGGTTGCCAGCGCGCCCGTTGCTGCAGTCCTCCTCACGCTGCCTTTCTTCATGTCCGCTGATTGCTGTCTCGGGTCCCGGTTCTGCTTGCTGCCTCTGCCGTCTCTGGCGTCGTCTGTCCCGGTGCTGGGTGCTGCCTTGGCTCTCCTTCTCCTGCTTTTCCTCGCCGCTGCTTTTTCTGTTTCTTGGCCGTTCTGGCTGCCTCTGCGCGCCGCTTTCTCGTCCCTGCTGTTTCGTGGGTGGGCCGCTCCTGTTTCTTCGCTCCTGCCGGTCCGGCGTCGTCTCAGACCGTTTCCTCCTCTCCCAGCGCCTCGGCGCTTTTGCTGTCTCATCCTTCTTCCTGCCGGTCTTATTGTGCCCCACTTGCTCCCCCTGGTGCCTTCGAGGCTCCGCTGCCGGTTCGCTGCCGCCTTGCCTGGCTTTCACCGCAATCTGTTCCTGATCTCGTTTCGCGTTGCTCGCTTTTCTTCCTTGTCTGCGTCGATATGCTGCCGCGTTGCTCCCCTGCCTGCCCTCTGTCTTGTGTCCCCTTTAGTTTGGCCTCTTGCCTGAGGTGTTTGTCCTGTGCTTTGCTGCTTGTTTTCCCGCTCCTCCCTCGCCCATGTGTGGCGGCTTTGCGCCCCTTGAGGTGGTGCCTCTGCTGCCACCCTTGCTAGGTTTCGTGCTTGGGTGCTCGCCGCTGCACCTTCCCTTGGCCGGTCTCGTGGACTTCCGCCGCTTTCGCCCTTCCACCTTTGCTGTGGTCTTTCGCCTTGTTCCGCGCCTGGCTTCTTAGCCCTATCCCCTTCTTGGTTTCCTTTTGCGGGTCTCTTTTTGCCCTTCCCCGCTCCTCCGCCCGGTCTGCTGTCCTGCTAGCTTATGCTTCGGCGACTTCGGGGCCGGGCTTTGGCCTTCTTCCTCGGCCTGGCTCCCCCCTCCTTTCCTGCTTGCGTTCCTGTGTTTCACGGGCCGTGCCAGGCGGTTCTCCTCGCTGCGCTCTGCGTGTTTGAAGGTCGGCTCTCCATCTATTGTCCCCAGTTTGCGCGTCGCTCGCCGCCTTTGGCTTCGTGATGCCTTGCTCTCTCTTGCCCTTGGCACTCCCCTCCGTCTATCGCCGCTGTCCCGGGCCCCCTTCTTGCGCTTTCGTTGTGCTTCGCATGTCCCTTGTCCCTGTTGACCCGTGTTTTTGCAACCTACTGCTCCTGTTGGTGTGCCTGGTGATGTTGCTTCCTCCTTTGTTTGTCGCTGGCCTTCCTTGTTGGCGCTTTGGCGGCGCCCGTCCTGCTCCTTGCTACTCGGCTCCCCCGCCCGCTCCCCCCCCTTGCATCGAGCTTCTTTCCCGCGTTTTGTGCTGTTTCTGCGCTGATTGCCGCGCCTGGTCCCCCTGCCCTCTCTTCCGTGGCGAACTTGCGCCCCGCTCCCCCCGCCCTGGCTCGAGGTACTTCGTTGTTCTCTTTCCCTCCCGCTCCCTGTTGCCCTGCTCTTTGTGCCGTCCCTTGTTGTGTTTTCTCTTTGCCCTCCGTCTTTCCTGTTTCCGTTTTGTGGCGTTTCCCGGCTCGTTCTTTCTTTCTTCGTCTGTTCCCCCCCCCCCTCCCCTCTTTGTTTGCCTCTCATGCGCCCCCTCCTCGCGCGCCCGCGTCCGTGCACCCTATTGGCTTTGTTTCCCGTGTCCCTTGGATTCGGCTGCCGTGCATCGGGCTCTGCGCATCTGTGGCCGCTTTTGTTTCTCCCAGGGGCCATCCTCCTGGGCGTGTTGCCTTCTCCCTAATGTGCCTCGCACTCGTCGTCGTCCTGCCCTGTGGAGCCTCTAGCCTGTGTGGGCGGTGCTTGCGTTTGCCCTCCGCCCCCCCTTGGCCTTTTCCGTTGAGTCCTGACCGTCGCTGCCTCCTTTGGTCCTCCCGTGGCCGTTTATCCGCGTCCTGTGGTTTGTCTTCTCGTTGCTGTTGCCTCCATGCTGCCCGTTCTCTCCCGCCCCTCTCCCTTGCCTGCCTCGTTGCTCCCGTGCGGGTGCCATGCTGCTCTCTCGCTCCTCTTCTTTGTTTCCCATTTCGCCGCCTGCGGCATTCGTTAGCTCCCTGTCGTCTCCACCCTTTTTTATTTTGCCACCTGCACTCGGCCGGTTCTTCCCACAGGTTGTTTTTTTCTTTCTTGTGTTGTTGCTTGTTGCGGCTCGTGAATCTGTCACGGGTGACTCTCTCTTTTTTGGCCTTTTTTTCTCCTGTTCCTTGTTTTCTTGGTCGTGCCTCTCTGCGCGCTTTTCCTTGCCTCTCCCTACGCTTTTTTCTTGCCGTTCTCTCGTCTGGTGGTTGTTTCGTGCTCTGTTATTGGTTTTGTCGCTCCGTCCCTGCTCGCTCGGTTTTCCGCTTACTTCGCTGCCAGTACCACTGACTGCCCTCTTGTACTCCGGCGCTTATATTACCTGGCCTCGTTTTGCTTTTTGTTCCTTGCCGCTTTTTCTGCCTCGTGTCCCACTGCTCTTGTGCGGTGGCGTGGCTCTGCCGCGCTTGTTTTTGCTTTCTACTGCCCTTCTGTATTGTCGTCCCGCTCCTGCGCTGCCTCCTTCGTTATGTCGCCTTTCTTCGTGGCTGTTCCCTGGATCCCGTTCCCCTTTACTCCACCCTGTTGTTCGGTTGCCTTCTTTGTCCTCGCACTCTGCTCCTGTTTCCCTCTTCAGGCGGCCTATGGTTTTTTGCTGTTTTTGCCATGCTTGTTGGCCCCTTTTGCCTTTTGGCTTTCTGGCGTTGGCTTTGTTTTTTCGCACCGCCTTGGTTTCCCCGGTTTCTTCGCCCGTGCGGCGGTTTCCTGAGGAAAGTATAGGTGTTGCTTCCCGCGGTTTTTCTCCGCTTTGAGCCGTCGGTTGTTCTGGTTTCTTCTCACTCCGGGGAGCTTTTTCTTCTTGTGTTCTCGTGTGGTCTTGTTGGGGTTCCCTGCTCCCCCCTTACTCTCTCTCCGGTTCCGTCTACTTGATTTAGCTTTTGTGTTCCCTCGGGCACCGGGGGGCGCGCTTTCTTTTCTTGCTGCACTCCCGCGCGGTCCGCGTTCTTTTTTTTGTCTTTTTTTGTGCATCGACGCGCCGCCTCAACCCAGCGTTTGTTCTCAGTTCTTTTTGGCTCCGTTCGGTGGCGTTGCCCGGGTCTAGAGGGCCCCTGCGGCTGCACTGCTGCGGTCTTCTTTTTTATTTCGCTTTTTGCTTGTGTGGTTTTATTCCCCTTCGTCTTGCCTTACCTTGCGGCGGCTATGGGCCACTGCCTCGGCACCCCACCGGCTTCTCCTTCTCTGTGTTTTCCCTCTCTGCCCGGACCGTTCTTTTAGTTGGTCCTGCCAGTTCTGCCCTCTGCAGGAGCCACCTCTCCTGTGCCCCGTCCTCCACTCGATTCTGCTGCTCTTTTGAGTCCCTCTCTTCACCATCACCTGCGCCTTTGCGGCGTTGTCGCCTACCCCACCTTTGTTCTTCGCGTTACTCTTGTTGGAAGTCAACTGCGCATAGTCTCCTCAATGACCCTCACTCCGCGTCCCCGGCGCTCCTTCTTGCGGTGCTAGTTCTGCCCCAGGTCTAGTCCTTTTTGCTTGTTCTGACCTACTTGGCCCGTTTCCTTGCTTCCCCCTTGCCCTGGGGCCGCTTCAGCTGTTTGCTCCTGCTCCTGCCTAACCTCCTCGGGCGTCCCCGCCCTGGTTCTCCGCAGGTCGTGCCTCGCTTTGCTCCTCCTCCTGTGTGCCCGTGTCCGTGGTTGACCCTCTCTTCCCCTTTGCTTCTTCCGGCCGGCGCTCCCGCATTTTCCCGTTCTCTGTCGCTGGTGCTGCTTCTTTCAGTGGCTTTTGCTCCTTGCCACTTTTTGCTGGTTTTTTGCTTCCCCTGCCCTCTGCCTTTCTTCCTCTCTGCTCTCGTGCCTCCCGGCCTGGCCGCCCCCTCTTTGGCCACTGTCACCTTGCTGGCCTTGTCGTCTCCCCGCTTCGCTCCCTGGTTGCCTTCTTTGTACCGTGGCTCGCCGTTCTTGCTCTGCGTTTCGTCCCTCGCATTCGCCTCTTGTGCCTGCTCCCGGCACTGTCCGTGCCTGCGGGCCCTCTGTCGTCCCTCTGCTTGGTTGCCACTCCCCGTCTGACAGCTTTGCTCATCTGTCCCCGCCCCCTTCCTGCCGTCCACTTGACTTTTTTTTCCCTTGCTTTCTCTCCTCTTGGGTAGTCACACGGTCGGCCTTTTTCATTTGTTGCTTTCAGGCTGCCCGCCCCCCTTGCGCTTGGCTCCGTCAATCTCCGCATGCCTCCTTTTAGTTTCTTGCGCTTTCCCCTTTTCCCTGACTGCTTCGCTGCTCCTCAGCCTACCCCCGTCAGCTGTTTTTATTCCTGTGCCCCTGGGTGGCGCTTTTTTTGCACCGTTCCCTGTGTTGTGGGCTTCCACCCCTCCCGCTCTTCCTGCCTCCCTGTTTCGTAGCTACCTCGGTGCTTCTTCTTGGTCTGGTTTTCGCCCCGTAAGCCCGTCTTTTTCGGGTGCTTGTTTTGTTTCCTGCTTCGCGCTCTCCCCTTTGCTTTACGCGGCCTCTTGTCGTGCGCTTCCCTTTCTCTCTTTGCAACTCATCTCTTCTCGTTTGGCTGCCGGCCTGCCGGCGTTCTGTTGTTCTTGCTTTCGTTTGCCTTGGCTCTCCTGCTCTCGGTTCAACTTCTGGTCCATTTTGGCGGCCGGTTTTCTTGTTCCCTCCTCCAGTGCCCCTGCCGCGTTGTTGTTGCACGTCTCTTCTTTGAACACTCTCTTCCTCATACCCCTAACTTGGTTTCTGTTGCCGGCTTCTCTGGCGAGTCTTTGCCTGCTTGTTGCTGCGCCCCTCCCGCTGGTTTCCCTTCTTTAGTTCCCCCCTTTCCTTCTGCCTACGCTTCCCCCTTCCAGGTAGGCCCCCTCTTGATCTTATCAGGTGTTGTCCCTTCCTCAGCCCGCCGCTTCAGGGTTCCGGTCGCTCGCTCGCTTCTGATCTCCCAGGCTTGCCTTGGCTTGTCTCCCGTTCCCCCCTCCGCTGTCATCCTGCCCGTTTGCCCGGGCGCGTGCATTTCCTCTTTTCTCGGTCTCCGCCGCCGCGCGCACCCTTTGTTCTCCCCTTGCCTGTTTGCGCCTGGGTCTCCTGCCCGGCGCCCCTTTGTCTTCTGTGCTAAGCTTTTGTCCTTTTTCCCTCACTCACCTTTCCGGTAGTCCGCTTCTTTCTGCTCGCCCGGGCTTTCCCCTTGTTTACTTCCGCTTGCCTCTCTTCGCTTACGGTCCGTGTGGGCGGGTTTGGTCCGCGCTCTCTGTAGGCTGCGCCCCGTCCTATTTCGTTGCCCCCCTCCGCGCTCCTCCCTTCTCTTCCAACCCTTCTGTCCTGTTGTCGTCTCTAGTTCTTTTCTTTCTAGCTTTTTCCACCCCGATAGCCGTCAGCTATCTTTCCGCCTGCCTTCTCCCTCTTGTTGCCTCCCTTGTTTTTTCCCCCTCACGTGGCCCCCGTAGTCTTTTTTCTGCCTCTGCTCTCCTCGTTCCTGCCATCCTCTTCGCCCCCCCTCCACCACTTCCCCAACTTTTCGGGCCGTCGCCGCGTCTTCCTTCGCTGGTGCCCGATGTTGCGTTCATGGCGGTCCCTCCCAGTTTTGCGCTTCTTTTGCCGGTCCTTCGCTCTTTTTTTTGCTCCGGCTTTCTCTGCGACGGCTTGTTGATCTGTTGGCCACTCCCCTCCCCACGCCGTTCTTGCTGTGCCGCCGGTCCTGTCCTTTTACTCCTTTGCAGCTTACGCTTGTTCTCTCGTTGCTCGTGCCTTTCGCCGTTCCCTTTCTCCGTGTGTTCGGTTTTTGCCTCTTGGCTCCCGTCTCGCCGCCTTCTCGGTCCTCTGCGCCTTCCGTCGTGCCTGTGCCTCTTTTGGCTCTCCCGGTCCCTCCCCGCCTTCTCTTCGGCTTGTCGCCTTCTTTCCGCTTGGTTCTTCCGCTCCCCCGGCTATCACCTGCCCCTCTCCTTGCTCTATTCGCCTCGCGCTCTCTGACTTTCGTTGAACTGGTCGTGGGTCCGCCCGGCCCTCCGCCGTTCGGTCCGGGTCCTTTTGCTGAGCTCCCTGAGTACCTTTTTCCCTCCGTATCCTGGTCTGGCCGTTGGATCCCGCTCTTCCATTGCTCTGGGCACACGTCCTGCCGTTGGCCTTGCGCCCTTCTCTGGTGCGTATCCGCTTTTTTGCTATTGCGCTACCTCCGGTCATGGCTCGCCTCGTTTCGTCCCCTCGTCCTGCGCCTAGTCCCAGGCCGCCCACGTTGTTTTTTTGTAGTTTCCTTCGCGGTTTTCCTCGCTATCCCCTCTCTGCGTTGCTGTTCCGTCCCCTGCCCCCTTGCCGCTTTTTCGCTTCCGCTCTCGACCCTCCGGGCGCTGATTTTTTTCGCTTCCTGTCCTGGTTGGCCAGCCTTTTTGTGGCCCTTGCCACTCATCTGCCGACCCTCCTGGCGCTCGGTCCGGTTTTCTACGTCACCCTAGCCGTTTCCTGCGTGTAGTTGCATGTTGCGCTACTGCATCGCGGACCTTTAGTCCGGCGTCCGCCCCGTCCTTACTAGCGTTAACTGCCGCGCTTGTGGCTCTGGCTGTTTCTGTCGCCCGCTGCTGCATGTTCGTCACCCAGCCGGTTTTGCCGGTGGCTTCCCTTTTGTTCACCTCGCTGCCCATTTGCCTGGCCATTCCTGTGCACTGCCCGCTTGGCGGCTTGCCTCGCCTTACCGCCCTTCGGTGTCCCTTTTCCTTCGCGAGTTGGTTTTTCTCCTCGGTCGTGAGCTCACCAGCAGTCCGTGCTTTTGCGCCTCCTTTTCCCCCCCGGCTCCGTGCCGCCCTCTGCTCCTCGCTGGCGCTGTTCCGGCTTTTTCCTCCGGTCGGCTACTTCTGGCTGCCACCTCTCCCTTTTTGCGGTCCTCTCGGCTTTCGCCCTCTTCGCTTCCCCTTCTCGCGCTTGTTTTGCCGTGTTGTTTGCGGTGTTGCCCGTGTTCACCTCCGTGCCCCTTCCCGTCCCTGCGCTTGTTCGTCTTCCTCTCCCGGCTCTTCGGTTCTGCTGGTTCGCCTGGCGGAGCTTCTTCTTCTCGTAGCTCTTCGTCGCCCCGTTCGATTTACGCCACAGTTTTCGCTCCGTTTTGCTGTCTTGCTTCGCTGCTCCTTTTGCACCGGTTTGCTCAATGCTTGTTGTCTTGCTCCTTCACTAGATTGGTTCTCGTTTTTCTTTGTCGGTCGGCTGCTGCCTCGCTCTTTTTTCTTGTTTTCCCTTGGTCGGCTTGTCCGTTCGGGCCTTTTCTCCGCCTCGGCGTTTTTCCTTTCGCCTTTTTCTCTTGATTTTGCTCTGGCTCAGCGCGTTTTGTTGGGCGACTGCCGGGCCTCTTCCTTGTCTGCCTGTTTCCTTTGCCGGCTTGCGTTTCGCCCTTTGGCCCTGGCTCCCCGTGGTGCCTTCTTCCTGGGCTCGTTCCGCTCGGCTTTCGCGGCCGCCCACCCCTCTGTCCAGCCGGTGTCTCGTTCTTCGACCTTCGCGGGCTTCTTATCCGCTTTGGTTGGGCATGTTTTTTTTTCTGCCTGCGGCTTCTCTGCTATCCTCCTCGCTTCCTTTCCTTACGTTTCGGTTCCTCCGGCACTGTTGCCTTCCCTCTTTCTTTTCTTTGCCTGTTTGCCCCTTTTGGTTACTGCTTCTTTCCTCTTTTGCCGTTCCCGCCTGCTTCGCGTTCGTCCACGCCGCCCCCTTCGCCTGCCCTTCCCTGCTGTCTGTCCCTAGCTCTTACCTGCGTCCCTCGCTTCGTATTACCATGTTGCGTTGTTCTCTGCCTGTCGTGGTGCCTTGCTTTTCTCCTGGCCCTGCCCTCGCTTGGTGCCATTGTCATCCTCTCGGGCCAATCCGCTCCCCCATCCGTCGACCTTCTCGCGTTCTTTCCCGCGTTTTTGTCCGCTCCCGCGTGGTGGTCACGCTTTGCTGTGGTGGATCACTGGTGCTTTTTGAAAACTATCGTCCTCCGCTCTGCCTCCCGCCTCTTCCACGTCTGGTGCCACCGGCTCTCTTGGTGCACTACCGCCACTCCGGCGCCGCGTTCCGCTGTTGACTGCCCCGCGTTTGGCGCTCATGGTTCTCGTTGGCCGCTCTGGCGTCGGTTATCCCAATCCCGCTCGTAGCGTGCCCCCTCTTCCCCAGCTGGTCGCCCCTGCCTTGTTTGAGCCCTTTGTATCCCTTGTTGCTTTTCCCCAGTGGTTCGACCTTTGCTGGCTGGCCCCGCTGCCCGCCAGCTGGTTGCGCTCTCGATTTCTTCGCCCCTCTGCTTTTGCTCCTCCCCGCCGTCGCGCTCCCTTCGCGTCCCTTGGCTCCCGGCACGCGACACTTCTCTTTCCTTCTGTGGTCCCTCACAGCGTTTTTTCCTGGCGCCTTCTCCTTGTGCGCCCTCATTCTCGCCTGCTCGCTGCCCTTGTGGTTTGCCCCCGCGCCTGCCTCTTTTTCACCTTCGCTTCGGCCGCGCAGCTTGTTCCGCCTCTGCGCGCACTCACCGTTTCGCGCCCACGGCGGTCGTCCGTCCGTAGTGTGCCCGGTTTTTCTGCTGCGTTTTGCGCTACTCGATCTTGGTGCCGCCATTCGCGCTCTTTTTGCTGCCACGTGGTGCCCGTTCCGCCTTCTATTGCGAGCCTTCCTATGTCTCCGCCGCTCTTGCGCTGTGTGGCGCGTTGGATTAGCCCCTCTGGGTTGGTCGTCGCCCTGCTGTGCCCTCGCGCCCTTTGCCCCCGTTTTGGCCCCGATGAATGACCTCCCTCTCTGCCCCGCCGTCTCCTCCACGGCCCACTGGCCAACCTTTTTGGTCCTGCGTCCCGATTCTTCCCTGCTGGTGTGGGCTTTTTTGTTGGTTTCTATGCCTTTCGCCGGTGCTGTGGTGTCGCTCTTTGTCATTTCACTGTCCCTTCTGCCCCCTGGGTGCCCGTTTCGTTTTGCGCATGCTGCCGAATCTGTTGTTTTCATTGGTTGTTCCCCTTTTTGGTGCTTTGCCGCTGTGTTATTCTCGGCCTCCCCGCCGCTGTTAAGTGCTCATGCGCGCTGTGGGTGGCTAGCTCCGCCTGCCTCTCAACTCCCTGGCCCCTCCGCGCTCCGCCTGGCAGCTCCCCCGCCGTTTTCACGCGTTGTGCTTCTCCGCTGGCCGCGGTCGTCGTCTGCCGCGTTTTTCTTTCGCTCGCGGCCTCTTCGTCCCCCTACCTTGGTGGGCTTCCGCGTTCCGCTCTTGCCCGTGCCGCACATACACCCCCCGCTCCCCGCTTACGCGTCCCAGTGGTCCTG
>Ga0163217_1036022_pt1 | contig 10170 bp, 10 predicted proteins | sample SynspAceP_FD_185933 | JGI IMG/M metagenome (GOLD analysis project Ga0163217, IMG submission 185933) | Saline lake microbial communities from Ace Lake in Antarctica - Synechococcus sp. Ace-P (PacBio error correction) | ecosystem: Environmental > Aquatic > Non-marine Saline and Alkaline > Saline ...
GGAAAGCATCGGGTAATGTGCTGCGAGGAAGCAATGGCCTGCCAAAAAAAGCCAACTCTCTTTGATACAGCCAACTTTCATTTATTGTCCGAAGAAGTACCTCTACTGCAAAACGCTTGAGTTGTGCCTACGACCCTGGGCGGTTTATCCCAATTCAAGCGAAAAATTTACTTCAGAAGATGAACACTTCCTGCATGATGATAAGACCGATACACAGGCCTTTCATTAACCCATAACGACCAAGGTGAATTCTGATATCAGTTCGCGGGAAGTGGCTAGTTTTTTGATGACTGGCTTCGCGATTTCCGAGCGCGCAGGTTCCCATTAACATGGCACGGGCATGCGCACCGCGGTTTTCCCATGAAGCTTACCTTGTTTGCAGCAAAAGGTTCACTGCGGGAATTATCTGGGCCGTTTCTATACAAACGGTCAGACTATTAATTGTAAAGCGGTCACAGTTTGGGCGGTTCGATTGCGCTGCTATTGGCTATTGGATAAAACGTCTCCACTAACGCACCAAAGTTATTCTCTACACTACGGCGCTCCCGCCGTGCGGGTGACCGCGCCATTGTGTTTGAAGTGCCAAAAGGCTGTTCCACGCCCGTATTGTCTATATACAACGATCTCACGTAACCCTCTGTTTCCCCACATCATGCGTCAGACCTGGATGGATGCGGAGTGGAAATAGAGTGGTTTCCCGGACTGGCATGAGCTCGCTGCGGCCCACTGAGCCCCGCCATTCAAGGCAACAGTCTGTTGCTGGCGGCCTTGTCAATCTGCAAGGCGATCCATACCACCGACCATGGCGAACACATTAACTTTATGCCCGAGGCCAACCCAGGCGGGCGGTAGTCGAAGGCAATCAGTGCTATGGCAGCCCTGGATGTGCGGACGCTGGAAAGAAGGGGCGCCACTGCGCACGTTTCACAGCCAATCTCTCGATATTACTGGCGACTGCGCCAAACGCCGGAGGCTTTATTTACCCAAAATTAGCCTCATTTCCACAACCACTACAGTGACTCTGCTAACGCCAAAAGTCCTTGAACCAAATCTATTGCGCTGGAATGCCAGCCTCAGCCGGGATGGAAATCTCTTTACCGAGGAGGAAAAAAAGTCGAGACCTGAGATCGCAGCTCTAACAACCTGATGAAGAGATAGAGGCATGGGGCCTGGGAGTTTTGTCGAGGTTCAAGGAAAATGGCCCGTAATGAGACATGCGCTTCTACAACAAAACTTCAACAGAGATGCATAGTTTTCTTTTTATCAGGCAGTATCTAAAACGTGACATCCGCCGAGGAGTTGCCAAGATCAGAGATGCGTAACTTGAACCGTGCCAGCAAAGGCTAACCGCGCAGGCCAGCCGCACGATCACGCCTGCCGCTGTTTTTTGGCGATCAGCCGATAGGATGATTTGCGCAGAATAGTAAGCGAATGGCGTCAGGAAGAGCTGAACAAGGAAGCCGAGTCGGCCTGGCAGACAAGATTCACATCCCGTCCCTGGTATCAAGTAAAATGGCTGACCCATCATGCTGTTTCGCGCAATCCTCCTGATAATTTTATTTTAGGCGGATGCGCCCACAGTGCGAGACATATGCCTCTACCTATTAACGCATACAAAGATCAATATTCGAAGGCACATAGCGTAGCAAATATACGACCGAGCGCCGTGACGGTGCGAGCAAATCACGTGGGTGGTGGGGTGATGAACGGGTTAGACCAGAAAGGGCGGTGGACGACGCTAACGGAGATAGTGGTTGAGACGGGAAAAGCCCGCCCCTCGAACTCAACTCAATAGAGTGTCCGATCTTTTACACATTGATATTCTGAGGAGCGGACGGCAGTGATGCAAGTGCCAAGTTTTACAGGTCCAGAATTCAAAGAACAGACCCCGTCAAGAAAGATGATGCCGCCCTCTAAATCAAGTGTTGCCCAGCTGAGCCGGAGACCGGCGTTTCGGAGCCAAACGCTGTATGCTTGAAAAAGCAGTTTCAGACCAGAGATAATGTTGTGCCAGCCAAACCTTCCAGCCCCGTGATCGCTGGGATGACCCGTAGCCAAATTGCAGCGGTCATCCAGACCGCGGCCCATGAATGAAGCGGAACGCTCGACCTATGTCGGAGTAGGGCTATAACCCGGAACAACTGGAGGGGCCTGGAACAGAGGCCTTTGAGAGCATTGGATGCTGGACTGCCCCATCCACTGCACACAAGGAACGCAGCTGGTAGCTGAGGCGCAAGAAGAGTCGTGCAATGAAAAGGAAGACTGGCTAGCGTCAAAGGAGCGATGCTCTGGCGGAGGCAGCCGCCTTGCTGCACCTGTCAAAAAAAGCCCGGGCCATCTGGGGCACCAGCGAGGACGACTGATCTCCGAGCTGATAAAACAGATGCCAATTCCTTGATTGCTGAAGCGAGTGGCGAGAGCCGGTGCACGCAGGCACAAAGGCCTGTGCGGTGCTACGGTCTGAGCGACCGTACGCTGAAGAACTGGCAACCGGTGTAAGAGAGCGCTGGGAGGAGAGCGAGAGGGGAGGCTAGTCCGCCAACAAGCCCAGAGCCCGCATGGCGGTGCACAGACGGACAGAAAACGTGATCCGAGCGAGGAGCTCACTCGGCGAAGATGGTACATAGGGCTTGGCAAGCACAGAGTTTCACGGAGCTGTTGTCCTTCGCTCTCTGCACAGACTTGTTTCGTCACAATCGAGTGAGACATGAGATACAACGCGAGTGGATTTCCCTGAGCCCTTTGCACCAGTTGAGTAGTCAGCTATCTGACCTTCAGGATCCAGTGGCGGTACACAAGTAGCGCTGCGATGTCATCAGCGTGCATTCCACATCTCAGAGGGTCGGCTTGCTGTGCACCGCGCACATGATGAGTTCACCAAGCCGCGGTAAGCACTTGGAGTGAGGGCGTATCGGGCAAAGACCGAAACCAGGTCTTGTGGTCACCAAAAGAGTGGACAATCCCATCTTAACGTGTATTTGGCATCGAGCGCGCGATCCACGAGAGGTAGGAGTCTATCTCACCGGCTCTGTCGATAACTGAGATAGTGCCGATACAGTGACACCGCATGAAAGGCGAGTTCTGGGAACATCCGAGCTACCACAATTCCATGTCCACTGAACGATTCTAACCAGCACACACTTACAAGTGCGCATTGCTCTTATACCTAGTCCGCTGATCAGCAATAAGAGCTTGGCTGTCTACACACTTCATTGACCGCATCCGGTGGTGTAGTTAGTGCGCGTCTAAGAGGACGCCCGCGATACACAGAGCACACTACGACCACCGCAGATTGAAGAGCCCAACACGACAATAGTGCGAAGAGCGCTAGCAAAGAGCGATGATGTGTTGTGCCTAGCTTACCGTTTCAGCGTGTCGACTGCGTGTGAGCGATTACGAGAGCGCGAGATCTGGCACACTCGAGCGTTACTTCGATACGATAGTAGTCAAACCCCACAGCTGTGTGTAAAGAGTATGAGATAATGTATCTATAGCGCCATTGTATATCGAAGCGTTCGAGAGCGAGCGACATCGCGCCCACCGCCTGCGTGCGGCGCGCGGTGTGCAACAGGCTTCATGAACATCAGGTGAGAGCGTGGAAGTCGATCCGTGGTTAGCAGATCCGAGCATCCGCAGACAGCGCGGCGGAGAATCGAGCCTTTTCGTATAAGGGTTTGAAAGGCGACAGAGCCGCCTGCGGACTAGAGACGCCCATGCCGTAGAGGTACATGGGACCGGTATATCGGTAACACTGAGCGCTATGTACTCGAAGAGCTGCCGTCATATGAGCCGGCCAAACCGCGGCCAGCCGGTCTCACGCTGGAGAAATATGTCTGTGTGCCGACTGACGCACGGGAACTGGAAGACCATTTGGAATAGTGCTGACTGGCGTTAACCCGGCCAAACCCTCTGCATAGTGAGCCGAAGGACTAACCGAGGCGATAGGAAAAGATGTGCATTGCCGATGTATGATCGGACGATCATTGTTGACAAACTACCGCCCGCAGTCTCGGTCAACAGAATCATGACGCTGACCCCCAGTTGATTCGTGGATCGCCGTACGGGAGTGCGGTAGGAGTATATTTGATGAAGAATCACAAAGCTCGGAGTGAGAGTCACTATTGAGTTGTGTTCTGAGTAGCACGGACAATCCGTGTACTATGTGTGAAGATCTCTATACTGTTGTGAGTCCGAGGAAAATATGCTAATACGGCGTCTAAAAACACGAGTTAGAAAATCGCACCCAGGATAATGCAATATCCTATCTCCTAAACTTGAAACGGTACCAGTCAAATCAGTATCAAGGTTAGACTCCAAGACTGCGAGAATTTGAGCGTATTCGCTAGGCGTATGAGAATTCGGAGGTGTTTCGATTAATCTTAGTCTTTTGTTCGGATATTTAAAGCGAAGGATCGGGACGAAAGTTTTTAGTGCGAAATAGCTGCCTGGGACTAACAGAGGGAAATGGCCTGCACAATGAAGTGCGATTGTACTATTGAATCGTTTCTGAGGGGAAGAATGCATGAAAGACGCCATTTGGGCTTTTCGGCCTATACATCTCTATGCGTAGAATAAGTCTATAAACGTCATCTTCGATTCCCACATGCGAGCGTGCTATGACCTACTGCATTAGGCCAAGCGCAATATTGGTTCGTCTTTTGCGGCTGAGCCCCAGGGCCTGGCACATGGTTCTTAGTTTTGTAACGTGGACTCGCCATTCATTAGGGCAGTATTTAGTGATATCGAGAGAGAACATGTTCGTCAAAGATATCTATATTCTGTTCCGAGACAACCGTTGCAGCACATATGCTACATTTGTAGGGATAAGTATCTTTAGGTTACTCTCTAGTATTCGATGTGCGTTTACGATCGCTGCGTCAGCAAGACGGACCCGCAGAGGCTCTGAGTGATGCGCGTGCAGGCTGTGCGAGTGGGTTCAACTTGGCGGCTCTCCATGTATAAGAGCGGGAGGAGGTCGTCTTGTCGGGGTGCGCAACACTGGTCGTGAGAGGTGACGGATCAGTACGTAAGATTGGACAACATACCGAATCTTTGAACAAGTGAACACGTCTGTCTCAGACGCGATATACTCACAATCGTCGAGTGTCGATGACGCTTTCCAAACGATGGGCTCTGTCTATTCTCTCGCTGTATCGTATGCTATGGCACTGGACAAAAGCGCAGTTATCGTGAGAGATATTCTGTCAAGACATTATTAACTCCAGGAGAATGCGTTAGAGAATCTGAAGTATACACCGCTTTGCATGGACTTGAGATAATATGAACGCGCAATAAATTAGTCCTGTCATCGCACCAGCTAACATACGATAAAGCACGCACCGCGAGCAATTTAGAACACGCATCTGTGGATTTAGGGAACTAATTATACTCAGATAAGAGTCTGTATTCTATAACCTTAATATTATCGAGTGCGCGCTGCACAACCTGGTTTTAGGATAGTATGGCGCTCCCGCTAGTGCGTCTCGTATCCTTATCTTTGTTGAGAAGTTGATTTGAGAATAATATATTTATTAATATATCTTTATTTGCCTGTACGGAGACGTCCTGTTATGTAGTGAAGAGTTTCTTCCCAGCTCCTTTACAATGAGTATATAGGCGTGATAATGAGATATATAATGGAATATTATAAATCCCCATTACACATGCATCTGAAATAATGAACATGGTCAAGTCCCTTCAGCCTAGAACGTGGGGAAAAGCGTTACAAGAGGCAATGGTTCGGTTATGGTCCGAAATAGGCGCGAACGCATGTGTTGCCGGGAATGCGCGACGTTCCGTCGTTTGAGCTGGGCTAACGGGAAATGTGCGATTGATAGGGTGGTAATAGAACCCCGAGAATTGGTAGATGCCTGCCAGACAGAAGCTGCCCGAGTCCTGTCGAAGATGACCTTTGCCGTAAGTCGGCGGTTTCACAGCAAGCGTTGGCGGTGGTGCGAGCTTGGGGGATACATTTGGGACCCACAAGTCGTTAAAAACAGCACCGCGGCTGCAGTAGGCGATAGTGTTTGGACGTAAATGCTAGGCGCTCCGGTGATCGCTGTTGTGGCTTTGACGCCGGAGCAGCTATTGCGTCTACGCGTCGAGGGCGGCGCAAGCCAAAGTGGAGAATTAGGTGGAGGTGGCGGGCGAATCTGATTTTAACGAGAATAAAGATACCAAAAGAACTACATTGAATCCTCTTAAGTGTGGATATTTGGGGTACAACTTTCCCTGAAGCGGTATATTTGCGCCTAACTCGTTCCATATATATTGAGTAGTCTACGGATTACTTGCAATATGGGAATCGGCGGATCCTCGTGATTATATACTCGACACGCAGACCAACACACGGGCACAGAAGAGGCAGCGACAATCCCTGCACAGAATCTCGACTCGTGAGCAATTGCATCGGTGGAGTAGTCGGAGTGTTTTTGTAGATAATCTATTGAACAGAGAGATAAATAAGATACAGCTAGTCTAGGCATATCTAAAGGTCATTGGCTATGATCTCACATTCCTGACGTCTATGCGATGTAATTTGGATAAGCTCGTCGTTTTTTTTGCCTCTATTACAAACAAATTATACTACGAAATGAATTTGCTGGAAAGCGGGACTCCTGGCTTCCACCGCAACGCCAGTTTGAAGGGCTGTAACCTGGCCTGAGCGCGCAAAGAGGGCCTGGGTACGGTGATCCAGGCTGGGTTAATGCTTTGGAATGGGCTCAGTGAAACAGGTGCGGAGTGTTGCGCTGGAACCGTACGAACAGCTTCAGGCCATATGGCGGAAGTTCAGTACATAACGGAATCTGACCATTCGAGATGCTGGGAAAGAGAGATAGACTAGGGTGCAGGTGCTTTATAATGTGGGTGTATGATGGATCGAGGTCCGTTAGGTGGGGTAGCCATACTTCTGTTGCCGGGGGCTCTCGTTTACGCGCAGCAATTCTGCGTTGCTGGTCTAATGGTACTGCTGATGTCAGATTAGCTCAGGTCGCCTGGCTTGGCTCGCAAGTCCTTCTTGGCGCTGAGCGCACTGTCGTGCGCGGCTGCCGCCAGCTAAACAGGACAACAGGATGCCCATGGATCCGCTGGAAAAACTGGCCCAAAACAAGCTGCTGGCTTGGAATCGAGCTGCCTGATGGAAGCTCCCCGTAATTCGGCTTTGGCCTTGCATCCACGCGTAACTCCAAGAAGGCTACCACCACCGAGCCGATGCAAGAAAAGATTATGAGTGCTTTGAGCGCTTTTTATGAGGGAGTTTTGAAGCCCATTTAAACTGGCAGGATAACGGGTGCCCCTCGCAAGAGAACCTGAGCAGGCAAAAAGTTCATAAGCATGCGAGATGCGAATCCTTTCGTCAGGTCACAAATGACCAGTGTCGAAATGCACATCAGCAGTGGCAAGAAAACCAAAAAGAGGCCGGTGTTACAGGTTTATCGTTTATCACCTCATTTGCGCAGCCACATGGCGATAAAGACCGCTCGTATTTGGAAACTTAACCCTGGTGCGAATGGATCTATTTGAAAACGAGCCTGACGGGAAAAAGCATTTTCATGAGTAGTTATTGTTTCTCGTGAATTAAGTACTTTTATGTGCCGCAAGAGAAGCGGTTTACTACGACAGTGGAGCTGGCCTTGCAAGCTGTGTCCTGTATGAACTTTGGCTTCATACATGCCAATTCGGCGGAGTATCAACTGGCTTTCAACTATATTCAGCGACTACTGAAGGTTGACACATTCCGCTTTTCTCTATAGGCCGTGGCTGTGCAGCCCATAGTATCAAGAGTCGTGCGTCAATTGGGTATACGGTGCTAGGCAGACCCTTCGTCCCGACGCGAGTCTGGGTGGAGAGAGAGCCCGTTCGCCAAGAGCGTTTTGCCCGCACACGAACCCCGACACTCAGTGCATAATTTATAAACAAGCCAGTGTTGGTCCCGTGCTGAGATATTCCGAATTAGGCGCCCAAGAGGACGGTTTTGCCGAGGGTTTTAATCTGGCGGTTTTAACCTGAAGGGATGTTAAAACCCGTTGCCGGATCCCCAAACCGGATCAGCTCCAACTAAGCTACTCCCCCTACGGTGATTGCTTTGATGCAGGGAGAGCGCAGTTGCAACAGCCTGGTAAAGTGGGCGCGATTTGATGAGGAGGCAGCAGGACGAGCAAATACCCGAAAAAATCTACGCTGGCCAGAGCTCTTGTAGCCATGCGGATATTTGGTCTAGCTCAGCCTCAGCTGAGTACGACAGTTTTTTAATAAGGGCGAGGTTATGCCTAACTTTGAAGACTCGATTGGGTGCAAGCTATCTGGATATTTGGGCTGGGGCGATTATCTGATAGCAGACTATAGCAAGGGGTAGTCAATCCCGTTAGACAAGCGTTTCTGAAGGAGCCACAATAAATGAGACCCAATTAGAACGCGTCCACTTGCCCCGTCCTTGCCGCTCGCTAACTTCCTCAGACAGCCTGCACCGAGAAGGCACAAAAGGTGGGCTCAGAACAAAAGAGCACCACCCCACAGACCAGCTGTACCAGATGTCCTCGGCAACCAGTCGCTGATTCAGTCGCGAGGCACACCCCTCTGCCATTTGATAGAAGACTGCCTGCACACCAGGGTCGGGGATCTTGTTGGTTACATGAATATATTCAACAGCGCTTTCAGAGCCGGACCCTGCCTTCGTATACCTTGTCGCAAACGGCTCCGAAGCTGTTTGCACAGGCTGACATGTTGGGCGTATTTTTCCACGTCGTTGAGAAGCATGCAGGGCCGGCTGTCGAGCAGGTAACGCTGAATTCGCCGTGGAGTCATTAGTCCCGGATAAGCAGTCCCGCTACCGAACAGAAGGCTTTTGTCATCAAGTGCTTGAACGACCTGCTATCAAGCGGCTGGCGCATTTCTACCGGTTCCCGGTCGCCACGCATTTTCCGGCTCAAAGGCTTCCAGGATCAATAACCGCGGATAGGTGCTTGCAACGCGTGCTGATCATCCTAGGTTTGATCTCGGTATGAGGCTTTCCTTGAGCAGTGGCTTAGCTCAGAGCAATACTTACACTGGTAATTTTTTACCAGGACCATACCTTACCTGCATGTCACAGTACAGCGCAGCAACTCGCGGAGGTGAACCGGAGAAAAAAAGGCCTTACCTGATCAGCCTTGGAGCTTGCCTGACTGAAAACGCCTATTGGCCGCAGCATTTCAGTGAAGAGCAGCGAAAAGATTGGCAGCAGCTCCTGCCTGCATTGCTGGACGTCAGTATCACGAGCAGAGTTCGAAGCTGGAAGCCGAGGTGCAAGCTGCGGGCATCGAGATTGAGGACAGCTATGAAAATCCACCGATCAAGGCACTCGAACCCTGAAACCCTCCCCATAAAAGCATCCAGTGACAACGCCAACCCACGCTTTTCGCACAGGTGCATTTAAAACGCAACTCTAAGGCGGCGCAATCCCGGTCAATAGTGTTAGTTAAAAGCATGATTCGCGCATGTTTTAAGCCCCAATTGACGGCGCCAAATCCGTCGCCACGCGAAGGCGTCTCCGAGTTTCCTACGCAGGCTAACTGGCCGAGTCAGCCATTCCACCCCCTGAACAAGGGCGACAGTATGTTGCGGATCGCAGGAGAGCTTCGTTTTTTGAGGGTTTGCCCCAAGCGGACATGGCAACACTGGATCGCATTCCAACCCGGCACATGGCCCAACGCGGCCCAGACGAAGCCTCAGGCCTCTGGGCCCAGGCAGCTTGGGCCTGGGCATCGCAGCTCAAGGTGTAATGGACTGACGGAGGCATCCGGGCAGCCCAATGGTTGGATGCTGAAGCAGGATTGTCACTGTATTTCATGGCGCTATCTACAATTACCCCGCAACTGGCGCGCTGAACTGCAGGCCAGGGGTCACGCTCGGCTTTTCTTTTCCCGGCGAGATACTGAAGCATCCTCTAAAGGCTTTCCATGCTGGGAGTGAGAAATACTGCCACGGCCTCAATGGCATGTTCGCGCGGCCATCTGGGAGCGTGACAGCCAACGCTGTTCCTCGCGCGTGACCGTCTTCGGCATCAAGGCGTTATATGCTTGGAACCGCACCGACAGCGCTTACGCTTTGCCTCCAGCCTGTACGGCGCAGTTGCAGGGCGACGGCGGTGGAACACCAGCAATCAATCCCGTCGCGCTGAATCACTATTTT
>Ga0163217_1058418_pt1 | contig 10170 bp, 12 predicted proteins | sample SynspAceP_FD_185933 | JGI IMG/M metagenome (GOLD analysis project Ga0163217, IMG submission 185933) | Saline lake microbial communities from Ace Lake in Antarctica - Synechococcus sp. Ace-P (PacBio error correction) | ecosystem: Environmental > Aquatic > Non-marine Saline and Alkaline > Saline ...
ATGACGAAACCCGGCCTGTGGCGAGAATGGCGCTTGGAATGCCGGCGCAAAAGGCACTAAAACAACAGGCAGGCAAGACTGCCGCTGATGTGATGCCCGTGATCTGCGCCGCGTCGAACCTTTGAAAGAGAGATAGAGACCGTCGGATCGAAATCCAGCAGTTGCTGCATCACGGCTTTGCTTTGACATGAACGTTGCCTGTTCGTCGCGACGTTTGGCGTCCCAGGCCCGCCGCTGACATGGTCCGGTCGGGATCGATCCGGTCGGCCTTTAGTGGTCTTGCCTGAAATCGTTCTGCCCACTGGAATGGCGCGACCGGACTGGCCACTTTACTCTTTGGCGACGTGGCACGGCTGTGTTTGTCGCAACCCGCCGAGGATGCGCTGGGCCTATTTTTGAAATCAATCACCCGCTTGCGCGACCGAGTTTTCGAACAAACATCCGCAACAACAACGGCTTTTTTTGCGTCGCTCGCGGCCCGATGGCGTGGCAGACCGGCGTGACATGGCAGTTTCATTGCAAAACGGACGTAAATGTTGTTTCAAAGAAGTGCTGCCCATGGTCGCCGGAACACATCGCCGGCACACAATGGCCCCCACGAAGGGGTCGAAAGCCGCGGACCTGAAAGCGTCTCTGGCTGCATCAGGCGAACAAATCGATGACGATTTATCGGTCGGAAAGTGCTTGGCGTGAGCCGAAGCAGGGCGAGAGCCGAATATCCTGCAAAGATTAACGCCAACACCCACTTTCTTACTGCGGAAATCCATTATTTGCGTTTTTTCAAAATATTCTGACGATCTGGTCGATGGTGGATACCGGCCTGATCTGTTCGTAATAGGAGATAGAGATATATACGGTAGGCTCCGTTCTGGTCCAGTTGTCGCGGCTGATCGATGCGGCCACCGGTTCGTCGCCGCGAACGGTGGGTCATTTCTGCAGCGGTCTGGACGGTTTCTGGATGGTTGGCCAACTGGTTACTCCCGATCTTGGAAACGCGGCGGCTGCCTGACGCTAAAGAGGCGCCACTGGCAAAGCTTTTATTTTCATTATTCTTCGACCATGAACGCGGGTAAATCGGACGCGTGTGGTTGGCAGGGCGGCGCATAACTTGTCGAACGCGGCATGGTGTGCTTATCTGATGACCGCGAAATTCGACAATCGCGCGGGGGCGACGGGCGATCGCGTCTCGCATCGGCATCGGCATGAGGCCGCACCTTCGAGATCAGGCGAAGATTTACTGGCCAAGGATTGAAAGCGGGTCCTCGTTTCCTCCGGCCGGGTGCGCTGCATCTTTTCGACGAGGCCACAGTTTTTTAAGCCCCGATCAGGTCTGGCAACTGGCGCGTGCGGTGGATGATTTGGGCGTGCCGATCATGTGCTATGGTCTACGCGTGGATTTCCGCCGGTCTGCTAGTTCCCCGGGTCTGCGAACCTTAGCTGGCATTGGCAAGATGAAAAATGCGCGAGGTGCACAATTTGGCCACTGGGTAGAAGGCGACGATGGGTGCGGCAAGAATGCGCAGGGTGCTGCGATCAAGGAAGGCGCACAGGTGCAGATCGGGCGGCTACGAGACCTATATTTCTGCTGGCCGCCGTCATTGGCGCGAGGCCGTGGGCCTCGTTAAACGAGGTTCGGGGGGCGTTTTTCGACCCGCGACGCAGCTTCAAATTCTCAACCGCATCATCCACATATCCACACGCACTCCCGCGAGGATTCGTGCCCGCAAATGCGGCAATAGGCACGCAGACGTTTTATCCATATCCCCGCAACAGCTGCGGCAAGCTTGGGTTCAAATTCGTAAACATCCTAGCCCTGGCGCCAGCCGATGGTGCCGGCTGAAAGTTGCCTTGATTAAGCGGGTTCGTCCACGATATTGCCCGTGCGATATGATCGATACGATGGGGCTGGCAATCGCCGCCGAACATCCGCGTTGATCACGTGCTGGGTGTCCGTCCCCACCAGGTAAACCTGCGATGAACGAACAACATCCAACCGCGGCCACCTTAAAGCGTTTGAGGTCGTTAATAATGTGTTTGAGCCGGAGGTCGGCGACGCTTTTGGCCCTTCGCGGTAAGTATTTCACGTCCATCGAGAAGCCGTAGTGAAAGCGTCGCGGCAACCAGCTTGGCAATCCGCCCATACCAACGATCCCGACGGTTTGGCCTGTCCCAGATGCATTCCCCGAGTAGCTGCGACGGCTCCAGCGGAACCATTCGCCTGAACCGCACCAGCCGTTCGCCTTCCCCCGCACTGCCGCGCTGCATCAGCATCAACGTCATCGCGATAATCGTGCGTGGCATCTGTGACGGCACCGGGCGTGATTCGAGCCCTGAAGCCCCGCCGCTTTCGCCGCATCCACATCAATGTGGTTATACCTAACCCAAAATTGGCGAGCATTTTTACAGGGCGCGGCATCCCCCCGTTGCGAAAGATCGGACGAACGATCGCCCAAGGTGGCCAGCACCCCGTACTAGTCGCGCAGCGGGCGTCCTGCATCTCGGCGACTGGTCAGCGGGGCCGCTGTCGTCACGGTAGGTCACATCAAAATCCGACAGGGCAGCATGTACTTCTGGCGGGGCGGGGGGCGATCACGAGCTTGTGAATGCAGGCGTCCTCCGTTCGGGGTGATTTGCCGGTGGGGCGCAATCCACACGATCGCCCGTCTCATCTGGCCCCTTTAAGCACCAGCAAAACTTTCGGCACACTGACGGCCCGAGTCTGGCGCGGGGGAAGTTAACCACCCCAATCACTGCGTACCGATCAAAGGCGGCGGGCCGTGGTAATTGCACCGTGATCTGGAGCCGAGGTTTTTTGGCGCTGCTCCGATACTCGGGCCCCGAAGTCGATCCCCATCTGAATCGGGCTATTTGCGGCCTACGGGAAGGTTTTCGGCACGGGGTGACGTCCGACCCCTAATGTCGACTTTCATAAAGTCGTCAAAGCTGATCTCAAGCCATTCGAAGAGCTTCGCCGCGGAGCGATCAGCAGCAGCTGCCACCAGCGCGCTTAGCAAAGACAGGGAAGCCGTCTGTCTGTTCATCAACGACGTCCAGCGCCCGCCTGCGTGTGGCCGTTGGGGCTGGTTGATCCGTTTACGGCAGCGGGTGGTCGGGGCCTTCGTCGGGCGGAATTTGGCCAGCGCCCCTGCCACCTGCGACCGTGCGCGTGGCGAGCTTCAGCGCCAGTTCGGGGCTGAAGCTCCTTGTGCGACGCCGCCCTGCGGCCATTGCCTCGATCATGTGGAAGACATTCGCGGACCCGAGCCGCTGACTCCTGTCACCGCATCAAATCTGCGGCCTCTTGTCCAACCGACAACATCGCCTCACGGCCGGACAGCAAGCTCTTCGGCTGCGTCCCATAGCCCTTTGGCGTCTACATGGGCGTTGCCGACGATCGCGGTGTGCCCTTGGCTGATGGCAGCCGGTGTGTTTGGGCATGGCGTCTGCACGATGGGCGTTTGTTCACCCAGCGTTTTCTCGAATGTCGGATGGTGGTGCGGCTGCAACGCTGAAAGAAACACTGGTCTTGCGTTGCCCATAGCCGCAACGTGGGCAGTGCGTCGCCCATCATTGCGGCTTGACGGCGACAAGACACAACCGCCGGTTCTTTGGGGCAGAATCGGACGTTGCAAGCTGCTCGCCCTGCTCCTTTCAACATCAAGAGGGTTTTCGGTCGATAACAATAGAACGAAGAATGTCCGAAGCCCGACGTGCCAGCCAGCCAGCCAGCATCGCAGACGCCCATCTTTGCCACAGCCCAGTAGAACCAAACGGCGTCTTTGGCGATTGCGCGGTAATCTTTTCATATCGGTCCGCCCTAAATTAACTTTCGGGATGGACCTATGCGTGGGCCTTACGCCTCTGCAATGGCAAACCTGAAAGGGCCTTGTCGGGGGCGTCTGATCGCCCCCAAACCGCAGTTGCCAAAACGCGGGATAATACCGTTCTGCGTTGGTCCAGGGCGTTAATCATGGTATCATCTGGCTGCGGCAGAGGCGTCCTGACACCGAGCAAGGGAACCAGCCATGCGGTACAGCATCAGCTTTTTGTTTCCGGTATAGGTATAGCGCCGGTCCCAGCACTGGTTCGTTCATATCGTTCAACATGTGGTACAGTTACGGGCAGCTTTTCGGCAGGACGGGTCCATTTTTCAAAACGTGCAAACAAGGCGCAAAGTGTTTTTCATCGTATGGCCAGACACAGGCAAGGGTGATGGAATAGGTACGCACTGCCGACTTCGAAAACAGCCATAGCGATCTGTTTCATGCCCGAGATTACGGCGAAATCCCATCCATGGAAACGCCGCAATGTATATTCTCTACGATTCGATGGGGTGAATGTCTTTTCTCTCAAGATACTGTCTGTCAGGGCATGTGGTCACTCTTTCGATTCCGGGGTATTCAATATGCGCGACGCACAGCCTTACATCAATACATGGGTGCACTCTACCATAATTCGCCTATTCCGGCCGCCGGCTGAAGTCCATACGCGAGCGGACCTATACCAAAATATGGTGCCGCGTTACGGTACAAGGCAAGGTCTTTTTCTGGGGGTAACCCGAAAGGTAGGCGGAATAACCTCAGTATCTTGTGGATAAATGCAGGATAAACCGCAATCTGTACGGCCTGCCGCCCGAATGCAGCAATCACGACAGAATCGCCAACCCAAAACAAAGAACACCCGCCGGAAGGGCGGGTGTGGGTCACATTTCTTACAAAGGCCGAAACAATCGGCGCAGGGCGTTACGCTTGTTTTCGCATTCGCGGATCGAGCCGCGATTTCAGGGCTTTTTCGTTCTCTTCGGCGGGCCTTTTTGGGCCATCGCACGGACGATCGAATTCTTCGCGGGTGACGAAATCACGGTCTTGCCAGCCAACGTCAGCATTCCCTTCATCGCGTCCTCTGCCTTCGGTTTTTTGCCCCTTGGGCCACGCCCATGGCATTTGTCATCATCTGCGAGATGTCGTCGAAATCTTTGTTGCTCGTTTGCATGGTCATTCTCTCCTGATCGCTGTTTTGGTCACTATATGGTGGTGCAATGTGGCTTCTCGCAAGGGTTGACTTCCTTTGGCGTCAGGCTCAAATCAAGCGCATGAAATGCAATCTCCCCTCGCCCGACCTGTCCCCCGCCAGATATTTCCGTTTTACTCTTAATTTGGCATGACCGGGTCGCCCGCGCTGGTATGCGCTGGCCTATATTTGCCGGCATCGCGAATGGGGCTGCGTATCGTTGTACGCGCGTTGAGCGGCCCTTCGCTTTGGGCGGGCAACCCCCGTTACTAACCAAGCACGCAAAGTCGGGATTTGCTGTTTCTGGTCATACTCGCGTCATTCTTTGGGCGGACGTCCTGGGGGTATGTGCTGTTCTATCAACCGGCTATTACCTTAGCAACCGGCAACAGATTTTTGCGTATCTGGAAGCGCGGGAATGTGTTCCGACGGGGCGCGCTTGGGGTGATTTTTTGCAGCATCGCGTTTACCAACGCGCTGGCATCAAAGCACAATCTCCCCGGCGATGTCGTCGCTCTGGGCCTCGCGCCCGGCTGGTTTCTGGGGCGTCTGGCAAATTTTTTCTCAACGCAGAGGCTTTGGGGCCGCCCGATCTGACCTGCCGTGGGGCGTGGCCTTTCCGACCGTGGCGGGGCGCAGGACTGTCCCATATCGCGAACGATCTGCGCGCGGCGCCCTTCGCAATTGTACGAAGCCTGCTTGAGGGGCTGATCCTTGGTGCGCTTGTCTGATCTATTGCAGGCGGCGCGGGCGGGGTTGAAATCGAAAGGGTTTGATCGGGGGCGTCTTATGGCTGATACGGGGCCGGGGTTTGCCGTTGACTTTGTGCGCAACCCGCGATGCCGCAATTCGTCAGCGCCGATAATCGGCCGCTGGACTGGCCTGGCATGTGGGCCGGCTGGGGCCTGACCATTGGCAACTGCTGACTGCCGATGATCGGATTCGGACTGGTTTTCATTCTGCGGCAAAGCGCACGCATGACGGACCCTGCGGCGACACGATTCAGAACCCGCAATCGCGTCCAATGGGACCGATGCGGATTCGACGAATACATGGCACCTGCTTGCTGCACCCAACGCAGGGTGTATTTACATACACCCGTGACCCCTTTGGCGCCAGGGGCGATTTCAACCACCAGCCCCGAATAGTCAGATGTTCGGAGAGCTTGTTGGGCCTGTTGTCTGCGCAATGCTGATGCGCCAAGGTTGCACCAAAGCCTTTACCTCTGGCAGAGCTAGGCCCGTCGTGGCACCTGATGGCAGATATGCTGCGGGCCGCGCGTAAGTCCCGCTTTGCGGTGCCGCACAAGATACCTTGATCGAGGCATCCACCGAGCTGCGCGATGTACAGGCCAGACGCTTGCCGGACATACAGGTGGACCTGGGCTGATGGCACCGCCGACCTCCGACCAGCCCCTGTATTTGGTGGCAAATGAATTTTCGCGCGCTGGGCCTATCCGCCAGTTTTGTCCGCGGGGGAACATCGTGGCGCGAACGGCAGATTTTGGGTTTGGCCGACGGGGGCACTGGAACCTTTGGGCTGGGTCGCAGAATTGGCGGCAGCCAGCATTAGCCGAACCGGCTGGCGGATACCAACGCCCGGTGATGCTGGTAGAGGATTGCACCCAGCTTGCCCGCCACTTGCTGCAGCCCTGTGTTGACGGAAATCGGCAGCCGCATGGCGGGGGCCGCGCTTATCGTCGACTATGGCGATTTGGCACAGTCTGGGCGACACGTTTGCAAAGCTGTTGCAAGGGGCACGAAACGACCGATCCGCTGAACGCAGCGGGTCAGGGCCGATTTTGACAGCGCAACGTCCGATTTTGAAAAAGCTTGCCCTAGGCAGCGGCTCCGGCCACAGCACACACGTATTAACCCACGCAAAGGTGTTTTTCTTGAGCGCCTCGGGATCACGCAACGCGCACAAACCTGCAAGGGGCATGACTAACGCCGGCTGAACAGCCATATGCCGCACATAAACGCTTGACGCATCCGTCAGAAATGGGAATTTGTTTAAAGTGATGGGATTTACCCGCCGCACCAAAGAAACCCGCCCCCAGGATTGAACCATGACGCTGGAAATATCACTCCGGATAGTCTGGGCGATGTGCCGCCACGGATTTCCTTCCCCGTCGCGGGGGCGCGTCGCTGGTGTGTTTGGCGGGGCCTTGAACGCGGAGTTGGCAGTTTCGGATCAGCCGAGATCGTGAGATTAACGCGCGCCCGCGTCCCGCTGACGCGTTGGAGGTCGCGCGGATCATCTGGTCGGCGGTGCACCAGAATTCATTCAGGACTGTCGGGTCAGCGTCACTGTCCACTCTGAATTGAAAAAGCCCCGCGCCGATGCCTTGGTACGGCAACACGCGGGCTTGGCGCTGTCGATCCGACCGCCGATTGCAGCCTGCTGTTCTATTCCACGACAGGAAGCCGCCGTCATCGGGGCGCAACAATTGCAGGATGGCGCGGCGCGGCTGGACGGTGTGTTGACGGCGCACCGTCGATGCGATGGAAGACCTAAGGGGCACACGCGAAGATATACTGCTTAGGATCGGCCCTGCTCAGCCAGCGCGCCTAGTGAAGTCGGTCAAGTTCAAATGCGATGCGTTTTGGCCGCAGACCCCCGACATACGCCCGCTATTTCGCCAACGGGCCACGAAGGGCGCATCTGCAATTTGACGCTTGCTGGCTTTGGCCTGATACCGTCTGCGTGCGGCGGGCGGTGGGCCATGCGGACTGGACGCGGCACTGCACCTATAGCGACGCGGATCGTTTTTATTCCTATCGTCGCAGCAGCGGGCACGGCGAAAGAAGCCGTTATGGGGGCCTGATCGGCAGCGTCGTGCTCTCAAGCCCTCTGATTGGCGGCAATGTGACAAACACCTGCCAATTTTCGGCGCACCACGGCTTTGCCGGCCCCAAGACGACAAGGAACACGCCACTTTTCTACCTGAGGTCCTAATTTAGGGTCCGCAGCGTGTTTTCAGCCGTCGTTGCCCGCAAGCTGTTCAATCCGCTACAAATTTTCCGGCATTTTTTTTCCTTAAACGCCCCCATCCCGCCCAAAATCATTTGCATAATGATCCTAAACGAACGGGCACTGCCCATAGAACAGTAGGATCAGAGCATGAAAACCAACACGCACGCTTCATCAAATACGGTTATCGGACGCTTCCAACAGAAGAAGGGCGTGCCTGCCTTGGTCCCCGTGGCCACACGCCGCCGCTGCTTTGCATCGCAAAGCGCGCTGCACCAATAGCACAAAAGGCCGGGGCCTGAGCTTCACGGGGCTGGCAAGATTGACGTATCCGCGCCTGCAGCTGGCTCGATCCGGGCGCGAGACAGCCTTTTTCTGTCGACTAGGCGGCGCCTCACTGGTTCTGGGCCACGTAGGCCTTAACGCGCAAGGGTGCCACGGTACCGTGGGGAGAGGAGGTTAAAGCGTGACTGGCGCCCATTCAATCTTGATCCCACATTGCTTCAGCGGGGGTTGGAGAAAACATATGGAATGATCATCTGAGTTATATCATGACATTACCACTGCCGCCGATTTCATCGCCCTCCATAAGACACTACCGCGCACTTCGCAGACAGGCCTCTTCGGTGGTTTCTTGCGCGATGCCCGTGGCGCGATGGGTGGCCGCACCCGGGGCCTATGAAGATCGGCGGCGGATTGCGACGGAGGAAACTGTCTTGTCACCGAAGCTACGCCCTGATCGGCCGCTGTTCGAGAAGGTTTTCGGCTTTTGCCCCCGCGGCACATTGAATCCGTACGCCAAGGCGAAACCCCCTGTCGAAGACCTATGCCGCGCGACGGATCGGTACGCGCCGAACGGAACCGAGGCCCCTGCCTGTGATCGGAATCAGCAAATTTGTCCCCGCCGATACTGGTCATCCGCACCCTTGGGTTACGGTGATGGCGGATAGTCTGCGGGCTGTCACGGTCCGTCCAGTTTTCCTGACCTTCGGTCCTGCCGCACGCGCCATTCTAGCACACGCCACAAAACTTGCCGCGGGCGCGGGAAACCGGGACACAATCTTTAACCCCTGATAGCCGCGATCTGTGGCCGGCGTAATATCAATCGAGATCCAGCCCCCCCACCCCGTCCGGCTGTATCATCTGGGTTTGCCGCGCGCCATGCAGCCATCCAGCGTGAGCGGCCTCGAGATGGAGACATTCCTCCGGCCCGGCACGAATCGCGGCCTGCCGCTGCATCAACGACGATGCATTTCTTCTTGTCGATGGTTTCCAAACCATATCGGCGCGGCACCCGGTTGTTTTGGGCCCGCTGTGTTTCCCGCGGGCGTAAGGCCGAAGTTGGGCGTTCTTAATAACTGGGCGAAACGCTTAGGGCGCGTTTTTCAGACGGTTTCCAGCAACATCAAGGGCCACTACCTGGTTCGTCCTTGGCCGCGGCCGGATCAACAAGGCTGGTCTTGACGTCTTTCGACATTTGGGAGTGGTCAGCAGTTTGGGCCGTTAGAAAGCTTCTGAAAGCTTCGACAGGGTCCGGTGCAACGCATTTCAGAGGAAATCCCCCTCGCCGTTTCACTATGGCAATTCGCGACAAGCGGCCAGTTGCGGCATTTTTCTCGAAAGCCGGTTAGATCAGTTTCAGCCTGGCTGGCCCAGTCCCGCACACATCCAAACACCTGTACCTCGGAACCCGAGGTTCGCGCGCATTTACGTTGGCATGATACGCTCGGATATAGCGCCGCTTTCCCTCGAGGGTCCGGAACCGATGGTGTGACGCAAGCACGGGCGGTGCAAGAGGATGCCGAGCGTTTTTCGCCAACGCGACGGTTGGTCAATGGCGTCCTACTGCCTGAATTCGGCTAAAATTTTTCCGATCAATCGGATTCAAGCCGCGTCCCTGGCATAATACCCCATAGGATTTTCAATTGAGTTATAGCACCAACAACGTTGGACCCGCAATAATCTTCGCGGTGCGGAATGGTTTTGAATTCAAGCAAAAAAATCAGGCCGCATTTTCGGATGACGGTGGATCTTTGCATGGCGGGATAATGCAAACTTGGGCGTTTAAGGCAACACGGGCGGCGTCTATTATCGGTTGGAACGCAACATATAATATACCCGGGGTTCTTTATCATGGCGAATAACACGCGATAACAAGCTCTTGATCATGGGCTCCGGCCCTGCGGG
>Ga0163217_1060743_pt1 | contig 10170 bp, 8 predicted proteins | sample SynspAceP_FD_185933 | JGI IMG/M metagenome (GOLD analysis project Ga0163217, IMG submission 185933) | Saline lake microbial communities from Ace Lake in Antarctica - Synechococcus sp. Ace-P (PacBio error correction) | ecosystem: Environmental > Aquatic > Non-marine Saline and Alkaline > Saline ...
CACACGAGAGAATTGTTCATAACGCACTACATAACACGTATACATGCTGAAGTTTTAATGAAAACCCTTTTTCCCCTGAAAAATGGGACCTTGCCATGGGCCGGAAAGTTTTTGGGCAAGAGGTCTGTCCGCCGGCAGAAAAACGGCATAAACTTAGCAATAAGGACGGTCCACGCAGACAGATGGTTTGCCTTTAAGAGACTAAAGAACCCACTTCCAAGGAATTAGTAAAAAAAAAGTTTTTTTTTTTTTTAAAAGGAAAACTATCCCTTAAATATGAATTTATATTGTTAAAGCCTCGCTGCCAATGGAATATTCCCTAAGTTTCCTTTAAGGGAAAAACAAAGTGACTGGTTTGGGCACAAACATTTTTCTTTTTTTATACAAAAATTTGGGAGAAATGCGCAAAAGTTCCTCTTGCGGTAACAGCAAAACACATTCTATCTGCGGAATTATTTTTAAATTGAATTGACCGCAGTTTACAATCTAAGCTAAACAACTTTAAGGCAAGAAAAATAAAAATTGTTTTAGCCTCCCCACTAACAAATATACATTACCAACAGATAATGAACGTGCCGACATTGGCTGGAAGTTAGCCAATAAATGTCTTATAATAATTATCAAGATTTTAGAATAATTTAAATATGGTTATTTTATCTATAGCCGAAAATACTTGGAATTTTAGGCAAAAAAAAAAGTCCCTTCAATCGGTAAGGTGGGGGGACTTTCCAAAAAAAGCGGAGGCCCATATTAAATGACTGCCCCAACATTGGCACAAACAAAGGCAGTGGCCCAATGGGAAGCAGGAACTGATCGTGCAGGGCTTGCCCCCTGGTTCCTAACTCACAAAAAAAGGCACCGTACCATATAACATGGCAACGTGGCTTTCAAAAAAAGGCGGCGGCGTATTAGTGACTGTCCCACAGCTACAAGTAAAACGCAGTAAGCGGTGGTTGCAGAACTGATCACGCCCTATGGCGTGCCCATTTTCTTCCAATGAACAAGCCCGTAACTCCAGGTAGAATTTAAGTGACAGTGTGCGGATCGATATATTTTAATTGGAGGTCTCTGTATAAGAGTTTTTAAGGACAAAAAAAAAAGCACCTACCAATATTCACATGGGTTAAGTGCTTCAAAAAAAGGCGGGCGGCCTACTTCCCAAACTTGGTTAGCATACCATCGGCGCAGACGGCTACTTCCCTGTTCGAATGGTAAAAGGTGGGCCCGCGTCGCCATGGCCACCTAAAATCTTTGTACCCGCAAAGCTTCTGGATACTGTAATTCGTTAACATAAATAATGCGGACAAGGGCGGCCGGATCGTTTCGCAAACTAATAAACTAAAGTGTACAACGTAACTAAAAAAAAAAAAGGTTTGTTGCGCCCCTGCCGCAACAAGGCGGGGACGGCGTTTTGCGCAACCAACGGGCAATTAGTACCACCTCGCGGCTAACGGGACAATGCTGCCTTCCACCTATTGCCTATCCGACGTGTTCTCTTCCAACGGCCCCCTTTAAAGAAATTCATCTTGGGCGGGTTCGCGCTTATATGCTTTCAAGCGCTATGCCCATACCGACATACGTACGCAGCAAATGCCCCTGCCGGGACAACTGGTGCACACAGCGGTCGTCCCAACCCGTCCTCTCTACTAGGGTCAAGGTCCACTCAAGATTCTAACGCCCGCAGTAGTATAGAACCGAACTGTCTCACGACTTCTGACCAGCTTCGCGTGCCATCTTTTAATGGCGAACCAGCCCAAGCCCTTGACCTTTCTCCAGCCCCAGGATTACAGCCGACATCGAGGTGCCTAAACCCCCCCGTCGATATGATCTCTTGGGAATCAGCTGTTATCCCGCGTACCTTTTATCCTTTGAGGCGATGGCCCTTTCCATGCGGAAGCCACCGGATCACATGCTCTACTTCGTAGCCTGGTTCGACCTGTAATGCTCCTCTCAGTCCAAGCGCCTTGTGCCATTGGCAACCTCTGCACACGATTTAGCCAAACCGTACTTGAAGGCACTAGAAGCCTCCCGTTAACTTCTTTGACGCGACAAACTCGCCAGTCAAAGCTAATCCGCACCACCACTTGTCCTCATAAGAGTTAGCCGCCGGACAAACAAAGCTGTATTTCAACAATGAACTCGCACCAACACTGGCCGAGCAGCTTTCAAGAGTCTCCAGCATCAAGGCACATTGTTTGCCCAAGGTCAATACGAATGCTATATGTAAAGTGCCGGGTCTTTTCGTCCCACTTGGGCGGTAACCGCATCTCAACCGTATTACTTACAATTCATCCGAACTCATGCCGAACAAGTGTCCAGATCGTTGCAGCAATTCGTGCAGGTCGGAACTTACCCGACAAGGGAATTTCGCTAACTTAGGCCGTTATTAGTTACGGCCGCGTTTACTGGGCATCAATTAAATGTCCTTCCTCTTGCGAATGAATCTCCTCTTAAACTCCAGCACCGGCAGGTGTCCAGCTCGTCATTAGCTGCATCTCTCGATTTTTGCAGAGCCCTGTGTTTTTGATAACAGTCGCCTGGCCTCTTTGCCTGCGGCGCCCCATAAGTGTGTGGGCGACCCTTCTCCGAAGTTACGGTCATTTTGCCTATTCTTACGCCATGAATCTCATCGAGCGCCTTAGATACTCATCCAACGCACTCCGTTCGTGCGTACGGGTCTGCTTCGCTTGTTTTTCTCGAGATGTTAAGCTGATTTATCACCTTTGGCCGGAGCCTCTGTTCTTATCTGGCGTCATCCGCTTCCCGGTTCACGTAACTATGCCGTCAGTACGCGCCCACGCCACATTCCCCTCTGACTTTTAATGAAAAGTACAGATAATATTAATCTGTTGTCCCATGCCCTACCGCCTTCGGGTTCGCGTTAGGTCCCGACTGACCCCAGCTGTATTAGCATAGCTGGGAAACCTTGGTCTTTCGTGTGCGGGTTTCTCGCCCGCATTATCGTTACGTTGCCTACATTTTTCGTTTGTAGCTCCTCCAGTCGCCCTTACGGATCGCCTCAGCGGCACTTACATGCTCGCCTAACCCTCTGTCCAAATATAATGGAATTCACAGCTTCGGTGATATAACTTTATGCCCGATATTATCCATCGGAACCGCTCGACATGAGCTGTTACGCCACTCCTTAAATGAATTGCTGCTGTCCCAACCGACAATAAACTGGCTGTGCAATGGCAGGTTCCACCGCGTTATATTCAAACTTAGTATATCTTGGGGCCCTTAGCTGGTGTCTTGGGTTCTTTCCCTCCGGACATGATCCCTTACCACCAATAGCCTGCACTGCGCAGAAACATGTTATAAGCATTCGGATTTGTCAGGAATGGTAGGCACACACACCGGTGAAGCCCCCGCTAATCAATCACGTAGCATCTTACCTCTAATAAACTATCTACAGCGCTGCAACCTAAATGCAATTCGGAGTACGGAGCTTTCCGAACGTTGATTGGCCCTTTCACCCTACCACAGCGTCATCCAAGACTTTTCCGTCAACGGTCGGTCCTCCACCTGTGGTTTACCACACGCTTCAACCTGCCCATGGTAGATCCACACGGTTCGCGTCTACTACTAACTGACTAATGGCGCCCTATTTCAGACTCGCTTCGCTACGGATCCGCAACCTAAGCTTAACCTTGCATTAAAAGTAACTCGTAGGCTCATTAATGCTAAAAGGCACGCCGTCACCTCACGAAGGGGCTCCGACGCTTGTAGGCGTATGGTTTCCACGATCTTTTCACTCCCTTGTCAGGTCTTTTCACCTTTCCCTCACGGTACTTGGTTCGACTATCGGTTCCTCAGGAGTATTTTTAGCTTGGCGGATGGTCCGCGGATTCATACAGGGTTTCACGTGCCCCGCAATCTAACCAGGATACTGCTACCGATAATGTTCTTTGCTCTTACGGGACTATCACCCTACGGTCCTATTTCCAAAGTCTTGATTCATGTCACATCGAAGTCGCGGTCCTACTAACCACCGATATTGCCGAAACAAAATCGGTTGGACTAATCGCTCCGCTCTGGCCACTACTTACGGAATCAACTTTTGTTTTTCTCCCTCCTCCGCTACTTCGATGTTTCCAGTTTCAACTCGGGTTTTTGCCCCTATTGCTTATGTACTAACCTTCAAGTATAGTGGGTTCTGCCCCATTCGATACGCTTGGCGGATCATATCGGTGTGCCGATCCCGCAAGCTTTCGCAGCTTAGTCGCGTCCTTTGCATCGCCTCGTAGAGCCTAGGCATTCGCTACCCTAATCTAAGCTTGTCCCAGACTTTATGTTAATCGCGGCCCCCCTTCCGCGGCAGCCGTCCAAAAGGGCCCAATCTAATATACTTTGTACTTTACTTTATTTCGTGTTCTTTTTCAGCGTACGCTAAAAGACCTGAATCTTGATGCGCACCCTGTCCAATAATGTCAATTGAACTTTTGCCATCCCCGGTCAGCGCCCTTTGCCGCCTTTGGGCCAAGATAACGGCAACGTGTTTGCAATGTGGAGAATATCGTATCGAACCGATGACCTCCTGCGTGCAAGCAGGCGCTTTTCTAGCCAGCTGAAGCTAATCCCCCGTTTTTTTTCAGTGATCAGTCAACATTATGCCAGTTAACAATTACTTTACAACGTTACTCAACCCCTAGAATTTTCCTAATTCAATATTTCAAATCAATGAACGTTTCAAAAACTTAAACTTTTTTAAACTTAAAACTTGAACTTGCCAGCAATTGCTGCATTCGTTCCCAGGCAGACTCGATACTGCCCGACCTCTACATTATCAGTGTAGCGCCTCTAACTCACTGAGCGATGAAGAACTTCCACTAAGTTTATTTTTGGTATTTATAAAGAACAGAAATCGAAAACGGGCCTTGAAAACTGCCCGACGCAAATTCCTAGAAAGAGGTGTTCCTACGCCGCGCACCTTCCGGTACGGCTTACTGTACGACTTAGCCCTAGTTTACCTGATCTTCCCTAGCTCGCTCCTTGCGGTACGGACTTCCAGGCCTCCCGCTTTCATGGCTTGACGGCGGTGTGTACAAGGCCCGGAAGCGTATTCAACCTGATCATGCTGAAATCCGATTACTTAGCGATTCCAGCTTCACGGGTCGAGTTGCAACCCCGAATCCGAACTGTAACCGTTTATAATTCGCTCCTGGTTGCCCATGGCTGCTCCTCTGTCCGCCATTGTAGCACTGTGCTGGCCCACGAACTCCAAGGGCCGTGATGATTGACGTCATTCCCCACCTTTCCTCGCGGTTTTGCATACCGGCAGTCCGTTAGAGTCCCATCATTACATCTGGCAACTAATGCAGGGTTGCGCCTCGTTAGTACACACACACACGACACCTCACGGCACGATATGACGAAACCATGCAGCACCGTTGTGATTCTGCCCGAAGGAAACTCTATCTCTAAAGCTGCAGACACATTTAAGCTCCGCTGGTAAGTGTTCCTCTGCGTATCATGCGAATTAAAACCACATGCTTTCCACCGCTTGTGCGGCCTCTCCGGTCCAAATTCCTTTTTGAGTTTTCAATCCTTGCGGACGTACTCCCCAGGTGGATACTTACACTTTCGCTTGGCCGCCCAGATTGCATCGGGACAGCTTAGTATCCATCTGTTTACGGCTGGACTACCAGGGTATCAAATCTCTGTCGCTCCCTACGCTTTCGTCCCATCAGCGTCTAGTATATAGTTAGTAACGCTGCCTCCAATCAGTATTCTATTAGATATCTATGCATTTCACCGCTCACTAATATCTAGTTACTTCACTAAACTCAAGCCACCAGTAATCAAGGTCAATTCTACACCAGTTGAGCCTGCAGACTTTCACCCTGACTTAATGGCCCGCCTACGGCCCTTTAAAACCCCAATGATTCCGGATAACCGCTTGGAAATCTCCGTATTACGCGGCTGCGCACGGAGTTTAGCCGATCTCTTATTCTTCTTAACTGTACCGTCAGTAGGGCACATGCCCTTTGTTCTCCCGTATCAAAACAAAGTTTACAATCCATAGGACCGCTCCTCACGCGGCAATGGCTGGAATCAGGGCTCTCGCCATTTGTCCAATATTTCCTCACTGCTGCTCCCGTAGGAGTCTGGTTCCTGTGTCCCAGTTACCAGTGTGGGGGATCCCCCTCTCAGGGCCCTACCGGCATCGCCGTCTTTGGCTAAGCCGTCTACTTACACAACTAAACTAAGGGCAACGCATAGTCATCTGTAACCTGTAGCCTTTAATATAAAGGTGATGCCACCCTCATAAATACTTATGGGGCCTTATTGCCAAATTTCTCTGGGCTATTTTCCCCGTACAAGTTAGATTCTATACCTTTGCGCACCCGTGCGCCGGGTCCCGGCGATAAGCATAGCTTACCCGCGTGCCCCTCGACTTGCATGTTGTTAGGCCTGCCGCTAGCGTTTCATCCTGAGCCAAGGAGTCAACTCTTCATTCGTTGAATTCTTTAATATAACTTCGATCAACCATCCAAGACATGTTCTAGCCCGTTCTTTCGATTCTTTTCTGCGCCATCCACGTTTCAGAAATGGCGCGCTGTCTTACAAATATATCCAATGAAACTTCCTACGTCTTTTTCGTTCGCCCTGTCTCCCAAAGCGCTGCAAATGTACAGCCCTTTTTTAATCCGCCAACTTTTTTGAAAAAAAATATTTTCTTTTTTAGCGGCGACAATGGGAACAGGACCTAATGAAAAACTGGCGTCTCTCAACACCTTTTTCCGCCACATTGCTTTTTTGCTCGTTAACGGGGGTCAAATCTACCACCCTTTTAAATACACAAGGTTTTTTGAAACTTTTTTCGCCTTTTTTGCACCGCATCCGCACAACCCCCGTCAACAAGCATTTTCTGCAGAGGCGATATTCCCGAAAAAGGGAAAAAACAATTTAATACTTTTTCCCGGACCGCAAACAACGGCACGATAAAAATGCCCCGAAACACGCGGTTAGGGGCAAGCGGCATCCCATAGCGCGCAAGGGATACAGCAAAGAGCACTTGCCGGACCGACCCCAAGAGGGAACGCCTGAACAACTTATATAATAACTGTATATGAAAAATAATAAAGAATACTTAACCCTACTCCTTTGATCTGTTCTGGTCTTTCCAGATAATTGGTGAGTGTTGCATAATCGTAATCAAAACGGAAGCTGCCGTTCCAAAACTAAACTCCCGCAAAGCCCCTGCAAATATCCTCAAATAGTAATCCCTCATGCACCTGATCGGAATGAAATTCCTCCTTAATACTAATCACTAAACATTTGGCGGTAGTATGTAAACCCCAAAAGCACGCCCAACCACTTCGCAAACTCTTTACAAGATCGCAAAGCTGTAGATTCCCCCGTTTGCCTATAGATTCAACTTTACCAAAATCGTTCTTCGGTACGTGTTTAGTTTTTTTTAACGCCTCGAAGATTCGTCCCATAAATTTGAACTTCCTGGTATACAGCCTTCTTTTTTGTGGGAATTCTTCTAATATGTTTCCAACTATCATTTTTTATTCTACCAAACGCTCCAGCCAGTTTGGCATAGGGGAATAACCTTCATGTTTTCCGCCTTAAATATATAGTACCGGTAACTTATCGTTATATTGACGAGAATTTAAGCCTACCAAAGTTACATAAACCCTCATCTAAAGCTATAGAACTCTGAGAAGAAGTCGCATCCATTTTTATAATTATATTGTTCAGCAAGAATCCCAATTTGTTCCGGCACTTGCCATACCAACATATCCCAATAATCGCCGAAAATATTACCATAAATTCTTTTTCCCATTGAACCTTAAAATACAAAAAGCCTGCCAAAATTAATGATAAAGAAAGTAAGCTTTCTATTTTTAAAACACAATGAATATTGTTAGTTTGTTTCAAAATAAATACGTAAATGAGCGCAACAGATTCTTAACACGCCAAAAATCTATGGATTTTTTGTTTAGAGAAAGTATGTTAAATAATGCCGCACCGACCGGTTACGCAAATGGGAAGGTCAAAAATTATTGGATGATTATTAAAACCATAATGTAGATACTTTTTATAACGGACAACCTATGGTACTTGCCGAGGCGTCATAAATCCAGATGCCAAATACAAGGTGGTCATTGAAGGGCATTCCCGATAAATATCCTGGTATGTTTTAACTACATTACGATGATGGTTAAATTATGTTTATTTCCGCAATGGTCGGTGAGCGATCATCAAAATGCCCCCTTCCAAATGGGTCAATATCCACACCAAAAAAAGGTATTGTAAATAAGGAATATTTTGATGGCTCGGCCATTCCTACACCAGGGATCCAGCTCAAAGAGGAACGCCCAAAATTGGACATATTGTTTATTGATTAGGCGGCCTAAAGACAAGGCCCGATAGTAGAAAATATAGGGGTACATGTCTGATGCACGTTATAAACATATCCCGTACCTTTCAAGATCCTGACAAGACAAGTTTGTTTGTAGAGCCTATAAGATAACCGTGTTGGTGGTTTATGATTTGCAGAAGGTGGCCAGATTGCTAGCATGAATAATCAAAAAGCAAAATGCATTCGGTCCTTATATATCAACCAATTCGGTACAGGAGGGAAACATTCGGACTAAGGGTGCTGAAATGAATTACACCATACCATGATAAAACCTGATACTCGCCATGTGTTAACCGATGTTTGTCAATGATACCACAAACGCCCAATTGATCGAAAACAAGAAACAAGGGAACATACCGCAAATTGGTGCTGCCCGTATTTTCTTATGCCCAGCGCTGCAAAACAACACTTCGGGAACGAATTATGAAAATCTGCGGAAGCCAGTAAGATTCCTTTCAACGTCTATGCAAGCTTCTAGATATACAAAGGTACGGATACCTTGAGGGACGCATTTGCCTACAGTCAAATGGGGCGTTGCCTCGTGTTTATCTCATTACCCTTAGAATTATGCACAACCACTGTAGAACAGTATCAATAGGGATGATGTTGAAAATGTTATTCGATTGATCTATGCGAATCACTATTGAACATAAAGAAGGAGAAACTTTCACTATTTTGAATAGTCTTTTTCTAAATCCTCCCTTATGGGAGGAATTTTTTATTTTAACTCTTTAGCCTTTTTTTAAAATATTAGCTTTCACATATGGATGAATTAATAGACAATATCTGGATACCATTATGGAAATTATACGGCAATTCCATTATGAAATCCGACAGGCCCATCACAGAAAAGGAATTTAAACATCCAGCATCCACGTTGTTATAACTTTAAATGGGTGAGATATGTAATTCAGTCAAGATACGGGCTAAGAACAAAGATACCCACCCAGGACTTTGGGATGTTTGCGGTAGCCGACCTTATTAGGCGCCGGTGAGGATATAGTGGACTCAGCATTAGGAGAAGTAAAAAGAGGAGATAGGACTTGCCTATTACGAAAAAGGAATTACACAAAATAGCGTGTCAAACTACAACAAGTTAGCCAACATAAGAAGGCGTCTATTGGACTGAGGAGAGAGACGCTCCCACACTCACAAACACATTAGGACAATCACAACCCACTACTAAAACTTAGACACCACCTGGAAATGCCCAGAGACCGACACACCAACACATCACACACACACAGATTTTTCTGTCACAAAATCGAACGAACCACACATGATACTAAAAAGTAACGCACTATATATCACTTAGCGAAAATGGAGATATTAATATTGTACTAATTCCATACTAAAAGTTTATAAATTACTTCAAGAACTCCCTGCCCTTCCAAGCATTAGTTTCCTGACCCCCTGTGACCCATGTCCTTTACACAAAGGAATTGTTGGCCAATCCTGTTTCCCAAAAAAAAAAAATCAAAATAACAAGAAGAAACATATCTCTTGTTTATTGGCCCATATTTCGCATCGATTTGTTTTCCGCATGCGCATTGTGCATTGGAAGATATAGGTCACATTTGAACCCCCGCCATTCGGCAGTTGGCCTATTAGGTTTCAAAGAACGTCAACACTTCTCGTTATTTCAGGTCACTCATAAATACACATACGCCCAGCATTTTTTGCAAGGGATGTGTGGATGCCATAGTTCTGGACAAAAGCAGTCCTGCGCACTTCCTGCCAGATTAATGCCTAATAAATACGGATCTTGCTGGCCAGATAAGAATTATACCCTTACC
>Ga0163217_1069291_pt1 | contig 10170 bp, 8 predicted proteins | sample SynspAceP_FD_185933 | JGI IMG/M metagenome (GOLD analysis project Ga0163217, IMG submission 185933) | Saline lake microbial communities from Ace Lake in Antarctica - Synechococcus sp. Ace-P (PacBio error correction) | ecosystem: Environmental > Aquatic > Non-marine Saline and Alkaline > Saline ...
CTTCGCGTGCTTCGCCGCCTTTCTAGGCTTCTCAATGCAATGCTCTTGGCTGTTCCTGGACCAGCTCCCCTCCCGCCTTCCCCGTCCCATTATGCCCTGGTCGTGGCCTTCCCGCCTGCCTTGTCCTTGGCCTTCCTTCCAGCTTCCGCTCCCCGACCACGGCCTTTTCGTCCCGGCCTCCCCATAGTCTCCTTCTTTCCGTTTCTTTCATTGGGCTTCCCTCATTCGGCTTTGCCTTGCTTCTTTCTTGGTGGACCCTTTCCTTTTTCCCTGGGTTTTTTGCTCCTCCCGCTTTTCTCAGCTTGCTGGCTTACGGTTTTTGCCCCCCGGCCCTTTGCCGCGCTGGTGCCCCGGGTTGTTTTTTCGGTGGGGCTTGCTTTCCCTGCGTGCCGGCTGTTTTCCCGCGTTTTGCTTGGTCCCGCTGCTCCCCTGCGGTTTTTTGCCCGCGCTTTTCTTTTTATTTCTCACCGCTTTTTTGCTGTTGGTTTCGGAGGTCGCGGCCGTTGGTATGCTCTGGCCTTCAGCCGTCGTGGCTTTGCTTTTTGCTTGTTCTGGTCTCGGCTCGCCTCTGCATTTCGCGTCTTTCTCGGCTTTTTTTTTTCGGGTTTTTCTGGCCCCTTTGGCTCCAACTTCCCCTTCCCGTTCAGCTTTGGCGCTAACCGACTCTTCTCATGTCGTTTGCTTTTCCTCCTGCAGGCTTGCAGACCTTCACTCCTTTTCTTCCATTCCTGCATCTACTTTCCCCGATGCCTAGCGACTCCGTGTGCCCACACATATATCACCTACCTTACATTCTACCTGCCCCTGCCAGTTTCGCACCCGGAATATTCCAGTCTTCTGTCATTTTGGGCCACTCCGCCACTTTCAACGTCTCACCGGCGACGCCTCCCTTCGCATATCCATTTCCTCGCACTCTCTGGTCTCTCGCTCCTCCTTCACGCGCTTTTCCTGCCGCCTTGACCCTGAGTTTTCCGGCTTCCGGCGCGCTTTTTGTCTCTCCCGCTGAGGTTGCTTACATTTTGCAGTCGAACGCGGTCGCGCGCACGTTAACGTCCCCCCTCCGTTCCCCCCGTCGAAGCGTTTTTGGCGCCGCCTGGCTCTGTTTCATTTCGGCCTTAACATTGGCCCTCTCCCGCCGGACTTGTTGGATCCTTGCTCCTCTCCTCACCCCGAATTCTCAGCCGAAACTCGTCCACGTTTGCTTTAGCTATTTTGCTTGGTACTCGATATCCAAGACCATTTTATCTTCAACGCCACTCTTCGTACTTTGTCTGGCCCGCTCCAGGCTCGGGAAATTTCTTCTGTTTTGCGCTCGCCCGCGTTCCTCTCTTTTGCTTACGCCCTCGGTCGAATTCTCCGCACTCTTGTCCCGTCCGGCATTTTCCGCTTTTGCAATTTGTAAGCCGTACCCCTTCCCCTTGTCGTGCAACGTGCCCCTCACTGCTGCCCCTCGGGCACTCGCTCACGGGTCACCGTCTTTCCTGCCGCATCCCTTCGGTTCACTATTCTTTTTTCTTCTCCTTGACTTACACTTCCAGCCGGCTCTCACACATTCTCTATTCTGCTCCCTCTGGATACGCCACATAACACGGCTTCCTTTTAGTTCCTCTCGTTCCACCACGTACTTAATTTGGCCGCTCCGTTTCCTCCTGAGGACGTGGCGCCGTACTCTAGCGCTTTCTCTTCCCAGGGTTTCCACTGATAGTTTTCGGTGTCATTCCTTATTGTACCCTTCGGCTATCCTTGCGCTCTCCTTTCTGAACGTTGCTTTCTTCCCTGCACTTGCCTCCCGGTAGCTCCGCGTTTGCCAGCGCTGCTGCCCGCTCTGGCGTCGCCCGTCACTTGCTCAACTCGGCCCACTTGCTTGGTGAGCTGCTCTATGGTTCGGTTTTTCCCTTCCGGCTGACCGCTTACCCTTTCCTGCTCCTGGTCCGGCGTGATCTTTTCCTCCTTTTTCCTCCAGCTCCAGGGTACCGCCGTTCCGCTGCTAACGGTCGCTGCGGTATTGCGTTGATCATTTTCAGTTTCTCTTCTGCCCCGCACTGTTTCCCCTACCCGACCTCCATAAGCTAACAGCCATCGTTTGCCTTCGGTGGCCGCCACCGCCTCCGTCTCGGCTGCTCCTGTCGTACATTGTCTTACGCTGCCCTTGGGCTCACCCCTACTGCCCCTTGACACCCTTTGGGTCAGGATTCTTCTGTTTGTACATTCCCTCTCCTGTTGGTTTGACTCACTTTTTCTTTCTACCTTTTCATCAGGCCTCCTCTAGCCCGCTATGGCCTCCTGCCCCATTCCCGTGTTGCGCCTTCGTCTCTGTCTTCGCCATCGTTTCTCCTTTTCAGCCTCGGCCGACTTTTTTATCATTCTCCCCTCGGGTGCTCCCCCCCGTCGCTCTCTCCCTCCCCTCTTACGCTCCCTTTGCGGAGGCTTCTGCGCTTTCTGCTCTAATGCGCTTTCGTTTTTACAGCCGCTTTTGTTCTTCGCGTTCGGCCACTCCAACCACCCCTTTCCTGCGCTCGTCCCTCTGCCTTTCTACGCTTGGTGCGTCGTGTTTTTCTCCCGCAACGCTACAACGCGGTGTCTTCCGTTCTGCTGCGGTAACAAGGTTCATCCGCAAGCTGTCGGGCCTACCCTTTCTGCGCCTCCGCGGTTAAGCGCCTCTTTCCTGCTCTCCGATCTCAGCCCTTTTCTCTGCAGGCCCCCTCACCGGGTTTTTGACGTTTCCGGCTGGTACCCTTGCCGCCCTCACCATTCTTTGACCAACAGTTTCGGCCGCCGCCCCTCGATCGCTGGCTTTATTCTCCCTCTGCTTTGCTCGCTGGCCCTTGTGCTTCGAAGTGGGCCTCTTGTTCTCTAGTCGCTGTCCCCAGCTTGGCCGGTGCCCTATAATTACGTCAACTCGACCCTTGGCGACTTTTCCCGGCCCCGCATGTTCTCTGCCGCGTTCCCCTAGAGTCTCTTCCTTGACTCTTTCCTTTTTACACTTGGGCGTGTTGGGCACTGCCTTTGCTCCGGTCCACTCGTCCTTCCTCTTCTGCGCCCTCTTCTCTCCCATTCTTCCCCGCGCCTTCAAATCTTCTCCGTTCCTTGCACTCCTCAGACCTCTTCCTGGCGGCTATCTCTCGGCTCCTCTCACTGCTCTGTTCGCTGTCGTCATCGATCTTTACTTTTGTTCCCTGTGCTATTGCTCATCTTTGCCGCCCCTCAGTCACGTTATTTTAAGCTTTCCTGCTCCTCTCTCCCCGTCGGGTTTTTGATGATCTGCTGGCCTGCTTGCGCTTTTTTGCACTTCGCATCGTGTCCCGGACGGCTTTTACGCCACCTCCAGCTGCGTCCGCTCTCCTTTTCTCACGTCGTTTCTCTTACTTCAGGCCTGGCGCGCCGGCCTTTAGCGACTTTTCCCATCTCCGCCTTGCTTTTGTGCGCGTTCTTCTTTCGTCGTTGGTCGCCTTGTCGCCACTTTCTTCTCAGCGCTGGATTCTTTGACTCCTCCAGTGGTAACGCTTTTGGCCGGCGTATTTTTAAATTTCGTTCGGCCTTGAGCCGTTTTAAACTCCTTTTCAGTTTCCGCATTCCTTCTATTTCTGCCGCTCGTCATTCTCAACCCTTCCGCTTCCCCTCTGCTCCTTCTCGGCAGCTCCTTCTTCATCCGGGTCTTACCAATGCACGCTTTCCTTTAGGCGCCAACTTTCGACCGTAAGCCTTTCACATAATCTTTTTTTCGCCATCCTTGTCCTCCCTCTGCACCTCGCGCTCCATCGTTTTCGGTGTGACTCCACGACCCTGTCGTGGCACTCGGTCATTCCTGCCTGGTTTTTATAGCTTTCTCCTTCGGTTTTTTCTCGCTCGAACCGCCTACCCTCCGTTGCTCTACTTACCCGCTTCTTGGTCTGTTTTGCGCTTTCCCGCCTTTCCCTGGGGCACAGCTCCTTCTTTGCACCGTTTCACCGCTAGCGCTTAACATTGTCGCCCACCGCCCCCTCCTCACTCCTGGTCTCACCGTCATTCCGGCATCTTTTCTACGCCCGCCGTTTGGCGACACGCCGCCCTCTCTGCGCAAATATTTCGCGTTTTTCGTCCGTGACTGCTTTTTGTCTTTACTTGACCTTGGTCTAAGCTTGGCCGCTGTCTCTTTTGTCCACCATCCGACCTGCCTCTACTCCATCGCACCCGCTGACGCCGTCTCTTGTCGTCGCCTCTCCACCCGACTTTTGCCCCCGTACTGCTCACACTCGCGGACCTGCCGGCTTGTCGATCCCCCCTTCCCCACTGGCGCTGGTGGCACCTGCGTTCCTTCTCCTTGCGGCCATCTCTCGCTTGTTTTCTCCGATCGCCGCTCAACCCCGCATGCTATGGCGTTGCGTTGCTCTGCTGGCATTGGAGTCAGCGCAGCGGCTTCTTCTACTCTTCTCTCAGGCCCTATGCTTTCGGCCTTCCCTTCTGCACTTGATACACTGATAGGCTTTTCTGGCCCTTCTTGAACCTTTTTGGGCGAACTCCTAGCCTACGCTTACAGTCGGTTGCCGAGATTTTGAACTCATCAAGCTCCTCCCTTTTGCCGCTATCGTGTCTGTCCTGCTGCCAACTTCGGTTGTTGCGTAGCGTGAGGGCGCTCATCGGCAAGTGGGTGGCGAAATCGGGCTCACCATGGCCTTGCTCAACCGGCGTCATTCCGGCCGGCCGTCCTGTCCCCTTCTGCGCTCCACTGTGCAATATCTCGCTTCGCCCCACTGCTTTTCGCTTTTTTCACGCTTCGATATTTCTTCTTTGGTCGGCCTCACGGTGCCCTCGAGAGCTTTGTCTTTGTGCCACCCTTATTTTGCTTTGGAGTCGCCTCTGAACTTTCTTGCGCGTCGCACTTCAGGCCATGTGCCTTGCTGCCGAGGCCTTCCGTTTGAACTTCTTTGCATTTTCCTCAGGCGATCACGGTGCATCCGCTCGCCGTTCTATCGATTGCCTCCCGCGGGCACCCTGATCGCCCGTGCCTGTGGGGCCACGTCCCCCAGTCGGATTCTTACCACACGTCTTGTCGTTTTGTTTCCTCGGTTGTCGATACACTCAATGTTCCTTGCCATTCCCGCACTGACTGCAGCCGCCTTTTTTTTTAACGCTCTGCTTTTCTTTCTTTCCCGTTGAACACTGCACTCGGGTCCGCCCTCCCTTTCCCCACGCCATCCTCAATACGTTGTATACTTTGTTTTGCCATTCCCACCTCGGGTAACCGCTTGCATTTCGCTACACCTTTAGCCGTCTACGCCCGGTTGTCTCCGCAATGAACAAGCCCACGCTCTCTTCCACTTGTCACTTTTTTCACTGAAGACTTTGCTCTTGTGTTGCTCGCAAACTTTTCGCTCCCCCGGTGGGTTGTTGTCCCGGCTCGGGCCGTGCCCATACATTGGCAAACACTTGTGCGCCCCCTGGACTTCTCCCGGACCACTCCGCACCTTTTTTATGCCGCCGCGACCATGCTTTCTGGTGCTTTGGGTGCTCCCCTCCGCCAAGCATGTGGTTCTCTGTCTTTCTCAGCGTGGGCCCTCCTCGACAATTACCAGTCCCCTGGTGCCGCTCCTCCACCGCATTCCGGTTGCGTTTTCGTTGGTTGGTCGCACCGGCTACAGTTCACTTTCGCTAACGGCCTGCGCTTCGCTCCTGCACTGCACCCTGCGGTGCGAGGGCTTGTCCTACTCTTGCGCCGCCCTCGTCACTACAGTGCCCAACTCTGGCCTGGGCGCTGCTTTGGCCGTTTGTCTCCTGGCAAACCTCGCGGTTACTTCCGCGGCTTTTTGCGCATCCCTCCTGGGGGCCCATCCAGGCCCCACCTTTCTCTCCACCCGGTCGCCAGCTGTCTTGGGTAAAACCCGATCCTTCTCCGTGGGCCCACGACTCGGCTTGCCTGAAATCTTCTCCTGGACCTACAGCCCCGCGGGCGCCTGCGTGGTGCATCACGCGATCGGCTCAGTCGGTTATCCTTCCGCATGGAAAAGCTCTTCGACAACGCATGCTTCAAGAACGCCGCCTTGCTCTCCCTCTCTCACCAGCTATTGATCTTGCCGTGAATCCGCCCCCTATCGCCCCGAACTGAAGTTTGCTGTAACGGCCGCTTTCTCCATTTAATGCGGTACTCTTATTCCCCCTTGGTAGCCCTGGCTTGGAAGAGCACATATGCCGGATTTGTCCTCTTCTGAAATTGATGAAGCAAAAAGGCCTAGTTTAATGCTCGTAACCCCTACATGTTAATATGGCAGTGGAAATCGGAAAAACCGGTTTTTGGCCACAATAGTGCAGAAAATTCGCAAGCACTTTTTAAAGATATTTTTGGGAACGGGTCGTTCTTATACAGATGACTATGAATCGTCAAGGAATTTGCCGACATTCTAGTTTGTGATATTTATACAAAAATATTTGCGCTTAGTTAAAGAGCAACTCCCTGAATCTGAAAATCATCAGATTATGGTAGACGCCTTGAGGAGAAATACTGCTGCTGCATTGGCTTACGCCTGCTTACATTCATTCAGATCGACCCATGCTACTTATTCGTGAATCCGGCTGATCATTGGTTTTGCAAGAGGGGAAATTTGCAAAAACGATTTACACAAGCGATCGCGGCAGCTCAAAACGCCTAAGCGGATTGGATCACAGCTTGATATCAAACAGGGCCTAGAAACTGGCTATGGATCATTCAGTATCATGAAACTTGATTCAGATGTGATGAAAGGTGAAATTTATTGAAAAGCTAAACCTCAAGCTTGCTAAACTTCATCGATAGCGGAATGATTTTGTTTGGATTCCCGGGCATATTTGATCTGGAAAACTAAGAATCTTATCATGCATTTGAGGAGCATAAAATGCCGGATTGGCGGAGGTTTTTGATGAGGATATAGCAGTCCTTTGGTTCTGAAATAGAAGCTGCATTAATCCCGAGCGTATACCAATTGAAAACTCTCGATTGACTATGGTGTGATGGAAGTCCTGATCAAGTTTTATGTCTTTGCCGTCAGATTTTGGATGGTCAGATCTGGGTTCTTGAATAGCTTCTGATGTTGCCAAAAAAGACGAAGAAAAAATGTAGTGGGGGCAAATTGCAATCTCTATGAAAAACGGAAAACTGTTACATCAAAACTCGATAGCGATAAGCTTGGTGTGATTCAAGGTTTGGACAACTATTTGGGTAAACGAACTGAAATGTCTTTTTTAATTTGCAACTGGACGTGAAAGAGTTCAGGAGTTTTTTGTGTCCAATGCACGAAAAAAGGGAAGAATTTATCTAATCCTCCCGTTCATTCAATTTAATTTTTTTCGCTGCCTGATTGCTTCATAGCATGCGACTCGGGCAACCTGAACGTTTGTTTTCAAATGTGGCCAGCCCATTGGGATTTTACCGATCATCCATGATGCGAATAGCTCATTGGATATTCATCTCTTTCGAACCATAATCATCGCCACGGAATGAAAAATCAAGCTTTGTACATAGATTTTTTCGTCTCTTAGTAATTCCAAATTAGAATCAAGGCCCAGATTTTTGCCAAGTCTTGCAGGTGTAGAATAAGTTTTTTACATGGACGTGCAATTGGTAGGTTTGATTTAGTGCTCCGCGATGTCTGAGCGATCTGCATTGATCTGAGGCTTCCGTTTTTTCAGAATGACGATAGCATCAACGCTGACCTTCAGATTGTCGAGCGATTGCTTCCGAGTTTCGAAGCATCCGTGCTTCGATGCCAAATCAAGTATAGGGTGATTTCCTATTGCAAACAGTGTTCGATCACATTGTTAAGGAGGCATATTCGACGTGACATTTGAGCGACTACACCTTGATTGATTTTTCGAAGTGATCTGTTTCAGCTTCGCATCAGGGCGCGACAATTGGAATTTTTCAGTTTGCGAGCTGAGCAGTTCCTTAATTCAATCATGTTAGTTCCTTCTGAAGAGTACTTGTATGTCTTGCTGCTGATTGATCCATGACAGCTTGGTTCCAAAATGCAATTTTTTCGTGGGCATCCTTTTTTCAATTAGAACGCATTTTTTCCAGCTTCTCATAGGGATAATGGGTTTCTTGACAAACTGGTGAATAGGCTCGAGATGATTCAACTGTATAAATAGTGTGGGCTGAGTATCTTTTTTATCCTGCAAGGTAAAGCGAATTTTTGAACTCTCGTCATCTCCTCCATAAGAAACAACTTCTCTGTCTATAAAAAATTACTTCATGAGAGCACCCATAAATATAAATCATGCTTTGTCGTTTTCCAGCTTCTTTAATAGTTAAAAGTAATTTGAATTCGACTTGCCTGAAATACTCCGGATTAAGTCTTTCGCAGTTATCTGGTTCCGGGTTAAACGATAATATTCCCATCTAGCGCTTTTTTTTGTCGTTGGCTAAGAGTAATGATTCGTGCTCTTTTCGAGTAGAACAATATTAGGTGACCTTGGACATTTTCTCCCAGTCTTTTACTTTGGGAAGGCTCATGGGTAGTTTCACATTCCAGTAGCTTGGATGTGTACTTCCCTGGACAAAATAGTATCGTTTTAATCGAGTGTTTGGGTCATGTTCTCAAAAAATCTCCTTCGTCTACTACTTCTAGTCTTTTGGAACTGCGTGGCTTGGTTTCCATTGGAGGGTAGGGCACTTCGAGTTGTAGGATATATAGAATGAGTGCAAGTTTGGACAGCAAACTGCTCTTGAAAAGTTAAGAATTGCCGAGTTTCTTCAGAATAAGTTTGATCAAATCCTACTCATTGGGCTAATAGGCGGATAATAGGGGATCGAATAAAAATGGAATTTTTGAGATTAAATGGTAAAAATATTCATTCACCTGCCGCGTATCTAAAGCGGGTGAAGAAAGAGAATGAGATTTTTTGGATCTGCGGAGATATGTTTAGGCTCTTTTCAAAAACCCAATGGCGATCAAAGTTCGATGTGTCAGGTCTTTGCAGTTAGAATATGGTTGATCTCAAGAATTTTCTGTGTGGATTCACAGTGATAGGTGAAACTGAAGGTATTGAACTCCTGATTTTGTTCGTTTCTCAACGACAAATTGAGTCCTAACGCTGGTTTCAGAAATTTAACGGAAAATCTTTAATCCTAGTTCGAGAAATTAACGGGAATACCGAAGTTGCTGATTGAGGTCGCTTAAATTTTTTTTGTGAAATGCATGAGGAACTATTCAAAAAAGGAGGTGTGAATAGTATGATTTTAGTTCGTTGTTTTGCTTATTAGGTGTTTTCTTCTCGTTAAAGAATTAACCTTACTTTTGGCAAAATAGTAAATTTTAAATGGCTACCTATACAACGAAATCGCAGTTCTGCAAGTTTGTAGTGCAACCCAATTCATCAAAGATATTAAGCTTCATTTGGCCAAGCTTTTATTTCCTGGGATTTTCTGGAAGTGGGTTTGTGGAGAAGGGCGAGGAAGTGGGAGGTTTTGCTGCATTGGCTTCGACTATTTGGGACTGGATAGAATCAAGAAAAGTATCGTTTTCGTTGCACCTTAAGATTCCCAAAAATTGATTTCCGACAAGCTGTAATACCACCTTTTGAGGGAATTGTGATAATTCCTTAGATACGCATAGTAAGTTTCCAAGTGATCGAGCATATCCGTAGAGACTTTTTTCTTCAGGGATTTTCGAGTTTTGAAACGGGCGGAAAAGCTATAATTCCACACAAATTTAAATCACAGCCTTTAAGGAATCCTTGGCATGAGCGTGAATATCAGCATCAAGAATTGATTGATTTAGCGGCTGGCATTTTTGATTCTTAGCTAATGGCATGGAAGGGAATGATAAAGTTGGGGACTACATGAGGCTAATCGAAAATCGGTTAGAATCATGCCGTTTCCGATATTTTTGATTTGCAGTATAAAGCTTCCTGTTTTCGATTCTCGATGCCTTACGAAATTCTCATGATGAATCGAAACAAGCTTTCACAAGGAGCAAGGAAAGGTGGTGGACTCTCTCATGAAGTTATGGTCGTCGATGATCCTGAGAGAGGGTGGATTTTTTTATGTTTTGGGAAAATTGGGATTAGGTGTGTTAAGTATTTATGAGTATCAACATTTAGACTAAATTTTGGCCAAGAATCCTTAATTTCAGAGTTATTATCCTAAGCGATTGAATAACTATTCAAAATGTTCAGACAAAGTAATTGTATTGAAATTATGCTTATCAATAAACAAATGCG
>Ga0163217_1072908_pt1 | contig 10170 bp, 18 predicted proteins | sample SynspAceP_FD_185933 | JGI IMG/M metagenome (GOLD analysis project Ga0163217, IMG submission 185933) | Saline lake microbial communities from Ace Lake in Antarctica - Synechococcus sp. Ace-P (PacBio error correction) | ecosystem: Environmental > Aquatic > Non-marine Saline and Alkaline > Saline ...
TAAAGGAGAAAAAAGAGTTAGGTCCCAAAAAAAAAATGGGGGGGCCCCCCCCACCGGAAAAACAAACAAAAAAGAAAACATTTTGCCCCTCGGAAATTTTTTTGGGGACTGCGGCTGTTGTTCAAACGCCTGAAAAGAATGTAAAACCCGTGCGATATGAACGTGCCCTGCCCCCCGCCGCGCAGGGTTCCCCCTTTTAACAATCTCCCCTGCGGCGAAATGAACACGTTGCCTGCGGCCATCGGGATGATCTGTTCTGATCCCGCCATCGGACGCAGTCGCAAAGATTGTTTGAAGACGGCAATTTGAAAGACCTGTCCAAATCTCGAACACCTGCGGGGCCGTAGGCGCGACCCCGAAGCGGGCGAATGTGCCGGTAATCCCGATTCAGAAATTCCCGATGATTTTCCGTGCGAAGTTTGCAAGCTGGTTGAAACTGCCCCGAACGCAACCATTATGGCGTGCCCACTTGTCCCTGCGCGCGCGGACACAAAGCCTGCCCACGCCACAATGATCGAAGGAAGCCCTAATGAGGGCGACGCGCCAGGAGGGCTGGAGATCTCGTGTGGCGGCCTGTGCTGTCGATTCCCTCGATTCTGGCGAGAGCGTAAAGCCCACGGAAGTCCGATCCACGCGTCAGGTCTTCAATGGCCGTGGTCCCAACATCGCCTATTGACGAACTCGTAGCGGAAGCTGTTCGTGCCGCAAGGTGGCCTCCAACCGTCTCGTGCCGAAAGAAGCGACGGCGCCCGGGTACTAATCCGGTGTCGTTTCCGCCCGGACCATCGTTCAAGGGTCTGTTCTGGCCGATGGCGGTGGTCAAGTTATACAAGCTTGCCAGACAGCCGGTCCATCCCCCCGGTCGCCGCTGGTCCATCAGCGGTTTCGACCACGACCTTCCGTCATGGCCGCTGGCGCATCCGTACCGGATGATCTGCCACAAACGGTGAAAATCAACACGCCCGGGGCAACTACAACTGGCAGTGGCGGCCCCCGGCAGGCACCATGTCTTCACGGTCTTCCGGTGAACGATAATGGCAAAGCTCTGGCCGATTCCTATGAAAGGCCAGTCCGATTCAGCCTGTTTTTCGACAATGCGCTGGATGCTGCCTTTATCACGGGCGGGTATTCGCTACCCCACGCCGATGATGATTGCTGATCCCGCAGCCTGGGCCGTAATCCCTCAAATGGATTGAGAACCTTCCCGTGCGTTCTACGAGCACAACGCGGCTGAGGAGCCGTTGGGACGGCCCGGCGGCGATTGCATTCACGGACGGTAGGTTGGGCCAACTCTGGACGGAATGGCCTGCGGCCGGCGCGTTTATCTGGAAACCAAGGATGTTTGGGTCCCTCTGGCGTCGAATGGGCGTGCTGGAACATTCCCGCAAGAGAACATTGGCGCGGCAGTGGCGGCTGCAGCCGGGCCAAGATGTTGCTGATCGATCTGGAGAAAGGGGAAAGACCGTCCCGATCAGGATCTCAAGACGAGCTTGCCAACAGCCATCCCTACCGGTGTGGGTTGCGAACACTCAGAATTCGCGTGAAGGACCTTCCCGCATGTGGGCGTCCGCCGGCGGTCTTCCGCCGCGTGCTCGATTCGTCAGCAGGCGCTGTCGGTCATTCCGAGAAGACCTGAAATCCGATGATGCCAATGCCCATACCGGCAGAGCACAAGCGATGGCCGGACACGCCGATTTTCGGCCTTGCGTCCCGGTCTCAGAGCATCTGGCGTCCTACTTCAAGCACTTTTGGGCCGCAGGTGACGAATCCCGCCGTCGCTCCGATCCGCCGAGAAATCGTCATGTCGCTGGTGGTCCTTCATCGGAACCGCCGACCCAACTCTCGACTGGAAGGTACGTCGACCTCAAGCGGCCTCGAAGTGCTCAGCCCATCATCTCGAATGCGGTACTGGGAGAAAAAATTCCGCGCCGAGTTGGCGATATGCTCGACAACAGTTCCGTACCCAGACCCTCGATATCACCTCTATCAGCGTGGATCGCGCGTTCGACCCAATATGGAGCAGGCGATCGAGGATCTGTGTGCGCGCGCGAAGAAAGCGTGGGACAGGGATACAACAATCAATTATCTCTGTCGGACCGCTTATCGGGCGACTCGGGTTTGCGATCCCGTCATTTGCTTCGCGCCGTCGGCCGTGGCATCATCATCTGATCCGCAAGGGTTTGGCGCACATCGGTGGGACTGTTGTGAACAAGGTGAGCCTCGCGAAAGTGCATGCACTTCCGCCACTCTGGCCGTACGGGCCGAGGCGATCAATCCCAGTCTGCTTCGAAACGATTCTGGAACTGCGCGAGAAGCGGACGAGGAACCTGAAGATGATCTACGTCATCCCGGCGCTATATTCAAGGCGATTCGACAAGGCTCTCAAAGCATGTCCAAGATGGGCATTTCCACAATATCGTTCCCTAATGCGTTGCGCGTCAGATTTTCGACGCGTTGGTTTTGAGTCCCTTGTAGAGAAATACTTCAACCGCACATCACAGCATGCAGTTTAGGTTGTCGGCCTGGCGGAGATTGCCCGGAAACGATGCAGCGCATCACGATGCCTTCGGTGCAAACCCGATCTCATATGCGCTGGATTGTGCGGCGAGACATGCAATTCCGTATTCGTGTGAAAAGCCCTCCTGGTCACGTCAAGATACCGGTTGCCGCTTGCAGCAATGGCGTGCGCTGGGGAACTGCCCGAAAGTATCGAATCCTATGCCGCCGATCAACCAGCCGGATGAGAACTGATGAACCCGCTCGTGTCTGTTCCGCCTGCGAGGTGCAGAAGATCCGGCGGCACCCGTGCCGCCATGAGGTCGAGCTGCAGAAAGATATCGTGAAGCGTTTGCCAACGGGGCGATGTCCCTTCGGGGTCGACAAGCCGTGAAGGCGCATACCCACGTCCTGGCCATCGCCATGAACCCAGCGGCGGCAAGTCGCATACGGGTGAGGGCGGCGAAGAGTTACGCTTACAACCCCTGAGAAAGGCGATTCCATCGCTCGGCCAATCAGTCATGGCCTCGGTCGGTCGCTGACAACGAATATCTCGTCAACGTCGATATAGATCCAGCATCAAAGGCACAGGGGGCCCAAGCCCGTGAGCGGTCAGTTGCCAGCGACAAGGTCGATGCGGTATCGCGAAGGTGCGCCATTCGACCCCGGTGGCCTGATCTTCGCCTCCGCTTCACAGACAATCTCTCGATCGAGGATTCTTGCGCATGGATTTACGATCTGAAGAACGTGAATTCGCTGCGCGTATCAGCGTGAAGCTGGGTCCGCGATCGTGTGGGCACGGTGTTGCCCTGGCGTGGCGTTTCCAAGGCACGTGCGGATCACGTGGACGATTTCCGGGTTTGAAAGGCGGAACTGGTGCGTCACCGCTGACCTCATCAAGCATGGCCGGTTCGCCTTGGAATCCGGCTTGGCCGAGACCCACAGACCCTCGTGATGAACGATCTTCGGGCCGCATCGCGTTCAGGTCCGATGGTGGTTTGCGGCAACGGACTGGATGTGGTCGTTGTGCCGCGCGGGTGCCGATGAGTTTGGTTTCGCACTGCGCCTTTTGATGCAACGGGTGCCATCATAGCGAAAGTGTCACCTTAAAACACTTCCGGTCGGAACTCGCGAGCCCAATCGCAGCGTCGCAAGAATTCAACCGTGCGCCGGAGCATGGTCGTCCATGTCTTCCTCTTCGTTGCCGACGAATGCGCGTTGATGGCCAGAAATGGGGTTTCCGGACGGTCATGAATGAACGGACCAAGACCGATATCTCGATACAGCGGGCTGCCATCGATCAACTGGACAAGCGCAGGGTCTGGACTTCAGCAACTGCACAAGCCGGCAGAGGCCGGCGCATGTGGATGTTTCAGCCACCACGCATGCAAGCAAGAACATCCGATTCACGACATCTGGATCGCAAGTTCATCGAGGCTGCCAAGCCGGCCTTGGCGGATGGCACTGCGATTCAGGCCGAGTTTCGACAGGAACACCGGACGACGCCGTGACAGAATGCTTCGGTGAGATCGCTCCGCAAATAACGGACAATGCGGGCTCGCCGAGGACAGTACTGATTACCTCAAGGGGGTCCGCGGCCAGAGCTTTGGTGCCTTGTTTTGCGCGTGCGTGATCTGGATGCTCGTTGGTGAGCCAATACTATGTTGCCAAGGCCTTCGGGCGGCAAACTGATCGTCCGCCCGATCCCAAGAGTTGGCGATCAATCCCCGATGAGAGCATGATGTCGGCAAAGCACGTGCTCTATGGCGCCATTCGCCGGCGAGTGTTATTTTTAGGAATCGCGGCGAAACGCTTCGCCGTCCGCAACTCGGGCGCTATCGCGGTCGATCGAAGGGGCCGGACCACGTTTGTGAATACATGACCAGTGGGATTCGTTGGCTGGTCTGGGAGAACCGGCGTAACTTTGCTGCCGGCATGTCGGGCGGTAATCGCCTTGTGCTGACGAAGTGGGGGATCAGAGCCGCTGTAATCTGCGATGGTCGACCTCGGAGGCCGTTGAAGTGCAAAGAGGTGAGGAGAAAGCGCATCGCTCGGACATCGAGTCCCACGGCCAATGGTCGATGTGCAGTCCCGGACATGACCTCGAAACGATGCGAACGTTTGTTCCAGTTGATTCAGACCATGTGCGCTATATCGCCTCAACGCGCGGCCACACATTCCGATAACTGGGCGAAGATCTCCCCGAAATTTGTGACCGGGCATGCCGGTTTAATATCGCGCGCACTCAGAAATGCAGTGAGCAAACCCGGTGAAATGAACAATTCGCATCGGAGGGAACTAATGGCCAAGGTCAACAGTTTTAATCGAATGACGCCACGATCGTACCTACAAGCCGCCAGTGCCGATTCGAAACTTCGAGAATTCGTCATTCCTGGAAGGAGCGCGGATCTGGAGCGTCAGGCTGCCGTGCCTGGCTTGCGGCATTCCTTCTGTCACAGCGGCTGCCGTCAACCGATCAGATCCCGGACGGAATGACCTTGCTACAATTCGGACGGGAAGAACCATCGCGCATCCTCATTCAACGAACAACTTCCCCGGATTCACCGGTCGAACAATCCTTGTCCCCGCCCTTGCGAAGCTGCCCTGCACTCTGAACATGACGACACCCGGTACCATCAAGACCATCGGAATGCGCGATTGTCGATCGGCCGGGGAAGAGGCTGGGTCACCCCGCAGATTCCGCGAGACCCGGACAGGCAAGAAAGCATTGCCATGTCGATCGGGCCGGCCCGGCATGGCGGCTGGCCGCAGCCCAGCTCGCCGTGTGGCACGATGTGCATCTCTATGAGAGAACGACACAGCGGGTGTTTCTGCGTTTTGTATTTCCCGATTTAAGAATGGAGAAAGCATCGTGATCGACCGACGCTGGAGCAGATTGGCCGCAGGCGTCACAGGCTTCATTGCGTGTTCATCATCGCGTCGATATGAGTGCGGCAGAAACTGGAAGCCAGCCATGGATGCGGTGTTGCTTCTCGTGGCTCCGAAAAGCCGCGCGACTTCCTCGTCGAAGCCGGAGCTGGCAAGGTGTGCACTTCGCTATGAATTTCGCCGCAGCAGAATTCGACGGCGTCGCGGGCATCAATCTTGGGGGATTGGATGCCCGATCCTGGCCGGTACGAACAAAGCATCGTGATCGGTGGCGGGAATACCGGATCCGACTGCAATCGAACTTCGATTCCGTCCGGGGCGCTGTCCGTTACCTCAGCTCGAACTCACATGCCGAGCCGCCGGAAAGCACAAACAAGGGGCGAGTTGGCCCGCATTGGCCGCTGAAAGATGCGCACCACCTCTTCCATCAGGCCAGTGCGGCACGTGATTTTCTGTGACCACCACAGCATCCGGTGGCGAGAACGGGCACGTTACCCACATCAAACTGGTCAGCGCGGTGCGAAAAGAATTCAACCATTCCGGGACTGAATTTGAACTCAATGGCAGATCTCGTGCTTCTGGCGATGCTTCGTCGATCCCGATTGTCCGAAGGCATGCGTGAACGGAATTGGGTGGTGGAACTGGATGCGCGTGGCAATCGTGGAAGGCCGCTCCGCCCCTACAGCACCACTCGACAAGTTTTCGTCGCGGTGATATGCGCCGTGTCAATCACCGTGGTCTGGGCCATTCGTGAAGCGGCTAGGCCCCCGCTGCCGTTGACAACGTTCTGATTGGCACGTCGACTGCCGCGATAACCGCAGTTCGACGAGGTCGTTCGAGACTTGTCGATTCTTTTTGGCTTCCGAATGGCTGGTTCAAGCCATGGATCTCAACTTATCGACGCGAATACCCAAGCCGTCAGTTTCTTGAGACAATTCAAACTAGTTAGCATCCCCTTCGCCCCAGGCGAACTGTGATGTCTATTGCCGAAGAATCAGTTAGCAAATTTGCCGTTCAGGCAATGTCCATCACGGAGGAAAAACATCATCAAATGAAGAAGTTCACAGCATTGCCGCCGATGCCGTTCCTGGGCGTTCGCCACGCCTCGCGCAACGCCCAAGTCCGACCGATTAACGTCTCAGCACAGTCCCTCGACCGGTGGTACCTACCATCCGTGGCACAGCGATCTCGACGCTACAAGGTCCAACTCGCTCCGAGGAAAATTCAGCCTCTCGGCCGTGAACTCGGCCGTTCGGCGCGAACGCGCAGCGGTGGGCCGGACGGCCAGATTTTGCCATTTTGCAGGCCCTGTTCGGCTCTTATCGCAACTGTAACAGGGCCCGTCACCGCCACCGCAGACAACATCCGCTTCGATCACGATGCTCGGCAGAATGTGGACCATTCGTTCGGCCTAACGACAAGGTCAAACCGCACCTGTAGTGAACCTCATGGCGTCCAAGCGAGACGGCCGGATATGGTGCGAAGAACTCTGGCACGATCGGATCGAACACGGTTCTGCTGTCGGTCTGGGCTGGATATTGAGAAGGATTTCAAACTCTGATCTATGCAGGCCTATGGTCACTGCGGAATGCCCTGGCGAACGGCCAGGCGCTTGCGGCGGGATTCCCGCCGTACCGCCGACCGGGGCTATCACAAAAGGTTTTGTTTGGGGCATGGGGCCCACAAACGAATGAAGGCACGTTCACCGTCCATGTCACACGAGGCCCGAGGCAAAGGCGCATGGGCTGGCGTCCGCAATCTTCCTGGTGCCTCTACACCATTGAAAGCGGGTACCTATCCCTGTCAGCACAGCGATCGAAAACGATGCGCAGCCAACTTCCTAGCTGTGAAACGCAGACCATGTCGATGAGAAATCATGTCTACTGCTGACGAAGACCATGTACGAAAACCTCGCATCCTGCGGCGATCCATCCGGTCCACGAGAGGCGATGCGTGAGAAGGCCATGCTGTCTGCCAGGCCGCGCACCCGGGTGCTGGCGCGTACTACAAGGAAAGTCGCCCTCGAAGTGCCTGCGCGTCTGAATGGCACAAGTAGGGCGAATGCAGGTGTAGTTCGAAAAAGTCGGAGCGGAAAGACCAGCATCTCCGCCCCATTTTTCTTTTGGGGGGCAGTAAATAGTGGTGGATGTCAGTGGAACCGCCAGCGTGAATTCGTCGGACGGCGATGATTTCGCGCCTCCCAGCGGCAGTCGGCAAGCACCTGCTCTGTAAGGTCTGGCTGGAACCCCTAAGGTGGGCGGTCGCAATGTTTCGCGCCGATTGCCATCTGCACCTTCTGACCAATGTCTGGTGATTGAGCCGGGTTTCTGGCACACGCAATCCACTATGGTGGCTTCGCCTTCTGGGCCATCGTGACTTCAGTGTATCGGGAAATATGCAAACAACACTGGCGTCTCGTTTTGAATGTCGTCCTACGGGGTGATCGTGCGGCTCAGCGCTCTGGATTGCTTTCGGCCAGAGAGTGAATTAATCGGAACGCTCGCGTGCTGATACGGGCCAGCCGATCCCAGTTTCCGTCTCGGACTGGATAGCCGGCTGAATTCTGTCCTTCTCGCAATCGACTTTCGCGCCGCATTCGCAGGTGGGTGATCCCCATCCGATCCATTCTCCGCGCTATCCTACATTCCTGTTTTGGGCGCCCTAATTCTTCCCGTGCGTGTTCCGCTTGCGAGTTTGCCGATCGACAAATTCTGTTTCCGGACCCTGTACAAATACGATGAGGGCAATGCTGGCTCTGCGCTGATTTTCCTCGTCCAGTATTACCGTTGTCATTGATTTTTGGCGCTTCCTTTTGCTCGGGAGCAGGGTGATTTCGTTATCGAACTCTCCAAGGTCCTTGCAGCCGGACCCCCCGGCGGGCGGCGTTTGTGCGTGATTTCATCCGCACTGACCGAACGATCAGCGTGCTCGGCAATCGCAACACGTGCTTCGCACCGGGTGATCAACCATTCCTCTGATGAAGTCGCAACGGTGCCGCGCCAAATTTGCCGCAGGCGTGAGGCAGCGGATCACAAGGCGGCAGCCTCAAACCGCCGATCATGGGGCAGGCTTTCGTGATGGCCAGCTATACCTTCAGCCTATGGCCACGATTTGCGCGGTCTCGTTGTACCGGCGTTGCGTATTTTTCTCTCCGTCGCCTTTATCGTGCGCATGAGGCGTCAAACACAGTCCGGCAATGAGATCGATCTCGTGGTCAATCGCGGAACAGCTGAAAATCGGCGCCTTGTCTTCGTATGCCGCTCGGGTTCATGTCTGCTCCTGATGACCGGCGTCACGCCCAGTTTTGCCGCCTCCTGGCAATGCGCGACCCTGTCCTTGTATCCGGGTCACGACAATTCTGGCCAACATGTGGAAGTGACGACCTGCGAGCCGGTTCCATGGGACCGACGAACAACTCAGGAAGCACTCTCGTTCCAGCGGCATCGCAGACCTCGATCAATACCGGCAATTCTCTGGTCGCGATCGGTACGGGAACAACGCCGTCGTCCAACCAGTGGCGTGGAATGGGACTCGTCATGATCGCCCAGTGTCGCTAGGGGTCCCAATCATTTTGCGAATTGCGCTGATTGCCTCGGCTTCGCTCATTCTCGGATGGGCTTCCCTGTGCGGCGGCCTATATCATTCTGCCCCCTGACGCCCCCGCGCTGGCTGGTATCTGCCGATACCAGACCATCCTCGATCAGCTGTTTGGGGATTTCCCCCGATCCCGCCAAGCGCCGCGCTTTTTCGCGGTGCGACAGTCCCCATGTCGCCTTGCAGAGGATACCCGTGAGCAGGCGCGTGGCGCTGATGGGGCGATGCCTGGTCGACGTTGGCGCTGGTGATTCCGCCCCGCTATCGTGACTCCGGCACTGCTCACCACCTTCTGCTGAGCAGCGCATCTGATCGTGTTCCTGGCATCAGTCAGACAGCAATGTCACCTCCTGCCGGTCTGTCTTGGCGCCTCACGCTGCCCGGGAATCGCCGTCGTAACCGATGCGACCGCTTTCCAGTCGGAAGATCGCCAAAGGCTTTTTATATTGTTCCGCTGAATGTGCCTCACGCCCGCTGATTCGGGCCGAGTGGTACGAGGTCATGCAGATCCTTCTTCCGGCCTGTTCGGCATCTATGCCACGAACGCGCCTGAATCCAGTTCTATTCGGAAGCCCCCTACCTGTGTTCACGGTGCCGAGCGAGGTCGAGCGGCGGGGGCCTATTGCCGCTGAACCTGCAAGCCAATATTGGGTGGTGCTGTCTTGTGTTGCCGTGATTTTCCCTGTCCACCGCTGCGCTCAATGCGACGCTTGGCGCAACGGGTGTTGTTCAGTAAAGCCGTGACTGCGGCAGTTCTGACTAGGTCAGGTTTTGTTGAACCAGGCATCGCCGTTCCCAGCGAGCTCGGCCATCTTCTCAAATCATCGCGGTGTTGAATCGTGTGTGGAATCCGTGTTTGCGCCTGTTCCCCCCCCCGTTAATAACGCCTGTAGGTCTTGTTGTTGGCCTGACGCAGCTCCATAGGCTGCCCAGCCCCCATTTTGATACCGTGTCGAGTTCGCCAAAATGCAGTCAGGCTGGGTGCTGAAATCACGCGGCACGTCTCGGCCTTTGCCTGTCGTCCGTATGATAATGGCCACCGAGGCATTGAGTTCGGATAGGCCACGCCAGCGCGTTACACACGCCGCCCGCCATAGCAGAACCTACGCCCCGACCTTGCCCGTTGCTCACCGCGCGCCGCAGGTGTTCATAACCGCCAAAGAATCCGTTCATGCAGCTTGGCCATCGACT
>Ga0163217_1038749_pt1 | contig 10169 bp, 4 predicted proteins | sample SynspAceP_FD_185933 | JGI IMG/M metagenome (GOLD analysis project Ga0163217, IMG submission 185933) | Saline lake microbial communities from Ace Lake in Antarctica - Synechococcus sp. Ace-P (PacBio error correction) | ecosystem: Environmental > Aquatic > Non-marine Saline and Alkaline > Saline ...
CACCACAAGAGAGAATATATACTGAAATTTCTCTAACTGCTTTTAGTTTTTGTAAAGCAATAAAAAAAAAAAATCCAAAGTTTAAATAGCGTGGTCGGGGCCCAAGGGCAAGCGAGAAGAAAGACGTACAAGAGTGAATAGACGTTCGTCTTGTTTTGGAGCTGGACAAAAAAATGGTTTGGCCCGTTGTTTTGGATCGTTAAAAACTCACTGTCTGCGTAGATCTTCTGCCCAGTTTCCTAAACTCAGACCACTTTCGAGATGAATTTTCCTGAATGCCTTGCTATAGTGTCGTACTCCACTTGGGATTTCAACCCACTTTAAACCGTCTACAAGTATCCCATCTGTTTTTTTTTTCCTTTAATTTATATATTCACATTCACATTAAAATGAAAATAATTGTTTAGTGGGGCACAGGATATTGGTCGTATTTAAGTGATCGAAATGTCGATGGGGTTTCGATATTTCTATGTCTGAACGTTTAGGTTCATTGTTAGTTCCATGCCTTTATGTTTACCAGCAGTTTTTATGGCCTATTTTTGTATGTTGCCAGTTCACCCTATGTTGGTTAATATTGCCCTTGTTCGATCAAAGCTTAGCAATGTCGCGATCCTACTGCTTGAAATTTAACAAAGCCGAGTGGGTAATTCTTGTTCTGTTGCTTTTGATTTCCAAAATTGTAATGGCGATTTCAATGAAGAATAGCGTCCATTAAGTGGCGTATTGTGGGTGGTTTCCTGTTTGGTATTGCTGTGCGTTTGTACCGAGAGAGGTTTCTTAAATCGATTGCGTAAATTCGTATCTCCTTGTCGTGAATGTTTGGTGAGTTGGTCAACGTCGCGATGAGCGAGTGTAACTACTTTCTTTTTAGATTTAGTCAACGCGACTTTTTAAACACAACAGATGAGTTGGTCACGTTTACTTTGTGTAATGCTTATTATACGTCCACATAAGTTTTGCTGGGTTAAGTGGGAATACTTTGTCAGCCAGTTGGATTGCATTAGTATTGTTAGCTGTTGATGCATGGCATCTTTGCGTCTTCAGATTACTCATTTTGACGCCCTGTTATCGGCGCAATTTTTTATGTGATTTGTTTTTGCTGATGGAAACAGAATGGCTTATCTAGAATGAATATGACCCAAGCTGGCCAGGACAGCGGGCTTGAATGAGCAATATTCGTTGTCTAAACGGAAGCATTGCATGTTCGATGGATCATTCAAAAATTAAGATACTATGGGCATGATATGGGGAATAAGCCCTGAAAAAGAGTGTTGCCACTCAATGAAATATTTTTGCCAATCCAGGGCGCGCTTTCGTTATGGCGTGGAAGAGTTTAACGATTGATTTCGAGGTAAGCGCTTGCCTGAAGTCAAGAGACTCCTTGATCTGTTCTGAAGGCATTGAAGATGCTTGGGTTGAAGGTTTGATTCCAAAAAGAAAACAAACATAGACTGGGAGTAACGGTCAGCCTAGTGTCCGCTTTTGGCAACCGCTTGGTGAATCCCCGACGGTTTTAAAGCGAGCAGACGAAGCCTATCAAACTCTTAAAAAGAAGGAAGGCACCGTGTATCTAAGTCTGCCCTAAAAAGAAGCTAAAACATTGCAAAAGAAAAAATGATACACCACATCCGGTCCAACTTCTCATCTGATGCTATTGCACGCATGATATTAGCTGTTATATAATTGTTCTTAATTTTTATTATATGATTGTGTTAGTGTTTTTTAAACTCACACCAGTCATTTCGCGTTCCAGTAACCGGCGAGGAATTCTCCATCGCGTCAAGAACATTGATAAGTGCGTATTAAGCCCGTTTATCAATCACAGAGCCAAACGGTGTACAGTTAGTCCTAATGACGAATGCCTTAGCACTTAACGTCTCTGCTACGAGGGAAATGGGAGCTTCGGCTCCCTTTTTTAATACAAAATCTTACGCTCGTGCAATTTCTAAAGAATGTATTCTTCGTCTCTATTGCGCAGATGGTAAGACGATACATAAACACCTCCCTTTATAGCTATGTTCAGCGAGGACAACCCTTGACCGAAGTGAAAACCGACCAAAAAGATCAGTTGAAAGCGCATATAGAGCTTCAAATCAAACGCTTATTTAGAAAACATCTGAGCTGTGTGTTGCGCGTCCAAGACTCCGCTAAAACGACAACTCAAATGAATTGCCGATGAAGCTGGGTCTGCCAAGCCATTCATTATCTAACTATCGCATCCAAAAAAAATTAACTAAAGCGGTATAGAGCGCATTCTGCGAACTTTGGTTGGCTCAGTTTGAATCAAATGTTTGAGGAAAGGGCCAAAGCACAATCTGACACGTTATAATCAGCTGAAAAAAATGATCAATCCCTCGCACAAATAAAAAGCTGTCAACATTTCGCGAATGGCACTTAATTGGAGCAGAAACGTTGTTTAGAGTACTCGAACACTATTGGACGAGTTGAGTCCCGGAAAAAGCGACGATTCAATTGGGGTGTAAAAGCCTAATATTCCTTCCAACGAACACCTTTATAGTATTTTGGCGATGAACCCAAAACCTATTCAAATTCTTGTGCGCAAGTGCAAAATCATGCTACACAGAAAGATCAATTGTAAGAGGGACTACGAAGAACCAAGCAATTTAATTACGCGTATGGTCTGGCTGCTGTCAAGTAATGGAGTTGAGCATGACATTAGAAAAGCGGTATTACCTTTCTCGCCATTTTAATTTTTGCTGTGACGCCAGGTCCTGTGTCCTTTGCGTATGCGAAAAGCGATGACGAAGGGCGCTCGCGCCAGTGTTCTCTTGGTGTAATGTGTAAGAGTGACATTGTTTAATATTAGTTATGCGTGTTTGGGTGGCTGCGATTGCGTCCTCTTGGGAAAGGCTTTCTTATAATTCGTTATGTTTGGCGCGGCGTATCTTATCTATTTGGGTTGGAAAATGTGGGTCAACCGTAATCAACATCCTCTACAACTTTGCACAACTGAATCTAAAAGTGAAAAGGCGATTTTATGCAAGTTTATGAATTTCAAGCATCGATCCAAGGTCATTCTTTTCTATTCGCTTTTCTACGACCTTTATGGATTAACGACTAGTTGTTGAATCGTGATTGCTCGTTCTTGCTTTACTGCACTCATGTTAGTAATCAATCTTTCTGTGTGGCTTCACAAACAGACTTGATGAAATCTGACGCTCTATGAGAACATTAACCTTACGCTTCGGGCTGGTATCATGGTAAGTGCGGGGTGCTTCCTCGGCTTGAAGAGCTACATATATAAATTCGTAATTCTGAGTTTGTTGTAATAAAAAGCCTCTCTTCGAAGAAAGAGAGGCTTTTTTGCTAAATGGAATAGATATGATTAAGGTTAGTTCGATTGCCGTAAATACGGTCCCCAGCATACGCCAAAGACGACTCGGGCGTTAGATATTAGCGTTTCATCAATCCACGTCTATGGATGCCAATGTTCATTGCGAACAGTTCTGGAGCGCTTTTGAATCGCTTCACAGCCTTCAGGGTCCGCACATAGGCAGTATGAATCGAATGTCCTGGCATGCGCTCCATTTCTTTTCAATTTGTCTATGCTCATAATGCTTGTTGCCTGTTGCTACAGGGTCGACAATCAATGATGTGTCGCTCATTAACGGAATTGGAGGCAATTTCTAGATAAGTTTACTCTACAGGTCTTGCTTCGTTCTAGATCGGTCGTATAATTTAGGCCTGACTGTTCCAATCTCGTGCGGAAGGCGATAGTTTTGAGCACGCCCTCTAGCTAGACCGTACCTTTGCTCTCATTATGGTAAACGATATCAAAGCTTTTTACCTATTAGAATCCGAACATGCTTTTGTCTCAAGGCCGTTTTCCAATTTCAACATCCGACGGTTTTCTAGATCGTCCGTGTGCTTTCATTAGTCCAATGAGGTGTTCCTAGGTTCTTTCACTTAACATAGTCGTAAATGTCCTCTGTGTAACTTGGTTTTTTAATCTACGAAGACTTGTGATTTGTGCTTAACAAAATAGGGTGTTAATCACAAAAAATGTCGTTTGTAAGCCTTAAGGAGTCAATCGCGGGTCATGCCTTTCCTTTTTACTGCACACGAGTGTAAATATATGATAGCGAGTTTTATAATCTTTAACGTTGAATTTCGTATATTATAGCTACTAATTGGTACTTGACCATAAACTAATCCTGTCCTTGGGTCGGTTTAATGAATGAAGTAAAAGCCTATTTGAATAATGATGAGTTGCCGTTTGTTTCGAGAATAGTCCTATTTTACATAGGAGTGTATATCCATAAAAAGTTAGCATGAGCTTTCTTAGATCCTGTTTTTTGAAGTGCAAACACAGATTTCGAGATTCAATATGCAAGTGATTGCAACGAGCAGTAATCTATGATCTCATACAGGGAGAAAATAGTGTATATGCCGACAGAGGAGAGTGTGGGTAATTACTGACGCTAAAAGCTGCCTTACCTGTATGAAAAGGTCTTACCGTGAAACATATATTTACTCATTTCAAGCCCGTTCCTTTTTTCCTGCCTAAGTCCATTTCTAGTGATTGGTGGATCGATCAATGGCAGATACATCAGATACGTATTTGCGGAACATCCTCAGGTCCGTTGTTGTGTCTAGTTTATGCCGACAAAGAAGGAAAAAAATCGGCCTTCATGATTGAGTTCGTTCGATGGTTGTTTGGCAAGAAGTGCATAAAGCCGAGATAAACAGGAACGAAAACTAACGTTTTTGGCTCAAGGGTGAAAGCGTTTGAAAGTTATGAATGGCTCAGTGAGAAACGCGTCACCCTCTATTTTAGCAAGTGTTCCTATATTAATGACGGTGAAATTCCAATGATTCGATGAATCTGAAGGGCCTGATTCCCATCGCGATCCTTGATGCAATATAGTTCATTGGATGTCGTTTAAATCCTTTATTCAGTGAAGATCTACAGGACAATATCTCTCGGTCGATTCCATTCATGAGTCAGGTTTGTTGCCCGACTTCGCCGCTCTATACACTCGGCGGACGCAGAAGAACTGTACGATGTGTTGGCGACGATACCTGTTCCTGCTCGTATGTCAAATGCTTGCGCTACTTTATTGAGAAAAGAGCTCTTGAAATTTGCGCGTTACAAAGTGTAATATTAGCGCAGAAGTAGAACTACAGAACACAGTAACGGCACAGCGAGATTTTTTCTGAAAACAACTAAAAATTATGTCAAAAAGAATTAGAGTATATCGAAGGATGATCGCACGTCTTGACGTGGAAACATTTAAAGCAAGACTGAAAGGCAAAACGTTACCAAAAACCCAGTCAATGACAAGGATTCAGATGAACTGCATAAGCTAAGCATTCTCGAAGCAGGGTCGCCAGAATATGGCGTTAACCGCAACTATTTTGGATTGGTCCCTACGTCCTTGCTTGGGCGCGTTTGCATTAAAGATAATTTAGATATTAAAGTTGGCTAGAGAAGTGCTTGCATCTCATCACGCGTTTTAGCGGAGACAATAAAAGACCGTATGTTGATTCTTGCTTTAGGCGCACACGAGGTGAAATGGGTGGAGTATTTGTTAACTGGTGGCCCGCCTGGTGTTTGTAAAAAACGTCTATCGGAATCGATTGCGGAATCGTTTGAATCGTAAAGTTTTATCGTTTCGAGTCTTGGCGGACATGCGTTGATGAAAGCGGAGAGTTAAAGGTCATCGACGGACTTATATTGGCGCTTTACCGTGGTAAATTCTGTACAAGCCTTGGAAAAGGACTGAAGGTCAAACCCGTTATATGTGGAATGAATCGATAAGGTTTGCTCGTCCTTTCAAGGTGATCCTCGCCCTCTTCTTGCTTGAAGCCTCTGACCGCTGAACAGAAATAGTGCGAGTTTTTTAGAGTTCATTATTTAGAACATGCGTATGTTTGTCAAAAGCCCTGTTTATTGTTACGCAAACACAGTTGGAATAACCATTCCCTTCTCCATTATTAGATCGAATGGCCGTTATTCGTCTTCTGCTAATATAGGTGATGAAAAACTGGCGTAATCGCCAAGCAGCATTTTGGCCTAAGCTTTTGAAGAAAAATAAAGTGCTTAAGAAGCAACTAAATATTAACCGACGCCGCGTTGGCGTCATATATCGAGCATTATGCTCGGAAGCCGGCGTTCGTGTTGATAAGCCTATACAAAAATCTGAGAAAAAGTGCTTTGTCGAGCTAATGACGGGCGAAAAAATCCCCATATGAGCGTTGGCGGTCCAAAGACGTTGAAACGTGTTAGGCCCATGCTTACTTCCGACCAGAGAAATAACACTGCAAGGTGTTGGTGTGTAACAGGCTGGCTTTGGACTTCTATGGCGCGCAACCTCCCATCGAAGCGAATAAAGTGCATGAATTACGCGTGTTTGAAACTCACTGGCAAGCTGGGGGATTGGTGATGAAGGAATCGGCTGAGATTGCGTATTCCTATGTTTTCCACGTTCTAAGAGTTTATCAAAAAGCGCTGAGTTTTTTGGATCAAGAGTTCGGTTCATTGGCATGTGCCTGAAAGGGCAACGCCAAAGATGGCCAAGTCTGGTATCAAACACTAACTGGCAACGGCTTTTATTGTCTTGCAAGATAATGAGCCCAGTGCGCAGAGGGCTAGCGAGACTGAGAGTTTGCGTTAACGCGCCAAGTGGGTTAGCGGTTGGTGTATTAGGGAGAAACCATTGCCGCTATAACGAGTAAAATCACCGAAAATAATTTTGCCCAGAGCCTAATCGTCCGCGACTTTGAAGAATTGCTTAACGGGTAAATAAAAGGCATGACAGTGCATTCGCGAGCGCTTTCCCGGATGTTGAAAAAAATCGTGTTTAACGAACAAATGGTCATCTGCTACATTAAGTAATCCTTAAAAGTAAGCATTTTTTCTCAACAGTTAATACAACTGAGCAGAAAATGACGAACCGGACAAGCATTGCTTGTCCGGTTTTTTATGTTTGTCCGTGCGGTTTAGTGTCATTTTAGGGGAAACGAATGCCTGGTTCGGGCAAAAACTTCCGCAAGGCTCATACGTTTAAACATGTTGTTAATTCTGCCACTGGTGCGTTTTGGTTTGGAATGTGCATTGTTTTGGAGACCTTCGTGACATGCTTTCTTTCTCTGCTTGCGAGAAAGAAGCGTGGCGGCGGTAGGGTTTCGCCCAGTACTGATTAATTGTTTTTTTACTATTTTTTCGTTGAGTACATGCGGTGTCTTATTTCTGGCTACCGCTTTAGTTTTCAAAGCCGTCGAGAGGGAAATATTGAACTAGCAAAGCGTCGCGCAGTGAATGTGTTGGCGTTTTGGTATTGAATCCTGTTTTCTTGCCGAGTTGTCTGTTGTTAATGGCCGTAAAAATCCCCATATTTTTTATGTCTATTGCCGACCAGTCGAACTCTCGACCTAGCGACCGGTTAATTTGCAATCTAAGTGAATCGGTAATGCCGGCGGTGATGATGGCATGATTGCTCTGAATTATGCGAGCCTTAGGCGATGCTCGTCGTGCTAATGTACGTCGCGACTTTGGTTGGCGGTTTAGTGAATGCGTTGTTGGATCCCTATTTTTATTTTTGCCTTCGGAATTGGGTGTGGCTAGGCGCTGCTATTGCCTTCTTTGATTGCGCTTTTCTCCTATGGTGCGGTGTCCTTATTATGGTTGGTGCACATTCATTAAAATGCTAAGGTTGAATTGACCCTGAGGACGTTTTTAAAGACGTTAAACCTATTTTGCCTGTGATTGCCATTCCTGCCATGCTAGACCATAATTCTTCGCCATTCGCGCAAACGCTCATTGCATGAGCCATACCTGCCATCGTTTGGCGATGATGCTGTGGCCCGCCGTGCCGTGATTGGTCCGAAATTTATTCTCCGTGTTGTTTGGGGGGATATTGCGTTGTCTGGTGGCGGTTGGGCCTATATTGGGTCAAAACTATGGGGGCAGGCCGTTTGACCGTATGCCCCCCTAGTGCTATGAAGTAGTGCGGTGATTTATGCCTTTGCTTACTGTTAGTGTTCTTGTTTTTGCCCTTTATCAAGATGCCAGGATTGGCTTGTTTTCTGGTTCCATGCAACACAAGGGAGTGCGGGATTATTTCGGTTTTTTGCACCTTTGTCGTCCTTCAGTTTCTTTCTTTCAGAGTTTGCTGTTTATGCGATGCCGTCCTTTCATAATTAGGCCCAAACCGTTTAAAACAGTACCTTGTTGAATTTGGTCGGCAACTTAGGTACATCTGGCCGTTGAATTACTGTATTTTCTCTTTTAGGGCGCTGAAGAATACTCTTGGCAGGCGCACTTGGGTCGGTAACTATTGGTGTTTAGTTTTTACATGGCAAGAAATTCATTACTGAGCTTGAGGCTAAAGAACGAGTGAGATGTGCTCATTGTAATAACCTTCCCAGTTACGAGAAATTCCTTAAACCGATTTTTTTATACTTTCTGTCGTGTGTGCTCCACAGCAAAAACTCTTGATTGCCATCAGTCACCGTTTATAGGGCTGTCGATATAACATTTCACATCGAACCCTAGCGTTCTAACGGAAAGCTTTTGCATTCCCTTGGTCGAGTTAGTTCACTCCGTTGCTTGTCTTTCACTATCCCCCGCCTTTACCAATGAATTACCTTCCTAACCACTCAAAACTGGCAAAAGGGCGGGGGGTTTTTTCTTGTTTTTAACCAAAGCTCGGGGGGGGTTTGGGGGATCAAATGCCTGGCCTGTTTTGCTAAGTAATTAGTAATGTGTGGCAGAATTTGGTCCTGCCGAGATGAAGGACACATTCATAAACAACCACGATAAACGTGTTTCAGGAAGTGTCCACCTGGATCTTCATCGATAAGTTGCGTGCATTAAAATGGCCGCTTCTGAAACAGACGATATTTTGATGTCACGTTAGGCGCTGCGGTTCTAACCTGGCCGTGCCCACTTCTAACGCTATAAACACAAGCGCGCGCCATGTGTTAGAGACAAGTCCGTAAGCCGTGGCCGTAGATTTGGCCGATATCTAATAGCATGAAAACCTTGTGAATGTTTAGTTGGGTGTGTCGTATAAGCGCCTCGAAGCTTTAGGGCGCCACGCGAAACATATCGACTGCATGTGGTTTGAAGGTAATGGGTTACTTCAACGTCGAAAAGTCAGTTTAAAGCTGGGTTTCTGGTGACTTTTTACCATTGCTCGTTTTTGTTTGTTGATACTCGTGTCCTGTCAACTGAATAAAAATTTGTGCCTGAAAAGCGAGCTTTGCGAAGGCCTTGCTCGGTGAGGATTAGATCCATAATACGCAAACCTAAAAAACCCTGTAAAAATAATATTCAACGAATATTAGCAAAAAAATGAATAATCAAAGTAGATTTTAAAGAAAGAAGAAAAAGTCTATTTTGATATCGCCAACTGGTACATTGTCTAAGGAAGTGCTTGTTGCTATTAATAACGTTTTACGCTAATAAATAACAAGATGAAGTTGGCCACGTTTGCTTGCAGTCTATGATGTGTTGTATTGGATCTGTCCGATTTTATCTAACCGATCAATGAGTAAACGGGTCACTCAGAGATACGCTAACTGGTGCAAATATTCCTAGCTGCTATTTTGTCGACGTTCATCACTGCGAGCGTTGCTGGTCCAGAAAATAAATTGGACGGGTAGACACCCCTCTGCCTTTGACGTACTACTGATGTTTTTTCTAAGCAATTGCAAGTTTGGGGGATTGTTAGTTCTGGCCAGTCAACTGTGGATTGTATATGATGATATGTGCGGAGCCAGCGCTGCTGCGTGTCTTTGGTGGATGCTTAGCCAACAAATATAGATTGTTCAGGGTTTAAAGTGGTGGTTTTTCCAGGCGTGGTTTGAAAGATGGGAGAGAGGCGTTTCATATTTTGTTCTGAATATCAGGCAAAGTTAGTCGAAGCATCAGGCCAGCCCGATTAAAATCGCTTTCCGTTTGGAGTATTGCTGAGCAGTCTAGTCTGTTGAAACTTCGAATGACAAATCAAATATCATTTGTTGGACTGCTAGTAGTCATTTCGGATCGCGCTGTTTAATGGCGAAGAATTGAAACACGGCTGGAAGTTCCCGTGTTGCGGGTGTGCACCATTCCAGGAAGCGCATTAACCGTGTCTCTTTAGCGGGATAACCTAACGCAGGTAGTTGATGTACTTTAAACCGGGCTGAACAGTTTGGCAATA
>Ga0163217_1028747_pt1 | contig 10168 bp, 11 predicted proteins | sample SynspAceP_FD_185933 | JGI IMG/M metagenome (GOLD analysis project Ga0163217, IMG submission 185933) | Saline lake microbial communities from Ace Lake in Antarctica - Synechococcus sp. Ace-P (PacBio error correction) | ecosystem: Environmental > Aquatic > Non-marine Saline and Alkaline > Saline ...
CAGAGAGAGATGTTAAAGGTCAGCTGCGCGGTGGTGCCGATGATCGCCTTCCAGCTCGCGGCTGAACCCGATACCGGCACCCTGAATCAAAAATACGGGGTCCGAACCCTGAAACGCTGAATCGTTGGTTCCCGCGGGTGCCGACCCTTCCGTCCGATACGGCGGGCGAATGGAAATTTTTTTCCCAGCGAATTGCTTGCATGGGTGCGGGGTTTCCAAATCCGTCGCCCTGCTTTTTTCGGCGTCCGGTCAGGGTGAAAATTGGTGATCGATGTTTCCTTTGGTAACACCGTTTTACCAACGAAAATGTCATTTCCTGTTCCGGTGGGCGGGTCCCCCCAGCGACTGCAAACGCGGCCGGCGCCAGTTGCGCGGGTCGCTTCAAGCGCTTGTGCCATGACAGAGCCGTCATTGATGCGGCACGCGCCAACTCGCCCGTGGGGCCTTCCTACACGGCGGACCGGCCGTGAATTCGACCCACGCAATCCGCGGACCTCGGGCCAGGCGGCCTCCATCCCGTGGCGGGTAAACGTCTTCGACGTTTTTTTACTTCGCCAAACAGATTTTGTTTCACCGCCGCGGCAGATCGAGGCCCAGATTTTGACCCAGACGTTCCGGCCCATCCATTCCGGGGCCAGAAAGCGCTTTTTGCGCTTCTAGCTCGGGGGGTTGGATCCGGCGGGACGTTAATCGCCTTCAACCGCATCATTGTGCTGTTTCAAGGCGGAACCGTAGAACGCAAGTTTGGGGCAAGCGCCAGCCAACAGCCAGCGGGCACAGGGAGGAAATGATCAACACCCCGTTTCCCAGCAGAATCGAATCCTGAAGCATTGGTACTGCCCCTATTCTGGAAACACGCCCTCAGGGGCGCTTACTTGGGCTGGTTTCGGTTTCTTGGGAGACAACGTGGGCGACGGTCGACTGCACGACACGTAAACTTTGACGTTTTCCGCCAATTCGACTTCAAGCTCCGCCGTCATCCTTTGACTTTGACAACTTTGCCGATCAGCACCGCCAGCGGTGACCACTTGATCGCCGCGACGCAGGCCCTTCCTACCATGGCTTTTTATGTTTCTTTGACGCTTCTCTGCTGCGGGCCGGATTGAGCAGAAAATACATGAATCGCGAAAAAGAATCAACGATCAGGGGGTACGAATTGTTGAATGGCTTTTCCATGGAAGGTCGTCCCTTTGTGTTGGGCAGCAATGCCGCAAAACGGCCTGCCGTCTAAAGTTTGGGCGGAACGCTATGTTTCGACGCAGGCATTGCAAAGGCGGTTCCGGGGCCAATAACGCAGTCCCCAGGTGTCCACTTGCGCATTCCCTGTTTTGCGCAAGCCATTCCAAGGCCCGTTGGCCCCTCTTTGGCGCAACCACATCTGGCACCCGGGATTCCACAATCGGGCAAATAACGCGCGCAACGCAAGATCTGCGACTCGACGACAAAGGAACAGCCCATGCAACGACATCAAAGCATCCGCGAAACCCCGATGCCTTCGCACGCGGCCGCTCGCACGCGCGGCGACGCACCTGTGGAGTCCACCGGTATTTGGCACTGGACGAAGGCGCGGCGGCCAAGATTTCAAGCAGCTGAAACCGCACAAGCCGACCAGAACAAAGCCTCCAAGCTCGTGGGCGCCTGCAAAGGCCAAGGGCGACGAGGCCGAATTTTGGCGTCTGCGCACATTGGTCAGCGACAAGAAAGCGATGTCACCGCCTGCCAGGCAAGAGGCCAAGGATTCGACGCGCAGTTGACGACATGCTGGCGCGCATCACCAAACCTGCCCCGCCGATGATGCACCCGCGACGGCGCGGACCGAAAGGCCGACAATGTCGAAGTGAACCGCTGGGGCGACGTGGCCGGCAGTTTCGATTTTTACCGCGAAAAGAGGGGCATTTCGAGATTGCCTAGGTCGCGGCGTCAATGGATTTCGAAACCGCCGCCAAAACTTTCCGGCGCGCGTTCGTCATGCTGAAAAGGAGCCTTGCAGGGTCACCGCGCGCTTGGCACAGTTCATGATCGCAACCATGTCGATCACAACGGGCTGACAGAATATATATGACGCCGGTTCTGGTACGCGACGAGGCGAATGTAACGGCACCGACAAACTAGCCCAAATTCGGCGACGATAGCTATCAGACCACGAACGGCTGGTGGTTAATCCCCCACCTCCGAAGTGACGCTGAACGCTATTCGTGGCGGGGGATTGCTCGACCAAGCCGCCCTGCCCCGCCGGATGAACGCCCCACCCTGTGCTTTTTCCGCTCTGAGGCCCGGCAGTGCGGGCCGCGACACCTCGGGTATGCTGCGCAGCACCATTCGAGAAGGACGAGATGGTGTCGGTCACCCACCCCGATCAGTCGGACGACGACACAAAAGCGTATGCTACGCGTGCCCGAAGACATGCTGGAACGTCCTGGGCGTGCCCTACAGCACCGTGATCCTGTGCACCGGTGACATGGGCTTTGGCGCGCGGGCGCACCTTCCGACATCGAGGCGTGGCTGCCCGGTCAAACGCCTACCGCGAGATTCAAGCTCTGTCTCGACACGGGGGATTTTTCAGGCGCTCGCCGGATGAATGCACGGTTCAGCCCGCAGATGGTGGCAAACCGCAGTTCGTGCACACGCTGAAACGGGTCTGGTCTGCCGTCGGGCGCTGCCTGATCGCGGTGCTGGAAACTGGCCAGCAAGCAGAATGGTTCGTCAAGCTGCCCGAACGTGCTGGCCCCCCTATCTGGGCGGCAAGACAACTTTTGGGCGTTCGACGGCACACTTAGCTGATTGAATGCAGGGCAATACTCGGGAGCCCTATCTCACGCGGAAAGTAACTTCAGCAAGGTAGCCCGATGTCCGTCCCTTTCATTGCCCTGATCACCTTTTTCTGCTGGCGATCGCCCTTTGCCGTATCGCCTTTTTTTCGTGTCCGGCTTTAACGCTTTCGCGGAATCAATTCCCGATCCCCCAAGACAACCCGCCGGTGCAGCCCGCGGCTATGCGTTTTCCGATCTGGGGACTAATCTATGTCTGGCTGATCGTTCGGCTAAGGGCTGGGGCCTGTGGGAAGCGGCGCGGAATGACTAAATCTCTGGCACGACAATGACCGCCTGCCGCTGGCTCTGTCGCTGTTTGTGGGTGCTTCTGGTTTTGGCGGTCGCGGTGGCTAAGCCCCGTCTGGGCGTCGGTGCTGATCTGGGTGATGCTAGGTTTCCGCGCTTTACGCGCTGTTTCGATCCCCACGCGAGGATCGCGGCTTTGCAGCCCTGCCTGTGGTCTATATGCGCGCTGGCTGAGTGCGGCATCCTGCGTGTCCGCTGGGACTTCTTGCGGCAAGGCTATGGCTTGGATGAGCGGCCCGACCTCGGGGCTGGTGTTTGTCGGGTTAGCAAATTGTGATCGCGGCGGGGGTGCAATCCTCGCTGATGCGTGCGCCGACCTTATGGCAATCGCCCGTGATTTGGGCGCTGGTCGCAGTGGTCCTGGCGCATATGGCGACAGCACCATCAGTCGCTGCACTGGCAGCGGGGGGCGCGATTGCGCTGATTCTGCCGACCCTATCGGGTCATGGCGGACGGCCGTAGCAAGCGTCTGTAACGCTACAAAGAACCGGCGCTTGGATAAGCGGCCGGTTTTTTTGTTTTAATCTCTCGAAAACCACCGGTCCTTGCGATGTCCGTCGGTATGTTTGCGCAACTTCGAACGCTTGGCCTCTTTGCGCCCTTATAGGGGTTGGCATCCGACGGCCGCGCATCCACAGACGGGATGGGCCGTGCCCGGCATGTCAAGTCGATCCGTAACGCCGTTGACAAGATAGCGATTATAGCTTTCTGGCACTTTATCGGGGTGGTCTACACAATGACCACAAACCCCGGTGACGGGTCTTGGCTGGGTCATCATAGCGCAGCTTGAATTGCGTTTGCCTTGGGGCGCGGGGGGCGGGTGCGCCTCCATCATGCCGCCAGCCAGCGGTTCACGCTGCGCGGTGGTGATACGGCGGTTCCAGTACGTCTAGGCGCGCATGATCGCTTGCTTGCAAGCGGTCCAACCCCCGCCGGTTTTGGCCGAGACAGTCACCAACGTGCGCCTTTTAACTGCGGCAACAGACGTTCGAACTTTTCGCGCAGGTCTTTCAGGCTTGCCTTGCTTGTCCGTCTCAGATCCGCTTTGTTGACCGCTTATCACCAACAGCGCGCCCCCTCGCGTTTCGGCAAGGTCTGCATACGCAAATCTTGCTGTTCAAACGGAATATCGCATTCGAGGCAGAAACAACCCCACTTCGGCATTTGACGGCACGCAGACCTCGCCTCACGCTCAGCCTTTTTCCAGCTTTCCTGAATTTTTTCGCATTTTTACGCATACCGGCGTATCAAAAATCCCGCATCGGACGCCGCCCAGACGTGCGTAGAGATATCGCAATCGCGGGTAAATCCCCGCTTCGGGCCAGTCAGCGAAGCGATCTTGCCCATGATCTGTTAATCAAGTCCCGATTTTGCCGGCGTTCGGGCGCCCGAGACGGCAACCTGAAGGGGTTTTGTGTCAGTCGGTACGGGGCATTGCGCGTCTTCGTCACCCAGCTCGGCTTCTACCTCGGTCAGTCCACGTCAGTTTTCGGGCGCATCGGTCTGTGGGCGCGCTCTGCAAAACTGTCAGCGAATCGGCATCAGATGGGTGTAGAGATCGGTTCAACCTTCGCCGTGTTCGGCAGACATACGAATGGGTTCGCCCAGCCAGGCTATACGCCTCGGATCACACCGGCGTCGGCGGCTTTGGCCCTCGGCCTTATTGGCAGCAAGAATGACATCGCAGATTTTACGCAGGATGTCGGCGAAGACGCAGATCGGACGGCCGTGACCCCTGACGCGGCGTCGATCATGAACAGGCAGACATTCTGCCATATCGACAGCGCGTTCGGTCAGAACGGCGCATGCGCCCCTGCAAGCTGTCGTCGGTGACTCTTCAATCCGGCGGTGTCTACATTGTGAATCGCAAGGTCCGGCAAGCCGCGCAAGCACCTTCGCGCAGATCGGCGCGTCACACCGGGCTGATCATCGACCAACGCCAAGTTTTTTACCGACAAAGTACGGTTGAATCAGCGGTGGGATTCCAACGTTGGGACGGCCACAATGGCGAGGGTGAAGGACATGGAACGGCTTCCGAAGACTAGATCAAGCCCTGCGCCTTAAGCCTATTTTGCAGCCCTAACGGAAAGGCGTGCAATTGCCCTTTCCGCGGATACGACGTCAGAACGCCCCCAGCAAACGACCGGTGCGTGTCCGCGCCACCGGGAATATCGGCCTGTGCGACCCAGTGCGCCGTTTGGTCGAATCAAAGCTGCGCAAGTCTTTGCCACGCTTGACGGCCACGATCACGCGGCCACCTGCGATGAATGGGACCGTAATTGGCCGAAAACCTCGGACTGGCGCTTGGGCTTGTCTTGGACGAAATTCGGCAGCGCGTGCCCCAGATGCGCGTGCCACGTGCTGGCATCCAGACGCACAGTTCATTCAGGTCGGTCACCACGAAAAACGCTAAATCGCCCTGGGGCCACAACAGGGCCCGATTCGCGCCTTCGCGTGCAGTCCACTGACGGTCCGCCACCACCAAGGCCTCAGCGCGGCCCAACGGCCGCGACTGGTTGCCGACGTAAAGGGTATCACGGGAAATCCCGGCGCGCTGGTCACGCCTCAGAGACATTGGCCAACGCGCAAACCGGGGCGCTTGCCCCACGACAGAAATGTGCTCCAGCGGTCAAGGCCGCTTGGACGGAACAAGCCCCTGCACCTCGCCGCGAGCCGGAAGGCCAGAACAGCAATCTGCGATCCGCATGGCCGGGGCCGGTGCACCCAAGCCACGTTGCTGATGCTGGCGGTCGACCGGTCTGCCATTGCACGCGCCATTCGGATTGGTTCAGCGCCCAGCCAGTGTCATCACCGGAGGTAAAGTAAACCATAATCCGCCAAAAGTACCTGTGGGTGGCACCCGATCCGGTGGCAATCGATGTCTTGCGTCCAGCCGCGTGCCCGCGCTGTCCACGTCCACGCGGTGACCGGTTTCCAAGCCGAGCGATACATAAACCGTGTTACCATCCACCGCCAAGCCACCGCCCGTTGCATCGCCCCTGGCCGTCGTTTTGCGGCGTCAGATCGCGGGCCAGAGCGTTCGCGCCGGACGCCGAAGTCGCGGTAACTGCGCAACCGGAAATCAAGGGGTAAAAACGCGCCCGCCGGACACCACAGGCGTCGCGGTGATGCGGTTTGCTTGCGCTGTCACCACTGCGATGGCGCCGACCAACGTCCAAACGCGGCCGCGCACCTAGTGCGGGTGGCTTTGGCGCGCGTGCTGGGGTGCCAGAGCTTTGGCGACCAGCTGCGTTGGCCGTTTGCGGCAGGCAAAGAGATCGCACGCGTTGTGTTTGGCAGGCACCGGCAGATTCCGCGGGGTGCGGTGGAACCCGTCGTTGCCTTGAAGCACAGACCGCAACAATCCCTGAACGCCGCGGGCAAGATCACCTCTGGTTCGGCGGGCCGACAACAGCACGATGCCACCACCGCCCCCATCCCAAGAGAGGCACGGCGCGTCCCGACGTGGGTTTTCGTGAGATGCTGTGGAGAATGGGTCATGGCCCTGCTGCTTTGCTCTTAAAGTCCGGTCACCTGAAGGGTCAGGCAGGATTAGTTAACTGTCTGCATCCAGCGCCGGCACGGTATCCGTTGCGGCGCGGGGGCTGCGGCCCATGTTGCGGTTCCCCCCAAGGCGACATCACCTGAAGGGTCGCGTTGTTTTTGCAAGTCCGAGGTCAGAACATCGGCGTCGTTTCAGGATACCCTGATTAGCGTTCCAATGGCCGCCTCGGGCCGCGTTATTCTCGATGTCGAATCATTCGCGAGCTGCTCTTGCGCGAGCAACCGCAGGCTGCTGCCCGGCTGCCGCCAAGATTTTCCCAACGCCACAGACGGCGTTCAATTGGCGGCAATATCCGATCCTTGCAGGGTATCGCCTTGAACTGGGCGATTTCGCGTAGATCGCGGGCACATCCGCGTTCCAGCCGATGCCGTCAAATGTGGCAACCGCTGCGTCGGTCTCGCCCGCTCGGCCTGCCTCTGCCGCTTGCAGCATCCCCACAGGAAAACACCGGCACGGGTGCGGGTGCGATCGCTTCGATGTTTTCGAACGCGGCGGCGCGGCCGCGGTAATTTTCGGCAGACGCGGCCGCGCAAATATCGCATCGGCCCAAGGTTTCTGCCTCGGCGCGGGTCTGTGCCTGTTTGTATTCGTTTCCACGCCGCCCCGCCGACAGCAGGAAAACCACGGCAAGGATCGCGATCCAGCCATATCGCTTGAGCATAACAGTTAGAAGCCGGTCGCGCGGACCCTCGTCGTTAACTTCGCGATGAAACTGTCTGTAATTCGCTCATTTGGGTACCCGTCCGCCTGATTAACGCCCTCTTAACTGCGGGTGCAGGCTGCCAAAGGGCTTTTGGCTGCACAGCATTGATTACACACCTCTGTCGAACAAGAAGCCGCTTGCCCGAAAGTTTTTTAGGGGGAACCTGAGCTATGCCAGAACGTTATTTCACTTAATCCCCTTGGCCCTATAGCATAGACCATACTGCGGTGCCGGCAAAGCCCGCGTTTCTACTGAACCGAGGCCCCGAAGCGTATCTTCCCCCTTCTTGCGGGCACTCGCTGTTTTCCGCCGTGATGTATATGGGCGATTTTCCGAACGCGACCGCCCTGTTTGGGGCTGACGCAAAGGGACCACGCTGACGCCCGCATGCTGAAACCGGCGCGCCTTGATACCGCCGGCCCGTCGGATGTAGCGAATCTGGACACGCGTCAAAGTCATGGTGCTACGCAGTGCGCGGCCGCGGCTAGCGTCTGCGGTCATCGGTGCGCGCCAACACCGCCCGCGCGGCAGGTGGCGGTCCAAGGCGAACCTCTGCGGTTGTGATCCTCGACGCCGCTGGGCGCAAAGGGGCCAAACGGTAACGTGCAGGCGATGTGCTGTGCGAACCTGGACCCCGGCCCCCGCGGTGCCCAGCTCAAAAGAGAGCCAAGGCCGTCGCGAAGAGGCCCCGGTCGCGCGTTCCCCCCGAAGCGCAGGCCCGCGTGGCCGAGGCGCAGGCACGGCTTGGAGGAAACCCTGATCAAGCTCAACGCCGCGCCAAAAAGCCTGGGCCAAGGCGGTTTTCAATCGCAGACCACAACTTGCCACAGCCGAAGCGACCGCTGCCGCCGCCCGCGCCTCTGTCAGCTTCGGCCAAGGCGGGGTTGAACGCCGCCCGTGCGGGCATCGATGCCGCCGATGCGCTTGTCGCCAGCACCCAAGCCCGAGATGACCGCCTGACCTCACCGCCCCTCGAAGGGCTGCTGAGTGGACACTCCGCCGAACTCGGAAGGCCAAACAGCTGCCACTGCCAAAAACCGGGATCGCTTTGTGGCACAGGGTGATCCGCTCGATCCGATCAACACTGGTGGAACTTTGTCCCGACCCGAATCGACCCACGCGTCAATTTTGGCGCGCTAGGCACAGGCAGGACTGACGCCGAGGCACTCAATCCGCATGGACCACGGCTCCTTTGTTTCACACCGCGCACCGTCGATCCCCACGACCCGCACCTTTCAGGTGAAATCGACGTACCCAACCCCGATCTGAGCATCCGCGATACGGCCAGACTGCAGAAAATCGCCCATCGCGCGGCGGGGGTAGAGGCGCACCTGCTGCCGCAATCGGCGTTGAACACCTGACGATGACGGCACCCTTGCCCGGTGCGATGATCAATAGCCGAAAACAATCGTTGAATTTGCCGCCGTCGACCTTTGCGCGCACGCCGCAGGGCATCTGGGTGACGGTCTTCCCTGCACAGGCAATGTCATCGGTGATGGGGCAGGAATTAATGTGACCAGCGCGCGTCATGGTCACTCCCCAGCTTCCCGCGACGAAGGCCCGCAATGAGCCGTATCGTCGATTGGGCCGCAGGCCGTGGCCGTATGGTCAATGGCCTTTCATCCTGCGAGGCCTTGTGGTGGGCGGCTATGCCTATTCGACCTGCCCAAAGAGGGCGAGCCCGACACGAGATCCTGCCCTTTTCGTACGGTCGCAGTTTCCGGGCATCTTCTGCGGCGGATAGCGAAACCTGCTGGTCAAACGCGATGGAAACAGAACTGTCCGATCTGGGACGGCCTGAAGACCATGACCGGCAACAGCGGGCAGAGAACTAGCCGTGTCGCGCTGGAGTTTTTGAATTTCGCTGGGACAAGTCCCAAGATCATGGTCCGACGTGCGCGACGCGAACACGGCAGAAAGCAAAATTTCCCGAAGGCTACGAAGAAATATTCGATCACAGAGATCAACTTCTCCGAATTGCCCCATCATCATGTCAACCCTGACCCCGGCCCCGTGCCACGAACGCAACCATGGCCCGCTCGCGCGCGATCTTCAAGATGCGCTTGGAAGGCGTGGATGCCGTGCTTGAGGCGGGTTGGCGGGCGACCGTGACGAGAATGCTCGAGGGGGGGGTGCTGGATCGACCCCCTGCGGCTGAGCCCTATGGACGTCACCGCGGGCGAGCTGAATCATGTGGTGCATGAACAATAACCAGCTGATTGCTGCGGGCGAAGTGCGATCGGAATAGGGCAGCTTTTCCGTCAAGCATCCCGTCCGTCGTTCAACGACCCGCGCGATGTCTATGCCCTGCCGGTTAAACCAGGCACCGTGTGGTGGACACTGGGCGATCTGGCGACAATCAATCTGACGGTTCGAAGACGCGCCCAAGGCACGGCGCGGTTTAACGGGAAAAGACGCTGGCGCGCCAGGTGGTCAACGCAAAGGCTATAATCTGATCGACACCTCCACGCAGGTAAAGAGATAAAGTCGCCGCCCAAGTTGCCGCTTGGCCCGAGGCGGCTGAAAGCCGCCGCACGCTTGCACCTCCAACGACCAAGCCGGATCGTCAACAGTATGGTGCAAGCAGCTTTTGGGTCCGGTCTTTACCGCGATTGCGCTGGTGATAGATCGTGGTGCTGGCCGCCCTTGGCATCCCGCGCGGCCACTGCGGTGGGGCTTTGCGATCCCCACGTCGTTCCTGCTGTGCTTGCCTTTCTGGCGCTCATGGGGAATATCCCCATCCTCGCACATCGTCATGTCGGGCTGATCCTCGCCGTGGGCATG
>Ga0163217_1005387_pt1 | contig 10167 bp, 4 predicted proteins | sample SynspAceP_FD_185933 | JGI IMG/M metagenome (GOLD analysis project Ga0163217, IMG submission 185933) | Saline lake microbial communities from Ace Lake in Antarctica - Synechococcus sp. Ace-P (PacBio error correction) | ecosystem: Environmental > Aquatic > Non-marine Saline and Alkaline > Saline ...
CATGGCCCTTACATCGCCCGCTGATTGCCTGGGCAGATGGCGAGGTACGACACAAGGTGCATAGCGTTATATGCCCGCTTCCCTGGAGAAATCAATACCAGGTGAACCAAGTCAGTCCTAAGCCGGATTGAAACCAGAATTCCTATAAAACTGACAACGCGGTCAAAAAGGTACCATAGCCAGTGGCCCGCGCTATTAAACATTCAATTATTTAATTCCCACATCCAAAGCCATAACCTGAATCATATTCAGGACGCGTAAACCTTACACCCAAGGAGTACAAATTTGAAATGGGTCCCGTCCCTCGAACAACATTGAAATTTGTTGATATAAAAAAACCACGGGGCCCCGCATAAGAAAAGTTCGAAAAAGAGTGGAGAGTACTAAGCAACAAAACACTAAGTAGATAACAAAAGACAATGCCGATTTTATCTTAGGCTGGGTCTGTTGGCTTCTGCTGGGTTTACTGAACTCTTAGCAGCTCTATTGTGGATGAATAGGTTCTGCACTAACGAGGGTCCAGCGATAATTGACCCAGATGAGAGAAATCAGTCATTTGCTCGAAGAAACAAACACAAAAGGCTGATGGGCGCTTACGGTATACTGATTGATTGCTGCCAGCGATGTACTTAAAACGCAGACACCAAATGACAATAAATCTGACATCTTATAGATTATATTTAATATAAACTGTTTGCAGCCGACTGCGCAAAAGGACATTTGCAGTAAAAGGTTAAGCCGCAATCAAATAACGCGTATTTAGTCCAGCTAAAGCGCCACATAACCAATCCTATGTGAAATATCCAATTAGCCACCAGCATTAATTATCGCCACGTATATATGCAGATTAAATACTCAAAAAACAATTACGATTTATCTTGGCGACAAAGGCTCACGAGAATTTGGTATACAGTGCCCTAGCCAGAGGCAAATTAACATTATTGTAGCGATAACCGTCACTATGCGTACACGCACATCAAAAACTTCATGCAATTATTTGTTTTAATTTCGCGAACCAACGACTATCAAATTGGTGTTCACGACATCATGGCAATTGGCCGATTTTTCAGGCTTTGAACTCAGGTATTCCGTCATCAGCTTAATTAGGCACTTACTGTAAACGACTGAGTTTTGCTGACTTTAAGTTATTAATTTTTCCCCTGTTTCAGCTATCTCGTTCTTCGGAAGATTCCAGTAAATCAACGCGATGCCGCCCAATGAACGGCGAGATCCCGTTTGATACGTCGTGAGCTTTTTTTACGGTCACAGGCTAGTAACACTGAATTGCCATTGCTCAATAACCTCATCCGTTGGATAGGAATGGCAAATGCTATGTTCAACCAGTTTCATACAACATAGCTGAATCAATATCGGCTAACATGCACATAGCTCTTGCTTAACTTAGCCAAACGAATCTTGTTTCTGAAACAGTAATCTGCAACAATGTTTATTTAACTCAGTAGCACGGGGGTCAAATTGACTTTTTCTGCTAACTATATTTCCATAGAGCCTTGTTTGCCTTCATCATTGTGTTGAGGTAGGCTACTACAATTTTTAAGTACTAGCAAATAATCACCCTGTAACTTTTTTATTGAGCAAACAACCCTTGCTTTAATGCCGTAAACGCTGTCCCGATTGACTATTGGGGGGATATTCAGTTGAATATCACCACTTAAGGTGGGTAGCTTAACTTGGTAACCCCAATATGGACTTCCCCAAGGAGCAAATGGGCCACAAATAATGCCTCAAATTCCGACCGTCAACATCAAACTTTGGAATTGGGGTGGCAAAACGAATCTGTAAATATAAGTAGCCATTTTGTCGCCTAGTCGTAACCCGGGCGCCCTTGGCCTTAAGACGAATATCGTTCCCCGTTAGCCACAACCAGCCGGATATTTTCACTTTCAGCGACTTGGGACTGAAATCGCTCACTCGACCATTAGCATCTTGGCTGTTGTAGGGTGAAGCTTACCGGGTTTAACGCTTATCAACTTAAGGTTTCTAAAAATAAGGGAATTCGATTGCCAATATCTTGCTTTTTGACGCATTGTTTGCTACTCCTGTGCTGACCGTCATGCTCAAAACGCCAATGCCTTGCAACAAAAATTTGAATTAATAAAATCAGAAAATCCTGATCGGTTTGCGGACTACTTTGTTGATATTGCATTGTCATTGGCCCGAACGCATGCTGATTGCGCGATCGGTTTAGATGATGGCGACGCAGTTCATCATATTGTGCCCGTTCTTTAGCACTATGCAGCACTTCAAATAGGCTTCCGCCGATTTCCTTTGAATCTTTCCTCGGCATCAGCATGTTTTGCTGACATCAGGGTGGATATGGTCGAGCCAGCTTTTTGTAAGGACTTTTTATGGCTTTATCATCGGACCCTCGAGGGTTTAATCCAAGTACCCTTGTTAATAATCTTTGAAATTATTCTAGCCCTAAAAACAGCCCGTGGGAAGTGAGTATTATTGATTAAATCAACTGGTGCAATTGTAGGACGCAAATTTAGCTAGGCAATTGTCTAATCATTCCAACGCTTACACTGAGTCCTAGTTGAATTGGCTATCTGCCAATTGAAAAAATAACATTCAATTCTAATTTAGCTCTAATAGTAGACACTTATCCGTTGATTTAAATTGCTTTATTTGCCTGTTATGCAATATTCAATACTTAGTATCAGCTTGTAGATTTTTTTAATCAGTATGAATACGGGTTAATAGCTCCATCGAAACGCGGCACTTATCAGGCAACGTTTTAAACTTCAACCTAATTATTAAATACTCTAACGAGGAATTGACATGTTGAAAATCTTAAAATTTCTATCCGCTCTTGCCCCGCGCTTCTTTCATTGTTGCTGGTAATGCTCAAGGCGGATATCAACGAAGCTCTACAAAAATATATGCACTATCGTTAAAGCTGACGAAAGCGAATTACGTAAAAAAATGAAAATGTCAGTCATGATACGTTTTACAATTACAAGATTAATTACTCAGGTATCTCATTGTGGCGGTGAAAGCTTAATTCGTACTGCAATGTTTAACAACGCAAGTTGAGACAGGTACCTTGATGGTCAGAAATGCCTAAGGGCGACTTAAGCGCAACCAGAGGCTGATGGCAAACCTCGCCGCATGGGCAACAGAACAATGGTATGGTAGCTCACCCATTTGTTTGCTGCCTTGAACGAAAAGAATCTAAAAGATATGCGGTCGAGCTTCCTAGCCGCGGCTGCGAAGCCGCGAGCCACGAGCAAAAGAATAAGCGTTTTAGTCCTTTCTTTAGCTCGCCACTCGTGTCGTTACTGAGCTCGACTCTATAGCTCGTGCTGCTCCAGTTCAACATGGTGGGCTGCGGATTAATTCTCCTCCTAAAAAATCGGCCTCTTTTGAGGCCGTTTTTTTTGGATTGAAAAGAGAGCAACAAGCAAACGAACACTGCCTTTGCTTTTATACTTTTTAGCTCGACGCTAGTGACTCGCCGCTCGAGCTCCTATCGCAATACCATCAAGACTTGCCCTAGAGTCGTCTTGCTGCACCGCACTGTTGCCAGCGCCAAAGCACCATTAATATAGCAGGGCGAGAAAGGCATAGCTTAATTTTGGCTGACTAAGCAATTCATTTATCTCGTTGCCACGGCGGATTTTTCCATTCTTTGTACACACTGGTTATTAGCGTTTCCGAAATGTTGACACCCTGTTGGCGTAATCGTTGGCGAAACCACAAAAATGATTTAATATCTCCAATTTGAGGCTCACAACAAGTCCCATCATTGAGCTTTGCTGGGGTGAAAGTTAGTTTTTTACTCAAACTGCCAAGCGGTGCTGGTAGGTTGACTATTTTTTGTCCCTGCCACAACAAGGTATGGGCTGGTATTGTGGAGCAAGTGCTAAATACATATAAATGCTGATTAAAGGCGTCTAAATGCAATTGCCCCATTGATAATGGGCTTAGCATCTCTTTAGCGTCAATAGTCGGGTTGCAAGTTTTGCAAAATAGCTTTTGTGAAGGACTTGCAATAACGTTTTGCTAATGGCTAACCATTGCTCACCACTTGAATGTACACTGCGGAACTCTAGTTTACTTAAGCTTGCAGGCAGCAAGGTGTTTTAATCACTCGTGCGTATTGCTGCAGTTCTCTTGGGCCACTTCTTCAAGTAATCCTTGCTGTTGAGCGCAAAGGGCTGCACTGCGCGAACACAGTTTTAGCTATGTCAGGCATTTTTTTATTTAACCTAGGAAGAATGTACATGGAACGCAGAAAGTTCGCTCAAAAATGGGTATTTCATTTGATTCGACACGTCATTCAACCCAAACTAAGTGTTGCTGCTATGGACATAGTCATTGATTTTTTGCTGATTAAGGGGTAAAAAATGGTCCGCAAACAGATGAACCAGCTTTATTGAGTTGGCCAATAACTTTAGTACTATACAGCGCCATCGGCCGCCAAGCTTTAGGGCGCTGGCTCCACACGCTTTAGCTGTAATGAAAGGTTTCGTAAGTTGATGCTCTTGATGGCATGAGAGCCAGAGAGAATAAGCTGTTGTCTGGCGCAGCTCCAGTAACTTTGCATACACGGGCTTCACGAGCTAGCGCCTCTAGACTTGAACCGTGAGTCCTCCCTAAGGTTACCTTTACCTTGAAATGCCACCTCAAAATCTAAGCAAAATCTGCGAAATGGGCTACCATTCCTCAGCACTTCGGGCTAGACCATGATTGAATATGCAGTGCACTGATAGGATTAGTCAGGGAAGCCACTATCACGCAAGGCACATAAGCATGTAGCAAGACATGGAGTCAAGTACACACTGTAAGCAAGCAGCAACGTTGCTGCGTCTTGCAAGCAACACATTTAAGTTGTTGATCTAAGGTAGCATATCACACATCCATAATGGCTCAGTTTACTCTGCTTTTTTAAAAAGCACAAAGCCATGTGGTATGTTGTTACAACACAATGGGCTTATATTTGCATAATAGCTTGGTTTTAGCAATAACCAAACGACATTAAACGCTCATAGCGTTGCTCTAATAAATCTTCAGTCGATAGGCGTCGACAATTGAGCCAACTGTTGTTTAGCGTGGCTTTTAATTGGCGGCATACTGTCATGATCACGATGCGCTCCACCCAATGGCTCGTCTACAAATATAGGGTAATCAAACCCAATTTTCTTTAATTCGTTTGGGCGCCAACGCCCATGCCCTCTGCAAGCAGACGGTGCTTATTGTCATCACTTTTCACAGAATCGATGCACAACTTCAGAGGCGAGATACAGGAAAAGTACTCGTAATTGCAACAATATTCCACTCATGTCACTACACCAATTGGCTAAAGGCCACCACAAGCCGACCTTCACCACCAATTACCCGTAACATAAAATCGTACTTTTAACCTACATGACTTTTAAGTTCATAGCAATGGCTTCACTTGGCGCGCTCTTTCAGCGCGACGCCCGGATAGGCCACCTGGGGTAAATACAATAAAGGTGAATAATAGGTAATTAAAAGAAAAACCGCTCAGAGCCATTTTCATCAATACGTAATGCTTGCGGTATCCTTCAGGATTTGGGCATACAAGTTACGGACGAAATTTTTCTTTGGTAATCGCGACCTTTTTGGTGCCAATGACCATCAATAGGGCGCCATCCAATTTAGCTTAAACCACACCCACGAATGCTTTTATCATCGGCCAAAGGCCTCTATCCGCCGGCCAGCTCTTCAACTCAGTCAAGTATTCTAGCGACATAATCTAAAGGTATAGGGACGCCTCGATGACGGCTAATTGGCGAAATTGCCATGCACCCTAAATTAAGCAAAGATCTTTTTACTTTGCTGCTTGCGCATATTTCACGTAGTTTAGTGATTTCTTCTTCGATGCTAACGTCAATTCACCACACTGATTCGACCTGTCGCAATCTTACAATTTCGCTTCTAATACGTGCGATGGGGACTTTTCGAATTCTAAGAAATTTACACTCATTACAACACCTAATAGGTTTGGCTTTACAGCAGAGTAAACATGTAGCTTACAATAAGACGAGTTCGACCTGAGTCGCACCCGATACTGCTGTAAGTCAATTAATAGTCATCTTCGGGCTGATATACACTGCGCTCCAAAGAGCTAAATTTGCCTCTGCGTCGGGATGGCGATACGCACCAGCACCGGACAACTACACCTGAATAAGGCTTTAGTTATAACGTCTGCAGTTTAGCCAGACTTGCAGGATTGCCACAGCTTGACTTCCAATTGGATATTTTGCACCGCTTGCGCATTTTTTTCACAGGGCTTTTGACACATTCCATGGCATCGGCGGCCTGCATTGTATTGCCCCCAGAGAATTCACTCAAGATGACCTGTCCACTTTCACAAAACCAATGATTTTTGTCTGGCAACAGCATACTTTCGTATTGTTCATTACATCTCGAGGGAAAAAGGCGGACATCATACGCGCACTTGTGTCATCTAAGAGTGACTAAAGCCAGCGTTTGCCTCGATTTATTGTCATTACTCCATAAACGCTACAGCACTAAGCCCACCACATAAGGAGTTTGGTCTTTATGGGTGGGTTGTTAAAGATCAACCAAGCGAGTATGGTGAATATGTTGTTTATATTTTCGGCCAAGATATTCTGGTTACATACGGTGTCCGTTAAATACAAACCAGAGATTCTTTTTCGGCCGTCTAGACCCAGGACTTTTTTCCGGCCCACTTTGGCACATCGACAAAGGCTTGTTTAAACATAATCGGCTCAGTGGTTAATAAACCCAAACATATCTGATTGCCATAGGATGTCCGGCTTTTGCTGTTGATCAGACCGCTGGCCAAAAGGCATTGCGCAAGGTGGCCCTACATTGATGAAGCGAGGAGGAACTAAAGGTAATCAAAGGCACCAGCATAATAATTTTTCTAGTAAAACGTTTAATTGATTTTTTAATTATCATTTGCGCAAAAGTACGAACAAATCTGGAGATTTTTGTGTTTTCACGGACGGCAATAACGCTCCATAGGAGCAGCCTCCCCACCTATTGATGGCAACCGATGCCATAAGACAATACGACTGCTCATGACCGTGAATTGTACTCACCGGCGGTTGAGGGTCAGGTGCGCAATGTTCGATACCCATAGCGTGTTGAATTCATCAACCAAGGTTCTATTTTGGTCGTATTGTCATATCAAGCGGGAAGCATAAACCGCCGCCAATAAATTCAGCTGGATAATGGGTTTTACACGACACAAAGGTTTTTGATACGAAACTATGCTTAAGCAGCAAGAGGAGATTTATTGAAACCATAACCGGCAAACTTTTCAAGCCAAGTCGAATATTTTAATCGCCAAAGTCGGGACTCTAACTATTATTATCATTTGGCCCCGTCTCAAGGATTCGCGCTGCTTTAAGGCCATTTCATTCAGCATTTTTTTTTCTTGACCCATAGCTGGCGTAATAAATCCGCACCGCACAAACTATAACCCGCCATAACTGATATGGGCAATCTGGCATAACCTGTTCTTGGTATAAAATAATACCGGTAGGTAGGCTCTAGATTTCTTTCAAACTTCATGAGCGCTATTGGCCATCTGGATAAGAAAATGGGCTCACGCGCGTGGTTTTACGGTCGATAAGTTATCTACCATGCCTGACTTGTTAAGGGCCCTGGGCGAAACAGGGCCAACTAAGGGCGATAATATCTTTGAAAGGTAATCGAGGCCCGCGGAGCGTTTGAATCAGCATCCTTCATACCGGGGATTCTAATTGGAATCCACGGACCGTGGTTTCACAGCGTTTTGCAGTAATCTAAAACACTTGGCAATCAACCAGTGGAATGGCGGTTATAATCATAATTTTAACGCCGCGGCCACTGGCGAGTCATATCAATGGCCGCATTGAAAATAATCGTCCAGGGTACGGTGGGGACCCAGACCCAAAAAGTCGAACTTAACTAGCCCGGATATCAACATCATTTTTCTGTCAACACTCATTCCCCCCCAGACGATAACTGGTTTACTGGGTTTCTTGCCGTTCATCAAAACATCACAATACAGGGGGCGAAGTCGGTGAATCTTGGGTAGGAGCCAATAACCACACCACGGCATGTTTCCGCGGCATTTTAACCGTGTTACAACCACTTCAAGTATACGGCACATATCGATGGAGTTTCTCTGACAATCGCTCATCTTTCACTTATATACTCAGAGTAAACGTGGGCTTCTTCAGCAACCGGCTTTTTACGAAGGGCTCATTACATGGATGTGGGCGGAAATAAAGTTTGGATATGCGATATTAAACTGCCGTAAGAGATGGCCCGAGTACTCGCCACATCGCGCACGTAGACCGTTTAAGCGGCCAATGGTACCAAAGTTATTATCTGTGATACGCTTGGCGGCATACAGTTTCAAGCAAAGTGCTCAATCACTCGTCGTCTGTCCATCAAAAAATCGACGTCAACAGTCAGGCATGGATAACCGGCGTTGTGTTGGAGTTAGAGAAAACGTTCGGATAATAAATCAAATTTGGCAAGGGGATCAAGAGTTCTAGTAATGTCCTTGAGCATAGGCCACCAGGATACCGGCCCCTGTTCCCGACCGCGGCCGGTCCCACAGGAATAGCGTTATTTTTACTTACCACCTGAATAATTCCATAACGATAAGGAAGTTAACCAGGAAAACCTCTGGTTTATCACTTCCATTTATGGTTTTAAAAAACGTTCGTCATATTGGCGGTCGTTTTCGTGACGCAACTTAGTTATGCTGGGATAACAGGCAAAAGACGCCTTATTCTAACCTATCTCCTAGAACCTTATTCCAAGTTATTCCTGGTCGGTGTAAAGTCCGCCAGTGGGGAATTGCGGTAAAAAGTAATATCACACAAGGTGATAGTGACAACTTGCTACGCTTTAGCTATTTCATCGGTTGTTATTTCAATGGCTTTCGGGGAATATCAGAAACTGACACCATTAATCTTCGCTGCTATGATTAACGGGGCAGGCAGGCGAAGAGGAGCTGGGATGAGAGATAGACGCAAATAAATTAGTTGCGATAACACTGTAGAAGTTTAGGAACTGCCAGATTGGGGTCATATTTGAGCGGTAAAAAATCATGAAAGTTTGGAATCAAATAGAATAAGAGGTCCAGGAATAGTACTACGATCTTCATGGTAGCAAAGCTTTTTCGTGTTGCACAATAAAACAAAAACTTATTAGTGGATTGATACCTGGTAAGTCGGTGTTGGCCGGGGCCCAAGCACTAGCGCGATGAAATATAGATACTTTTCGCCAATCGCGCCGGTGCGCGTTAAATGATCGAGATAAAAACTCGTTAAATGCTGTTGAGAAAATTGCGTGATGCGTTCTGCTGGCCTGCCGCTTCTCTTCTAACAATTGCCCTTTGGTAGTCGGTCCAAGGCTAAATCACCTGCACGGGCCTCACGATAATATCAATCAGTCCTTCGCGCAGTGTGTCCCGACTAACTCGCACTGCTGGTCCAATTTCACGGCTGGTTGTCTTTTACTGGGACGCGACCGTCGGGCCAAAATAGACGCTTTGGAATGAAGCAACGTGACGTTTGTTTAATAATCGGGCATTATTCATTGGGCAGATAGTCCAGACTGAGTCCGAGAAAATGCTGTCTGGTCTTCTAACTGAGTGCTTTGTCACCATCAAAAAATCAGCACCTACATAGGTTTGACATTGGTCAGTGGGCGGCGCCAACTGTAAATTTAACTAAGCCGCATGTTCATGTCTTGGTCGTTGATAATTGGCGACGCGCAGGCATGCCAAGTTTTGTTTTAAATGTTCGACGATAATAGGTTAACTTTGATTTAAAAGCACATCTATTGAAATAGTCACTGTGCACATCTCAGAATGCACAAAGTTTACCGGCGGTCGCTTGTGCAGATATGATAATTTCCTGCCAAATGCCGTCAGTGCGCTTAAAAAAAGCAAGCTGCACTGGCTAAGAAGAACTCATTCAGATGTGAGGAACACAGGTCCCTAATTCATTCAAGAGTCAAATTTAGCTAAGTGTAAGGGTGTACGGTAGGCCTTTAATGTTGGGGCAAAACATATTTCCTGGATGCTGCTTAATCAAGCGCCCAACCGGCCATCTCTGGAATCGCGGGCACCTTTGCAATATAATTGGAGGGGCAGAGATCTCGGCGATCAGGGGGCATCAACCA
>Ga0163217_1068361_pt1 | contig 10167 bp, 12 predicted proteins | sample SynspAceP_FD_185933 | JGI IMG/M metagenome (GOLD analysis project Ga0163217, IMG submission 185933) | Saline lake microbial communities from Ace Lake in Antarctica - Synechococcus sp. Ace-P (PacBio error correction) | ecosystem: Environmental > Aquatic > Non-marine Saline and Alkaline > Saline ...
CAGGAAAACAGCAAACAGGTTGCGCAACTTGTGTGAGCGCCGCGCCAGCTGTTGATGCCCGTGCCTGGCGCGATTGAGACGACTAATCAGGCTTGAGGCCAGATCACCCTGCCCCCAGCAGGGGCTTAAGCACTGGAATGCAACCCAGGCGAGTTCCGAGGGCCCGATGAATCATCGTCCAGTAAAACCCACCTCCCCCGCACGTAGTACAGCAGCTCCACGGTCTGCTTCGGGCCTGTGTGAGCGACCGCGCTCAGCCCAGGGCACGCGAGCGGCACGTCGCCTGAAGCTGCTGGGCGCAAGGCCGATGTAGCGGATGGCTCCAACCAAGAGCCCGCGATCCGGGCGATGGCAGATCCACAGCTGGGAAGGGCATCGCACAGGCCACACTTCCTATGGCGCACAGACAGAAATTGGCGCCCTCATCGGAGGCAGCGGGCTCGAAACCGGAAGCACCAGAGAGGGTGTTCGGCCTATGAAACGGACGAAGGCCCCGGTTCCGCTAGTGCGGCAGTCAGCGTCGTCGATCGCCGTGGCCAGCCATTGCGAAGCGAGGGTGATTGGGGCGCATAACGAGCCCACACAGTGTCGATCCATGCGGCTCCGCAAACTGCCCTCGCGATCCAGAGCAGGTGGGTCGCAACACCAGAGGCTACCACCTGGGCCACCGGCCGGGGGTTGCGGCTGATTGCCGGATGATGCCGCGCGCGTTCGGCAGAGCGAGCCGAGTCCGCGCCAGGTTTAGCAGCGCCGGATCTGTCCACAGGTTTGTATAAGCGGGCCCGGAATACGAGGAAGAAAGAAGCTGATCGCCGTGGCCGCAATCCCAGATCAACAGGGGGATGCAGCCTCCGGCCGCTGCCTCTGCACGGTTCCCAGAGCGCAACCGCCGTCGGTGTTATGCGATTGGGCGAGTAAAATAGCCGATCACCAGCAACTGCGCCGCACTGGAATTGCTGAGCGCGGCGAACAGCAGCCGCCAGGCCCGGCGCGCCCAATGCCCCGGAGCTTGTCTATCCCACCGCGCACGAGCGCAGGCCTGCACGCGCGGCGCGTTGCTGCTGGTATTACGCGCGAAAGCGAAAGGAGGCCAGCATCTCCAAGGCTGGACTGGTTGGTCTGCTCCAAGGGGCAAGCACGGCGCTCCGTTCATGCTTGAAGCGATATCTGAGCGGCCTGTCGCAGCCTCACGTGACTGAGCTCCGTGTTCTTCCGGTGTGATCCGCTTCGCGAGTTCTGAAACGTTAGGACCGCAAGGGTTTCCCACTTAGAGTTCGCCCACGACTCGTCCTAGTCGAGGAGAGAATGCCGCGCCACAGTCGTCACTCACAATGGCCTGATCCAGCTGCCTTGCACCTTCTCCGATCAGCTGCGCATCCTGCGGGCCATCGTCGCGCCAGCGTGACCGGAGCGAAGCTTCAGAGAGAGGCGGCGCGGACAGCCCTCCTACGTGTACCTCATGCGCGGCGCCATGCGCAAGAGCCTGGGCAGATTCCCACAGAATCTAAGTGATGAAAGTCAGCTGGATGTTTCCACTGTTTGAATCGGCCGGCGGCGAGCCTGCAAGGCCCAGCTCAAACCGAAGCCGTCCCACCTTCTGATGAGCTACTTGCCACCCGATCCTCGGACCCAGTGGTTCGAGGCAAGAGGGCCTGCTCCTGGCTCATCGGAGGATCTCCAAACAACCTCAAGGGGACGAGGGTCACGTTGGTAGATGCAAGTGGCGCCAGCACACGTGGCACACATAATCCTGATTGCAGTGCCCGACAAGCCGGCGGACTGATCGAGACCTGTTCCGCCCAGAAGTTATCCGAATGCTGGGCGTGTGCCAGGCTCCGCAACGGAGCACAAGCACACCAACTCGAGCGCCAACGCGACGAGCCAGCGTGGCCATACAGTGAGCCAGGATGGAATGCTCGGCGATCATCGGCAGTCGAATGCCTGCCGTCTGAGCTCAACGAGCCCGGTGCCTAGCAGGTGGTTGCGCACCAAGCCAACGATGAAACTTGCCTGGTACTCGGCAGTAAACGCCGTCGCATCCGTTGCTCGCGCCTGAGCGAAGCTGCACAAAAGACGACCTCTACCGCCTTGGCTTTCCGTCTGCCTTGATGCCCGCAGTCGAACCACCCGGAAAATGGTGGCCACTCTGCTCCCGCCGCTCCCGGCCTGGAGTGGCAGAACGTCTCAAGATCCGAGATGGAGCTCACTCTTTGAGGCGATCAAAAATGCTGTCCACTCTGGTCCTGGGAGCGGCCTTCCTGGGCCGGTGGTCTCGATCGAGCGGGAGCTGGCGACCGGCAGCCTGCAACGGCTTCCCCGTGGCCGACTTGCTGTGCGGCGTCAGCTGAAGTTGAATTCACCCACCAGCCCGCTATTGCTGCCAGGGCTCTGAAGCTTTCCGCCGCGAAAGTGCTGCCTGAGTTCGCCAGCCCGGATAACCCCGCTACGCCAGCAGCCAAAGCCTGCAGCCAGCCCGAAGTGCGCCTGCAGCGACGGCCCAGAGCGCAGCGGCTCAGAACTGATTCCCCTTCGGGGCGTGAATCCCGAGGCGTCATCTGGCGGCTTCCGGCGATGCGGGGTCTGGAATTGTTGCCGCTGATGTCGGTCCTGGTAGACGCAGCGGACCCACTGGGCTGTCCCGGATCGAGCGCGAATGTAAGGCAAAGGTGTTCATGCGCTGCTTTGCACTGGCGCAATCTGGCTCGGCGGTCACGGCGCCTTCCTTCTGCAACAGCGCTCCAGTTTCCCCGGCGGATCACGCAACCGGCCTGCAGGTCGCTGGGTCCACGCAAACTGCTGCTCGAGGTTCGATGGTCGTGTAAGAAGCTCGATGCGTTCACTGAAAGGCACTCGCACCCACTGCTTGCAGAACTCCGGATCCGGGACGGCGAGGTCGAGCGCTGGCTTGCTGGCGATGTTGGCCCTGGTTGCCCACCGTGTTGGGCTGGAGAGGTGCGGTGCGAATCCGATGCAACCACCAGCACGCCGCGCGAGCACGGCCATGGTGGCCACATTGAACTTGAAAGGGCTGGGCAGGAGCCGCTCCGACGCCGCTTGGCGCCGTTGCTCTCGATGCCGCCCGCCGGGCCTGGCGGCGGGGACGGGAGGTTTCGCCGTAGGCTCCTCGTCGTAGGCCGCGTAGGCGTCGCGATCGCCCGTTGGTGCTACTGGAACGGTTACGAAGCGCGAAGCAGGGGTCACGCTCGCGGTCGAAACGGGAACGGTTCATCCTCAGCCTTCCGGGCTGCGAGGGCAATCCCATCGAATAATTCAGGAACCCGGGCATCCGGGTTGTACTTCAGCTCGCCGGCCTGCAGCAATTGCCGGATCGTGCCTCCAAGCTCGAGCCGATCCTGCGCAGGTTGTATTCGCTGAGATCTTGCGGCCGTCGGCCGCCACCAGGGTCCTTGGGAACCGCTTTTTCGGACGTCGCGACCAACGGCGCCTCCCAGAGAAACCGTTGTCGGGATCGAGGTCGAGGGTGAGTTTGGAGGGATCGGCCACGAGTTGCTCCTCCTCCAGGGCGGGCGTGAAACCAGCCGTACGTGACGGGTCGTCGATTTGAGGCAGGAGTTTCGTCGGCCATCGAAAGGGGGGGCGGAAGTGCCGGAACAGACGCACGACCTGACTTATAGGAAGCTCTCGTTCAGCGCTGGGCGGCTGGGCCCTTTAAGGTTGATTTTTGGTTTTTTGATTTAGCCATGCGCGTCGCCAATCGCCGGAGCAGGTCTTGCCGGCCTCTCCTGCGCAAAATACCTCTGCGAAACGCAGGCCACACCCCCGTGCTCTACGAGCCAGGATGTCTCGGCGGCAAGGTGGCGGCCTGGCACGAAACGAAGACGGCGACTGGGTACGAGACCGGTTCTGCACATCTCTTCGGGGCGCTACCAACATCTCCCAAAAGCTGTTCCCAGCGAAACTCAGGCATTGAAGACCGTCTCAAGTGGCAGGACCACGCGATGATCTTCAACCAGAAGGACGCTCCCGGCCCCTACAGCCCCGCTTCCGATTTTCCTGATTCTGCCCCCGCCCCGCTCACGGTCGTGGCGGTCGATCCCGGCAACAACGACATGCTCACTCTGTGCCGGAGAAAATCCAGTTCGGCTTTGCTGGTACCAGCGAATGAATCCCGTGGTCCAGGGCTAACGTCGAAGATCTGCGTTCAGTAATTCCTGGATCCGACTGGCTGGGCTGCACAATCATTCCGGAGCGGGTCAACGACGAAGGTGTTCATGCGATGAGCAAGGCCCCTTATTTCATCCAATCCCGATTGAAATCTTCCAGCACGGGTGCTTGCTCCGGCCCCTCTACCGCTTCCTGCAAGGAGAAAAACGGTTTCAAAGATGGCGTTTCCTTGTGCAAACCCATCCTGGCGCCCGAGCGCCTGTGTTGAACCGGATCGTCGCCGCGAATCCCGGAACAAGGGGGGAGGTGCAATCTGAACCGGGGCCGTTTGCGGCGAGATTCGGCTGGCTGGCGACGGCTCGGTGGCTGGGTTTTACCGCTTCGCCGAAATCAAGGGCAACGAGCCTTGGAGTGGAAGCCGAATGCTATGTCAGCGCCTCTGCCGGTCGATCCCCCTGTCAAGCTGCTGGTACCCGAAACCTGGCGTCGATGCCTATTTTCCGAGCTGGAGGGCCTCAAGGGGGTTCGGTGATCAACATTCATCTCTGGTTTGACCGCAACTGACGAGATCGACCCCTTTTTTGTTCCACGTCCGTTCCGATCTGCTCAGCGTGTACGCCGACATGACAACACCTGCCGGGAGTAACGCCGACCCCGACCGTTCCATGCTGGAAAACTGGTGTTTGCCCCTGCGAGGCCTGGATCGGCCCGCAGCGATGCGGACATCAATCCGGCCACATGGGCGAACTCAAGCGGTGTTCCCAACCACTTCAAAAGCGGCGACGACAGCCCACCCTGCGCAGTTTCCCGTGTCAAGACGCCGCAGATCGGTGTACAAAATCTGGTCCTGGCTGCCAGCAGCTCAGGCCCTCCCAGCAATCGCCGATCGGCCAATTTTTTCCTGGCCCGTGACTACCACCATTGCAGCGCTACCTATGGCCGGAGGGAGGGCGCCGGGCGTGAGCGGCAGCTCTGCGCGGAGGCGTCAGCCCGGTCGCCGCCCGCCCTGCTGCGGGTGACCGTGTGACCTGTCCTGGTTGCTGTCGCCGCAACAGCGCAGACCAATCTCCCTCTGAACGCTCGAATCAGCCTACGAAGCCGGCGGCAGGAAACGGTCCGAGTGGGCGAAAACCTTCTGTGAGCCTCGCACGCTGGCTGATGCCGGCCGGCCAAACGGCGGGCGTCTGGGGCGCGAGTCTACGTCTGGTGTCGCCGCGAGACCGACGAGCTGATGGACAGAGCCCGAGAGGGCCTTGGCCGGGGGCGGGAGCCTGGATCTCTGGGGACACGCGCGCAACGGCCGAGAGGGGCGGGTCATTGGAGACTTCCCTCGAGCGCTGGCCAATGGTCGACACGCTCGAGCGTTCCCCAGCGTTGCAGCCTACCTCGACATGATCGAGGCAGCGCATGGACCTGCTCCGCCACCGCTACGCCAGCTTCCAAGACTCGACTCTACTGCTATGAGCGTTGCTGGCCACCCGTCGGGCTGACTGACGCCAGGAAGTGATGGGTCCTGGATCCCGCCCTACACTCGGCTCCCCTGAGGCGAACGGCCCGACACCCTCCAATGCCGCCGTTGCCTCGGCAATCGCCAACACAGCATCACTCAAACATCCTGCGGGATGTGGCGAAGACCGCGCCGCGTCCCCGTATTTTACCTTCCCAGGAGGATCTGGTCCGAATCATTAATCAGAGCTGACCTGATGCCGCACGATCAATGACAACTGGCGTGCCCTGATGGCCTTTCAGTTGCTGCGTGCCCGGCAGTTGGTTCAGCCGATCCGAAGGCAAGGGGTGCGCGGCTGGCTGCCCGACGCCCCGCTTGGCCGGTCTGGGCCCGCTGCGCCTGTTCGGGGCATCCTCTGCGGTGATTGGAGCGGCATGGACTACAGACTCTTCATCGTCGCGCTTTCGTGCCAGAGGATTCAAGTTTGCTTGATCTCCCCTCTCTTCCTTGATTGCCCAGTTGCGCTGAATTCGCTCTCACCCAAACTCAAGCCATTTCGAGCAGAACCGGGTGACTTGCTCGGGGGCTTTCGTCCGTGGGGGCAATGTCCCACCCCGGCAGGACCCTCAGCTCCTGAAATGGCAGTCGAATTGTTTTCACTCCACTCCAAGCGCTTCCGCCGGGCTTTTTCCCAGGGGTCCCGCTCGGCCCAGAGCAAGTGCGCACGCGCGCCAAACCGACAGGTCTGCCAACGAGCTTCAGGGCAAGATGATCATGACAAGATTTGATGAATCCCCGAAGCTCTCCGCCGCTCCCGGATCGGTGCTCGCCCTGTTGCAGGATCTCCACGAGCTCGCGTCGATATTGGCGCCACTGGGATAGGGCCCTTGGCCCAGCACCTGGCGGATGAAGGAGGGACGGGCCAGGATTTCGGAACAGGGGCGCCCACGAAATCGGCGCTGACGCACCAGCTGCTTCACACAGCGGCCGCAACCGCCGCTCAAAGGCCGGCAGTTTGGCGATGCGCTTCTCATCGAGGGGGCGCTGGCACATTTAAGTCGATCAAGATCAACCTGCGTGGGGGCGATACCGCGACTCTCAAGCACCCTGGCAAGCCCGCAGGGCCACCAGACACCCGCGATTGACAATTGCCCCACCAAGCGTGCAGGGGCCCCCGGCGCTGATTCACGTGCTCCAGGCTGGCGGACGAAGTCGGACACCTGGGTGGCCCAGAATCGAAATGCAGTAAGCGCACGGAACCGGCCTAGCTTGCGGCTCCCTTGAGCCGGGAGCGTGGCTTGGCGCTGGCCCCGAAGCCAAGCAGGTCAAGCGCATACACATCAAAAACGGCTCAGTGCCAGCACCGGCAAGTTGTGACGACAGTGGGCTGAGCAGGCGCCAAAACCGTGGATCAGGATCACCGTGGAGGCGATCAGGAGTGTCTCCTTCCGGGCCGGCTTTGGCTGATAACCGATCGTGTGCCCTGCACTTGCAGGTTGGCGGCCACGGTTAGAGCGATCAGACCGTGGCCGTTTGTTTGGCTGGAGCAAACGACTTCAAGCTTCGAGAGTTTTCGCGGCCGCACGTGGTCAGGGCGCCCTTCGGTGACGGTGTCCGCTATGTACCACCTTGTGGCTGGCCTGCGGGCCACGGCGGTTCCACCGGCCGGACGACGATCAGCTGCGCGGCGGATGGGGGTGCTGCGTCGTCCTTAGCGCTCGGCAACGCTTCATCCGCAGGGTTGGTTGCCGGCCGAAAATCGCGGCCATTGAGCTTGCTCGTCACGGTGTCCAGCTAGCTTTTCTTCATCGAACATTGGCGAAAACCGAAGCCGCGGCAGGCGCCGGTTTTCGCGTCCCTTGAACGGTTTTTGAAAGCGCACGCCTTCACCAACGGCCCTTGAACAGAGCTTCAAAAGCTCCTTGGCCATCAAAAAAGTTTGCGGCAGATTGCCGACAAAAGGCGAACGCTCATGGTGAAGAGAGGAAGAAATGGAAACAACTGGCTTCTAAGGCCGCTGATCAATCGATCGACAGGCTGAATCGAGGAGCCAGGGGCGCAGGAATCCATGGATGGAAAAGTCTGATGATTAACCGGCACCCCCTGGGGCACGGACGATCAGGCATTTGGTAAATGCCTTCTTCAAATAAAGGTAAATCACGACGCGGTTCCAATTCAGCCAGATGGAGGCAGCCTTCAACAGCTTCTTCAGAAGTTGCTGATTCCGGCCGAAGGCCCCGCTGGCTAGGCAGAGGTGCCCAGCAATTGCCCCAGCCGCCGCGAAGGAGGCCAGCCCAGGAGTTCCTGCAAGCTAGCGTCGTCCAGCGGAGGGTGGGATGGAACAGGGGGATCGGCGGATCACGCCATCGCTCCAGCCAGGCCAAGGCCAAAGCGAGGCGGGAAAAGAACAGCAGCAAGGCAAGGCCAGTCGCCGGCGATCTGCTGGTGCAAATCCGCAGGCGCTCGGTTCAGGCTCAAGCCGATCGAGAAAGTCGACTCGGGCCCTTTGTCGTCCTGGCCCAAACAGCCGCCACCAGTGGTGCCAGCCGCTTCCGCAACACGCGAGCGGCTGCACCCGCAGGGTGGCGAGGCGCGAGCGCCATCAAAGATGTCACGGCCAAGCGGGCCAACCAAGGGGGCGCAGAGCTTTCCCCGGCGGCGAAGCAGACCTCTGAGCCTGGCTTGCTACAGTTGTTCAGTCAGTGCTCCAGGCAGCGTGCCCGTTGCTGCCGCCCGATCGGGCGCAATCGGGGGCCCTTGTCCGTGAGCGCGGGGGCCAAGCTGCCACCGAGTGCGGCCGCCAGCCCTCCAAGCATGGTGGCTTCTCGTAGGCAGAGCGCAGAACGCCTGGCCCCCATCAGGACGCCGCCAGTTTCCCTCCAGCTCCGCCAGCACCCGCTCCCGGGGCCACCTGGGTGGATCAGGTGGTGATGGTGCCTGGATCCAGTCCAGGTTTCCTCTCCCAGCGCGAAACCGGGAGTTCCGGCGGCCAACGGATCCCCCGCAGCAAGCGCCCCAAAAGGATCCTACGCGAAGGATGGCCTCCGCCACAGCCACCACCTGTCCAGTTGGCCAGGTCCTTGAGGCCAAGAGGTGGGATCGAGAGCAGGGGGGCGCTGAGCCGCAGTGGCCAGGGCAGGGCATTGATGGCAGAAAAGTCACGCCGAGCCAGATCGGCCTCCAGGTCTCCCCCCCACCTGCCCTGTCAGATCGATCTCCAGCCCTTCAAACCAGCTCTAGCGATTGACCGCCATTGAGCGTCCAGCACCACGGCGCTGCCGCCATGGCGACGCTGAGTGTCTGGCAGAAGGCAATTGGCCCTCCCGGAACCACCAAGATCCAGGTCGGGGCCTCGCCGGCAGGCGCCCGAGCAGCCCATCGCGCACGGCGCCGCCCAACCAGGGCCGAGTAGCCGGCCGGGGAGATCGGCACCGCAGGGCCAGGCGTCCGTGGCCAACAACCAGCCGCAGGCGTCGGCGCTAGGGCCAGGGCCCGATGCACCCGCTCACTTCCACCCCTAGATGGGAGCGATCCGTGGCCGCTGGGGGATGTGGCATCTGCGTGGACTGCACTGGGTCGACCGTTGCCAGGCCTATCACAGCGTTGAGCCGCCAAAACCATGGTGTGGACCATCTTCAGGCGACCCGATTTTTCAGCCGTCGAACCCCGGATCCATGTTCCAGTGTGGATACGACCTTCCCCAGGCCCAGGTGGGTGTGGAGTGGGACGTGCGGGGTTGCCTGAGGCTTCAAGGCGAACCGGGGCGTTGGCTCCGGCCCCCTCCGGCCTGGGCAGTTTGCTGCCGGCGATGACGGAGCAGCTCGCTCCTGGCTCCTGGCCCTGAACAGCAGCAAGCGCACGCTCTGGCGGTGGCCTGCCAGGCGATTGGGCCGCTCGCCAGCCCGGCGGCGAACCGCGCTGCCCCAGATCGCCACCTCACAACCGCCTGGCAGGGCCCGCTGGCGCAACGAATTGCTGGCTTGCCCTCGAGGAGTCTGCTGCCGCCCGTACGCGCTTGAGCCAGCCTGAGGCGACCGGCTGACGGAGCCACCGGCCAAGGGATCGGCTTCACGAGCGACACCATCGGTCACGCGTGCTTCCTGGCCCGCACCACTGGGCCCAGCAATTGCAGGCTTCCCCCTCGATGGCTCAGCAGCTTTCTGCTGATCGCCCGTCGCTCTCTGTTGCCGGTGGCTCAATCGACGGCGCTCGAACGCGTTTCTGGATTGAGCAGACCTTGCCGCGTCGTGGCGCTGGTCTCCGGCTTGCTATCTGCTGGATACCGGCCTGTGCCGGGGGGGCTCCAAGAAACTCCAGGCGCAGCGAATTGCTGCGCACCCCATGGGAAGGGCGGCGGCCAGGGCGCCCTGGAGGCCCGGGTGGAGCCGGCGGCTGGACCTGGCCTGCAGCTGCTGGCCTTGAAGCCAGGCGCCAGCAGCAGCCCAGATCACGGCGCCCTGGCAGCCGGTGGTTTGCGCTCTAAAGTCCGACAAGCCCGGTTGGAGTTGGGCTGATGCGGCGGCTCCTGGCTCTGGGCGGTGCTGGCCCTTGGATGCCGCTTGATCCGCGCCAACGGCGCTGGGTTTTCCCCTTGC
>Ga0163217_1028857_pt1 | contig 10166 bp, 14 predicted proteins | sample SynspAceP_FD_185933 | JGI IMG/M metagenome (GOLD analysis project Ga0163217, IMG submission 185933) | Saline lake microbial communities from Ace Lake in Antarctica - Synechococcus sp. Ace-P (PacBio error correction) | ecosystem: Environmental > Aquatic > Non-marine Saline and Alkaline > Saline ...
GGGCCCCGAGGACTGTGGAATAATCAGGAGGGGTACCCAAACGCACGCATGAAATCTGGCGACGTGTCCCGTTGGAGACAACTAAAACGATGACCGATCAGGCAACACAATCCGATTCACCAGCGTCCCTTAGGGACGCCCAACCAGGTTTACATCGGCAAGTGTTCGGCCGCGCCCCCATTACGCAAGCTCGTGCGCGTCAAGGGACAGTTCGTTGATGATCTGAAACTGCCGCGTGATGGTGCCATGCGGTTTTCCTGCGTTCGCCCCAATGCCAGCGGATGATCAAGAGCAATGAATACCGGCGCAGCGAAGGCGATGCCCGGCGTCGTGCGGATCGTCACGGCAAGGAGATGGCCGAATATTGCGACCCCTGGTCGGGGTTTTGACCCATTTCCAAGGGCTAAGTCCGCCCGCCACAACGCCATCGCCGTCAATCAGGTGGCCTGCAGGGTGAGGCGGTTGCCGCCGTCGTCGCCCCCCATAGTCGCCCGGCGAAGCTGAAGATGCTGCGCGATGATCGAAGTGGAATATGACGTCCTGCCGCCGGTGACCGATGAGGAAACCGCCGCGACCCGGGGACCCATGTGATCACCCGGAACTGGGCGACAATATAGCGTCGAGAACGGTGTCGAAGCCGGTGACGTGGAAATGCTGCCTCGCTGCCGCGCATTACATCGCGCAAGAGACCTACCATTTCGACCGGACACACGGGCGTGACAGTTGGAACCGCGCGTGATCCTCGCCGATTACGACGAGGCCGACGAAAAGCTGAACCGTGGCCACATGTCGAAACCAGGCGCCGCACATGAATGGCAGCATATCTTTCGGCCAAGCAATCTGCACGTTCTCTCGCCCGAAGGTGATGTGCGCGTGATCTGCACAGGATGTCCGGCGGTTCCTTCGGAATCAAGGGTGCATGTCTATGCCGATGAAATGGCGGCGCCGCGCCTTCCTCGAAATGCTCGGACGTCCGGTCAAGTTCGCCGCCGCCGGCTCGAATCCTTCCTGACCGACAGATATCCATTGCCCCGGCGCCATCGCGGTGCACGCCAAGATGGCCTTCACGCCGAAGGCGATATCACCAGCATCGAAATCGACGACCTGCGGTGTCGGGCCCTATTCCATTGTAATCCGCCGCAGCCAGCCGCGAATGGAGGCCAATCAGGTCCTCAACTTCACCGGCGGCCCTTACAAGCACACCAACTACCGGCCAAAGCAAAGGTCGTGTTCCAGAACAAGACGTGGATGTGCCAGTACCGGCGGTGGGGCATCCGGTGGCCTTCGCGTGACGGCGAAGCGCTGGTCGATATGGGCGCGCGCGAACTGGGCATGGACCCGGTCGAATTCGCCGGCCGCATCTGATTTGCCGATGACGCCTATCCGAGCCAAGGGCGCCAAGCGGCATCATCTTTTGAAGGCCTGTCCTCATCAAACGCCTCGCTCGACAAAGCTGATTGGCGGCGAATCGACTAATGACCGGACAGTGCGGGCCGAGCGTGAAATTCCTTGCGAGAGAAGGGTGTATCGGGGCATCGGCTTGTATCGATGATCGAACTCACCAATCCTCGGGGCCGACGAGAATGGTACGGCATCGGCGGGCGCGCGATTTCCTCTCAGGACGGTGCGCAGGTGCGGCTGGATCCAGCGGCCGCTGTGGTGCACACCTCGATCACCGAACAGGGGCAGGGCACGCGACGCCATCGTCGGCACAGATCGCGGCCTCGGCCTCGGAGAACCTCGCCCGACAAGGTGAAGGTCGTGGACTTGGGGAACACCGCTCAGTGTGCCCACCGGTGGGCGGCACATGGGGTCTTCACGTGGCGCGGGTATCGGCGGTGAGGCGGTGGCTGCAGGCTGCCAAGGTTCTGCGCCAGAACATCAAGTGAGATCGCGGGCCAGCTGCTGCAGGCCCGATCCGGTGACTCCTCGACATCCAGGAAAAATGGCGCATCGTCGATCTGGGGACGGAAAAAGATGAGCGATGGGGCTGGATGTGAACGGCGCGGATTTCCCTATTTCCGCTCCGACGCTGATCTCCCAAGGGGTTCCTAGCCCGACTGATGGCGACCCTGCCATTTCGTGCCGCGCGAATACAACATCGCCTTCCATCCGAACGGAACTATCTCACCACAGCACTTATCTGAGTCACTGAGATCGGGTTTGTGAAAATCCTATCAGCAACTGGGTGGTTCGAAGGATTGCGGCCGGTGACATCACATATCTCGCAGCTTGATCGATGAACAGGTGAGCGTGGAAGTTGGTCGTTGATTTCAAGGTTGGGCGGCGCACTGATGGACAGAGTGCCGCTACGACCGGTGAGCTATGGCGGCAATATGTGTGAATTGGCATCATATAGGATTGGCGCGATATTATCTGGTTTCCGATGGAGGGGAGATGCCCGAGTCTGTATATATCGAGGTGGGCCGAGGTGGAAACCGGTCAGAGGTGATACTCACTGAGCTTGAGAGGCAGGGTGTCGCGACAGGAACGCGGGTACCGGCGGCGCGCGCCTGTCTGGTGGTGATGAACGCGATCAACGACGCGCTCTCCCCGTTTAGAGTTGTTGCGCCTGGTGCCCACCAGCCGATCACGCCGGAATCGGATTCTGAAGGCGCTGGCAAGTTCTAGAACGGGTTGACGCGTAGGGGCGGGTTTTTCAACCCGCCCGTCTTGGTCATTACGGACCCGGTGAGACCGCGCGGGCAGGTTTGAAACCTGCCCACCTAACCCCGTGTTTGGCCTGAATACGCCGGTACACATCGTCCATGCGAGGAGGCCATAGGCCGACGAAGCAATCCAGTCGGTGGGGGGCATCTCACTGGGATTGCGTCGCCTTCGGCTCGCAATGACGTTGTGGATTGTCGCTGCTTAGGAGCTCTGTGCCCGCAGGGCCAGATTGCGGCCATGAAGGCGGCCTTGGCGCGGGGCAGGATCAGCAGGGACAGGCCGATCAGCACCTGGGACCAGGATCAAACTCATCTCCAGGCGGGGTGAAGCGCCGCTTTTCGAACATCGGAGATCATGATCGGCGCCATCACATGGCCGGCGATCAGGACTCGTCAGCCAGGGTGCCGGCATCATCGGTATGTCTGGAATTTTCTGACCATGCCTGTCGGCATTCGCGCAGGTGTCGACCTGTTCAGAATAGGCCCGGAACAGGGCGGCCCGGCCACAGGATGGACTAATTTCCCTCAGGCCGCCGTCCCCAGTGCGGTCCGAGATTGCGCCTTTTCGCCGTTGTCCCATCGATCTGTCATCCGGAATTGGGAGTTTCGCCACCCGATAATACCACGATCCGGAGATAACGGATTCCTGAGCGGCGACATGCCGCATCTCTTTGATTCGTCTCGCAGTCTTCTAAGGTTTTGTTCGGTTAACAATCAACACAGGGCGAGAAACAATGAGTGTGTCTGATCAACAGTGGCGAAGGCAGCGTTTCGAACGCGCGAGAACAGTTTTAATTGGCAAGTCGGTGCCGCGCGCCCAATGCCGCGCGCCTGGTCGCCGACAGGGCAAGTATGTGGATGACCTCACCCCTGCCGCGCATGGTCCATATGTGGTCTAATTACGCTCACCCTATGCCCATGCCCGCTTATCTCGATCGATGACACGGCCGCACTGGCCTGCCCGGGCGGTGGATTCGCGTGATCACCGGCAAAGGAAAGTGGCGGAATCTGCCACATCCGGGTGGGACGCTCGCCCATTTCAAGGGTATGAAATCAGCACCCCAGCACGCGCTCGAGCCATCGACCGGCCTGCTGGCAGGGCGAACCGATTTGGCGGGATTGTCGCCAATTCCCGGGCGAGGCCGAGGATGCGATGCCAGCTTTCTCGAGGTGGAAGGTTCGAGGAACTTCGCCGCGCTGGCTGATCCCGAAGTGGCGATGGATAGCGATTACACCCGGTGATGCACCCGATCTGGGGGACAATCTGCTTTTCGAGATGAATCGACGATTATTGGGTGGACACCGCCGCAGCCTTCGGAAGGTCCCCACGGTGGTCGAACCGCACCCTGCATTTCGGCGGCAATACGGCGTCGTGCCCGGAATCCCGGGCGATCATCGCCGATTATCATTCTCCGAGCATCGTCCTGAACGCTCTAAAATCATTCCATCAGGCCGCACATGATGTCAGCGACGCTTGTTCGTCTTAGCCAACCATCTCGACATCCCGAACCAGAATTGTCCGGATCGTGTGTGGCGATGTGGGGGGGGGCCTACGGCGTCAAGGGCACAATCCTTCCCGATGAAATGGCCAGCGCGGCGCTCGCTGATCCTCCAAGACCGGCGTGAAATTCATCGGCCGACCAGTAATCGGAATCCTTCCTGACCGACCTGCAAATGCCGCGACCAATCGTGCCCACGGCGCGCGAGTGCGTGATGATCTCGGCCGGCGAGAGTAGCAGATCGCGGCGCGAATTGCTCGGCCATCGAAGATTCGAGGGACGATCTGACGGTTGTGGGTGCCTATTCGATGTACACACACCAGTAGCGCTCGAGATGTCAGGTCACTCAAACTATCGTGGGCGACGCGACGACGCTAGCAGCGCACAGCCTGAGCGGAGTATATCTAGACATCTAGGGAGAATTCAGAGCTGGATTCGGTAATCGGAAGCAGATGACGCAGAGAAAGAAATATCCACAGGAGTAGATCACTCTGTATTGTATTCTCTGATATTCTTGAGTGGGTATATCCAACGTTCTCTAGTAGTACAGGTCTGAGCACTCGACAGCAGTGCGAGAGCTGAAGAGAGCGCTTCTGATCGAGGAGGGGATGAGGTGGTGTCGCTGACGTGCGAGACGCCCCGCGCCAGTTATGTTAAGACCGGTGACGATAGATGTATCTCACTCTGGTGACCGATGTATATAGATGAGTGGAGTACGAAGCGCATTCCATAGACGTATGATAGAGACTATTATTGAGAGAGAGCGTTTCTCAGGAGCCGTCTCTATCTCCAGCGCCGAGACAAGATGACAGCGCCAGTCGGTGTGTTATTGATGCGAGACCACGGGACGTGATCTCGATCGCGGATACCAGTCTTATATGAGCAAGAGAGGATGTTCGTATACTTGCATCTATATAGGACGGAATGATTAGCAGAAGTCTGGACAGCTTTAGAATTCATCTCAGTATAATCGAGAAGGTAGGAGTGAGATATTATAGGTCCACATGAGACACGAGGACGTGAAGCTAGGAAGCTACTCGATATTCTCTCTCTGCATCAATATACAGCGTGATAGCGCGGAATGTATACGAGAGCTACTTAGCACCAGCTGCAGATGCCTGAGTTATTAACGAGTCAAGTATCTAGTAAAGATGGTGCGCGGAGAGCGAGGATTACTACGATCGACGGGCTCGAGCGTACACTGCAGACGAGAGAGACTATCAAACAGCTTGGATCAAACAGAGAGCGGGGCTGACGCTATTTCTAGCGTATGTCGCGCAGCGCACGCACGAGACCAGTGAAGACGTGCATAGAGGGCGTAGCAGCACTTACAGATCCGAGCGACAGGTAGCCATCATCAGGCTCGGTTTTGCGGCCGCGCACGTTCAGCGGATCCATCTTCAGCGGCGCAGCCCTTCCCTCGATCAGCAGGTCTTCGGTAATTAGCATGACGAGACTGACCGATGGTCCGACGCCATACTAGCCATACGGTGTCTTTGCTTTCTGGAACACGGCGCGACGACGCTTGTAGTTCTTGTGGGTATAGGGCGGCCACATAGTTGATGACCTGAAGTGCTTCCGAGCGCCGACTGGTGCGCGATTACATCTACTTAGGCACCCATCAACCGGTCAGAATCGTCCATCTCGCATGCGAGCAATTCGCCATCCTGGCAAACGCAGCGCGCGCCGTGGCACGAATGGTCGCGCAATGCTAAGGTCGGAGATCAGGAGGATTCTGATACGGTCGGCGGATGAATTATCAACCGGCCGTTGAAGGATCAGCGAGATTCTCGCCGCCGTGGCCATTTCAATTCGGAAGGTGTGCCCTTGCGCCGTAGGCCCCCCACATCCGGCCACACACATCCAGGGTATCGTATCATGGTTCGGCGAGGACTCATATGTACGAGAACGAGCTTACGGCCTGGATTATGACAGGTCCTTCGAGGTCATGGGATCGCGGCAGCGGCGGTCTATGGGAATGATAGGTCCGTCCAGAACGATGCTCGGAAGAATAGATAAATCGCGATGATCCGCCCGGGATTGTCGGGCACAGGGGGTGTTAACGTTCTGACCAGATACACTCGAAATGCAGGTGCTTCGACCACCGTGTGGGCCTTCCTCGAAGGGCTTGACGGCGGTGTCACCAATATCGTGATTCATCTCGAAAAAGCAGATTGGGCCCCCAGATCGGGGTGGCATCACCGTGTAAATCCGCTATCCATCGCCCACTTCGGGATCAGCCACAGCGCGGGAAGTTTCCCTCGAACTCCACCTCGAGAAGCTGCATCGCATCCTCGCCCGGCCCGGGAATTGGCGACAATCCCCGCATCCGGTTCGCCTGCCAGCAGGCCCGGTCGATGGCGAAGCGCGTGGCTGGGGTGCCTGATTTCATACCTGAAATGGGCGAGCCGCCGGACCCAGGTGTGCAGACTTCGCCACTTTATCCTTGCCGGTGATCACGCGAAATCACGCCCGGCAGGCCAGTGGCGGCGTGTCAATCGATCGAGATAATGCGGGCAATGGGCATAGGGTGAGCGGTAATAGACTCACATGACCATGGCGCGGCAGGGTGTAGGTATTCCACATAATCCTTGCCCTGTCCGGCGACCAGGCGCGCGCTTGGCGCCGCCAGGCACCGACTTGCCCAATGAAACTGTTCTTCGGGTCGAGAACGCCTGCCTTCGCCACTGTGATCAGACACACTCATTTGTTCCGCCAAATGTGTTTTGATTGTTAACCGACAACCTAGAGACTTCCGCGGAGAGAATCAAAAGATCGGCATGTCGCCGTTCTCAGGAATCCGTTATCTCGCCGGTCGTGGTATATCGGGTGGCGAAACTCCCAATTCCGGATGACAGATCTGGACAACGGCGAAAAGCGCAATCTCTGGACCGCACTGGGAACCGGCCTTGAAGGGAAATTGTCCATCCTGTGGCCGGCCGCCCTGTTTCCGGGCCTATCTGAAACAGGTCGAGACACCCTGCCCGAATGCACGAGGCCATGGTCAGAAAATCCGCTCCCGATGATGCGGCACCCTGGCTGAGATCCTGAATCGTCGGCCATGTGATGGCGCCGATCATGATCTCCGATTGTCGAAAAGCGGGCGCTTCCCCCGCTGGAGATGAGTTTTGATCTGGTCCCGGTGCTGATTCGGCCTGTCCCTGCTGATGCCTGCCCCGCGCCAAGGCCGCCTTCCATGGCGCAATCTGGGCCCTGCGGGCACAGAGCTCCTAGCAGGGACAAAATCCACAACGTCATTGCGAGCCGAAGGCGACGCAATCCAGAGATGCCCCCCACACGACTGGATTGCTTCGTGGCCTATAGGCACTCCTCGCAATGACGGAATGTGTACCGGCGTATTTCAAGGCACAAAACACGGGTAGGGCAGGTTTCAAACCTGGGCCCGCGCAAAGTCTCACCGGGTCCGGTACAAAATGCCCAACGGGCGGGTTGAAAGCCCGCCCCTACCGGTCAACCCTTCTAGAACTGCCCAGCGCCTTCAGGACCGTTCCGTGCGTGATCGCTGGTGGGACAGCGCACATCAAAACGGGGAAGAGCGTCGTGATCGCGAGTTCATCACCCACCCCCGGCCGCGCGCCGCCGTACCCGCTTCGCCTGCGCCCTTGGCCCCCAGCTTCGAATCACCGCCGGGGTTCCACATGGCCCAACCTCGATTAATCGGGCATCTCCCCCGGCCATCGAACCAGATAATCGGCCATATTGGCATTCTACCATATTGCGTCCACGGTCCGTAGCGGCACTCTTCCATCAGTGCGCCGCCCAGACCTTGAATCACGTAGGCCACCACGCAAACCTGTTCATCGACCAAGCTGCGGATATGATCACCGTGCCGCAATCCTCGGAACCACCCAGTGCTTGAGGATTTTCACAAATCCGATCTGGATCGACCTCGACATAAACAGGCCTGAATGCCGTTTTGGTGAATGGCGAATGTTGTATTCGCTGCGGCACGAAAATGCGGGTCGCCTATCAGTTCGGGCCTGGAACCCCTTGGGAATCGGTCGGAGCGGAAATATGGAAACCGCGCCAGTTCATCCCAGCTCCTCCGCTCATTTTTCCGTCCCCAGATCGACGATGGCGCCTTTCTGGATGTTCGAGGGTCTCAACACGGATCGCCCTGCACAAGCTGGCCCGCGATCTCCTGATGTCTGGCGCACAGAACTTGGCAGCGCTGTCAGCACAGCCTCACCGCCGATATCCCCGCGCCACGTGAACACCCCATGTGCCGCCACCGGTGGGCACATGATCGGTGTCCCCAGTCACGACCTCACCTTGTGGGCGAGGTTTCCGTAGGCCGAGGCCGGCGGATCCTGTGCGACCGAATGCGTCGGTGCCTGCCCCTGTTCGGTCGGTGAATCGAGGTGTGCACGCACAAGCGAGCCGCTTGGAATCCAGCCGCAACCTGCGCAAACCGTCCTGAGAGGAAATCCGCGCGCCGCCGATGCCGTACATCGGCGGCCCCTCGGATTGGTGAAGTTCGATCATCGCTGCAAAGCCGATGCCGATACACCCTTTCTCGCGCAAGGAAATCACGCTCGGCCGCAATGCCGTCATAGTCGATCGCCGCCATCAGCTTGTCGAGCGAGGCGTGGATGAGACATGGCCCTTCAAAGATGATGCCCGCTGGCGCCCTTGGTTCGATAGGCGTCATCGGCATCAGATTGCGGCGGCGAATTTCGACCGGGTCCTGCCCATTCCGCGCGCGCCCATATCGACGCAGCGCTTCGGTCACCGCGAGGCATCCGATGCCCCACCGCCCGGTTAACGGGCACATCAACGATTCTGTTCCTGGAACACGACCCTTTGCTTTGGCCCGGTAGTTGGTGTGCTTGTAAGGGCCGCGGTGAAGTTGAGGACCTGATGGCCTCCATCGCGCTGGTGCGCGATACATGGGAATAGGGCCCGACACCGGTCAGCGTCGATTTCGATGGCGGTGATAATCGCTTCCGGCGTTGAAGGCCATCTTGGCGTGCACGCGATGGGCGCGGGGCCATGGATATCGTCAGAAGGATTCGAGCCGGTCCCGCGGCGAAAGCTTGACCGACGTCCGAGCCATTTTCTGAGAGCGCGGCGGCCCCATTTCATCGGCATATGACATGCACCTTGATTCCGAAGGAACCGCCGACATCCTTGCAGATCACGATCGCACATCACCTCGGCACGTGCAGATGCTTGGCGAAGATATGCTGATCAATGTGGCGGCAGCTGGTTCGACATGTGCACGGTCCAGCTTTTCGTCGGCCTCGTCGAATCGCGAGATCACGCGCGGTCCACGTCACGCCCGTGTGCGTCGAAATGGTAGGTCTCTTGCGCGATGTATTATGTCGCGCAGCGAAGGCAGCATCCACGTCACCGGCTTCGACACCGTTCTCGAACGCTATATTGTCGCCCAGTTCCGGGTGGAATCACATGGGTCCCCCCGGTCGCCGGCGTTTTCCTCATCGTCACGGCGGGCAGGACGTCATATTCCACTTCGATCATCGCGGCAGCATCTTTCAGCCTTCCGCGCGACTATGGGCGACGACGGCGGCACCCGCCTCAACCCTGCCAGGCCACCTGATTGACGGCGATGGCGTGCTGGGGGACTTCAAGCCCCTTGAAATTGGGTCAAAACCCCGACCCAGGGGTCGCAAATATTCGGCCATCTCCTTGCCGTGACGATCCGCACGACGCCGGGCAATCGCCTTCGCTGCGCCGGTATCAATGCTCTTGACTCGGCCTGGCATGGGGCGAACGCAGGAAAACCGCTAATGCACCATCCGCGGCAGTTTCAGATCAGTCACGAACTGTCCCTTGCCGGCGCACGAGCTTGCGTACATTGGGGCGCGGCACAAGCCTTGCCGATGTAACTGTTGGGGCGTCCCAGGACGCTGGATCGGGATTGGTTGCTGATCGGTCCATCGTTTGTCTTCCATCAAGGAACAAGTCCGCATCTGCGTGCGTTGGTTACCCTGATTATATTCCCACATCCGGGGCC
>Ga0163217_1030354_pt1 | contig 10166 bp, 10 predicted proteins | sample SynspAceP_FD_185933 | JGI IMG/M metagenome (GOLD analysis project Ga0163217, IMG submission 185933) | Saline lake microbial communities from Ace Lake in Antarctica - Synechococcus sp. Ace-P (PacBio error correction) | ecosystem: Environmental > Aquatic > Non-marine Saline and Alkaline > Saline ...
CACACCCAAAAAAAGGGAGGGAAAGGGGGAGGTACCACGGGGCCCTTCCTTTTTGCCCCCGGGGCGGGCGGGGTGGGGGGTTTTTTTTTTTTTTTTTTCCGCCGCAAGCAACAGATTCACAAACAAAGGCGGGTCCCCTTTTGGGGGGTTTTTTCCGGTCGGCAAACCGCGGGCGGCGTGGCGCAATGCGCGCCACCTGGCGGGGATTCGCCACGGCTTGGCGGGAAGGGGGGAAGCTTTTGCGGTCATGGCGGTAAGCCTTTCTGGGCGGCAGTGGGCCCGCGACCACGTTTCCCGGGCAGGGGGATGGGGGTATTGCCAACGGGGTTCAGATCGGCCCAACCAATTAGCCGAATGCGGCAAGCGGCTGGTCCTGGAAGCCGTAAAAATCCGCTTGTCCCGCGCTCCAGATAAATCGGGCATGGCGGGAATCGGGGGCCAAGCACCAGCGTGCGGTCAGGGGCAATGCGCAAAGCTTCCCCGCCGTCGAGATGGGTTTGGTGAAGGCACGGCGACCCATATTTCTGATACCGCTCAGCCCTCGGCCAGCAACCATGTCGTCGCCCCGCTTCATCGGGGGTCGGTCGGGTTCTCTTCGCCAAAGGCGAGATCAACAAGCGGCGCCCGCGTTCGGGTTGGCGTACTACGTTTTCGCCCACGGCCAAAAACATCGGCCAGCGCGACCCAGGTCGTAACCACCTGGTGCCCGCGATCCGCGCATCGACCGCCGTAGGGGCGTGGTCCCCAGTGGGCGACGCAGCCAGAATGGGCCGTTCTGATCGGCCACCGCTCCGGCGGCATTCACCAGTTTCTTCGCGTGAGGTTTTTGCGGCCTGCGGTGGGAACCTCCCACATGTCCGCCGGTGCGGGCGATCGCAGTCACGGGATGCCCAGTTGTAAATTGCGCCCGCCCGTTGCGGCGGCAGGTCTTGCGAAATCTGCAGCAGGCGGTCGGTATAATATCATGGCCGTCCCGGCGTGATAGCCCGCAAAAGGATTCCCGTTTTCCCGCAGCGAGGATCGGGGACAAGGCGCAGTGGCGTCGTGGGGGTGATCTGTTTCAACGCCCTATGCGCGAGATCGGTTATGAAAAACGCTCTTCCTCGTGCCGTCCGGATGATATCAGACGCGGTGGTGTGAGATACCCCGCGTCGCGCAAGATAGCGATGGTGGCGCGGTTCAGCGCTGCACAGAGGGGGCAAAACGTAGTTTCTCTTCATCAGGCAGGCAGAGCGGCCGAGCGTGATAGCCAAGCGCTTTTTCCCCTTCGATCACGTGATTGGGCGTCAGCCGGCGCGCGCGGCCGCTGGCCGAAATGCCTGCGATTTGCCAAGCCGATACAAGGATACGGATGTGTGCTGTGTCATGTGCGCCCCCTGTCGTTTCTGCTTCTGGTTTCCGCCTTGGGCTGTCTCCCGCCCCAAGTGGGTTTCGCATAATGGGGTGACATCGGCCGTGGGACGGACCGCGCGGGATTTAGGCGTCGGTCTTGCCACGTCTGTTGCGCGACCGTAGGCCGGGGGCGCCCCCGCGTGATCATTTCGACAAAGCCCGCAGCGCCGATAATCCTTGGCGCGTACTGCTGCATCCGATCTTCTGCCGAAAGCTGAGCATAATGTCGGCATGCCGACAGCGTATCTGCACAAGTGCCTCTGACGCCCGCACGCGGCTGTTATTATAGCTATAGTGGCTTGTCCAAGCTCCGGAAGGTGATACGCGGATGCAAGCGGCGCACCGGCGTTCACCCAAGCGGCGACATAGAGGTTCAGCAGGATCGGCGGTAAGGCAGCCTTCTGCGAAGTGCATCAGTTCAAGATGCTGCAGATAGGCGGGGCTGTCGCGATTCCGGGATATCTCGGGGCGAAACGGTGCAAGCAACATTCGTAATTGCGGCACTCTCGCAATTCAGCGTGCCGTCAATCTCGACATGGGTGGATTTGGCCCAACGGGTGGCACGTGCCTTGACGCGGCGGGCGAGGTTGGTCTTGGCATGCGGCTATAGGGAATGAACATCATAGGGCGCGCCGATTTCTTGAGCCAGCCACAAAAATCGATGAAGGCGGGAGGTTCAGGTGGGGGAATTTTAATCATTGACGCTGATGAAGCGGTGTTGCCGCCGAGAATAGTGGGGAATGCATCCCCGCGCTGCCTTTGACGGGTGGCGCGGGGTGCTGTTAGATATGTCAGGCGGTGCGTAACGCGGCAAGGCGCGACAGGATCAACGCGTCGAGCGCAAGCACCGTCAGCAACAACGAATCCCGCATGGGAAAGGCCATGACAAACAGACCGACAAGCACGCCCCCTGCAGAGCGGCGCTCTGAGGCAGGGCGGAGCCGGACAGACGGCCCAGCGGCGGTAGGGCGGACGCTTCCACCACAGTTACAGCGCACTAACGCAAGAGGAAAGGACCGACAGGCAGACCAGCGGTATTGGCCAGTACGCTCAGCAGCCCCAAGGTGCCATGTGCAAGCGCAATCCCACGCCATCGCCTTGCTGCAAGCGAATAGTCGGCATAGCGCACATCGGCGAGGATATTGCCGGTGTGGCTGGTCGATGTGCACGTGCGATCCGACATCGGGTCGGAACTGTCGAATTCATCGAATCTCGGCCTCAGGTCAGACGCCGTTAATGCCCTGCGGCAGGTTTCATCTGATAGCGCGCGTCAAACCGATCTCGCGCGCCAGCCATCGATGCTTGTCGATCGTGACCTCCCCGCAACGCCGGCCCCCGCGTCGCTGCCAGAGGCAGGCATCGGCGTTTTTAAGCGCCAAGGCACTCGCGGCCGGTGGTTGGTTCATGCTGGCCGGTGATGTTCATCGGACAATGGCACAGCGTCCCACTTTTCCGGCGGGAACTGGTCCAGGCTTGCACATCTTCCACCCCAGATGCCCGCCCAAAGACAGGCCCCGAGATCAGGACAGCACCAAAAACCCGAGACCCAGATGCCCACGACACGTGCAGCGATTTCACGTGGCGCGACCATTGGTGAAAACGCGGCACCAGCGTACCGCGCCAGCCCTGCACCGCGCGGCCACCACATATAAAGCCCGTTGCAATCAGCACCAAGGCAAGCGAGGCCGCGGCTTCAATCATGCGATCACTCGTCACACCCAGCATCAGGTCACTGTGGATGCGTCCGCGAATCGTAAACCAGCCGACACGCGGAAGCTCTCGATCATCTTGCTCCGTATAGGGATCAACCTTGCAACCATGACCGCATCAACCAATCGCGTCCACCGAAAAGCGGCCGCAAGATCGGGCGCGCGGCGCGGTGCACATATTGCACAGTTTGCCGCGGCCCACGGCTCGACCGCGGCTTTGCGCATTGCTGGATACCGACAGGACGGTTTCTGCCGGTCAGCGGGGGTATATTACCGGTCGCGCCCGTCGATCCAGCGATCCACAAACATCGCATGCGTGACGGCGAGGATCGACAGGAAGGGCAGCAGAACATCCGGCTAGAAATGCAGCGCCACGCCGCGAAAATAGAGTTTGGTTCACACGCGCCCTTGGGGCTTGCGCGGTGGGGGTAGGGTCGTCATATGAGGCTTTCAAGCCTAAGGGCCTGATCATCGGCAGGCGAAAGAATGAACAGGTGAAATAGGTGTTCAGACTTGGGGCGGTGCGCGGGTCAGCGCTGGGTCCGGCTTGCGGGTGCACAATCGTTTTTGCGATAAAGTGCAGGGTTTGGGTTTGCCAAGCACGGGAAACAGGCAGACCGGTGGACGGGCTGGGCAGTGGCATGGTACGATCAGACGGCAAGGTTTTTTACAGTCGGCCCTGCTGCCAGCACGCCGGATTGCGGTGCGCACAGGTCAGCCAATACGCCGCCATTCGCACAACATAGGCCTGCCAATTCAGCGACAGGTCTAACCGGTGCAAAGCGATGCGCAAACCCGATGTAGCAAGCGAGATCGCGACAGAAAGGTGGCGATCAGCTGACAAGGAAAGGCGGGCAAGAAACCATGCGCCTTCATCTAAGCCGTTGATCAGACGCGCCAGATGCGTTTTTGTCCGAAGACAGGGGGCGGGGGCACGCGATGATTTTACAATAAAAAAAGGCCGCCGGTCTGCGAGGCTTTATATCGTTTTATCGTGACGTCCGCTTAAGTTTGGAATGTCGCCTTTGATGCCTTCGACATGAAGTTCATGCCGCAGCGTGCCGTCATCGGCTGTTTCGCCGTCGCCAGGAAATCGAAACCGTCCTGCTTTTTTCAGCGGACCGGGGTTGAACGGGTGGTAGACCGTCCGCGATGGAGGCCTTCAGCGCAGCCGCTTCTTCTTTTACGTCGGCCAGGACTGCGTCTGTGATCTTCGCCGATGCCAACTCGCGGCACCGAACTGCGTCCATGTGTCCGTGCCCCTTTCCCAATGTGCAGTCCATGACGCTTTGGTGCGGGCGATGTAATAGGGGGCCAGTCGGTCAATGATTCGACGACACACGGGGGGAAGGCGCGTATTGCGGCCATGTGGAACGCCTGACCAAAAGGTGATCACGTGCCTGCTTCTTGGGCAGCGCTTGGGGCGGCGTGAATCTGTGTGCTGCAAGAACAACGTTCCGACCCTGTTCCGATCAGAACCTTGGCGGCCGTCTGCTTCTTTTCGCAGGGTCAAACCATCGTGTAGGCCAGACGATCTTGAACTCGACATCCGGGTTGACCTTTTTGGCGTGATATAGAGCGGATTGATTGCCGCGGATCACTTCGGGGATCGGGAAGGACCCGATGTAAGCCGATGATGTTGTTGGTCATCTTGCCTGCGATGTGACCCTGAAATGCGCGCCTTCGTAGAACCGTGCGGAATAAGGTCCGACTACGTGTCGGCGCGTTTGTAAGCCGGTTGGCGTGCTCGTATTCAACATCCGGAACTTTGGGCCGCGATGTTGATGGTCGGTCCCATATTAGCCAAACGAGGTGTAAAGATCAGATCCGCAACCGTCCAATGCATCTGCGTCAATCACACGCTCGGATCGGGGGCCCTCGGCCCACGCTCTCGAAAACACGGTTTCAACGGCATCGCGATTCCTTTTTTCGACGGCAATACGGCCCTGATTGTGCTCGTAGTCCAGCCCGCCCATCGCGAAGGGCCAACAAGACAAAGCCGACCTTGGTCTTTTGTCCCTGAGCATAGGCCGCCTGCAAGCCCAAGCGCCAAAGCCGCGCTGGCATAAGTGTGGTGAATTTCAATAACGTTAGTCCTGAGTAACGCCCTTTCCTTGCCGGGCGCTTGAAGATATGCCTAGTTTGAGCGTGGAAAAATGCAAAGGACCCCAGCGATGCCGGAGAGCGCTTTTTAAATCCGCAGAAGGATCCCAGTACAGGATGGTGGATGATGTAGGGGTGCATTGCCAGATACTCTACGGAAATAGCAACGCCGGCACCCTGCAGATTTAGTTGAAGCTGAGTGTACGCCAAAAGATAGGCACCAGAAAAGCCGCCATGGCTTCCAGCTGTGGCCAAGACTACAAGCGCGAGCGCGATCCAGCCCACACTTCCGGTCATCGCCTTCGGTCATTGGGGCAACAGGATCAGGCTGATGTAGCACGCCCAATCCGGCACAGGCCCCGCCAAAACTGATCGCCAAGTGTCCCGTATCCGCACAACTTTATAGCCAAGGGCGTGGGCGGCCTCGTGGCTTCACCTACGGCGCGCAGGATAGCCCCCATGCGGGTGAACTTCACACGGCCAGACGCGAACGACGCAGCGCAAAGCCAAGTACAAGATGAAATATCAATGGAAAAGAAAATCGCCCGATGAGGGGATGTCAATGCAGGGGCCCGAAATTTCCTCGGACGGCAGGCGCGCGTTTTACCCTCCGACTATAGGCTTTGGCCGCAGCAATAGCCGAGAAACCCGGCCCTGAACAGCGTTCAGCGCCAAGCCCGATGCGACCTGAATTGGCAATGTGATCTGGCGTAAGGAATGGCGAACAATGCAGGCTCAACAACGCTCCGCACCCACGGCGCGGCGGGGCAAACCAGCAGCGGCGACCGGTTTCAACGGAGTGTGCAAGCCGCAGATCGACGATGTCAATCATCCCTTTCGACGCCAAGTGTCAAGCCGTCCGGATTTTCTGACGCACCAGCTCTCCGAGTGCGGCACGATCAGCGGCGGTCGCCGCACCAAGAAAGCGCGACAAAGGGATGGTTGATTGGCAGACGCATCCTTACGGACCTCCGGTCGGCCAAGACGCAGCGGTAATGGTGAAAGATCAAAGGCGAAGGCAGAAGAACAGCAGCATCCCTGACAATACCTGAATGGCCGGCGGCGGGCAGGCCCGCAACTGGCCTTTGTGCGATATCACCGCGAATATAGGTCAGCGCATCAGGCCACCGGCCAGCAGGTGCCCACCGGTGCAGCCGCCCGCAGAAGGCGACGATGATCGCGGTGAACCGTAGCCGGACTGTTGAAATCGATGGTGATCCTCCTGCGGGGCCTCGACTCGACATGCCTGCAGACGGCCAGCAGCCGACATGCCTCATGCAAACAGCACCAGCCGTGTCGGGTTTCACACCGAACCGGCGCACGGGGTGCTTTCCGCCCGTGACGCGGATGGGCAAAGCCCAACCGGTGCCGCGCCCAGCAACATACGCAAAGAATCACCGCGATCAGGCCGCGACACACCCCAATGCATGCCCGATCCGGCAAACGCTCGCATTTATGGGCTGATGCATACTGCTCGCAGGTTGCGGCTGCCGGAAAGGCCAAAGCCTTCGGTTTTTTTTCAACAATCCAAGGCTGGCCCGACGCAAGGAACTGCTCTGCAACATAGCCAGCATCAACGAAGCTAGGATTCATTCGTGCCGAATTCACTTCAGCACGGGCAGGGATCATGGCCCAGACAACCGCCAAACGCCCCGGCGAGCACATGATCGGAAAGATAAAAAACACGCTCCTGTCGATAGAATCGCAGACGCCGCCCGGCCCCAAAGGGCACACATGATATACTGGCCTTCGGCTCCGAATGTTCCGATGCCGCCTTGAACCCAGCGCAAGCCTCGATGGCCGATTCAGCACCAATGGGCGCCTTTGGACCAGCAGGTCTGCGGGCGGTAATAAAAGCGAAATCGCCGAACAGAGGTTCCAAAGATCGTCATGATCGACGCTAGCGGGCTCTTGCCCAGTACCGCAAACAACGCGCCACCAACACCATCGTGGCATGACCGCCAGAACCGGCGTGGCATAGAAAACGCGCGGTGGCCCTGAGGGGCCGTTTTCTCAAGCGCTTCATGCCACACACCACTTCTTGTCAAACACTTCAATTTGGCAGGGAAAACTCCAAGGGGGTGTGGGGGTGTGGAAACCCCCGCAAGCGACGCGTCAAACTGCGCCAACCTCCATCGTTGGCCCCGCCCATCATCATCCGATCTCGTCACAGTCAGCCCCTGTGCCGGACGTGGCTCTGACAGGCGGCCCCTCGTTCAGGGCGGCAAGCGTTCCCGATATCTCCATCAGTCGTCCAAGATCCTGACTGATCACGATCACGCCGTGCCGTTTTCGGCCAGATCCAGCAGCGCTTGCCGGATCGCGCCGCGGCAGAGGCATCCACGCCCCATGTCGGCTGGTTGACACCAGCAACCTGCCGGTTCGTTGCAACACCTCGCGCCGTGACGAATTTTCTGAAGGTTCCGCCCGACAGCGACCGCGCGGATTGCGGGGCCAGCGTGCGGACGTCGAATCGCGCGATAATGCGTTCGGCAAACGTGGCGGCGGGGCGTTTCAACATTCCGCGACGACTGCAAGGTTTTCGCGCACGGCTCCGGTCCAGCATTGCGTTCTCGTCAAGCGACATATCGCGGGGCGGCGGCATGGCCCAACGTTCTTCGGGCGCGGTGAGTTTGCCAGGCCCGTGCCCGGCGGCGCTGATGGGGCCCATTCTTGCCCACGTCCTGTCCGTCGAACCGACCATCGCCACGGCGGTCAGCAACTCGCCCGCACGCGCCGACAGCAGTTCATCTTGCCGTTGCTCCCGCGACAAAACCGCGATGCCCAAAATCTCGCCTGCGCGGACTTGCACGGTAATATAACGCAGCGGCATGCCGAATGACTGGCGAGGCCGCAGAGAAGCCCCATGAGGTCAGCTTCAACCGCGCCGCGTGGTCTTTGCCCGCGCGCGGTCGGCGTCTTGGCGTGCTGCCCACCATCATTTCTGCCATGTCCGTCGCTGTCGTTTCGACGGGGGTGGCAATGGCCCCACGACTTGCCAAGCGCGTTCGTCGCCGCTGTCGCACAGGCTGGGATTTCTCGAGCTTATGGGAGATATACAAGATCGCGGTGGCCCTCCGGCGCTGAGCTTGCGCAGGGTTTTGAACAGGATTTCCAACCTTTGTGGTGTCAGAACGCTGGTGGGTTCATCCAGATCAACAGCTTGGCGGTCTTGTCAGGCAGACATCGAAATAATCTCGACGCCGTTGGGCGTTCGCCTGCGGATAGGTCGCCCAACGATCCGGTTAGGGGACAGGGCAGGCCCGTAGGCTCTGACAGAACGTCGCGGTTTGCTTGCTGAGGGGGCGCGCAAGCTTGGGGCGTTCTCACCATCCCGAGGGCGATGTTTTCTGCCACGCTCAGGCGGTCAAAATAGGGAAAAATGCTGGAACACATGCCCAACGCCCCGCGCCGGCGGGCGGCACGGGTTTCTTGCGGGGCAAAAGTGGTGCCCGTGCATATGGCATCGTGCCGCTGTCGGGTTTGACCCAACCATAATCATCTTGAACAGCGTCGACTTGGCCGGCGCGTTTCTTCCCAACAACCGCATGAACTTCGCCCGCGCAATGCGCAATGACACGTCCTCATTGGCGACAACAACCGGCGTGGCTTTGGTCAGCCCGAAAGCGCAGAGGGGGTGTCGGTCTGCGCAGCGTTCCTTTTGTGTCAAACCTTGGCCTGTTTATTTCGTGCGGGCGGGGTCCAAAATTGCAAGAGTTGCGTAAGCTACTCGAGGGCAATCGCTTGGGATGCTTGCCAATTGCCGCGCGCGATGGGGCACGGTGATGCGGGCGATCTGTTCGGGCGCATGACCAAGGCCGGCCAAACGGCTGCGGAACCGCGCGCATTTTGTGTCCGACCCGATCAATCCGCAAAGCCAAAATCCGCGTTGCAGAAGGCGGTGGCACAGGTCCAGATCGTCATCATGCGCCGGTGTCATGATGAAATGGCGCGGCGTCGCTGTCGCGTTGTGCAGCGCGAACCCAAGGGCCATCCACGCCGGTGACTGCCTTCGGGCAGGTTATCCAGAATATCCGGGGCGCGGGTCGCAGTGTCACGCGGAACTGCGCAAGGGGGCCAGAATGCGCGCCAGCGCGCCTGCCGACATGGCCTTGCGCCGTGGATTGACAACCTGACGGCGGAGGGCTGCCACAACGGCTCTGCCAGCCAACCGCCGTGCAAGGGTAATGGCCAGCGGGTGTGCGCTGCCACTGGCAACGGTCGATTTTGGCCGAAAGCTGTCGCAAGGGGCGGGGCGGCCGGATCCAATCGCGCGCAGATAGATGTCGGGTAGGGTGTCGGCAAGGCGTCCAGCGTCGACGGCATCGAAAACCTCGATCACCACGGTCACCGCCCCGCCACACATTGGTTTCATTGCGGGACCGGGGCGCGGCGGGTCGTTTTGCTGCGGGGCCACCCGCCAGCAATCATGGCGGCATCGCGCATGTGATTGCGCTCGAGCTGGCCACCGCGATGGTACCAAGGCCGCCGTCCCGACCAGCCTCGATGTGCCGCCGGACGTGGGCAGACCTTTTGACCTCACCAAACAAGATTGCGCGCCGCATCGAGCCATGCGCTGCGACCGCTTGGGAACAGGGGTGCGCGGTCAAGGGATTGCGGGCTTTCCGATTGGCGCGGTCAGTACCGCTTTCGGCTTGTTCGGGTGTTTGCAGATCGCCAAATCCGTCGCCACACGGCGCTTGACGCGCAAATCCGACAGCGCCATGAAGGCGAGATTCCCAGCATGCAGCGGCGTTCTCCCACCCGCTTTTTGCGGCGATAGACGCGTTTGGCGCGCGGTTGGGTTCGTGCCCAGAGCGCTCACGATTGAACCACATGGCCGGTCCAGAGATGGCGGGGATCTTAAGGTCGACGGCGCGTGGGGTTTTCAGCGTGCCTTTTTGTCGTCCAGACCAGTTCTTCAGTCGTGAGCCAGCCATCTCTCTCACACAAAACGGAGGA
>Ga0163217_1031863_pt1 | contig 10166 bp, 9 predicted proteins | sample SynspAceP_FD_185933 | JGI IMG/M metagenome (GOLD analysis project Ga0163217, IMG submission 185933) | Saline lake microbial communities from Ace Lake in Antarctica - Synechococcus sp. Ace-P (PacBio error correction) | ecosystem: Environmental > Aquatic > Non-marine Saline and Alkaline > Saline ...
TTTATAACTATCTTCTAAACAAGTTATTTTAAGCATATATGCCGACCTCATTCCAGTCGGCTTTTTTGCACTTTTAGCCAGTTTGGTTTTGTTAATTTTTTTAAAGTCTATTTAGTCATAAAACGATCAGTCAGATTATTGGCTAAAACCAGCTTGGGCCTCGGCTATTTGTTTGCTTTTCTCATACGCATTATCAATAATCAGTCTTGGGTAACAACTCGACAGCTGACTCGTGTTCACGACAATCTCAATATGAAGCTGGGCGAGATGCTAGCTTGGACCAAAACGCTGTCATCAAATCTACATCGATGCCTCAACATTCTTCTGGGTCGCCAAAATATTTGAGGAGTGCGCAGACAATTTTAACAATAGCTTTATATTAAGGTTGATTTTCATTATTCCTCGTCGAAGGGAACTAGTATTATAAGTTAGGCGATTAAAATCGGGCAGAAAAAATTATCAATCGTCGGTTGCTTGTCGATGACTTTCATTCTGGGGGACTAAATCATGCTTCAGCTTTCAGGTCACTCTGATAACAGCGCTGGGAAATATCTAACGTATCCGCCTCCGATAATCGAGTCATTACTGATATACGAAGAATGTAAGTAACGACATCATCAAAAATCTGCGTCTTCAATTTCTTTGAGTAAGAGATCATCTTTTACTTGGCAATTACGTGTGCTTTGACTCTTTTTTCTTCTTCTTGGTCAGAATCAGTCTGCTTTTCCTCTGTTAACCAATCGCTAAACTGGAAAATCTCTAATTGAGTCATCCACAGACGATCCCAGGGAAGGGAATCTTCATTTTTCAATGCATTATAAGTTACGCTAAGAGATTCCAGCTTCTGAATCAAGTGGGGTCAGGGTTTAACTTGTTTCGTCAATAGGTTTGAAGATCATATGGATCTCAGATTCTACTTGGCTGTCGCTAGATTTGTTGCTGTAAATAATCTTCAAGGACGTAATCATCTAATTCATCCAGTGAATCGCCAACCTTGCTTTTGATTAGAGGTTAAAGATCTTTTAATACTGATGGTCCTAATTTTGAGTGTTCACATCCTTCTACACGCGTTTCATACTGATGGTTGCCTCACTAGACCTTGAAATGTTCGTTCTTGCATTCATCTTGCTTCTCATTTATATAGTGCGCTTTGAGAGACTTCTGTTCTGGTTCTTAATTCAGGCTTCCATTTCGATACGAAGGCATCATCGTACTCATTCGATCGGTTATCCTCGGTCTCTGTCAGTATTTTTTCTAACGCCGTTATATCTATCAACTTTCATCTACTGTTTTTCAGCCTCTATTTTGGTACACACTGCTTCAAGACTTCATCTGCAGCTTACTTCCATCTGCCGCTTAACTTCGTCTGCAGCTTTTTAACTCGTCTGTTTGCTTTCATTTCAATCTACTAGCTTTCGACTTATCTACTGCTTCACCTTTCATCTACTGCTAATCAACTTCCATCTAACTGCTTCGACTTCATCTGCAAGCTTTCCATTTCATCTACTGTTTCAGCCTCATCATACTGCTTCAACTTTCATCTGCAGCTTCAACTTGTCTGCTGCCCTTCGACTTCATCTAACTGCTTCAGCTTCCATCTAACTGCTTCACTTTCCATGCTACTAGCTTCGACTTCGTCGTGTTGGCTGTAACTTCAATCTGCAGCTTCATTTCATCCTATGCTTCGACTTCATCTGCGCTTCAATTTGGAATCTAATGGCTTTTCGTTATCGGGCTGCAAGCTTCAATTGGTCATCTATGCTGGTTTCGATTCAATCTGCGGTTCATTTCATATAACATGCTCTCGACTTTCGTACTGTGCTTTCGCTTCATCTGCATAGCTTCATTATCTCTACTCTGTCTATCGACTTCATCTGCAGCTCAATTTCATCTACTGTTCCGGACTTATCTGCCAAGTTTCAATTTCATCTACTGCTTCGACTTCATCTGCAGCTTCAATTTCGTCTGTTGCTTTCGACTTCATCTGCAGCTTCATTTCATCTACTGCTTCGACTTCATCTGACAGCTTCAATTTCAGTCCTATGGATTCCGACTTCGTCGCGCGAGTGGTCTACTGTTATGGCGAAGTGATTGGTTTCGCGTTTAGCTCTGTGGTACGTATCTAACAAAATTTGTCGGTATCAAAACCACTATTTCCATCAAAAGGCAGGGGTGGTCGCTAACAAAACGACTTTCGTCTACGTTTCTTGTTATACTTGCTTGGTTTTGTAGTAAAAGCGCGTCTACTTTTCAATCGGTTCTGAGCAATCGTAGTTCATCTCCACCTGAAATTTCGTCAGCAATCCGCTCGCACTCTAGTTATCAACTTGCTACTAATTCGTCGAGCAGATTACCAGTTACCTTATCTACTTTCAAGCGTTCTGGGCCGACGATTTCACTATCAGCTTCTTAATACTATCTTCATTGATATCTTACGTCTTCATCAAGAAATTACTGGATGGCAGATGACAGGCGCTAAATGAGACCCTTCAAATAACTCATCATACTTACTTGTCCGGTGGGGCTTCTTGACTCTGGAATGGCGCCAATGACCGATTCTTTGTATTCATCTGACGTCTGATGCCAGGCATCGCTAGACGCAATCTGTTTCGCCTCAGTCGAAAGTCCCTCTTCTGGGTCTTGCTGACTCTTGCCAATTTAGATTTGGACATCTATACGATATCGCTGTCAATTAATTCGGCTTCTGTTAAGCATCTGAGTCGGAGCGAATAATCTATCTCAACTCGTCTTTCATCAGATATAGAAGGTTTCCATTATCAAGAATCATTTGGTCAAGTTGCTGACCTTCTCAAAAAGGCTCACTCTAGCAGGCACTTGGACTCAAAGGACAGTCATCGCCAAGGTCGTCAAAGCAACATCAAATTTTCTTCACAACGAAGTCGTCTCAAGGAATCATCTTAGAGCATCTCTTAAAGATTCGCGTAATTCTTCGCTAACACGATCATGAGTAAATCATCGTCCAAAGACGAATTGTCATCATCGAGCTTCGTCACCCAATTCATGTTCTGAAAGCTCATTTTCACTATAAAGCATCTGATAAAGTTCCGTCAAGGGTGCGCTATGCGGATCAAAAGGGCCAATATCGTATACAATACTTCTGCTATATTATATTAAGAATTCGTTTGACGATTTCTGGTTGTTGCGCCGTATCAAGATTTAAATAAGTTACTCGAGCCACCCAAATTGCCCCCAGGATCGATAAGTAAAGGCGTAATAGCCGCAAGGCGGTCCAAACGGCATATCTTTCGCAGCTTGAATTACAGCCTGCTCCTCTCTTGCAACGTTTTGTTAGCACATTTCGTCTTCTAAGCGGACGGGCTAGCAGATCGGATAACATTTTGTCCCAGTATTGGAATCTTATTTGGCCCGTCACTTTTTAACCTGACTCACGTTTGGTGCGCAATTTGTGTCAATATCAGTGTTTTAAACTTTTCAAGTGTATCACTACACTTTTTTATTTTCATCTAAAATGGCTTGTTGCATTGCTAATCTGACTCGGCAAATTGAGTTGCCGGATCTGGCGAATTGGCGGGTCTGTGCCTCATCTAGGCCCTAATTTTTTGCTCAAATCAGCGCTTAAGTTTCATCTAATTCTTTTTGCCTGACCTGGCTTAACTATTCGCCGCTATTGCTTCACTGCTTGCAAATTGGGACTCTGCCGAAGAAGGGCTTTTGGGCGGGGAAGCCGTTTTTCAAGTATTTTTTCGTCAGTTTGGGAAAGCTCACTGCAAGCGCCTTGTCAATTCAGGGCATATCTTTTCGGAAGGTATATTTTGAGACATAGCGCCCATCTTTAAACAGATTTATATTTCCTTGTTCAAAGGCTCTGGATTTCAATTGACTAAATGGCATAATATAACCCTCGATAAAAAGGTTTTCGACAAGGCCTTTAAGATTTGTCTGATAACGAACTAGCTATTTGCAAAGGGTAATCGCAGGAATTACTTACTAGGGCCTATGTTCTACTGGGCCAGACATATTCTACAAACCTAGAACCGTCTATTCCTCTTAAGTCCTCTTAACTTCGGCAGCTTTCTGAGGTTCTGGTGGCGTAACCACGTATGAAATAACTCAAAACTGAACCAACGTATCATAAAATTTTAGTACTCGCCTTACTTTAGCATGATTTACTTTGTCTTAGAAACGGCTTTGCCCAAATTTTGGTTGTGTTCATGCTCTTTGTGCGAATCCCTTAGACCTAAAAATCAATTATGTTAAGCCATACTAGCAGGTAGCCTGCTCATTTTAGTTATATTACGCTATTGCACTAAATCAAATTTTCAAATTATTTAACCAAGAAACGAACAAAGCGTTCCAAACTTTTAGACTTTAATTGTTTTACTGGCCAAATCTAATGACATTCACCTTAACAGAAGGTAAGCAAATGGTATTTCCAATTTAGTGGTCATTAATTCAACTTAAGCACTATAACAACTAGATGCGAACGGAATCTAGAATACCACCGCTCAAGTCAACGAAAATATCGCTATAAATTAAGGACGTATATATTTGAAGAGTCGGGGAAAGCTACGAAAGAAAAATTCACATAAGGGGTCATCTGTTAGTCGATTCTACGATGCCCTTAGTAGAACAAGGCAGTGAGGGGGGCTCCATAAAAGTAGTCCAAGCGGCATATAGCACTTTAGATGGGGGATACGTTCCTAAGCAAGCAAGCGCCTTTACTTTGCCACGTGTAGATACAGATACCACACTAACCACATTTAATAACCAACTTTTTGCCATTTGGAGGGTAATAATCATTGCGAATGCGGCCCAACAACTACGCCTTTTTTCGCATAGACCACTTTGCAGCAGATTGACACACTTCGTCGGGAAGCTCTGTTCGCGCTGGCATCAGATTTTGGACGCCGGAGCAATTGGGCTAACAGATGATTTCCAACAGTTCTTCAGCGCAAGTCAAATGGGTGACGTGCTTTTTTCTTATGAATGGCTTTCACCGTGGCCAAATACGGACACGTACCGCAGTCGATTAATAAAAATGCTATCATCACCATGATTTTTTTGGGTTTCCCACACATTTTCATTTCTTCTTTATGTAAATCATTATCATAAGATTACGTCGATTTTGTGGAATAACGTTAAAGCGATGTTGACGACTGAAGGCCTTGGTTTGCCACTTCTTCACACTTTTAGCAGGCTTTGCCGTTTTGGGTGGGCCCCAATTCGTCCATGTGTGCAGCCATTTAACTGCAACTGATCACAAGAACTAGAATAAGTCGGCCGGGAGGCGTTAAATCCGTGCAATTTCCAACGGATCCCGGCACTTCGGTTGGACTAGCGCTTAAAGCTGTCTACTAACATTTGAAATAGTGGAGTTCAATCTCACGGTAGTTGATGCAAGGGCTATATGTTGGTGGCGATGTCCGTTTTAAAGGAGTTAGGACACAATTTGTTTATCATATGCGCAATATATGGCTCCTTTACTGGACTGAGGATAAAGCGCGGGCAGAATTCAAATATAGTCGATGTAACGTTTGTCTAGGTGCAGGTGGGATGTCTATGTGGATTTAAACAAACCACCAAATTCGCACGAGACTCGTTGCAGCAATGGGCGGCGGTAATATTTGCTGAATCAATAAAAACCATGCCACGCTTCTGAGCAAAAAGCGCAAGCATAGCAACTTTCTGACCAATTTCAAAAGGTTTCAGCATCAAAAGTTCCAACTCAGGTGAAATCATCTTACCCTGGCAAACGATTGGGGCTCTTTCGGGTGATTTGAAGATAAACCAAATAGCCAAGCTGAGATGCGCGCGCGGATGCTTGGCTAAAATTGTTGCCAATGGAATGGGGAAGTGTGCTCGTGTTGATGATTTGGAACCGGGGGCATTTCGACCTATAGTTGGTTCCATATGACAAATTTTGCCGAAACTTTTAAATGATTGGCCTATTATTTGCTTTGCGCCGTCATAAGCCGGAACACTGAGGGGGCAATGCTTGAACCCCGTACCGTGTTGAGCGCCAAGCCCAGCCAATCTCACAATCAAAAAAGACGATCTACAATGTCAGCCAGAAACCAACTAGTGTGATACGCACTAGCATCTCGACCTTTGAGGAACATTGACCAAGAACAAATATTTGTTTGAAGAGGATACTCCCTTCCACGCAATAAGATAATAATAAAACCTATATAGGAAGTTCCGATTAAAGGCCGGACAAATAGTCAGCTAAGAGATGTGAAGAATATTGAGCACTCTACTTGCATCTTTGGGCAGTGCAATTTGTTTTCCAAAGTATTTGGGCCAACCTTTACACAGCAGAAAAACATCTACTATATTTCTCATAGGCGTAGAATGTCTTCCTCGCTGATAAATTTCATCTGACCAATGTTTCAGAAGCAAGTTGGCTTTCAATTCTGGCCACGGTTTTTCGCTATTTCAAAACTGGTTCCACCTGATCTGCGCTCGACTATCCAATTTTAATAAATCGTGTTATGCACAAAAGATTCTAAAATATAGATTTTTGCTGAATTGAATTCGCTGAGGGTGCAGTAAGGATTTAATGGCTAAACTGGGTTTTGCGTCAGTAGGTAAAATATACTTAGCATCTACACATAACTTTTGTATTAAGCGTAATACTGACCTAAACAAAACAAATTTTCATTTAGAGCGCAAGCAACGGGCACTTGTGATCTAACTATTAATAACCCAAGTTTTTCTTTTGTTATCGCAGTCGCCCTTACCAAACACTTTCACTAGTAATGCGAGACCGATTTTCAAATCTCGGGCCGTACCTAAGGCACATAAGGGAACTAGAGGTGGCGCGGGTTGGTTATTGCACCTATATTCGCGGACCTGAATGGCCCGCGCGTCTCAGTCGTTCTCTTATTCACCGTGAATAATCATCCACATACCATTACAAGACAACCAAATATTTGCAGTTATTTCTTTTATGGTAGTTTTCTCATTTTTATTAAACCCACAGCCCATTTGAAGAGATGTGGACTCACCAAGACCGCACGATTAAAAGCCACATTAGCGTCTTTCACCCAAATTTTCGGTAACAGCTCTGACCCCAAAGTACCTCTTCACAAAAGTTAAATCGCACAGAGTCATTTGGAAGCCCTGGCCATACAAATTGTTCTTGTCCTGGGAACTGTGCCTATATTAGACCAAACTCGTCTTAAAAGCGGGGTTCATTAATAGAGTTTGTGTCCAGATGATTCATACTATATGAACCTTTTGTAAGTAAACATTATACACGAGCTACATGTCCATATGGGTATCATGAGTTAAAACCATTGGCCAGAATGAACCTGATCCTCTATATCAACAGACACGTGGCCTGGGGAGGGGCCAAAGTTTGCTTAACTACATGCTTTCTTGTAAAAGGTGGGTCGACCAAAAGTTTTGACTTAAATTTTAATCCGGTAGCATTACGCAAAGGTTTATTGCTAAGTATTTTTGTTGTTTTCTTCAACGTTACACTAACCGCGAATATTTTAATTCGCGTCACACCATGTCCTGGACAACACCAAACATTGCCTGGTTTTCGCAAAACGGTTTTGTGGTCTGTGATTTAATCTGCCCCCAAGCTCTAAGTTTGCTAACTCCGCTTGATTCCCACGATGTCATTCTATCCACGCCTTTGGGGCAACACTTTTTAACGCCAACTATTTTCCGTCTTGGAAAATCCACGGCACAACGGGCATTCGGACTCACAGCCAGCGCCAACCACACCCTGACTGTATATAGTGTGACACTTGAAGACATTTGCCAACGAAATCTATCCACGTTGAACAAGATTGAGCATTTCGGGATAAATCAACATAAATGTATTGTTGGTAGCCATGTTACAACGACGAAAGCCCACCCCATGGCCGACGTTGACACCGTACCCCGAACAAATCTTTAATTTCATCGGCTTTTGCTTAAGGGAAATGGATTTACACTTATCGAGAACTTTGGTCGGGGTAGAGCTGTTAGCACCAAAAAGAGCCATGCGGCATCGGCTGCGGGCCATACAATGTCGTTGAGCATCTCATTTAGAAGTAAAGGGTATTGTCCCAAAGGTGGTGTCTTAATATGGTGAGAAAGACCCTTAGACAAGTCAATAGCTCTCAAAAGATCGCCAAGGCCAACCCAACCCAAAAATTCTGCTTACGCACTAATGGTGTGCTACCTTGTGATCTATACTGCTCATAGAGATTAAGGTCTGTTTATACATATTCAAGTCGTAAGTTATCTAACCGAAACAGCAGTGGGCATAAAGTAAAGGTACGCTAGTATGCTGGCATATGAGAGGGAAGGCCTTGTAGAGATATAGAATTGGAGGGGTAAAGTCCAGAGCAAAAAAAGACAAGAAAAAGAAATGAGGTTTATAAGACCTTTTCATACTAAATTTCATCGGCAATCTTATTCAGCGGCCCGGTTGAAAACAAGATATAGCTTGGAAGGTGTGCTACTTGTCAACCCGAGGTGGCCTGTACCAGGCGCCGGGCTGCCATATGTTGAACTACGGCATCAACGGTATATTTTAATCGCTCCACGGCCGTCACCACCGTTGCCACAATCAATACAATTGTGGCGCGGTTTTACCACCCGGCTTTCTAGTACATACTAACCGGCTGATAACGCGCGGCACCACTGAAACTTCATTGATATGCTCGTTAGGGGAGATATTTGCACTGCAAGCAAGCCTTTAGGCCTAAAAAATATTTCACATTCTCTGTGGCGATGTCTGGCCAACTCCATTCAAATAAATGCACAACAAGTGGGTGGGCTGGCCGAGTTTACGCTTGGAAGTTTAGACAACTTACAATCAAACTCGATGCCTAACAAAAATGATCTTAGATTAGGCATGGTTCTCTCTTTTCCGATATCTACGCAGTGAAAACGAAGTCTATTTTTGGGGGAAGGCAAACCATATACAGCTAAGTGGGTATTCGTTTACAATTGAATACGTAAGTAAATAAATATGAATACGTATGTAAAGTGAAATTAACGAAATTTTAAGTGGTTTAACCGCTTTTAAGCGCAGTAAACGCTGGCGTAAGGCACATGAGATATAGTGTCCTCAACCAGCTATGGTAGACCACGTTGTGAGCGTGTTGAACTCATAATAATTGGCTAAATTTTAATAACTTAGATTTAAATCAAGACAAGGTAGATATGCCCGTAAGTCCAACGTCTAAGGCACCCTTTTTGTAGTTTCTTGTAAAATTTTTTGGGGGGGGGTTTCACAGTTTGTCTGGAACTATGCAGCATCAGGGCGAGAGATTCCTGCGAAATATCCAGTGTGGTAACAAAGATAAGTCCTCACTTTGCTTATTGGCCCCAAAGTCCTAAGCCATCAGTCAGCAAGTAACAAAACGAACGATCTGGCCTTTCAACGAGCAAACTAGCCATTTCATCAAATAAGTTGGTAAAGGTGGTTGCGGACTCGTTGCATATCAAGCGCATAAAATGAGGATATAAGCTGGGCTTATTTTGCAGCAAATAGCTCGAAGTTTTTGGATTCCGATCCATTTTTAATAATTACAACAATCTTGCTCAGCAAAAGCATCAAATGGGTCGAGGTAAAACCACCCGAACATCGATATTCACCAAAACAAATTACCCGCTTGTGTAAACCATGTAAGTAATCAGTTCTTGTCCTGCGAGGGGTAAGGTTGCTGTACTCGCAAACTTGCCGTTTAATAAACAATAGAGACCACTACCTTATTCATCTCTTACGAGCGTTGGCAAAGTCCTGCCTTGGCTTGAGAAATATGCCTTAAATCGCTCCTGCTGTAACAATAGCCTCTTGACATTCTTCGGGTAACTCCAACCTAAACCGAGGCTTTTGTTGTAGCGCGTTGGTAATTGAAAAACGAGAACTGTTCGGTGCAAGGAACACAAACATTAGTTTAGTCCAATGTCTAAATTGGGCATCAGTTCAAATAGGCTCATGATAGCTTATGTTTGGTTGACACAATCATCTACAATCATCGAGAGCAAATAAATGAATTTTTCAAATTCAAAAGCAGTTTTCGTCCAAGAGGTGGCAGTTACGAACGGATAGGATCTGGGCCGCATGTTATCCCGCTCGTCGCTCACACGCTCCATCGCATTGGGTATGATTGGTTTTTACTCATATATCTGCAACGAGTGAGTGCCTGGCCCTGAACACCCTTTTTTGATTCAAT
>Ga0163217_1048825_pt1 | contig 10166 bp, 8 predicted proteins | sample SynspAceP_FD_185933 | JGI IMG/M metagenome (GOLD analysis project Ga0163217, IMG submission 185933) | Saline lake microbial communities from Ace Lake in Antarctica - Synechococcus sp. Ace-P (PacBio error correction) | ecosystem: Environmental > Aquatic > Non-marine Saline and Alkaline > Saline ...
AAAAAATGGGGAGGGGAGAAGAATTAATTTAAAGGAATTGGAAATTTCAAAAGCTTCAGGAAAAAGCCAAACTTTTTTTTTGAATAAAAATAACTCCCTTCAGGATCAATGGGAATCCCTTGCGATTGCTTTTCCACTTGGATTTATAGAATTCCTTCCCGTATTGGAAATTTGCCAGTTTTACTCCCTGCTTTTGCATTTTGTAATTGAAGGATAAAATGGAATCCCCCCGGTTTTTCAACATCTAAAAAAACATCCTTGCCAAAATGTCCCTGCTTCCAGTTTGCCAATTTTTTGGTCTTAAGGTGATGGGTCCAAGGAAAGAAAACCCGAATCCAATAGATCGCATTCTAAAGTTTAAAAGTACCCTGTTTCTTATTAGACAACTGCACTAACACGCATCTACCCAAGGGTAGCCTGTTTTGCCCTCCATTTTCCCCCAAGCCTTTGAATAAGTGTAGATTAGGTTCAGTTCTGAAATTTTCAAAGCCTCTATTGATGGAATTATACTCGCATGCCGTACTTTCCATTTCGACTTTTGGAATAAAATGACAATGCCATCCGCAACCGCTCCATAAAATTTAGAAATCGAACTTTGAAGCGATAACCCGACTTCAAAAGCCTGATCCTGATTTGCTGATATATACTTGCCGGATCGATAAGCAACCCCAAGCTAAATAGGGAGAAAAGACGACTTTGCAGCTTTTTTTTCTACTTAAGTTCAGGCTTACTGGATGTGTTTACTAATAGGTCGATGCCGGTCCCCAAGAGAAAAGGTCTTTCAGGTATTATTCCCAGAGGTAAGTGCCTCCAAGGTTGAAATAGAGCCTTTTTTTAAGTTCCATGCGGAAGTAAACTCAATAAAGCAATCCCTCAGTACTAAAAATCCCTTTGAAGGTTCTGAAAAGTAGCTTCCGCCAATTTACAGGCTGAATAGGTTTTTTTCTTATTAACCATAAGCAAACCAATCTTGAAACCCCAAATTCAATCGGTTTTTCCTTCCGCGCTCACTTCCTTTTTGTTGTGGATAGCTCCCATTCGCATGGAATATTCCTTTTTAGAAAGCATATTCTTGACCTCAAGATCTTCTTTTAAAAGGTAATGTCAATCCCGGTTGTCCTGATGTGAATACATACCCTTGAACATGCCAAATACCGAACAAAGCTTTTTCCAAGTAACACAGGAACTTCCCCAAACAACGTCCTCCACTTCTCCGGAATAAAGAACCTAATCCTGCCTGATTCAAATCCTGAAGGCTTTTCCATACAAAACGCCAATTGACGAAGATCGCTTTGAGGGCAGCATGCAGCGAGCCTCAAACACATAGATCAAAAGTAAAGGTAACACAAGCCGCAAATTGGCGCGCGCTATAGGAGGATGATCCGCTCCTCTTAAGATCTCTTTTAAAGCCATAACGATTGAGATTTTGTTGCACGAAATTATAAACTTTAGGAACTTCCCCAAAGTTTTGTAAATTATGGAAAAAACACAGACGGCTGACTAGTCGAAGAGGAAAAAGAATGCGAGTGTAAGAAATGGGGCCTGGGAAAGACGCGAACACGCTTTGATGCGATTCGAAGCTCATTTTGGATTAGCTGAATCTGAAGGTCCTCCAGCTAATGCGGAGAACAATGAAACTTAGTTCATTTAAAATGTGGCGTGCAAGGGTGGCAAGGCAGGAAAACCAAACAACAAAAAAAAAAAGTCCTGAGGAGATGGATTCGTTTTAACCGTCGAGAATGCATGCGAGGAAATTGCTTTAAAACAAAATCTTCAAAGCGATAAGTAATTATTTAGAAAAAAGTAAGGGCGAAAAAATTTTCGACCCCATTACAAATAACTTTAGACCGTCTCAAATGGCCAACTGCCAAATTCCGCCTTTCAAAGTTTTTTAAATTTTCAAAGCCTAGATCTGCATTACCACATCGCAGCTTGGGCAGCTTCTGTTTCCATTCTACAATAGAGTAAGTAATCTTATCCTTCGGTAGATTTTTCAACTGAAGTTAGTAAAATGTGCCCTTGACATAATATCAAGATTACGTGCTCCCCTTATTTACGCCTGCAAATTCTCACTGCCGACCTGACATCATCACCAACAGTATTAAGGTTGAATCATTAAATCAATTGAATCACCAGAGGGAATATCCTTTGGTAAATTTATTAGGAGTTTGTTTTAACGGGATTAAAACATGAGTTCATTTTTTAGATACATCCGCAAATTACAACGTCATCTATCCTCTGAAACAGTAATAAAATGTCACGCAGTTTAGGCCTTTGACGGTTTTTGGCCCCGCTTAATTTGATAAGGATCAAATCTGATCAAATAAAAAAGGCCATGGAAATCCAATGAAAAATAAAAGTCTCCCCAATCGATTAATTTCATTCCAATTGCTCCCACCGGGCTATGCCATTTGAGTTTCGCCGATAACATGCGCCTCAGGTAATAAATGGAGCTAGACCTACGAAAAAAACAAAGGATAAGAACAAAAGACCAACTATTAATGGTGCTTTTGGCTAAAGAATTATTCTTTTTGGTCCTATGGATAGGTGATTTTGTGCCAGACAAGGTTTTTTGGGAATTCCTTACAATTTTAAATCAAATACCAGTGGTTGCATCATTTTACCCTGATTGGGAATGTATGCGGTGCCAAAGAAGATAATTCCTAAAAGGCTTAAACGTGATCCCATAATTTACTCGCATAACTACCTTTGGAAAGCCGTTTTAGCATGGTGCCAAGTATGCATGCACTGGGATTATTGAGGATATATTTGAATGGTCGGCATAGGTTCAAGTTTAATATTCGCATGATTGCGGTGACCTACTGCAATGGTGAAGATGTGCAAAGAAAAAATCATGTATATCAAACCCAATCATAGCCAAAGGAATGTATGAGTGATTTTATCAAATAATCGTCTCCATCCAATGGTAATCGCAAATGAGCCGCAAAAACCCAATCTCTTCTACAGAATGGATGCACTTTATGAAATTCCATAAAACGAACTTCTATGTAGCAAGCGATGGACATTCCACTGAATAAAATCTGCAAGCTACTAACATTAAGAGGAAAACTGTGCCCAAATAAGGAGCATTCTTGAATAAGGTAATCCGCGACTAGATTTTGGATTTCCAAAATAAGCTGGAGAAAATCCTTAAAATAATTCCACAAAACCATTAGAAAGCCGAATTATAAAACGATTAAGGAAAATAAGAAAAGAAGTTGAAAAAACATATTAAAATGCATCCAGCCAGAAGTCTTTTCGGAAAGCTGTTGGTCTCTTTCTCCAAGGAAAAAATCAAATTCCTAAGCTCACAAAACTAAATGATGGAGAAGTCAATCAACTCAAAATAAAAAGTAAATTATGCCAAGAAGGGGTATAGTATTGTCATTCCTTGAGATAATCCCAAATAGCCCAAAGTACCCGTCTGCAAATAATCTGAATGTATTCTTTCATGCCTGCTATTAAATTTGCGCAACAACTCTTTTAAGTAATGATATAGAAGTCCATAGCTAGAACAAACCATCGCAAAACCCATTTGTTTCAAAAACCTTTTTCGTTTATTTTTTTCGACAAAGCACTACCGATGAAAATACCGACAATAATAATGATGTGAAAAATCAATAGAAACTTCATCGATCACCTGATTCTAAAATCGCCCAAAAATCCGATAGTGATTTAAAGCTGCAATAATAAAGAGTGAGGTGCCAACTGCCATTTTCAATAAGGCAATCGAGCGAGCAAAGACTAAGGAAGGAATTAATCAAAAATCGCTCCACCAGCACCTACAATACCGCGTAATCAGGCCTACAACGGCTCCTTCTACTGCGATTAATGGGATATTAATTTGAAACTTTAAGAATCGGCATCATTGCCACTATCCTTTTTCCCTTAATCATGGAATAAGAAAAGCCAGCAAGCATGATCAAAAGCAAAAAAGGACCAATGATTGCGATATTTTTTTGAAAATAGCCATTTCTCCGATGGAGAAAATAGGATCCGGCAAAGCCGGTAAATAAGAAACTTTCGGAAGTCAAAAAGAACCGCAATGAAGGAAGGAATAGCGAAACAAGTGCTGTTCGATCAGTCCTAACTAAGTTCTTTTTTCATATAAGTAAAAGAACCAACCATGAAGTGCTTCCCACCACAAAAAAGTGAATAGGCAGTGGCCAATTATCTGGTTTCAACACTTAAATATTAACTAAGAACGGGGACTTGTAAGGATGGGAACCTCCACCTCCGATCAAACCCAAACCTTAGCTCCTATTATTATTGCCGCAGCAAAAACCAATTAGAACAATGAATTATCCATTATTATTTTTTAGAAAATTATATCCACAAAATGTAACTAGTGACACTCTTTCCGAGAGGTGACTTTTGTTACACCAACTAATTCTTCAGTCCAATGTCAAATTTATAGCTCAAAGCACTAATATTTCCCTGAAAATTAAATAATTGGGTTCTACTGACTTTAATCATTTTTATTAAAATACTCCGAACTCGTAAATTAACCCAACTAAACCTCAAATATCATGAAAATTCTCATTCCTCTGTTGAATTTTTCAGCAAAATTCAATTCAAAGGCTTTTGAGGCTTGGCTCTAAGTCTAGTAAATCAAAATCTCAAAATCCACCATGCATTCTGTCCAATATCGTGGAGCTATATTATGAATTTTGCTTCACAGGCTGCTATAGGCTTTAGATTCAATGCATAGCTGATGCGAAAGAAGTTACTTGATGAAATCGAGAAGAAATAAGCCAATCCCGAAGCACCTTAAATTTTGAAAAAAGTAGTCGAAGAGGCACTGCATTCTATTTTCTATAAAAGCGCGATTGGCCAACCATACGAAGGTAGATGTGATCGTCATCGAACATCCGGTGGCTGGGGGGATAAAAAAACTGAATCCATGGGAAGTACGCAGCAAAATTTAACTCACAGGAGTCTACTGTTCGGTCCTAGTGGTCCAGCAAAGGCGACGTTTTCTGAAGATCGGAAAACTTTACTAATGGCTTTGCATTTTCAAGATCATGAAAGAGGGACACTTATAGAACGGGTAATTAGGTTCAAGAAAAAGTGGGGACTAAGCATTGAACTTTCTTACAATGTGGAAATACTGAGAAATTTTTAAAAGACGAATTAGCAAGCTTAGTAGGTTTTTCATCGCTGTGAAAGAGAAATACCAGCTCGAATCAAAGTACGAAACAAATTTGATTTCAAACTCAATTAATGAAGGGATCAATAGTTATCTCGAAACTAATAACGGAAACTCCTAGTGATGTGGCCACCAGCATAAAAATTTCTGGAAGGAGTTCCAAAGAAAGGAGTACATTTCCTAGCAATGGCCTATCAAAGTACACAGTTTCCCATTTTAGTGCCATGAATTGAATTTAGCGAGCTATCAACTCCTCAAAATCATCTCGAATAATAAATCACAATTTCTGCCAAGTTCGATCCAATTTTTTTCTTCTCTGCAGTTTGCTTCAACAATCGGGAATGACCTCACGAAGAAGTTCCTAATCGTTGGCTATTCTTGATGTGTCGTATTTTAGCTCGTTGGATTTGTATTGCTTCATCTTAGTCACAATGTAGCGCATCAGCCGCTCATCCATACCGTTTAAAAGCTACAGCGTCCAGGCCAAAAAGCAATTTCGTGGAATCTCCTTTGATACGTAATTAGACACAAAATCTTTCCATTGCTAAAACTCATCTGTAAACCCTGCTCATGCACCAAAATTTGGGATTCCAATAAGTGTGGTAGGCTCTTCTAACCACAGCTTTAATCTCCGAAGGCTCTAGCAGTGCAGCAAGTTATAATAAAGCGCACATGTTCTCTCCCGGATCTAAAAATAGTAGAGAAATAGTTCTTTTCGCCTCTCATCCAATTCTTAGGATTTTTAATTGATCTTCAAGAATTAATAGGACATTTTCAACGAATTGAACCCGGTTCCATCAAGACGCTTTCCTGGTTCAGGTGCAATTAAGTTTGCCTTGTCAAGTAGTGGCTTGAAGTAAGTTGGGATCAGTAAAAATTTGGAAGTAAAGCTGTGAATTTCCTATGGGATTCATTGGCTTGAAAAATTTAAGTTAATTCAATTATTGTAGAAAATTTTTGCCCTTTCCTTTAAAAAATAAAAGGAAATTAGCGAAACGTACTTTAAATGTCTAAAATTCAATCGAAATAATTTCGAATCAAAGGTGATTTTTTTTTGTCCACGGAATTCGTATTAACAGAGGTTTAAATTGAAATTCCATTTTTAACCAAAGTAACTATGAAAAACATTTCAAATTCTAATTATCGGAGGAGGTAACGGCGGGAATTACCATTGCTGCTCCAACTTAAGCGAAAAGACCCTAAAACTCCAAACTAGCCATTAATTTGACCTTCTTGAAAAGCACTACTATCAACCTGCTTGGACTCTGGTAGGAGCTAGGAACTTTCGATTTTAAAGGAAACTGAACGCAAATGAAAGAAGATTATATTCCAAAGGATGGTCGATTGGATTAAAGATAAAGCAAACCCGCAATTAATCCAGTTTAAAAATGAAGTTGCTACCGCAAGTTCAGGTTTCGTTTAACCTACGATTTAATTTGATTCCAGTACCGGGTTTAAATCATGGGCGCCTGAGCTTTTTAACCTGATTGCCAAGAGGCTTTGGATAAAGGAGTTGTTTTTGTTCCAACCTCAACTAAATCCTGAGCATACTTGGGAGGTTTTTACAAAATTTCAACCAGTGGGAATGCAGTAATTCCCAGCCCTAAGCTACACCCAATCAAATGCGGAGGTGCTCTCAAAAAAATCATGTATTTTGGCGCGAGGAGTATTTCAGAAAGCAGGGGGATTAGAGAAAAAAGACTAACTTCTTTATGCACTTCCGGGCACGCGTTATTTTCGGAGTTCCTGATTGTTGCAAGAACAACTGAACAAAATAATCCATGATCGAGATATTATCTTCAAACAATTTTAACGGCACCGGTTAAAATAGAACGGGTGAAAAACAGGAGATACGTTTTTCAATATTCCTAAAGCCGGGAAGAGTAAATTGCAGCCATAATGGAAGGGAATATCTTAGGGGAAGAACTTGCGGGAGGCCAAATGGAAATCAAAATTCATTTGATATGCTTCATTTGGCACCAACGCTCAAGAACTTCTCCAAAATTTCATCCAAGAGTCACCCATTTCTATCCAGATGGCGCAGGGAAGGATGGGTGGATGTAAGATGATTCATTCCCATGCAGCATAAGCGATATCCAAATATTTTCGCATTGGGATGTTAGCATTTTTACCAACAGCTAAACAGGTGCTGCTATCCGTAAGCAAGCTCCTAGTACTAGTCAAAAATTTGATCCCAATTAATCAAAACTTGGAAAAGGTCGGTTTCTGAATCTTATGAAAGGTTATTCCTCCATGCCCTATCGTAATCTGGATTTATAATAAAATGTTATTAGCTGAGTTCAAATATGATAAATGTGCGAGATAGCGATCCGCTGATTTCAAAATTTGGTCGATACCACCAAAGGAGCAATACGCATGGTGGGCTTTTTTGAAAAAAAATATGGATTACCATTTATGTATTGGAACCTAAATGCTGAGGGGAAAAAGCCACTAAAAAAAAAGACCGGCCTCAGCCGTGTCTTTTTGGTTATTCACATGTTGGGACCAACATACGAATGGCACTTTTGGTCAGTGGTGAAAGTTCTTAAAATCCTAAAAGTGTCCCAAGGCTTGCACTCAAGGGCTATGTCGGACATGAAGATTTACCTCAAGCTCTAGAAGCTTTTAACCCTTCAGCTAATCTTATCTGAAACGCCACTTTTGTTACCAGTATTTCTAATACTCATAGATATGATCATGAATATTAGATAATATTTCCAAAAACCTCCACTACAAAAACCACTCTGAACTATCTTTCTGGCCAAATCCGAGTGATTTTCAAACTTCTGCTGGCGATATTTTCAGAAGTAACCTAATAAGCGGGTAAAGCCACAGGTTTGCTGATACTTTGGATACTGGCAACAAGGTTTCATTTTCACACCATGGTCGGGTTCAATTGTAAGCTTCCTGTCGTATAATCCCAATTATGTGGTTTAAAAATACACCTGCTGAGGTTAAGATCATTGATGATATTTCAGTTTTCTTAGAATATAGGTTTTTTATTCTTAATTCCTATCTTCAATCTCAAAGCTTCCCCCAAGAAGAATATTTCGAAATCTTTTCCGTCGGCTTGCGTTACTTGCGCATAGACCCATCGTCCAAAGACTTGGTCCCTAGGCGGTTTTGAAAAGTCACATTTTTTACCATTATGGACTGCCCTTAAAAGCAAAAGGTGCACTCACATTACATATGAATTCGCGAGTTTCTATTTAAGAGTGCATAGCAAATGGTTGGCGCAGGAGTGCCTGTACACCAGTTACTCTCAAAGGTCTTCCAAAAACGACTTGCGCGGTGACCAAAGATTTATCTGTTCGATCTGGCCAAAATGTCCATGCCCACTCTAAACTCATAAGTAAAGAAGCCAAAACATCTCTGGGCTTTCGCATGTAATCCTGGAAGGATTGGCAACATATAATGGTCGATCACTATCGGTCGCCTGAATCAATCGTTTGCATAGCAACCAATACCAGCCTTTATCATCACTTTGGCCAGGAATAAATCTTGTCTCGTGTTTTCTGATCAAAGGCTTTATTGGAGCTTCCTCGGGGGTAACAATTTGCTCACCTTCATTGCTAGAGAATCAACCTGATCAAGGTGCGTTGCTAGCATTCTACAATAGTAGATTTATCGTAGGAATTCTCACTGGCTGGTCAAAATTCCAACCATAAGTAAACGTTTCCTAGCTTCTCTGAGGAGCTATAATCATCAGTCTCTCAATAAGGGGAAAACGCGATTCCCCACACTTACTAATTTTTGGTATTTGGACAGGTGGCAGAACTGTGGCAGAGTCAACTGATCGGTCTCCAAAAGTTATGCTTGTGGGTGGCCCAAACTTTTAGTTTTTGGTTTGATGGAAATACCAACCAAAGCTCATCTGGAAACCTAAAATCTGCCATTAGGTTGCTTCAATCTCATTTTTAGGATCCAAAGCATCATTGTAGATGAATCCTCGTGTAGTTTCTGTTTACGCACTATCAAAATCTATCGCCTGTAAACGCTTTCGAACGAAACAAGTATGTTTTAATTCTATATCGCCTAGTAAATGTATTTTATTCTGCGGTCTGAAGTTCTTTTCCTGTCTAAACTTAAAATTCCTCTACAAATCTCAAAAAAAGCAACGTGCATTCCAAGACATCCCACGCCCAATCGCGATTTAACCTTATAGTAAGAGTAGCTAGCCAATGATTATACGAATCAGATTTAGTAGCGAAGGTAATCGAGCTTCCATCCGGAGGCAATCCGTGTGTTAAATCCTTGGAAAAATTACTATCCAAAGCCACTCGCTCCCTTTCGGCGCAACTAGACTCAATCCCTTTGCTTCGCAGCCCAGAGCTTAAGCTAGCCGTCCACGACCCCGACTGCTGCTCTTCACCTTTCTCTGATGAGTTTAATGAAGAAAAAGATGTTTTTGTTTTGTCGCAGGAACGCTATCTGGCCTCAGAAAAGTGGCTTGGACAAGTCTGGATATTTTCAAATGGCGCGCAACAAATCAAAGCTCAGCCGTTGGCTCTTATGTAAAAACATAAATTTGGCTGAACTTTCCCAAATCGGCTATCCTTGTCCTACACTACATCAATTACACCAGAAAATAGGCTTCGGGGCACTTTTTCCCCCACCCCCCCAAAGAAAAAAAAAAAGGGGTAGCCTCAGCACGGAGTGAAATTCCCCGGCACATGATCTTCCTGGTGGGGCAAAATTAATTGCTCCATTTCATTGATCGTAATCAATGAAGTAACTCAGCGTCAATATCAAGAATGGATTTGCTACCTCACCGATGAGAGAGAGACTGGCAAACGCTCAACCGATAGAATATTTGAAAAGACCTCCAAAATCAGAAAGGAATAAATGTCCTAGTGGTCTCATAAAGGGGTACTATAACTGTCTCGACCTTATTTTGGGCTGAGTTGGAGGTAATCCCATACGACAGTGAATTTCACCTCCACAACGCATACTTTACTGGGTGAATCATCGGGATCTGATCAGCGGGTTTTTAAAGCCTCCGCGATCTGAAATGTTA
>Ga0163217_1075993_pt1 | contig 10166 bp, 7 predicted proteins | sample SynspAceP_FD_185933 | JGI IMG/M metagenome (GOLD analysis project Ga0163217, IMG submission 185933) | Saline lake microbial communities from Ace Lake in Antarctica - Synechococcus sp. Ace-P (PacBio error correction) | ecosystem: Environmental > Aquatic > Non-marine Saline and Alkaline > Saline ...
CCCCCCCCCCCAGAGGGGAGGGATTGTTGCTTTTTTTCTTTTTTCCGGCATCGGTGAAGGGCTATGACGAAAATACAAAAAATCAAGGTTTAATCGGCCGTGCCTGAGGTATTTATTGGTTGTTATAAATAGACGTTGAAATATAGGGTCCAGTTTTCGTCCAAAACGCAACGAAATTCTGGTTTCTGCAACGGTGAGGCCCAGAATCTGCGCTGAAGCTTGGACCAGATCGCGGGGCCGCGAAGCTTGACCGCACGCCAGTTCCTGCCGTTTTGAGTCGTATAGCTTTGGTCAGACGGATATCGGACAGCCTTGGAACCCGTTTGCCAGCCGCCAAAGCTTGAAACCCGCCGCTCGCCCCAACATAGCGCGATCAAGCATCACTTCCGGGGTTGACCGTGACTCCCCGCGTATCCGGCGCTAAAAATTAACCTCGATTACGGACAAGTGGGAGGTGGCGGGTGGAACTGCACGCTCATCCGATGTAATGACCACGACATCCTCAGCCGAGGTTGCGCACGATCCCGATGGATCAGCGCTTTTGGTCGCCGTGCCGCCCATGACGACATTTTCCCATCGTGGCCGGGATACGAACTGTACCGACGAGGCTCGGCCAGCATGTCTCGGAGGTCCAGTCGTGGAATATCGCAGAACCTGCGCTGGGGTCAATGGCTGGCCCAGAGTTGTTGATCCAAACCTCGACGATCCTTGAATGCCAGACCGTCATACCGACAACAAAGGCCACCGCCTTGCAAATCGCAAAGGTTGTCGCATCGCCGCTTGTACACGAATTCCAATGCACAGACTAGCTGGTAATTGGTGATGCCAAGCAGACCCACAATCATCAAATCAGTGCTTTTGGAGGTCGCTCAACAAGCCAGTACCCAAGAAAACTGGATGTTTGCGTGCCGAATCCCGCTGCTCGTGCCTGCCCGCGACAAGCTGTCATAATGCAGCGAGTGTTCAAGCGTGTTTCACGCGCCCCCGAGCATTGGTCAGATTAGGGGTCATAGGTCTAGGGTCAAATATCCGCAACGCAAGCTGGATGAAGTACGGCGTCTGTTGCCGGGCTGCCCTGGCCGCGCTAAAGTCAGGCGGGTAAAGGCATCGCCGATATCGAGCTTTGATCATGGTCGCGCAATAAGGGGTGTAGCGCAGATTATGCCGTGATCGCAGCGAATATCACCAGGCAGGCCTTAAGTCCTGCGCAGTAAGGTTCGATCTGTCCCGCGGCCGTTCTGTGTCGTGTCGTTTCGCCAGCAGATAATAAAAGGGATACGCCGCTTGGCGTCCGGTCCAGACCCCGTAAAACGTCGGGGTTGGCCGCGTCCGAGATTCGATCGGTAAATAGGTGCCTGTCACGTACAGGCTCCACCGGCTAAGACAAAGATCGTACGTTGATCTTGACATTACGTTTGGGTCGGTCACATCCGAAACCTAGGCGAGCGAAATCGCGCACTAAACTCAAGCTCGGGGAGTCAGGTCGACGCTGGGTATCATGATCGGTGCCGGCAGTGCGTTATCTGATCTAACCCGTGGCGCAGGTCACTGCGCCCAGCTTGATGCGGATGAACTTGTCCCGCAGGGCAGATCGAGGCTGCCGTGTGGTCTGCCGAACGCCCCAATTCTCGTCGGTGTAAGGGACCTTTGAACTCTTGCTTTGACTCGAGCGACCGTGTCTGCGGTGTGCAGCTCTAGCCGGACAGTGGGCGCACAAAAGGCGAATGTAGTGCGCCCACATTGAGTGATGATTGTGGCCAGGCAGCGCAATCGAGTATTTGCGGTTCAGACCGCAGGGCTGATCAGACAGCGCTTGCGGTCACGGAGAAAATAATAGGAGCACCGGCGGTCGTCACATTGGTTGCTCGTGAAATCTGTGGTGACGATAAGTGACCCGTGGCGCAGGCGGTGGAGGGTCCGTTCAAAGCGAATATGCAGCCAGAGAAGGGAGGTCATTTGCATCGTCGGACACTTGGTGGCGGTGACACCGGTTTGTTTGTTGATCAGGCGACGAAAGCCGGGGCGGGGTGCTGCCGATAGCCTCGAAACAAATAATGGTGTTCGTTTTGAAGCCGTGGTTTTTGAAGACGTAAAGGAAAATCTTGGGGTTCAATCTTATCTCAGAGGTCTGCTCTCCGGTGACAGGGAGAGTCTCGGTAAAGTCAAGTGCAGCTGGCCAGGGCCCGTGCTGTGGCGGTGCCCAGCGCGGCGCGCCGGCGCGGCCCGTGGTTGACTCCGCTTGAATCTTGACGTTGGTCGACGAAAGCGCGACGTACCCAAACCAACGCCCCCACAAGATTGATGCCAGCACCCCCGCTGGGCATAAAGCGCGGTGTCGGTCGCCGTTCAAGGTGGCGGACAGAGAGCGGACCGTCGCGGTGCTCAGCTCTAACTGGCAGCAACGGCTAGATCAAAGAGAAAATCCCTAGCGCCGAGGACGCCCAACCGCGCTAAGTCCGGGCGTTCGTCGGACCGAGAAGACGTGCGGTTCGGAATATCTACGCTCTGAATACGCGCCGCCTACACCACAAAGGCGTTTTATTGTTGCTTGGCCGCTGATCTTGCGTCATCCCAAATTTCTTGGCTGTCGGATCATGCCAAGCGACCACCATCCTTTCGAGAAATAGTCACATTGTGCCAGACGAGGAAGACGATACTGGTCGATGGTGTGATGACTGGCAAAAGCCCCGTTCACCTCAAGCGATTTCGACGGCCATCGATAACAGCGGTCGACATAATTGCAACAATCAAAATGTCCCGGTGGGTACAATCTAGGTTATTGGCATCAAGGTTTGATCCGAGTGGGCCGCCGATTGGCCGCGTTATAATTTATTTCAAGTCAAAGGCCCGCAAGCGCTCAGCCCATCGATGCCACGAGAGTGACGATCTCCGCCGGGTGTCAGCGCGGGGTTGCCCTAGCCCCGTTGGGGCGCCTAAGGCAAAACCGGCGAGACAGCTTGGCCGCATCACCGACTGGCAATGAGTTGCGAGCGGCCACGATCGGAAGGAGTCCGTATCCAGATGATTGTTCAGTCGCATATATGAACTCATCGAGTAGAGGAGGTCAGCCGTTGGGTTAGAGAGAGAATAGCCACGCGTGTCCGGAACACAGAAGATGGTTCACATCCCCGACGCGTACTCTGCAGTCAGCGCCGCAAACCGTTTTCGCAGATACCGCGACCATCTCGACATGCCCAACCACAGCAGAGCGTCGGTTTAGAGGCAGATGCACACACTCGCTCCGAGTGATACAGATCGTGATTCGCATTCTATCCGCCAAGATACAATAGCGATCCGGCGCCACTGTTCGATTAAGCCGTGTGTCGAGATCAGAATCGGGTACAAAAGCTGATATGCGGTGGTGTATTAAACAACGGGTGATCATGTCATATCAAGAGATAGTCCGTTGATCGCACTGAAAGTCAAGTGGGAGTGCGTGGGTAGGTGGCAAATTGTTTGGATGCCGCCGAGTTTACTGGATCGCAAGTTCAGACGTACTTACACGCTGGAGCTGCAGCCCCGGTCTCGACCCGATCCTACGCAGCAGCAAGGCAGGCGTGCAGCCTAGGCTATAGCACTTGGATCGACTTACGCAAAGAAGCGCAATGGCGTTGTCGCGCTGAGAGTTCGCTTTCTTGGACGCAGCAAAACGCCAGGCACTGTGTTCACATATTTAGTCTGTTACGCGACGCCCGTGACGTTGCTCATGGCAGGGTCCGCGCACACTGCGAGAATAGCCAGGTACCGGTTGCATTCCGTCAGCTAGTGGGGCACCTCCGTTGCCGCAAAAAACCCGGACATTGGCAAGGCCAAGGCGCAGCACAGAGTGTTTAAAGGTCGTGGATCATCCAGCGTCCGCGCGGGAACATTCAGCTCGGATACAAGCGATGCTTCACCGCGGGCATAAGATGAATCATTGATGATGAATTTGTTGCAAACTTCGGCAATAAAGCGAACGCGTCGCGGTCATGTCGAGAACGGTATCTGTATCAGTGCCACAACGCCGTTAAACGAATTCCCGTGGCCGAAAGCACGTTCGTAAGTGGCGGCCATCAATGGGCTACCTGTGTGTCAGATAAATCGTGGAAAGTCGAGGTTTACGGCTTGGTTCCAGTCACGAACGCTCAGCGGGTCAGGCTGCCTTTTGATCGCGGCAGTGTTCAGCTTCAAGGCGTACCCATTGTTCAAGCGTCGCGTCGGGATCCCCTCTAGCCCCTTCGAGGGGTCCGACGTATCGATGTTTGCCTTCAGACCAAAGTAACCGCGTGCATGCAAACCGGATTAGCCTGAAGTATGTGCTACGGCGAACCAGCTCGGCAGACTGGCCACCGATACACCGGGTCCCATCGCGGATACCGATGGTCAGTCCCCGGATCGCTTGGGTGGCAACGACACAAGACTGATACTGTAAGCGAGCGCGTTATCCATGTCGGCGGCCAATCAACAGTTCTGATCAGCTGTTTACATCGACATCAACTGAATGTCCTGCGCAAAGCGCGAGAAGATTGTGCCTATGCGCCGCAATGAAGTCAAAGGGCGCTAAAAGAGACCAAATCCTCCGTGACCAGTGTCTTGTTCCGCGTCTCGTTGGAAAACGGGCCCGCTAGCGGTGCATCGAGGGAACCCATAGTAAAGAGCGAATCCCCATCGGGGCCCGACTACCTGATCCGGGCCACAATAACGGACGTATGCTAAGCCGGGGTCAGCCACATCAGCGGCACATGGGTAATAAGTAGTCCGTGTCAGGCTGTGTTGATGTTGAAATCAATCCCTCTGGCGAATTGGTGATGGTCGCATCACCTAGGCTGCCGTATCGCGGTAAGAGCACTTGTGGGATCTGTGGTGACCGTCGCCGTGGGGTACTGCATCCGGCAACCGCGAAATAAGGGCGACGCGGACATGTCCGTTCCCGACCGAAAATCCGACATCCTGCCCGGCGCTGCCCGATGAAACATCGGATGCCGTCAGGGTCAGGCCCAGCATCAACAAGCGTCGCATCCTCGAGCGCCGCCGTCCGCGTATCCAGACTGCGCTTCTGACGCCAGAGATAACCTGCAGATCGAAACCCGCGCCTCCAGACAATCGACAAACCTCGAAGGCATCTATGCGTCCAACGTGCGCGCGACTTTCAGATCGGTGCCGCGCTCAACACATGCCGGCACGGCCCGTGAACTGCGCGAACATCTTTACCCTAATCCCAGTCAAGCTTAGTCCGTCGGTGAGAGCCCCACCGGCGCAAAGTGCGTCACGCTCGCCTTGTTAAAGATGGGATCGATATCCGTCACCGTGCGATGTGCGAAGCCTTCGGGTAGGCCGCGCGGTGCGGACTCGCTTGCCCTGTCGCATAGAACCGGGTCCAGACTGCGAACGATGTGGCACCGGACGCCAGCACCTCGTTCACTGGCACGTAAAAAGATTCATGTGCCCCCGCGTTTGGTGCAGCCAAAAGCCTTCCCCTGATCTGAATCCCAATGCACAGCGCCTTCCACGCCAGAATCACCGCCGCCGGGTTAATAGGCACCGCCATCTGCGATGAACAGATTTTGGCATGTGGACAGGTTGAATTGGATCACTGCGCCTGTGCATCTGTGGATTCGCCGGCGCCGTCGCGTATACGGTTCGACTACAGTCTGGATTGCGCCCGAAAACCGGCTTGCCGACAGAACGGTTGTCTGAAAATGTTCACAGCTCGATCTCTCCGCCGAAGGACAGGTCAAGCGTCGCAATCGATGCCGTGCCGATCCGTCGGCTGCCGTCAAAAAAGTCGCTAATGGCCGACCATCGTTTTGGTCGATACCCATCGCGCATCTGTCGCCGCACCATTAAAGCGGAACGTAAATGTTGCCTGCGCAATCGCGGTTAACCCCCCGATGCAGCAACGTCAGCCTTGCCAATCTCGCACTTCTTTGACGGCAAAGCCAGCTCAGGGGCGTGTGGCTTGTAGCGGGTTCGCTGATAATCGCCAAGCCTCAAAGTTGGCATTTTCCCGCACGGCCCAGGCCGGTGCCCCGCCGTCTTCCAGACCCTGTCGCACCGCTGGGTTGTAACCGTCATAAATCAGTGCGCCCCTTGCCTCTGCCAAACATCGGTTGCACCGCTAATTGCGAGAAGGACAGAACCGACGCATCGCAATGCGTGATACCATTGCCGTCATCAATCGTCTTGGTCTGCGCTGTTGAGACGAAAGCTCCAAACAGCAAAACGTTGTCTTCACTTCGCGATTCGATGGCCCCGAAACGCTGTAATCAAGATCGGCATATTGATCCGTCTTGCGCACCTTCCGTGATCGACGAGGTGCCAAAGATCGTGCGTCGTGGCGCTGGCGTGGTCAATCTAGCTTGGTCGCCCGTCGCGCAAGATCCAGTCGTTGCGGCTGCGTTCAACGGATTTCGAGTGCATAGGCCTTTAAGGTCAATACCGTCGATCCCGCGAAATATCAAGCTGCCCTGCCCCCTGCCTTGATCGCAGTCCAGGTCTGTGTCGTCCACATTTGTTGGATCAGTCTGACCTTGACTGATCGACAGGAAATCGAGCGACCAGATTAGCCGCTGCAAATCGGTACATGCCGCCGCTAATGTCCTTGCACGACACCTGTACGCGTCACCAACCGGGTGAAGCTGCGGGCCAACGCGGCAAAGAAGATAGCCCGTTGCGACGGTAAGAGCTGACCAACACGTTGACACGTCTCGACGCGGCCCACGTACGGGCAAGCGCATCAAGTTGTTCAGATGGCGCAACAATGTCGCGGGTCCAAGTGGCGATCCGGCGATGCAGAATAGTGCTGTCGTTTCGCCGCGGAATGCCCGCCAAACGAAAAGGCAAAGAGTGTTGTGCAAAACGACAGCCAAGGCTATCATGCCATGAGGGCGGCCGACTGCCGCGAGCCCCGTCACGCCGACAAATTGCGGTTCCGTCCAGTGTTAAAGGCGTTCCAGTTCAGTTGAGGTGCTTGATGCTTCGTCTGCGATTTTGGTTGCTGAATAGACCGTCTTTTGGACACTGGGCGCACCGAAACCTCGGGCAGGCACGAACAGATCGCTGGTGCCACTCGCGTGGCATCAAACCGCCGGTCAGCTCCGTGGCGGCCGCTGGCGGGCTCGGTGATTGAAGGCAAGTTTCGATCGAAACAACCCGTCGCCACTAAAAGCCGCTGGCCCCTTTCCAGATCATTCAGCGCGAATCCAGCCGGTGAATCCGCGATGGATCGGCAACACCACATATGTAATAAGCCACCCGCCGACACCCGCAAACAGGATGCATCATATCATCGAGAAGGTTGTCACTTCGGCGGCGAAAATCCGATCCGATCCCAGCTGGCCGAAACGGTGTAAAGCTTACCGTCAAGTTAAGCGAGAAGCCACCGAGGCCGTCCACCGAATAGATCCGCCCTTGAATGGTAAAGTACCGTGCCGCTGTTCTAGTTCGGCAAGCGATGTGGCTGCATCGGTATAAGCGATTGGTCGACCAATCCAGCTTGGGGGCCGCTGGCCGCGCGTCATCGTGCGGCATTGTAGCGTAAAGATCACTATCAGCGGCGCTGCCGCCTCGACCGTTGCCAGCCCCGCGACCTAGCGCCAGATCAGACCCGCCTGTCAGTCGCCCGGATATAGGTCACGTCGTCTGTCCGTATCGATCAACGTTCGGGCAGCCGGGTATCGCACGAGCACGCCCAAGGCAAGGTTCGCATTCTCTACGTAGACGCCGCTGGCATTGCCGCGGTGGATACACGATGAGGTGTTTGACTGTCGCTAATCTTCGGCAAGTAACGGCCTGCACACCCGGCAAAGAACGTGGTCTCGGACCAGGGTCACTCAGCAGATCAGAGTATCCCGTCGATACCCGAGTAACAGATGGGTCGTCGGTACAATCATCGCCACCGCCATCGAGAAGTCGAAGGTCAGGTCAGAGCTGATCTGCGTCGGCAAGGACTGGTCAGCCGGCAGCATGAGTCAGCACGAGACGATCTGTTGAGAGGAGAGTGTACTTGACGCGCGTTCAGTCGCACGGTCAGCAAATACGACGGCATCCAAGTGCAGAGATCAGAAGCTGTAGGGCAACGAGTCAGGACCGAGGTCGCGCTGCAGGTTTGCACACATTCTGTACACCAGCTCAGGGAACGCGCAAACCGAGGTGGCGACTCCAGCAGATCAAGATCGAACGAGCGAAGATATGCGCGGTGACCAAAAAGTCCGTGAACCTATCGAATGCTAAACACACTCTCCTTCAATCCCGGGCCGACAAGCCCAACGCGATTTCTCTACCGTGGCAAGCGTGAGACGCGACAGCTCTGAGAACGCCCTGGGCGCACAATAAAATTACGCCGGCGCGGTGCCGCAAGTTTTCCGTCGCGAGTCGAAGAGGCCTGCGCTCTAACGAACGTGACAACACCTCGCGATAGAAAGCTTCCCAACCGCTGCCTCCGATATATGTTGCCATAAAACCAGTGGCAGGACTATGGCACACGATGTCGAGACTACGCGTCATCGGTCCGGAAGACCCGAGCTCGATTGGAATCACGGTGCCTATGCTACAGCGGCGAGCGACACTTGTTCGCTATTTTTCGGGCTCGCGTATAGGGTCTGTATGCAATACGTGGCACGCAAATGCAAGCCATGCGCTTGCGATGGCAAAAGGTACACGAACTGTCGCGTACGTCGCGCGTGATCGCCCGAGGGCACGGGAGGTATGAGTTGCGCTCTGGCGCGAAGGGCGGGAGGATCCGATCAATTCATATCTGTCGGCGGGGCTATAAAATTAGATGGTACGTTTTTTTTTGCAGCCATCCTTCGCCTTCAAGGCACTGTCGAACTCCCGTGCTACCTAACAGTTCAGATCCAGACGGAGCACGACGTCCGTGAGTGGATTCTCTTCACACAACAGGCGGCATCCTGCTGTGTCAATCTCGAGCGACCAGCGTCGGTGCAACTAACTCGAGAATGCCGGAGTCTAGCTTTGAGCGAGACTATACATTCGCTCCGTCGATGCATAACTAGTTTAGTGCTCAGGCGTGAGAGCAAAGGCAATCTCGGGCCGCGCGAGAAGTACCGAGACCGTACCTACCGAAAGCCACGTTGGTGTCGCGCGTCCTGCGTCTTGAAACAGACCCAAGCGGGCAATTCGGTAAGTCTCCGCAACAGGATGCCTTCACGACATCATTCCTGTGAAGGAGAAACAGAAGCCCCCAGGCGGCTATGCTTGGCGATACAGATAGTAGGCAGATGGTAAATGTGAGTGGAATCTTCGCCGGTGGCGCAGAGGCGTCGTTCGGCTGCAACGAACCTAACAGCCGATCGTCGTGGCCAGCCGGGGATTTGGTTTTCACCTTAGCAATTGCGGAAATCGTCAGTCGCCGAACAGGCCGATAAACGCCCGAGCAGTCTTGCGCAGCTTGGCAATCAGAGCCTACGTACGACAGATCTGCCAAGCAGAGAGCGCTATATGCCCAGACGCAAAGAGGGTAACCATCACGCTCGCTTGTACTTGGCTGCCGCCGTCGGGCAGCGCCAAGCCGCGCGAGCGAGGGTGAGGCGATGTTCCAGTATAGTGAGCTTAAAGCAACGACCTGTGTTCCGCCTCGGCTCTTTTCTTGCAAGCCAACCAGCGCGGCTGTCCCGGTGACCGAGTGCAAATTCGCCCGCGAGGCGTATTATCGCAAACGCGGTGAACTACTGAGTTATGCATCGGGTATCGGAGCGAGACCGGGTGCGAGAATACTCTGTGGCATCGCGATCCCCGAGCGCAGGGCACCGACGGCGGATCAACGGCCACGCCGCTGTCTGAAGGCAATCGGAGACGTATCTAAAGCTCACCACAAATAGTGCGGCTGCAGCCCTAGCACCGAGTCGACCCTCTGAACGCTGCCCAGTGTGCGAGCGTATGATCACGTCACCTGCTTCAAAGCTCGAGTCGCCTTCAGCATGTGCGGCCGTACAGCACGTAGTCCACCCCGCTGCGCGAGGAGGCTGGCCGCAGAGCGTGACGAACCACTGGGCAGATACAAGCAGTCAAATTCTCGGTGCCTGGTACTCCCTCTATCCTATGCAACCGCATCAGCGTCATTCCCCGGCTGCGGGGGGGCTGAGCGGGGGGGCGGACAAGCTCTTTTACCACCAAACACAAATTATAACACCCACCACGCACTAAACGACAACCAGGGCCAGATGACC
>Ga0163217_1026297_pt1 | contig 10165 bp, 5 predicted proteins | sample SynspAceP_FD_185933 | JGI IMG/M metagenome (GOLD analysis project Ga0163217, IMG submission 185933) | Saline lake microbial communities from Ace Lake in Antarctica - Synechococcus sp. Ace-P (PacBio error correction) | ecosystem: Environmental > Aquatic > Non-marine Saline and Alkaline > Saline ...
GGTGGCGTGAGTGCGAATCACGCGTTTGCGTGAGCAGCTTATAAGAAGTCAGCTGAAAAATCAAAGCGAGTGTGGTTTAATGCTCGACCAGAGTTCTGCACCGCTAATGGCGCTATGAGCTTATGCTGGTGCTCAGCGTTTGGCAATGGACAATCGTCAGAAGCTTAGTTTGTCTATTCGTGCTCGTGGCTTTGTCTGAGTTACCACCCTTGAAGGAATCTTAATTGAAGACTTGGTGTTTATTGAGGGGCTGAAGGCCAAGCGGTTATTTGGTGTTTTACGATTGGGATAAAAAAGATCAACAAGATTTGTTGTTTGATTGGAAGATGGAGCGACAATCGATGCCTGCAGAGACCGATGACCTTGCTAAAAACTTTGGATTAGAAGCTATTTCGATTTCATTTAAGCGTTTTGTGCTTGAGCGCCAGTTCGAACCTCATTGAAAACCTTGGCAGAGCATTTGTGGCGACTTTGATAGGGCAGTTTAAACTGAATGCGGTTACCTTGACTTTGCGTAAGCCTGCGCTGTCGCAGCCGTCAATTCTGTTGGTGTGAAAATACACAGAAAAATCCGCCGTTACTTAAATAACTCGGACCTTGTTAGTTGATAAAAGGTGAGAGTTTTTATCCAGTGCGTCGATTCTGGCTCTTTTTAGGGCTAGACCAAGCTCAGCCCCATCAAAGCCTTTGTTTCATCAAGCGGCTGCATTGATGAATCGCAATCGTTTCGCGAAGATTGTTTGCCAGTCTTCCTGGTTTACTATTGGTAGCTGCACTTAAAACTTTCATTAATATATGGCAAATGGTGAGGTTTTTTGATGGCATTCACTGACATGAAGCCCCAGCTTCCCAACTCTCGCGTTCCTCGTGGATGCGCTGATTTTCAATAAAAAGCAAGTACTGTTTCGGCAAGGGTTTTTGAACTGATTAGGGCAGCGGATGCGTTGGTGTAATTGCTTAGCTCGTGAGTGGGGTGTGCTTTCAAGAATGCGCAGCGTTTGAGCGGGCGTGACTCTGCGTGACTCAGGCTATCAGCCGATGACTTGATTGTCCGTCCAAATACACCCTGGAAAAAGTTGTCGGCTGCGTTGCCTTCTTAGAACGGTAAAAAACACATTGCATGCTGAGTATTTTAACGCTTTTTCAAGTATCCTTCCAACATACGTTCCGCGCTTATGCGGATGTTCTCCAGATGCACTGATGGGTTTTTCATCAAAGATAGTGGTTTCAGGCGCGATTGTAAAGCAAAAATGGTGGAAAGCGAGCAGCCGAACGAGCGAACCTTATACGCGCACGGGTCTTCTACAAAGGCATCCGAGCCATGCGAAATATTCGGTTGTGTAAGTCCTGCTGTCCATTGATGGGTCTATTAGGTACCATCTTGGTCTGTGTATTGCATTGATGGTCAGGTCTCGACGTTTCTAAATCTTCTTCTAAGCGAATGTCGGGAGCAAAGTCACAAATAAAACCAGTGTAAGCTTCAGCCTTTGCTTTTTTTCCTTTGCCGAGCAAGGGCGTATTCTTCTTTTGCTTCTAGGGTGTAGGAAGACGGGGAACTGTTTTGCCAACTGTTGATAACTTTCTGTTCAAGTATTCTGGTGTGGCGCCTGTGACGACCAGTCGTGGTCGACAACAGGCAGTCCAAGTAGGGCTCTTCTAACGGCGCCGCACGAGGTTAAGAAACTTGGGTGGGGGTTGTCATGGTTGTTCTTAGTTGCCTGTTTTCGCACTGCTCTGGAACATGCGCTCCATGGCTGAAGCTCCGTTTTAAGGAAAGACTTCTTTTGAAACCTTGCGATGCAAAGGTATCTGCCGCTCCTTATGCTGTTACCGTGATAGCAGCAACAATATGGGCTGGCTTTTTTCGGCACTATCAATAAATTTTGTCCGTTGTCGTTAGTTAAGCTGAGCATTGGTCATTGGCTCGTTTCCAAAGCTAACAAATCACGATGTCTCAATACAGGCGCATTTATTTTCATGATACGGTAGGGCGTCTGAAATGTCGATACGGTATAAGTCATGAGTTTCTTCGGTTTATTGTACAAAGTGTACTAACCGTTTTGTCTGTTCTCTAGGCGTAAAGCGGTTAAACTTCCTCCCAAACGCAGGCCAGTGGTCTAGTGCATGAACATGTTCCTGCTGGGTTTTCCTTCAAGGGCGGCCAATGTCAAAAACGATATGGCAATCGACTAGGACTTTAGTGGGGTAATTAACACAGCGGCATAACCTTTGTTGGCGGTTACTTATGCCTCTTAAGATTCTAAGTCGAGTTTGGCTGTTTTCATCAACAAAGCGCATGCGAGTTAGATAATTTGTAATCGTCTAAGGCGATGCTGTGCCTGTGAGTTTTGTCGTCCATGATTTTGGCGTATTACCGTACATGGTGGCAAAAAAATCATCACGTGTCGGATCGAAGTTTGTCTTCGACTCTTTGGCGGCGTTTGCGGTTTTTTTTAAATCCCAGCCAAGTGGAATTCCAGCATGTGTATGAGGTGTTGAGTTGGGCTCGTGTAAATGACCAAAGGTTGTTGGGAAGCCAATCCATTAAGTTCGTCACGATCTCTCGCTGTTAGATTTCTGCAGTGTGTCGCCTCGTTTTAGTTGCGCAATGACATGAATGAAACCGCTAAAATAAATGCAGATCATGGTTGCCCATACCACTTTCGTATTGTGGCTATGAGACTTGATAAAGCGTAAGCGTTTTCAAGAGACTCCGGTCCTCGGTTAATAAGATCACAGCAACCAAAGTTTTGTCTTGGATCTGCACGATATTGGATGTGTTCTAAAAGCTGCATTAAAGGTGTTAATGCAGCCTTGTAAGTCACAATCACATAGGTTGCCATAATTTCTTTTTCAGTGCCCTTATTTGGACGAATAGAGTGGAACGGACGACAGGTGCTTCAAACAACCGTACCGTCATCGCTAAAATGGTAGCTGCCTTGCATGCTGCCAACCACGGTTTGCACACGGTACGCTGGTGTAGTGAAGGATTCACCAGGTTCTAAGTGCGGATATTCGCCAATTGACACCCGGCCTGCCTTTTACTTCTTGTCACTTGTTCGTTGCCATCGGTTGATTATCCCATGGCGTGTTTGCAATTTGGCTGACTGCGATCCCAGTTAGTTGATTAGAAATGATGGTAAGCAAATACATAGGCGTGGATTCAGCCGGTGTAGATTGGCTTGCTAAGTATTTCGGTCCCGACTGGAAACTACACGTCCATACTTTTGGCATTTACCTTCCTTTTTAGTACGTAGTTTGTGATGCGCACAAAAGTCTTCTAACATCCAATCTTCTGGCGAAGCGTTGGGTCATATTTAATGCGCGAAATCGTCCGTTGTCAGTACCCTTTATAGTTGTTTACGTAGGGTTTTTTTCGACGTTGTGAAAGCTGTTTCTAACCATGTCTTCCAAAGCTTTTTGATGTCATAACGGATGAGGACGGGGTTTTTGTGTGGCGTCATTCTTACAATCGCTGAGTCCACCTTAGACGCTGGGTCGAATGATTCAGGCCAAACAATAAAGACGAGATTCGCGCTGCAATAATACTGAGCCATCACACTTAAGCGGGCATAAAGGCTGTCGCCTGGGCCGTGCAGCCAAACGATCGACGACTTCTTTGTAGCATGAAGGTGCATTCTTGATGGCGCCTTACTTGGCTTAGTAAGTGAAAAATTAAGCGGCGTCGAAATATTGTAGGGTAAATTTACTACGACAGGATAGCCTGTTCTTCTGTTCGACGTGTGTGAAAATCATATTTCATTGCATCGCTCATGAACAGTTAGTTCAGGAAACGAAACAAAATTCACTTTTTAGGAAATAAGGGATAAGATCGGATCAGCTCAAGCCACGTTCCATAACGCTCAGTGGATGCTGATAATGCCTTTCTGTTATGCGCCTTTACCAGGGCCAAATCTCAACGAGACGTTTGACCTTTTTTGGCGCATAAGAAGCCACATATGGCGGATAACGCCGTGGTCCAATGAAGGAAGTTTTGACCAAATCTTTTTCTGGCTTTATGGGGTTGCTGTTTTGCTCAATGTAGAAAACTTTTTCGCGTTATTGCCATGTTAATAGCATGTTGAATGGCGCCTTTTAGGCTGCGTTACTTGCCTTGCCTGTGCCAGCTTAATCAATCGCTTGTGCCCGTGTCGACGGATGTTCGAATAATGGTAAAGCTAGGTAATATTTTTACGGCGTTACCAAAGCCTGAGTATTAACACAGTAAAACCTTGGATCGGTGATACATGGCTAAGACGCAATCCGCCGATCGAGAATATTTTTGGCGTAAACAAGGTATCAGCAGACGAGGGCTATTAAAGTTTAGCCTGTTGCGGAGTTGTTGAGCGTTTGGAATATGGTGGTCAATTTCCTCTCTGCCTAGATGACCACCTTCCCTGCGTGCGGATTTAATCCACAAGATAAAAACTGTTTAGGACGGGCGATGCAAACTTTTTCTGTAGATCTTTGTTAAGCGCTTCACACAAGACTGATGCTTGCGTTCTGTAATGGCGCTTGGTACTTCTTTTAATGGGAGGTGAGTGTCACTAACGCACTTTCATTGGTTTTCTGTTTGCTAGCCACATAACAACGTGTGGGAGAGCGGCATTGCGCTTGAAAAAATTCGGTATGGCTGAAAAATGTACGCCAGTCTCCACACAAAAACACCTTTGTGCACAGGCGGGTGTCACGATGGCGTTCAAACCTTTTCTGAAGGCAGCCTTCCCCTGCTTTTTGAGCGTTTTCTAGTCACATAAGGTGAAGTGCAACATCAAGAATCCGCGGTGGGCTTTTTTAGGCCAGCGTCACCGGGTTAAATACACTGATAAAACCTTGTTTGTGGTCTGCCACGTCTTCTGAGTGTGTCAAGTGTTGGAATGTTTAACGTGATGCCTAAATGTATTCCGCTCTGTCTTTGAGCAGATGGGATCTGCGATCACAACTAAACGAGCAGGAAAGTTATGCCTCTTTTTTAGGGTACTTAAAAATATATCCGGGCGATCCTGCGGTTTCTCCAGAGTGTAATCGCAATATGGGAAGCGATTTCTGTCGTATCATTTGCCATTAGTTGTCTCTTTATTTCTTTGATATCGTAAAGGCGTCAGCACGTAATCATCTAAGCCCAGTTACCTAGGATGAAATTTGTTTTTGTGCCGTTATGGGGGGGGGGGGGGGGGGGGGGGGCGTTCAGCATTGGCTGCGATTTACTTTATCATTGTACTGATATCCGCTTCTCGAACGACCTTCAAGCTTGCATAAATATGGCCAACCACACTGTGTACGGAACGGTTTGCTGATACCGTCCGATGTTGTTTATTCAATGACGTCTTCAAATTCAGGCCCATAGTGCAGGCGTAACCAACCTAAATCTCCGCTTGCAGTGTTGAGCCTTGATCTTCGCTCTGCTCTTTGGCACTTGAGCGAATCTGCGCCATTGGGTTAATTTGTAATACACAATCGTTATGCCAGTAGCTCTGTTTGTGCCATGTCTCGGATTTCGTTAGGGCCGGACTTAAGTTATGGCGTGTCCTTTCGTTTGCTGTTGCAGTGGTGATATCAAGGCGAACGTTTCTCAATAACCCAGAGTAAATGGAAGCCTTGCATTACTTTGCAAGTGGACAATGATAGAGGACCCTTTTTCCGCTTCCATGGCTCGATACAAACAAGGGTGGTAGCTGATTCAATGGCGCCAGCCTAAGTCTCCACTCGATGGCTAAACTGACCGTCTGAATTCTCAATCGCTTGCTGATAAAGTATCCTCTGAATTGGATATTCTGAGCAATGTTTTCATTTGGCTTCAGCTGTCTACATTTGCTGGCTCTTAATAGTATGGCGAAGATGCACCTGATCATTTTTTCTTTGGTGGATGCCTCGGTATCGAACTGAGGAGTCGTCAATTTCTTGTGCTGAAAAATAACGATACGTTTTTTAACGATTTTCTCGCTGATGTTTATTGATTAGAATTTTCTGCTCAATTTTGCCTCACGGTAGCGCGCCATAATTAATCCTTTACCCTCAGAACGTTTTCTAGACCTTGTAAAATCTAATTCATATTTTTGGCAACGCCAAAGAATGGCATTGTCCACGTCTGAACTCGGTGCTCGCATGCGACTTTACGATGATGATTGACCTGCATACTTCAATCGATCATCTGGTTTTGAATCTGACGATGGATGTTGACCGTCATGAACGCCACCAGGAACGCGTTTCTTAACAAATCTGAAACGTTTTTAATGTCGCTTTCTAGAATAGGTTTGGAGTCAACAATTGCCGAAATACCTCAATTTTAGTTGGCTGCAGCATGCAGAGTTGCAAAACGTGTAATCGCAAATAGTTATAGAGAGAAAAAAAGAAAACAACTTCAACTGGTTAGTAATCCAACTTGTCCTTGGTTCGTAGGTGTTCCCAGAACACTGGATTCGCTGTTACGTGCCAGCAGTACTTAAAGCACGTAAACGTAATTGTAAAAAGACGCCTCTATCAATTTTTCCGTATCAATTGAGCCAATCTTGATAGCCGTTAAATGAGTACCTTGATGCATGCATTTTTCAATAGCCTAAACCGCGATTTCTTTGATGAGTCTTGTTTCAGAATCATAGGTGTATTGAGTAAACATGGACCATTTTTGGTTGAGTGGAAAAATACTTCGCAATACTGGCTTTGTTTGCATCGTCATCTGAATCTGAATTGTTGATGTGTACAATAACTTAGGTTAATTTTTATAGCATCAACAGGTTTCTAATGTTTGGCGGACAAGTTTTTGGACTAAGTTTACTTCCTATCGTCCTAGTTGTAATTCAAATTACTGTTAATGGTCTGTAAACGAATTACCATTGTAGCTTGCTGATGTTAGCAGATGTGCGCTTTTGAGTCGTCAATCGCCGTATTTATAATCTGTGTCATTATTTATACAACATAGCGATCTCTAAATAGAAGACCTGTCCTGCCTTAAATGCCCACTTTTTCACTAATTTCTTCAGTCATATAGACGACTTTCTACAGCCAAGAGTGACTTGTTCTGTGCACCAATACGGTATTGCCATTAAATCTTGTAATGACTAAATGCCTGTGAGTAAGTCATTGTCGATCAGTGGATCAAAAGTTGAATAAGATCTTGGTCTTCATAGGGTGAATTTTCAATAACTTAGGCGTGGCATTAATGTTTGACTGCATGAAATCATCACTAATCATTAAAGCCGCGCTCAATGATATTGACGATCAATATAGCTGTTAGTGGTGTTACTGATGTGTCGCTTTCCGATCGGTTGTATAATGTGAGCGTTAATAGTACGGTATTGGGCAACACCCTGGCGTTAATCTTCCCCACGCGTTTGCTGAAATTAGATTACGTCTGTGATTGTAAGAACTGTCGTTGACCATCAAAAATTGTCTTCGCGGTCGTAAAAATTCAGTGTATTGAAAGCGTCAATTTTGTAATCTAATAAGAGCTTTGCAATACGATAGGAACTGCTAGACGTGCAGCCATTTCGAAACGGTTTTATCAATTGCAGTGTCTGGCCGTTTGGTAGGTTAAATACCGTAATTTTATTGAGAAGTTGCCATTGTTGAAGCAAAATTAAGGCGCTGCGTTCATAGTTTGTCTTTTTCAACCAATTGACGTGCTGTTTCGCTCAGGGTATTTATCCTCTGTCCGGATTACCTTCGGCGGTTAACCCTGCGCTGAAGTGTTGATTGAACTTTTTGAGTGGACGTTAGTTTTATTAACGTTTGCTCGCTTCATCTTTGTTCTGAAAAGAGATTGCTCGTAGTCGTTTGTCCGTAAGGGCTTAAGTGGTCGATAGTTCTTAAGTCGACCCTGCGCCTTTTTTCTTGGATGTATTGCGGCGTGATCGTCGCGTCGTAGTTCTGGGCGATATTCCAATACAAACGGTGTTGAAAATGCTTAGACCGTCCGATCCCGAATAACCAAAACTAGGAAACAAGAATGCGTTTGACGGGGGTCATCTAAGGGAAAGCGTAACCAAGGGAAGTAGAAATAGGCAGGTCTGCAATACGTATTTTTTACATGTTTTGCAGTACCGAAGCCGCTGTTAGGGTTCAGTCAATCGAGCTGCGTATAATTTTCCAGCTTTCATTGTTCGGTTCCACGGTCCGTAAAAAGCCTTCTTCTATAAATCTACGCATCTTGTGATCGCGAGAGTACTTTGGCTTCTCCGCGAGCGCGCAGATGGTGATTAAGAAATTTTGCGTCGTTGAACGCCTGTGGGTGCGTTAACTATTGTCAATGATAGCCCCTTGAGCTACGAATTAAGCTGACTATCGCTACGTAAAATGACGTTTCCACTGGCGTGGGTAGTATTCATCAGGGACACCTTCTAATCTTATCGGCTGATAAAGAGGTTTGTGGGCTGCTTTATTTCTAAGGCGGCACCTTGCAGGTGAATAACGCCGGTTCTTGTCACGGACAATAAGTAAGCCCGACGATTGGTGCTGTAATGTCTTGTTGCTGCAGCTATTAATATTAGGATCCTGACAATATCGACGAGCTGTTTTGTGTGCTCGGCCGTCAAAGTTTCTTTTTGGAGCCCAATCCCCAATTGCTTCCCAGTTGAGCTTGTGCAATGTGCAATATGAAAAGACTTTGAAAAAATAAGGCGTAAGGTGCGTAAATGCTTAACCCCATGCAGGGGTATACTTGCCATCAAGTTTATTGTCCGAATCGGATGCTGCCATTAGGCGGTTCCACGTTATGAGAAAAATGATAATCTAAGCAGGCCCATAGGCTACGTATTCTGGAGAAATTCTTTATGTGGAAAATTTTTGCGCAATTTTGGGTTATATATTGGCTGGTTTTTTAGGCGCTTACTAGGGCTTATCGTAGGTGGTGTGGGGTTCGATAGAGCTCAGACAGGCGGTGCTTTTAGCCGTATTCCGAAGTCGTTGCGGATGTTGCGTTACAGCAAGAAGACCTTTTTTTCGCACATTTTCTTTTGATGGGGCGTTTGGCTAAATTCTGATGGGCAAGTATCTGAAGCTGAAATTCAATTGCTCAATCGGTTATGCCAACGCCTGCGACTGTCGCCAGAGGCCTCAGGAATCAAGCCAGACAGTTATTTATGAGGGGAAATCGGCAAATTTTGCCCTTGTTTGTCTAGAAAAGTTCAAAGCAAATTGTCGGACCTTGGAGACCTGGAGGACGTTGTTAGAGTTTTTGCTGTATCTGCTTACGCCCGACGGTCCATTTTAGCGTAGAAGAAAAATCGTTTGTTTTCTCAAGTTTGCGCGCATCTTGGCGTTTCGGTGGCTGGAGTTTGAAGCGCTAACATATTAAGTTAAGGCAACAAGCGCACTTTAGACCACGGTTTTCTTCTTCTGGCAATATGGGGTCGAAGAATTTTATTGAAAGGCGGCCTTACGAGGCGCTTGGGAGTGACGTCCGATATGATGATGCAGAATATTAAAAAGGCATATCGTCCGTTTGAATGAGTAAGAATCATCCGGACAAGTTTGGAGTGTGCGCAAGGGCTTGCCAAAGAAATGATAGAGTTTTTAGCGAAAGAGCGAACCCAGGAATTCAGTCTTGCTATTGAAGCTGAATTAAGAATGCTCCGTAATAAGTATATGCAGTTGCTATGTGTTGATGGGGCCTCTCGTAGAAGAAGGCTTTTTTACACTAGGAATGCTTTTTTTCTGAAGAATTTGGCGAGTATTTTGTTTTAAAAATACTCGTACGCGTTGGATAACAGTTGTTTTGCTGTCTTTTTCTTGTAGCTCTGTCGGGCAATGCGTCTAATTGTATGTAATGTTTCTTTCTCTGTTCTTTGGTTTGCTGCTTTGTTTTCGCCAAGTGGCAAACTGATCACTGCCCCGCATTGCTGTTAATATCTAATCTAAAATAGGTTTGTGCGACTCGACGAAATTTGTTGTGCTATTTCATATTTTGATATGGTTTTGGGTTGGTGTCATCTAATGTCTATGAGTGCTAAGGCTTCGCCAAGACGCTTGTCTTATTGGACTTAGAAAGCTAAGTGCGTAGCTTGCGCCTGTTTATAGCCAAGAAAGAGCAAACGTTTCGACGTCTTCTGTTTTCGCTTGTTGATGGCCGCCTTGGATTCAGCGAACCACCTCGTTTGATTTGGCAGTTCGATTGTTGTTGATTATTCTCTGTATTTGGCGCTTCTGTTTAACAGGCGCAGCGCGTTTG
>Ga0163217_1038660_pt1 | contig 10165 bp, 12 predicted proteins | sample SynspAceP_FD_185933 | JGI IMG/M metagenome (GOLD analysis project Ga0163217, IMG submission 185933) | Saline lake microbial communities from Ace Lake in Antarctica - Synechococcus sp. Ace-P (PacBio error correction) | ecosystem: Environmental > Aquatic > Non-marine Saline and Alkaline > Saline ...
CTTAGAAGAAGGAAGGAATGAGGGCTTGCCCCGATTTCCGAAAGTGGCCGGGCTTTTGGGCCCCGAGCAAACAATCGAAAATCGACAGAACAGGGTTTTCCCGATCGACGGAAGAAAAACCTTCCGCCCCTTTTGTCCCCACGTCTGGCTGGCTTGATTGTCCCATCCGAGGACGTTTCCTCGAGGGACGGGAATCGAGGTGGGGTCCCCACCCCTCCGGCGCCGCAGGCGGGGAAGCCTGGCGGTGGGTCTCAATGGCCGGTTGCAAGAACCAGGCCCGCCGCGGCCCCAATGGAAAACCAGGCGAGAAACATGAGGACAGCTTTAAATCTGCCAGAACCCCTGGCCACAACTGGATGCTGAAGTCCCAATGAAAGGGACCGCTGGCGAGGTTAATAAGGGCGGGTGTTTTCGGGCCTCCTAAGCGCCGCGGAAAGTAAACAAGGTTCAATCCAGCGGCCTTCTCCTGTCAGCGACAAGGGCTCTACTAGCAAGGGATAACTTTATTCACGAGCCAAGGAATCTGCAATTGCCTTTTTGTTATTCCAAAAAATCTTTGCTATTCCAACCATCAGTCCCGCCAGCTAGAGCCAGGCCCGCCAGGCAAGGGACCCACGCAAGCCGGCGGCGCAGACTGGTCCCAGGGACTAGGGGCCCTTCACAGGGTGATCCGATGATCTCGTTGGGGACTTCGATGCTTGGCAGCGAACGCTTGCTCTCCCTGAACCGTGCCCCTCTCAGAGCCTCTGGCAGTTGCGGTGGTGTGCCCATCTGCCGGGCCGGCCGCTCCAACCAACGCGGGGGCCCTCCCCACCATCCAGCTGGGTTGCCCTGCAGGAGGTTGCTCCGCCGCTGGCGGTTCAGCAGGTGCAGGCCTGCTGGCTGAAGCGGCAACCGCGGTTGAGGATCCTCTCGCCCGGGCCCAACGCCGCGCATCCTCCCCCGCAGGCCTGGGATCCTGGAAGCTTCGAGAATCGAACGACCTGGCCCCTGGTGGGAACCAGGCCCCCTCGGGATTCGGCCCCCACCTCGTGTTCAGCTCGACCGAACAGGAACCCTGCGGCTGAGTTATCCGCCCCAGCGACGGCCTGGCCCCTGCGCTTTGCACCTGAACGATGGCCCACTCAGGCCCGCATGCCAACAGCTCAGTGTCTATGCCGCCAACATGGGGTGACGGCGGTGAAATCAGCTGGTGGTGTCCGCCAGGTTCCAGATTGCACCGCGCCGCCGTCCAATTCCTGCCGAACTACCGTCGCGGCTTCTGCCCAGCTGATCAGCGGCCATTACTTTTTGATCAGGTAAGGGGAGCAGCCTTCCCGATCGAACTGGTTGCTGTGGATGCCCCGCTGCAGAGGCTTGCGTGATGACGACGCCACTGGCTGCTGCGGGTCACGGTGACGGCGACAGTTTCCTGGTCGATCGCCAGACCCCGTCTGGCTAACGGGCCTTGCCGCCAAGGCGGCAATGCGGTGCAACTGGACTTCTCGCAGCCTCGTGCGACTCCCTCAACCCTCCCTACAAAGACTGGCCCGAAGAGGTTGCCCCTCCGCTCCGAATGGCGACACCGCTGGCTTCACGGGACACTCCCTCCGCCGCCTTGGCTCGATCAGATCCTTGGCCGGTCGGCAGCCGAGCCGGATGGGCCCCAAACGCACCAAGCCTTGCCGCTGCCAACCGGCGGAAAGCCCCGGAGCCAACCGTTTGCCTGGACTGCGGCAGAACCGACCCAGCAATTCCATTCCGCAAAAGAGCCGCCAGCCCAACCAAGACGCAAGCACTTGAAACCGTAACAGCAGAGAGCGATCCACCCCAGCGCAGGCATCCGGAGACCAACGCGAAATCCCCGATGCCGTCGTCTTTCCAAACGGAACTGTCCGTCCGCCCGACGCGGGCTGCAACGGCCTGACCGGCCGGATGACAAGTTTTGATGCTGATGGCGAACACATCTGCTGCTCCTGGTCTGAGTCCCGCTCCAGGGGTCCGGTTCTGAGTCGGGCTGGAGCAGGCCGGCTGCTGCAGCGAGCACTGCGGCGCCACCGCTCCGCTGAGTTTTCTGGCCCCACGCATGTGGACGCGCCGCGCGTTCCGTGGGTGGAGGCGCCTGTGGCGCATCAACCCGATGATCGCGCCCCTCCCAAAGCAAAGCCGAGGACCCCCTCCCGCGTCGTGGTTGGTGATCCGGCTGCGTCGCTTCGCCTCCCCTGCTGGGGGCAATGGGCCCGTGGCGAATCCCTCAGCCAGCGGGTGGCCGCCCTGCTGGGGGGGCAAGCGGGCTGAGCGGATCAAGCGGCGCCGCGGTCGCCTGGACCTCGATTCTTCGGCCGGGACTGGGGCTGGCGGCCGGGGCGGCGGCGATTGGGTGGGCCTGATGAAGGCGGCGGCGCGGGGCCGGCCCCTGAGCTCAAGCAGGAGGCCGCCTGAACCCTCTGGCAGCAGCTGGGCTGCGGCGGCCGCCGGGCCCAAAGCGCAACTGAGTCGGCCTTTCGCTGCACTTCAGCCCAACCGCCAGGGCCCAAGCTGCCGCGGCACCCGCCCTGCCTATGCTGGGGATTCGGGCTGTGAGCGAGACACGAGCCTCAGCCTGCTGGTACGGGTGTCCCGATCAGGCCCTCAAGCGAGCACCAACGGCCCGCAAGCGGTGCCGGCTGGCAAGCGTCGATCGCAAAGGGGATAACCCGGCCCTTTCTGGCCCTGGCGCAGCAGCGAGCTGGCCGCTGCGCCTGTTTGGGGCCACGAGCCTGCCCCCCGGTGCGGTACCCACCCCATCGCTTGGCTGTAGAGAAGGAAATGGGCGCACCGCCAGCGTCGCCAGGCCGCAGCCCTGCTCGCCGCAGGACCGGAGGCTTCACTGCTGGTCAACAAACGGAATCGAGCGGGCAGCCAGCGCCGCACTGGGCCTGAAGTGGGCCAGAAGGGGCGCCAGAGCAGGGGCCCGCCACCTTGGCGATTCGCCAAGGCCGCCAGCTCAATGGGCGCCCGCCCAGGGCCCTCCACTCATTGCATGCCCAGGCAGCCTCCGATCTGCTCACTCCGAACGCCCGCCAGGCCTGGCCTCAGCACGGTCTGGGTGGGCCTCGGCTCTATCTCGCCTGCTTGAAAGCCGCTGCGGCGACCCGACTCATGGCGGCTGCGACGGCCAACTCACCCAGGACACGGCCACGCTGTGGCCCCAGGCCCTGGATCTGCAGCAAGGGCCTGACGTGCCCTGGTCTCTCAGGAGACAGCGGCATCTACGCATGGCCGGGCCTGCCCTGGAACTGTGGCTGCAGCGCGAGGATGGCCAGCAGACCGGGCTTCAGCCGTGCACCCCGGCTTCTGCCCTGCAGAGCTGGCGGCGGCCCGGTCGGGGCGCCCGCTGATGCACGACTTCTGCACGATCAGCTCGCGATCGGCTCACGCCCTGGCCATCGATCGAGAGGCCCTGCGGGCTGCGGCCTTGGGCGATTTGTGGTGGCCTCTCTACAAACCCTCGCTCGCTCGGCCGCGCCTGGCAGCTGGGCCAAGGGCCCTGGGAGCTGCTGGCGAGGGGCAACCACGCCATTCCGTGTGCTGGCCCCGCCGAACTGGGCCGCCAGAGACAGGTCAGCCTGCACGGCTCGCGACCTCCCCCAACGACCAGGTCGAACATGCTCAGCCTGGTGTGGTGGGCAACAGCACCACCCGGCTGCAGGACGGCCGGATCGTGACCCCCGCGCGGCTTCCAGGCGCTGAACTTGGGCCAGGCCTGATCAATCGGGATACAGGAATTCGAACCTGCGCCCCTTCGTCCCGACGAAGTGCGCTACCAAGCTGCGCCACATCCGTTTGGAAGAGCTTAGGCGATCAATCAACGCTCCCCCTAACATTTGAAACCCCATCCTTGGGAAGCCCTGCGGTCTGCTCGAAACCGAGTGGCTGCGTGTCCAAAGCCTCCGAACGGGAGCGCATTGGGGCCGTTGCCGACCTGCTCTACCCGACCTGGCGCTTGAACATCACCGTCTGTCAGGAGCCAGTTGCCCCGAACACATCGGTGAATTGCTTCGCCACCGGCACCGCCACCTTCTTGATCATGGGGCGGGCTGCACCCGCCTGGCCCTTACTCGCGACATCGACTTCGACAAGAGCGTGCGCACCCTTGAAATGCGAGGCGACCGCTGCCGGCTTGGGTCGACGGCGTGGCCACGGCTTTGGCCTGAGCCATGTGGTGATCACCTCGGTCATCGCCGACGACCTCGACGACGGGGGGGCCAGCCAGTCGTTCCTGCATCCAGCAGGTGCGCGCGCGCTCCCCCGGCACCACCATTGAGCGCTCGTTCCGGATTTCTGCGGCCCCAAACTGGGACGCCCTTGCCGCCTGAATGGCGGCCGGCCGGATGTGCTCAACTCAACAACATCGAGACGGTGCCCAGGCTTTACCGGCAGGTGCGACCCCCAAGGGGATCTACGCACGCTCCTGGAACTGCTGCAACGGGTTGCGCGAAGGCCTGGCCTCGGCGCCTATACAAAATCCGGGTTGATGGTGGGGCTGGGCGGAAGGCCGATCGAGAGGTGCTGGACGTGCCTCGGCGATCTCCAACCAGCACCGGGTCGAATCGTGCACGATCGGCCAGTACCTCTCACCAGCCGAAGGCAGCCTGCCGGTCAGGCGGTTGGTGAGCCCGGAGCTTCCCAGGCCTTCCGCCTCCAGGCGAAACCCGAGCTGATAAGCTTCCGCGGTGGTCGCTCGCCGTCACAACCGTAGCAGCTACCACGCCGGTGAGTCGACGGCTTGATGCGGGATATCCCCCGCCTGACCGGCCACTAAACGCCAACTTCACCCGCTCGCTGAGCGCCCAAGGCGGCCATCTGTGGGGGGCACGAGCACCTTGAAGCGTCACGCCAACTGGGGCAGTTGGCGAGGCATTTCGGCGGCCTTGCGGCTGCTGTGACCTTCCAGATGGGTTTCAAAGCAAACGGCTTGAAGCAAACGCCTCCTGCTCGGTGGTATCAAGGGGTGGATGCAAACGGTTCCGTGTTGAGGCCGACCGGAGAAGGGCGTCTGCTCAATCATCATCGAGCAGAAAAGCCCGACACCGCCGGTCAATGCCGGCAGCGGACGTTTGTCCGACCGGTGCTGCACAGGATCACCACGATGCCCGCCGTCAATCGTATTCGCAGCAAGTGATCACCACTGCCCTCAACAACGGCATGGGCGCTCGCTGTTCCGAACCGCGAAGCGTTCACCGCCGCGTGCCGAGGAAAGAGCGCCGCCGTGGCGGCATAAACAAACAGGTTGTTCCGAGGATCACCAGGGCGCCCGGATTGACACGCCAGCTTGGGGAATCAGGACGATCCGGCCGCCATTCATGGCTTTCCGACGTAACGATTGCATCCGCCTCCAGCCGCACGTTTCCATCCCTCCAGGCGCAGGGCACCGAAACTCCTGACCGCGACACCCTCGGAAGTGGAGATCGAGGCGGCCACGAAAACGGTGTTGCCATGGCCCAGGGGAAGTTCACCCGCCAAGCGAGCCGCAGACGCTGCGGTCGGTGTTGACGATCGCCAGGCGTGGCGGCTGAACCTGGCCATGGGACCGAATGAGCGCAATGAACTGCGGGTCGCTGAGCATGTATCTTCAAGGATCGGCCCATTGCCCCATGGGCTTCTGCCCGGTGCTTCAGCCAAGCTGCGGTCGCCGCCTGGGGGATGGGCTCGAGCAGGCCAGGTGAGATCGAGGAGCCGGTTTTGTCAGCTCAAGCGCCCGGGCCACGAGCAGCCTCGTGCGGCCGTCTATCTTCAAGCCGGCGTACACCCACAGCTGAGCAACTGGGAACCTCCTCGCCACATACAAGGAAGAAATTGAACCAATGCTCCGCAGAGCGGTGAAGCGCCTGCGCAGGCTTGCTTTTGCGAGGCCACCGCCGATCCGGGCAGTTTTATTGGTGTGGCAGATCCGGGCCATTGATGCAACCTTCGCGATCCCACCATCGACCATCGAAACCGAGCCATAACTCCTCGGCGCAGCAGGCAGCCATCAGCACGTCCCAGCCGGTCTTGAGGCCCCATATCGGTGCGTAGCAGCCCCGCGATCACGCAGACCATTGACCATCAGGCTGCGGTGCACTTCGGAGAGCCCACTCCCACGGCTGCCGCGCGTGTTTGATCGAAACTGAGCGGCGATGCGCCGGTGCCGCCATCGCTGGCCGGAAATCTGGAATCACATCGGCATTGGCCTGGCCACACCGGCCGGCAATGGTGCGATACGATCTCGGCGTACCAGCTTCACCGATCACCTGGCGGCGGGGTGAAACCTGGTGAAGATCGTGGATCATGGGCAGATCTCAATGGAATAGATGTCGTGGTGCGGGCGGTGAGAAATCCAGGGCCACAGGCTTGCTGTTTGCGAGCCCAGCGATGTAGGCCGTCCACCTTCGGGCCGGTGAAGCTGGCCGCCTTCGCCGGCTTGGCCCCCTGGGCCACCTTGATCTCAAGCTGCCGCCCACTGCGTAGGTAGGCCGGGGTCACACCGAAGCGGCCCGGAGGCGATCTGCTTGATCCTGGCAGGCCGTGTCTCCGTTGCCGAGCCCCCGAAATCGTCGGGCAGGTGGCGAGTGCCCACCTGCCAATCCACATCCTCAAAGGGCGCGGAAGCGGGGCGGAATCCTCACCGCCTCGCCACTGTTGCTCTTGCCGCGATCCGGTTATGGCGACGGCCGAGAACTCAGGCTTCGCGCAAGGGCGCAGAGGCTCATGCCACCGGTGGCAGAAGCGGCTGCAGAATCCCTCTCAACGCTCTCCACCTGGTCGAGCGGAAGGTGTGGGCGCCAGCTTCAGTTCAACGCAGGTCGCGCAGGGCGTGACCGGCCGGTGCTCGAGCAGGGTGGCGGTAGGTGGAGAAGTGGGTGCCGTAGCCGGGCCGCTGCAGCACGCGCATGGCAGGGCCTTGGCCATCTCCGGGCTGTGAATGGAATTCTCCGCCGGTGCGGTATGGGACGAAGCCCATGAACTCCAACTTGCTGCGGTTTCAGCTTCCGGGTTATGGCCTTGCATGGGAAGGCCCAGGGTTTCGCCTGGCCCATCGGCCAGGCCTCAGGCCGGCGACCGGCTGGTGGTGCCTTGAAGGCCAGGCGATCAGATCGGCGTCCGAGCGATGGCCCGAAGATCTGGGCGCCGTGGATAGCTGGCCAGCAATCGAGATGCGATCTTGGAGAGGATCTTGCGCAAGCCGGCCCTCCAGGGCCTGGCGCACGTTGGCCTGGGCGGCGGCGGCATCGACGGCGGGCAGCTTGCCGCGCTCTCATCAGCGACTGGGTCTTGGGATGTCGAGCCAGTGGCGGTGGTTCAGGTGAAGCAGGGGCAGACGGCGCTGGCGCCGAAGCCGATCAGGCAGGCCAGGTGGTGGGTGCTCCAGCACTGGCCGGTGTCGGGCCACCAGGGTAGACCTGCAGACGCAGCCCAGGCGCAGGAGGTTCTGGTGAACCGCTTCCAACCGCAAGTAACGGCGAATTAGGTGGTGGTGGGCTGTCAGACCGGGTTCAGGACGGCCCTGGCACAGCGTCGGGCGTTGGAGCGGTCAGAGCACCAGGATTGGGCCCCCCTCCCTGACGCGGCTTCCGAGTCGGCGCCAGAGCTGTTGCAGCCGCCGACTCCAGTCCGCCGGCACGGTGCCGAAGGAGAAAGGGTCGACAAGCTGAGGTGGAGAAGGCCCTGACCCAGCAAGGGGCCAGTTCCACAGCTCGGTTGAGCAAGCGGCTATCGAGTGCAGCACCGACGGCGGAGGAGGGTTTCGGGCTGAGGGCTGAGCCGCGGCGGCCCAAGATGGCATCTCCAGGCTCATCACAGCTCTTCGCGAGCGTCGATCGGCCGATTGGGACCTGGGCAAACGCTGCTTTGAAGTAGTCGTAGAGGAGGTGGGGCTTGGTTGGAAGAAGCACCGCCAGGGGATGTCATCGCCCATGCAGTAGGTGGGCTCCTTGCCCTGACCGGCCCATGTCCTCGTCACCAAGATCGAGATCCTCGGCCGTGCAGCCCGAAAAAAAGCGGTCTGGTGGCTGGAGCAGATCGGTTCGCCCATCGACTTGGCGTCCTGCCAGGCTGGGCCTGAAGGCTGCGGCGTTGCTCCTGGAGCCAGGCCGCCATCAGGATGGCGGGGCCGCCACCCTCTTCCCTTGACCTGCCATTCTTCAGCAAAGCGACGTTCCAGGTCGACGGCCAGCATCTGGCCAGGCCGAGCGACCTTTTCAATGATCGGCTTTCCTCGTGGGCAACCAACACCGGTTTCCGAACCCATCACACCAGGCATCGCGAGTGATGCAGTAGCGGGCAGCCGCAGTCCCGTTGCGATCCCAGAAGCACCCACACTGAGCGTCCGTCACTGAACACCAGCAAGCCGCCGGGCCATCCAGGGTTTCCTGGAGGCAGGCGAAGTAACTCGAAAAATGCCGCACCCTCTGGGCGGGAAATCGAGTTCGGCTGCTCGCGAAAAGGCCTCGCAAAGGCACCAGGGTCAGGAGGCAGTCGGTGATGGCCCCGGCGCTTGCGCAAACCATCAGCTCGAGCATGGCGTCGAGATTTGCAAAATCGCTTGAAGGCCGCGGTCAAACGGGCTTGAAGGTCGGCGGCGGCGCGGCCACCCAGCGGCATCGAGGTGGGATTCGGCGGCCACTGGGCCCAGTTGAGATTGCCCAGTCAGGGTATTGATTCACCGTTGTGGCCCAAGCAAAACCTTCAATCGGCTGGGCCAGGGGCCAGCGGGCAGGGTGTTTGGTGCTGAAGCGGCGTGATACACCGCGAAACTCACGGCAAAGCGCTATCTCTCTCCAGGTCGTTTGTTAGAAGGCGGCAGCACTTCCGAAAGGCACGCATCCCCTTGTAAACAGGGTGCGGCCGCTGAACGAGAGCGAAGTAAGGTCTCGAACTTCAGGCCCCCAGGTTTTCCCTGAACCGGTCAAACCGACCCGCGGCGCAGCGAAACAGCAAGCGCCTCCAAGGGCATCAACCGCGGGCGTCGACCCACCAGCCATTGCTCGATCAGCCGGGGCCGTCCTGGCGGGCCCAAAGGGCCGAGAACACTGGGGATCAACCGGCAAACGGCGCCAACCCAGACTCGCGCAGGCCCAAGCTCTTGGGGCGGCCTGTTCACGAAAATTGGCGGGCCTGCTGCAGCCGCTCCGGATCGGCCGGCGGAACAGCATGGCCATGACCCGCCGGTTGGCACCGTTGCGCGCCGGATTCCGGCCAGACCGCTTCGAGAAAACTCCAAGGGGGCCGGAGAGAATGCCGGCGCCATCGCCGGAAGTCGCTGTCACCGCCACAGCCACCGCGGTGCTCCATGCATGCTGGAGCGCCTCCAGGGCTTGCAGCACGGCCATGGAAGGCAGCACATCCCAACGGGCCAGAAACCAACGCCCGCACGGCGTCCTTTTCCCCGGCGACAGCCGCCTGGCCGGGCTGTCGGCAATGGGGCCCAGAGGGGACGGGAGGATGCGGCCATGGACCGGAAAATCCTGCGAAAACAAGCGCAGCCCTGATGGACCAGGTGGCCAACCCAGTGATGCGGACAAACAACTCAGGGACAGGTGCCTGGGCTTAGCGTTCACAGCAGCAACGAAAAGGCCTGTGGCGTGGCCCGGATCCCGGCAGCGCGCTGATGGCCGCTGGCTCCTGCTTGACAGTTTGTGAACTCTGCTTCCGATCGCCACTTGGGCGGAGCTTTCCGCTCAGTCCGGCCTGCGACCGGGACGCTCAACGGCTTAGCCGCCTCCGGCGAGACGCCGGCAAGACAACAGCCAGAGATCAAGTAAGGCAACCGACTGGTGATCACGGCCTGGCCCAACAGGCCCGTTGGCAATGCTTCAGAGCGATGGAGGCGCCGCATCGCAGTGTGGCTTGCCCTTGGAGTGCTCCATGGCCAGCTCGGGCTTCAGCAGCGAAAGCAGGCAGATGGCGGCCTTGAGCTGAATGGTTCGGTCAGACCCTAAGTTGGCCCGCGGATCAACTGCGCAGCCTCGATGATGAAGTCGGTCTGGATGTGGGCCAACCTTCGCTGCCGCCGGAGTCCGCCTTGGAAGCCACGGGCCGAGACACTGAAGATTGAAATTCCGCCGCGGCTTAGTCGGAATCCGCGGTCTTCCTCAGCGGGGGGAACCGCCGCTATTGGGCGGCCGCCGCGTGGGTGCTGATTCTCGATGGCATCGCCCTGGTGCGC
>Ga0163217_1057284_pt1 | contig 10165 bp, 4 predicted proteins | sample SynspAceP_FD_185933 | JGI IMG/M metagenome (GOLD analysis project Ga0163217, IMG submission 185933) | Saline lake microbial communities from Ace Lake in Antarctica - Synechococcus sp. Ace-P (PacBio error correction) | ecosystem: Environmental > Aquatic > Non-marine Saline and Alkaline > Saline ...
ACAATACACCTGATGGATATTGAAGCAGCAGCTCGTGCCAAAAAGGAAGTAGAAAGGATTTTCATAAAAGGTAAAAATTGGAGATATAATCCAGGGAAGATTACTACGTAGGAATTAAGGGACTTTCATATCCTATAATGAACCAATGCACAATGATATTTCTGGCCATGATGCTATATATTATCCGTAGTGGGTGTTCTTGGCAAACAAGCTCAGGCTTGTAACTGGAGAACAAATTCCAAAGAACGACGATCAAAAAAAGTAGAGCAAGCATTTGCAACCGCTTTAGTTACCTACAGAAGCCGAATGGGAAATGCTGCTCGAAGGAGGCATAGAAGGAGGGACATACCCATGGGGGTTCCCTTATGTTATCATGATACAGGATGCTTATGGCGAACTTTAAGCACAGCGAGGAGATATGCGGGATCAGCTTTTGTAACAGTAGAAGCTAAGGCCTATGAGCCATACGAACATAAACTTGTACAACATGGCAAAGTAACGTTTCCCGAATGGACCAATAGTAGCTATACCCAAATTCGTACGAATATGTGTCACTATGTAAACCCAAATGCAGAATTACACAAAATCCAGAAAAGTAAAGAAGGTGGTATCTTGGAAAAGATGTTGCTTATTCCTACAGTAAAGTACCAGGGATTACTACCATATCAAGATTCAGCACTAGTTACTCGATTTAGAAACGTAAAACGGATTACATGGAGAGGAAGAGATTCGACCAATTAAAATATAAAATAAAGGAAACCTTTCTATTAGCATCAAACGTTAAACAAATACTATTATTAACATTACTTTAATAAATGAAAATTTGGCACAGTCAAAATCAACTAAGAAAATTATTTAACATGGCCACGCCCCTTTGGGCATCTGGAGTAATTATAGGAAGCTTATTCAAGATCCTTCACTGGGCAATTTGGACCACTTACGGTGGATTGTTATTGGCAATTGGACTTATTAACCGAAGCATAATTTTGCTTAATTATGCTTTGACTGTAGCTGACGAATACGAATTGGTCATGTAATAGCCCAGAATTCAGGTGGAGTGCCTCATTGGAAAAACTAATGCTAAATGCAGAATTGAAAGGAATCGAATCATCTTGTCCAAAAAAATTGATGATTTGTTAAAAGAAGCTGGTGTAATGCCAACCTTATGAAAGTCCCTGGATCCTAGCAATTAAAGAAACTGAAGGTGGCTGCCAAAAGGTAATTGCCCCTACTGGATGCTATGAGTCCTACAAAAAGTATCCTTGATGAATGGTACAAGCTGCCTCTCAAATGAAATCTTTAAACAGTCTTTACAAGTTCATGTGGAAAGCGCAATAGACAGCTCTATTAACGAGGAATGGTACAAACATTCAGTGCCCTTAAAGATCAATGGACATCTTTGGCTACTAACCTTTCTCTTTGATGGGTTTTAACGTGGTATGTTATCTGCAATGACTAGAAACTAAATTAGTTATAATCAATAAACCAAACCCCAAATCGATAAAAATTTAAACTAATTAGAAAAATGCAGAGAAAAGCCACACCACGTCCCAGAAATGATGCAACCTAAGTAAACTTGATTTTCATCGCGATGTTGGCCCTTAAATATGAAAAGAATGTCTATCGCTTCGGTCTTATGAACGAAAAGTAGAAAGCTCTACATAAAACCACGGAAAACAATAACGGCTTTCTTAGTTCTGACAACTAAGGCATCGAAATGCTGAGAAATTTTGCCCTCTTCTAGAAGACGCCAGAAAAAAGGAATTGTCTTTTGAGTATTACCTTATATTTGTAAAAACTTGAAAAAAGAGATGATGGCCGATGGAGGATCCAAAAGATTATCAAATAATGGATAAAACCGATTATTTTGACCAAAAGTTTTTCCAAGGAGACCAAACTTGACGGATGGAAAAAGAATTTTGGATCGCTTAGTTAACTATCGCACACAAATTGCAGGTTATGCCAGCTGAACTGGATCTGTAAAAAGTCTTCTTTATGATAAGGTTTGAAACCGGTGATGAAAACGTAAAAAGTTTGAAAAAGGGATGGTTCCAACACCGAATTGGTTGAACTATAACTTTGAGCCTATCCTTTTAGTGGCAATCATTGACTAAAATTCACTCGCTTCAACTGACATTAAGGCTACGAAGAAGATGCCCATTAAATAGCTATCTTCAAGCCAATTGAGAGTGAATGTTTCCATGACCAATTACAACACCTTATTGGAGCAAGAAAATCTTGCTTTTATCAGTTGAAAAGTTTGCCGGTAATATTTATTGGTCGTAAGATGCCAACTACAAAGCCTAATGAAGTTAATTTAAATCCCTGATGGTAGAAAAGTTGAGCGAAAGGTTCTTGATTATGTGATCGAGGACGGTTAAGGTTAGATTAACGATTAGATGCAGAAGTTGCAGAGATCATAAAATAGCTGTAATCTAGTATTTTAATGCAAAGATGGAGAGCGTCGGAAGTGCTCAGTATCCTCACATTTGCAACTATTACAGCAAACGCTGCTGTAATTTTCGCTATAAAATGAATGTGGTAACCGGGGGTTTCTAACCCGATTACTATTCCATCCTGGTATTCCTGATAATAAAGTTTCTGCAACGCTCCCGGCTAGTGAAGCAAATTGAACAGTAAATATTCTATGAATCCTGGACAGGAAGAACTGTTCCATTACTGCTTCAGGTAATTGCCTGATTGACCAATGATTAAAAACTTCTCTGAGTTCAGAATAAGGATATCAAGACCTTTCAGGTTCCGTAGAGAGAATCCGAAGTGCAAAAAATGACAAAAACAACCTAGAGATTCTAACAATAGGAGCGTTGCTGGCAAGGATTTTATTTGACCTTAACTGGCGGTAGCGATTAAATTAAAAGTAAACCGGCAACAACGGTTAGATGTAAATGGAACAAATTGGACGCATAGACCTAATCGGCCCTTAAAAAGCGGCCGAGATGCGTTCAAGTATTTGATATTGAAGTCTATATTACAAACAATAAAGGCTAAAGCTTAAAAAGTGTCTCAGTAGTTTGGAGATAACAACTAGTAAAAATGTTGTGAAATGGCCATGCAAATAACGATATTACCAAGGCCAATTACACCAGTCTACTGAAGAACTGGGCTGAGGCATAAAAATAATAAATGTAAGACAGATGAATTGAAAAATGTTTTATTAAATTGGTAGTGGTCCTGTACCGTTGTCTATTTCCGGCAGCTAAATCTTGAATGCAAGTTTGCCCGACGGAAATAGAAAAAGAACGAGGCTCAGATACCGAAAGACAATGACGTCCTTTAACCGATACGCCTATGTGACGACAGGGAATATACTGCTGGTCCAAAACCATATGATAATCGACTTGATAGCGTAATTAATTTTCCGCTATATTACCTTTGGATACATTGATATTGGTCGGACAGAAGGTCGTTGTACGACGTTTTGATCAAGAACTCAAAAATGTACACTGAAGATGTTTATATGTAATCTTACTTTACGAAAAAAGAAAGTTCAGCGATTTTGGCCGCTATCTTTCAAAAAGTGGATACCAAAGATTAAATGTACGAAGCAATAATAATGCAGAAGAAAACCAATTTCCCATATATTAATCGTAGGAATCTACAAGCGCGATTTGAAGAGTTATCCTTGTAAAAGGAATCTGTATTTTCCGACAAAAAGACAGGGAAGTTTAAAATACCGATTGTTGGGTATTGCTCCCATAGCTCCGGAAGTTTAACTTATAGAGTGATTGTCTATGATTTGCCGAGCAAAAGTTCCATTGTTCTGGGTTGGTAATCCTAGTGCCAAGGACAAATATTACATGAGGCTAAAGTGTTTAACCACGAAATTCTGCACAGCCCATCTCCTTTGATATGTTGTTGAATGCTAGAAGATTCAATTCTACTATCTTAAAGAGGATAATGGGTATTCGAGACCCGTGAGTTAGGATTATAGCTGATAATGCCTTGTTCCATTATTGGAATCCAAGCGATTAAAGAGGTTATCCGAGATAAGGAGCAAGAATATGTGGGCCTACTGCCTTAATAATATTTGCCAATCACATAAAGCAGCAGCGCCACATCATATGATGTGGCGCTTCCTTTTGCCCATTATAGACAAAGGTTTTGTATCATGAAATGGTGTGATTGTAGGCTCTTTTAGACGAAATGATTATATTCAGTTTCATGAAGAATTGGAATTCGCTTCTCTACTTTTGAATCAGTTAGAATTATTTTAATTGTGGCCTAGCTTGCCGCATTTCTTTTTGCGAGTTTTTGGAAGAAATGGAAAGTCTTCAAGGTGGTCAGTGATGATTCCCCAAACTTCTTCGGTGTGCAGTGTCCGACAATCCGGGTTACCCTAAGCGATTTTACTCTTGCTTTGAATGCCCAAGGATCAAATTGGAAGTGGCGCTTCCTTTCTAATGCCCAAATTGGATAAGAAAGTCTAAAAGTGCAATTGGATTAACAAAATTTCCCATCCTTAGGCGTTTTGCTCACTATATAACTGAAACAGAACCTTGGTTCTGAACTTCGGATAAGCCTAATTAAGTCATTTATAGCCCCCTAAATATTTGTCTAACCAAACCCTAACCATCGAAGCGCCTTATGGCTACGGAGAAGTGTTGCACACGGTAGCGATAGATACCTCGTATTGGGTCCCATATACGCGCGTATATCTGTTTGAACAAAATTTGATGCTCCAGGAAACAATTCGATTTTTGTATGCCTTAAGTTACGGATGAATATATGGAATACCGGGGTAAAATGCAAAAAAAATAGTGTTCCACATGGGGGGGGGGGGGTTTTGGCATAAAACTAATCCGTATTTTCCAATTATTTACCACTAAAATGGTACCAAAGGGGAACTGTTGACTATTAAGGCTCCAGCTTAAAAGAGGAGGGGTATAAAAATCCTCGGTGTTTTAATTCCCATGGCATGATATGTAATAGGGGTAGGAGCTACCTATAAATTGGAAAAGATAAAAGCAGAGTGCTACCGAAGAAAGTTAAACCAAAACTTTGCAGAAATTGGATACCTTTTTAGAAGATGTACCGTATGAGGTTTATTGATCATGTGGCTGGTAATAAGGCAAACGGTCAGCTGATAGGAGCCCACTTGTTGGTCGACATCCGGAACATAATATGTATTTGCTCAACGTTAGGGTCTCGTGGGGTATGATTGCTCCAATTGCTTTCTGACAGCTTTACGGCTTCATAGAAAAAGGGGAGGTCTGGAGCCTGAAATGCACCTATCCCGTTTTAAACCAAAAAACATTTTAGAATTACCTTTGCGGCCTTTAGGGGTCGTATTTTACAAAGAAATTAATCCATATATTTCGCGAAATCTCGAAAAAAATAAATTTAAAAAAAAGGGGGGGCCCCAAAAAAAAAATTTTAAAAAAAGGGAAAAATTACTGAATAACAATTATGGCAATAAAGGTTTGAATCAATGAAGCCTTAAAATGAATTACAAATGCATAATGAAGGTGCCCACAGGCAAATGCAACACCAACACATTAGCGAAATACAGCCACCATAAAAAAAAAGGAAGCTAATTTATATTTTGTACCACAAGTGCGAACAACGTTCGTTCACTTAAGACCATTTTCCAATATTATAGGGGTTTTATCCTTATACATGCCTCTTCGTGACTTTATGACAGTTGTCCTGTTTAAATGCTGGTTGATGTTGTTTCCTTTTTTTTGTAACATTTGCAAAAAGTTTCTCAAAAGTACATTTTGTAGAGTTAACTAATCAATGTAACACTAAGTCACAATATATGCTTAAATATCCCATAACCTTCTTCCGTTGCTGTTTGAGGAGAATACTTATTGAAGCAATATCTTTCCGTTTAAATTCAAGTGTGACCGGCGTTGGTCTTATTGGAAAAAACGGGGCAGGTAAATCTACCTATGAAATTTTATCAAAGGATATGCCATAGATTCAGGGAACTATAGCCTCTGATTAACAGATATTAAAATGGGTTCTTTAAGGCAGGATAGCGATTTTGATCTGGGTAGATACGTTACCAGAAGATAGCCATCAAAGTCATCGTGAAATAAAAGCTTTAGAGCTTAGGTGACGAAATTTAATACCAGCCTGGCCGAGCGGACCGATAGGAACAGTGAGGTATAATCAATTGATTATCTGAATTTAACGATGTAACCATCATTATGAAATATCTGGGCGGTTACAAACTACAGGGAGAAACTGAAAAGTACTTTGGGTCTTGGCTTTAAACGTGAGAATTTTTGATCGTAAAAACAGAGACTTTTCCGGTGTTGGCCCGGATAGGGATAGAGTTGGCCAAGTTGTTGTTAACAGAGCAATGATGTGCTGTTGTTGTTAGCCAACAAACCACTGGATATGAACCATTAATATGGCTGGAGAACTATTGAAAAATTGATCCGGTGTGTAATGATTGTATCGACGATAGAAATGTTTTGGACAATGTTACCGACCGAACCTATAGAAAATCCTTGGGACGGATCTATTGACGTACAGTAAACCTTACTCCCAATACTTGGTGCTGCTTAATGAAATTAAACCAGCAACAGTTAAATGCCCAGTAAATAATCAAGAAAAAGGAAATTCAACAGGCCGAAAGGTTTAGATTGAAAAATTTAGGGCCAAGTCTACAAAGGCTTCCATGGCACAAGTCTTGATTCACAAAAGCTTCGATAGAATGGGAGCGAATAGAGGTTGAATGAGGATGATAATATGTAATGAATTTGAGATTTCAAATGTTCTGTGACTCCAGTAAGGTGGTTACGGAAATTGAGGTTTGGCCAGATTATGTGATAACCATGTTTTAAAGGGTAATAGATCTTTTAATAGAACGAGATTCCAAGAACTGGCTTTTGTAGGCAAATGACAGGCAAATCTACCTTAGTCCCAAAATAATGGTAGGGGATTGGACATAAAGGGCATTTAAAACTGGACATAATGTACAGAATATCGGGTTACTTTGCACCAAATCAAGCGGAATATTTGGATGGCGAAAGACGTTTTTGGATACTATGTATTGATGCCTGCCAATGAGCAAAGACAGAGTAAGGTGAAAAGGGATATTTCCCTAGCTCTTGTTTTGTTTAGGGGAGATGAGTTTGTATAAATATTGTACGGGTCCTTTTTCCGGAGGTGAGCGCAACAGGTTGGCGCCCTTAGCTTAAAATGCCTCCTACAACCTAAGTTGTTTGGTGATTGGATGAAGCCTACGAACCTTTGGACATCAAATCTAAAAATGTACTAAAGCAAAGCGCTTTCAAGAATTTTGCACGGATAGCATTGATTTTGGGTGAGTCATCGATAGGGATTTTTTACCCGGGGCTTACCAAATAAAGTGTATGAATTTATAAGATGGTTATATTAAAGAATATCTTGGGGATATCGACTTCTATTGGAAGAGAAGGTCGAGGATTTTTCGAGCAATAGAAAAAAACAACGTAGTCCAAAAGAAGGAAAAGCCCATAGGATAGACAATGTTAATTTGAAGATGCAAAAAAAGATAAAATCCTAAAAAACAGGCTAATGTTCCAGCGGAAAGTGACATATCCAAGCTGAAAAAGGAGATTGCAGGTATACGATCCGACTTACTTATGAATTATGATACTACATTGCAAATTCCTAATTGGTGGGTTCGGATACCTATCAGAAGAAAAAAGAGTCTGAAAAAAACTAATTGAAAACTTGGGAAAAATTACCATGGAACTTGAGCGATGCTTGTAGAAAAGAGTCCAAAGAGTTAAATTTCTTCCACCACAACTGTTCCGCACTTCACAACATAATAGGCACTTTTAGCTTATTTGTCGAGTATTTGGACTTATGAAACATAATCTTATTTTGTAGGGGTAATTGTCTTAACCCTTAAAAGTGGTAAAAGTTGGATAATATTGAAAAATAATGAAAAAAGGCGTACTAATGCTCCTTTATGGTTGTTGTTGGGCTAATGTTTTGTCAGGACAGGTTTCCTATATCTGTGAGAAAAATGCCTTAATAGAACGCTATATAATCAGTGCTAATGGTCGATTCTGGACCCAATATTGGACCTGAACAGTCCTGTTTCCTCATGGAGGGCGTAAAAGCTTTGAGAACTAATAAGGTGGTTACTAATTAATTAATGAATAACAACCTTATAGTGGAAGCTTGCCTTAATCAATAGGTCACCTAGTTAATTTTACCAAGTTTTGAACCTCGCTGGAAATAAAATTTAGTGGGATATCCTGAAAGTACAAGCGCAATAAAAAAATTGGTTGTACTTAGATTGTAAGAATAAAATACCGGGTGAATTCCTGAAATATGGATTGGAAAAGCTGGCGGTTTTGGATTTGTTTTATAACAACCTACCGGGAATTGCCGTTGTTGGAAATATTAAAAAATGACTAGAAGGTAGTATTACTGTTTCACAATAACCGGATTAAGCGTTCTATTTCCATTGTCATTTGAATTTGAAATATTTGGAAACGATTGGAGTTTGGCAAGATAAACATTTTGATTGTGTAGTACCGAATTATGTGGTTAAGCTTGACCAATCTGAAAATGCTGGTTTTGGCAAAAATAATTGTTAAGGGAGATTTCCAGAAGATATCTTGACCTTCCTTAGTCTTGAATGTCCAACTTCCAGAAAACAGATTTGTAAACATATTTTAACGTGATTACCGCCGTTGATAGGTTGGCCCTTTTTGATTTGATGGAGAAAATAATAAATCTTTACATTGATAAATTATAATTAGTGAATAAGTGACGTTTAGAACGGCTAAACACGCTTGAGATGTATTGATTAAAAAAATATAGATAATATGTTACAACTAAAATTTAAGAAATACAGGGTCTTGGTAACTTGTTATATTTGCCTTTATGTACAGCTGCGGTTAAATGCCATAGTACCAAAAATAACGGACAAAAAGTGCTATTGGAACTGTTACAACGGTACGCAAGGACAAAAATTGGAATTAGCTACCTGGGATGGTTAATGCCCCGGTATAATACATGGTATGGATAACTGTGCAAAACGCCATGTAGTGGAAATTCAACCTTTTTTAGAATAAACCTTGTGGGTAGTCTCCCTAAGAGTTTAGGTGATTAAAGCACCTAGTACATTTAACCTTGCGTTCAATACTATATAGCGGGGAATTCCAAAAAGTATTGCCGAGCCAGTAAGTTGGAGGTTTTTAAAATTGGAAATGAATAGGTTGAAGGTGAAATACCATCGAAATCGAAAATATGAACAATCCTTGGAAAACTGTCGGCTTTTAATAATTTTCTTGTCAGGAAAGAATACCCGAAGTCTTGGAATATCCAGACTCTAAAAGAGCTTGAACTGTCAGTAAAATCTAACTGCCGCATACCCAATTTCTTTGGGGACTTTCAAAACTGGAGACTTTGGGCTTTGAAATAAATTGTACGGTTCATCCTGGAGAATTGGGAAAATTGGTAAATTTGAAGGAGTTTGGTCTTGGGCCAACATCGAGTCTTGGTTGGCGAAAATTCAAAGGAGTATTGGTCATGTTCCAGCTTAGGTCTTCAATTCAAAATAATAATATTTTCCTCATCGAAGATATGGACAGTATGAATTCGGGTCAGTTTTCCTTGTTATTGTTACGATAAGAAAGTGTAAGAGGAAACAAATAAGATTTTGATGTTATTAAACTAGAATGGCCAGATACGAATTTGAAGATGAAATGGAGAATGAAAATGATTTTAAAAATTTAGTTGGGTTTGTTAGTGGATAACAAGTGTATCCCTTTTGTGTGTATTAGTTTTTTGAACTTAAGATACATTAACAAAGTCACTTAAAAACTTTTAGATAGTTTTGCAATCAACCAACTTCCAGCCCCCTTTTAGAAATTCAAGAAATTGTTTTATCTAGTTGTTTGGTCCTCCTTATAGTAAGGCTCCATTTTTGGTGCGATAATAAATATTATAACAGTAAAAATACCCGAAGCCACGACCGGAAAAAGTAATAAAACGTTATTGGAAATTGTTAAATAATGGTAAAGTGCCAATTGTTGTTCGCGGAAACCGGAAATCTATGGCTAAAAGAAGGGGGAACTCTACGCAAGAGTCCAGGGTGATCCAAAACAGGTAAAAAATTGTTTAAGCCCGACAGAATAAGGGTTGGAGAATATTGATTCAAATTGATGCTGCTGAAATATTAATGCCATGT
>Ga0163217_1088961_pt1 | contig 10165 bp, 13 predicted proteins | sample SynspAceP_FD_185933 | JGI IMG/M metagenome (GOLD analysis project Ga0163217, IMG submission 185933) | Saline lake microbial communities from Ace Lake in Antarctica - Synechococcus sp. Ace-P (PacBio error correction) | ecosystem: Environmental > Aquatic > Non-marine Saline and Alkaline > Saline ...
GAAGCGAGGAGTGAGGGGAGAGTTTGACCTGACAACATCCTGCCAAAACATTTCACCGGTTTTCCCCAAAAGAATGGGGACAGCCCCAGCAATAAACATTTCCCAAAGAAAAAATGGGTTTTTTTTTTCTGCTTGGATTAAAAAGGGTTTTCCCCCATTCCCCCTGGTACATTTGGGACGCGCTATGGAAACTGAGTCCACGCGGAGCAATCAAGCCGAATGGGGGCCCTGCGAACTCGGATAAATGCCAGGGCTAGTCCGATAAGATCAGTCATTGAACCGAAAAACTGTGTCAAACCGGTCTGTTGTGGTCCACTCGGCCACTGTCCCGGTTGGCCGGCAAATCGACCGCCTTGAAAACGCTGGAAAAGATTATCGGCTGGGAAAACGGTTGGGTACAATTTTTCCGTTTCGCACTGGTGGAACGCTTTTGGCTTGAAAACAAGCGCCATCGAAGTTTTTCCCCCGCAGTGACAGCGGATCCGCCTGCTGGCGCTTTTGGTTTCGCTAGCCGGACAAGAGGGATTTGAGCCGGGACAAGCTGATCAAAGCGGTCAAGCACCTGCAAGAGAAACAGGACTATCAGATTTTTCTACTCTTTTTTTCTGGATTGCTGCGGTGAGCGAACCTGGAACGGCGCTATAGCGAAACCCGGCGACGGCAATCCGCTGGCTCTGGACCGTCCGGCAAACAGGGCATAGCGCTCGAGCGGACCATGCTCGCTCCGTTCCGCGCTGGCTGATCATGTGATCGACACCAGTGATTTCGGACGGCCAACGACCTGCAGCGCGAAATCCGTCCACATTTCACGCTCCGACAAGGACGCGGTCACGACGATCACGCTCCACAGCTTCGGCTTTTTCCCGAGGTCCCAATAACTCTTCGATCTGCTGTTCGATGTCGCTTTCCTGGCCAATCCATTCTGGATCCGGAACTCAGCTGAAGACCGACTTCGACCCGGAAGTGCAGAAATATATTGGCAAGGACCCGTCTATCCGAGGCAATTGACAAAATTGTCGAACATGCTCAAATTCCTGCTTCCGCGCTATCAGGACGCCGGCAAGGCCTATGTTAAATGTTCGGCATCGGCTGCACCGGCGGACGCCCCACAGATCGGTCCGCATGTTCGCCGAACGTCTTGAGCAAAGACCTTGCGTGCTGGTGGGCCTTGTTTCCCACCAAGTGTCCTGCATCGCATACTGGCGTCAAAGGCCATGGAAGCGCTGGAATCTATGCAAAAATTAACGGGAACAGGGGAAATTTAATCGACATGATTTGGATTCGGTCCTCGCCACAAGGGCATCTCGCACCGAGTTTGTCATTGCCATGGAACATGTTCTGTCGGCGCGCAAAAGGCATCGCACGCGATCGGCATCGGTGCGCGTGAGAATATGGAAGAACGCCGCAGAGGAATCGCGATTGCACTCGCGGAAGGTGGATTCCGCGAGGGCGTAATCACTTGACCGACCTGTTGGCGGCACACCCTCAAATCTGGCCATTTCCCTGATGGAAAAAGGCAAGGTCCGCAAGTCATTGCCCGCGTGTTGAATCTGCCGATGCTGCTTCCGCCTAGACCAGGCGCGCGCAAGATGCATGGTTGTAAATCCGCCATCGCCGCAGCCAACGAAGCGGGCAAGAAATATATAGGTCGCTTCGGAAATATGGGAAGCGATGCATGAGCGAATTTCGCAAAACGGTAGAGATTACCAACAGCCGGGGATTGCACCGAGAGCGAGCGCGAATTCTGTGACCTATTCAAGCAATTGCCCGAAGGACTCGACGTCAAAGTCGCCTAAGGCCGGTAAGAGGTTAACCGGAACAATCATCATGGGACTGATGATGCTCGCGCAAGCGAAGGGGACAGCGTCGAAGATTAAATCGTTCCGGCGACCAGGCGGAAGTGCGGCTAGAAAAAACAAACTGAAAAAAAAAAAAACCCCCCCCGGCCGCCGCCCCCCAACCCCTGGGAAAAAAAATCTTCGACGGTTGGTGAAAGACTGAGCCAATTGCGCCACCAGATTAGGCTTCATATACAATCCGAACGATTAAACGGTCTCTCAGAAGCCTGCGCGAAGGGCATTCGCGAAAGCGTTGCGGTGTTCCGAAGTGCCATTGCGCGGAGCCGAATTCTTGACCGAGAGCGCTGGAGCAGCGGGCAGAACCCCAGAAATTTGGTGGTTGTCGAGATCAGAGCTGTCATCCGCTCGCACCAGAAAAATCGAGGCAGCGACGGTCGCCGCGGTGCCGCCGTCATCGAGACCAGCGAAGCGATCCATCGCAAGACTCTCGCAATCCAACCCGCAGTCCCGATCATCGGCAATTACCAGGATCAATCGGTCCCCGCTGGCCGAACGGATCGATTTGTCGGGAGGCCAATTCTCTGGCTGGCTCGCCTACAAGCGCTGCCGCGATCCGGCAATCTCGCAAGATATTGCGGACCGCGATGCGGTCGGCGTCAGGCGGCCTGCATCTGATCGGCTCGTCGATTCCTTCTCGGTCGAGGCGGTGCGTGCCAGCATGCGCGCGATTTTCACCCCCGAGCAGGATCGGTCCAGACCCCTGGCCCGGAATTTCCTCACTCGGCTGCGCAGGGTCCGGCGAACTGGTCGCACCAGCTGAACACCGACAGAGGACTACTCATCGGTTCCGCTACAAGCCCGACCTTTCTGCTGATGTGCAACGGAAGCGCAGTGGATTGCGCCGATCGAGTGACTACGATGCTACGCTGCAGACCGCTTGGTCAAACTGCCATTGATCGGGCAAAGCAGACAGTTCCCTCAACGAACGTAGCCGAGGTCGCGACCTCGGTACATGGCCTAGTGAAGTGCTAAACCAGAGCGCGCCAGAGATAGTTTGGCGTGTTTCTGGCCCTCTCCTCTGTTAGCTTGACGACGGAGGGGTTATCCATGAAAAAAACATAGATATTTCATGCTGCCGCGCTGACGCGTCACCGCTGCGGAGCGCGCACGGAAGATACAGTCGCGAATCTGGGCGACTATAGCGCCATAGGCCACCGAACCGGGCCTGGGCCGTCGATATCAAGGACGGAAAATCGCCTTTCACTTCGCAAATGCAAAGACTTCACGCTGCCGATTGACCGGACAAAGAAAACCGATACAGGCTGGGAGCTCAGAGGCTTTTCCGGCCCGATAATATCACGTCTTATATCACTCAGCGGCGAAGATGCAGCGACTGGCAATGAAACGCGATCGCACCTATGCCGAACGGTCAAGGTGAAGCGAGCGACAGCGTGCACATTGAAGGCTGCAGGCGGCAGCTTTCGAAGGACCGATGCCCGCCCTAGGACTTATTCTGCAGCTTCGTCGCGTTCGCATCATCTTCTACACAGTTTTTCGGTCACCGCGGTCACTATGCGGGGGAGCGCCTCGATTTCGGGCAGGGATCGAGATCCTTTCTTGCGGTTTCGATCTGCAGCCTCGGCGGAATTTGCGTCCGTTCGCCATGAAGTTGCCGCTTCAACAGCTGCCGACAAATTTATTGTAATTGCCGACCGCGCCTGCGAGGCCTGGACCCATGCTTTCAGATGTTCGCCGGCAACCGCGAGACGGTCATACATTTCCTTGCCCAACTGGCCGATCTGCTTGCTTCGCGGCCATTTTTTTCCTGACGCAGACACCAGCCACGGTCCGCGCATGCGCCCACCGCAGATTGGTCGGCGTCGCCAACAGCACCTTCTTCTCGAACGCAATGATCCCACAAGGTTCGGTTCATGCTCGAGAGCCGCAGCGAGAAAATGTCGCCAGGGCCGAACATATAACATAGTCGCGGCGCGTCTTCGAATGATCCCAAATAGGCTTTTTTCGACAGACCATCGATATGCGCCCTTCATGCTGTTTGCAGTGGGCGCGCCAGCAAGCTGCGCCGCCGCTTCGTCTTCCGCTTCGAAGGCGTCCCCTGATAGTCATGACGGAGACTTGGGGCACCACTTTGCGCCCGCCGGGCACATTGATCACCGCAATCGGGACGAAGACGCCCCTCGTCGGTGGTCGATAGCACTCTGCTCGGTGACAAAGTCGGCATGTTCGGAGCGCGCTTTCCCGAGGTACAATTTTCAGGCTGCTGCGTGCGCCCCCAGGACCGCGCGATTCTGGGCGCGTTTGGCGGACTATTGACGCAAGCGCGCGGCTTTCCTCGCTGCAACCCTGTCCCGCTGCCCCTGCGCCACCTGTTCGATGGTTTGCGGTAATCCCCGGCATAGTTCGGTCGCGCTCTTTCTCGATCTTGTTGATCGAGGCTTCGTAAGTCGCCAGACGTTCGTGACCGGCTGCACAGCTTGGATTTTCTCTTCGCCGCCTTTTTCATTGGCCTGATCCAAGCGCTGATCGGGCCCGTTCCAAAAACTGCCGCTTGTGCGGTTCCAGCATTTTGGCAACCGATCTCGGAAAAATTGCGCCGACAAAGCCTCTTCGCTTCCGATCAGTTGCTGCATTCTGCTTGTCATGATTGCGGGCATCGCCCTGCAGCGCCGCAGTTCGTTCTTCGCCGCAATCGCGCTCATCGCGCACGTGCCATCCGCGTGATCCGCGCAGCGCATCGGTCGCCTGCGCGGCATCCTTGGCGTCGCAACCGCAATCTCTGGTTGCCTGCGCGGCATCCTTGGTCGGCTTTGCGCCGATAATCCAGCCCAGCGCCAGACCGCCCAGAAGAAGCGATGACGCGATGGGCGAAATGAAACAATACAGGGTCCAAATTAACTCTCTTTTTGGAAAGAAGAAAAGAGAACTTAGGAAGCGTTTTTCGAGAATAGGCAATATCGTCATGGCTGAACTGGTTTGCCTGCGGTTGGCCTGACGGCTCAGCATCCAGCCCGTCGATCACGCCCTTCGTTCCGGATGATTGATCCTCAAAAAGTCAGGATGACAATCCGGAGTTTAGGAGGACGAAATACGAAGTTATGGAGAATGACGTCACGAAGCTTAAGCCGCGATCCCATGTTTCCTGCGCAGTTTTCGCAAGCTTCTTCAGCATCCAGGACCATCTGACCGCTTCAGCCGCGACAGATTGATCGACGAACAATATCCTTCGAGAATGGTCATCTCGTGCTGCTGCGGCAAGGTTCCAGCAGTGCCCCTTCATCTGCTCTTCATATTGGCTTGCCGTCTTCGTCCTGCCAGCGCGCGGTGACCGGCTGCGGGGCGCTCGACATCGGCATAATTGATCGGGCCCCGAAAGACAGCCTTCGCTCGTCAGGTTCAGAATCCTCGGACGGATCCAGTATCTTCGGGATTGATGAACCCGCGCGGATCGTTGATCACGCATGGTCATTGGTCGCAATGTTCCACCATGTTTCAATGCCTCGTGCGGTGGCCGGGTTTCCTGAGATCGAATCACCAGCACCCGTTGGCTACGCGACCTGAATCGCGGCCAGACTATGCCCGGCGCATCAATATCATGGTGTCGAACATGTTCCTGTAACCAGCGTTTTGCAGTTCGTCATCAACGCCGGTACGGGTTTCGACACAATTTTCAGGCGCGGATCAGGCCACCTCTAGGATCGGTATATAGCCTGGATGCAAATTTAGGGATTGTACCGGGATCGTCAAGCGCGCGTTGGCGACTGTTTACCCGGCTGGCAGGAAGACCCATCCTTCAGATTATAACGCGCCGGCAACGGCGAGGTCAGGCAACGGCCAATGCGTCGGCGATGACCGGGCAAGTGAAAAGGCGGCCGGTCGCAACTTTGTGAAGCACGCCTTAGTTGCTAATCAGAGTTTGTGGCCTTGATTTTAGAAACTGCACACGCAAGGTGATGCCATAGGTTCTTGGTTCCGGCCAAGGAAAGCGAATAGGTCTGCTGCGATGCGACAAATGGCGCGGTGTTTGATCGCAACCTGCGAGATAATCAACAATTGAACAAGATTTTGTGCCCAGCCTTCGCATCGCCCATTTAGTCGTTCAGGACGGCACGGAATACCAATACGCGCATTTACCAGCGTGAAACGTCCTGTTTCCCTTACATGCAAGCCACAATCCGAACCAGTGTTATAGTCGCTGGTCGTACGAGCGTTCACATAGAATAGGCCCGGTCATCCCGCTATTCCCGAGTGGCCGGGGTGTAGACAGGGATGCCAGTAGCGGTGATTTCCAGGAGCGTTGGAACAGATTGTCACCTGGCAGCAGGCGCAAAGCCGGCCTCCAGAGCGGCACCCGTATCACGGCCACACCAGATCATTTTCGTAGCTGGTGTATGAGGTATAGGGTTAGTCCATCGAGATATTGACATCTCTGAACCGGATTGATCGCCGCTCATTCGATGCCCTGCGCGACAACGCATATTTGACATTGTCGGAGTGCAAGGCACCGTTTTTTGCGCCGCTGGCATCGCCTATCCGCACCATTCAGCTTACCTACACGCGTTTGATATTCGTGAACCAGGCAAAAACGGAACCGTTGAACGTATTCAGCTGGAAATTGTCAAACTGCTGACGGAAAAGCGGCAACGCTCAGCGAAATTCCGCGGGGTTTGAGTATTTTCCGCCAATTTCGAATGCGTCCACTGTCTCCTGGTAAATTGGAGATTTGGCGGTATCGCCTGCAATGCCGGATGGGCCAGGCGTAGAGCTGGTCAATGCAGACCGGTCAAGTTTGAAACCGCCAGCCCTTATAACCGCGCGAGAACTGCATAAGCAAGGCAGATCGTCGGTTGGTTTGTGAAGGAAGGCAATAGCCGTACCGGTAAATTCATTCTCGCTCCGGCTATCGCCAAGGTAACGCATCAGGTTCCGAGGTTGAGTTACCCTGACAGGACCAGGCCAATCAGACCGGCTGCCAATGCCACCAGCGGAACCACCGAGCAACGGCGTGAACAATGCCGTTTCGTCGGGCACATCGTCGTTTGTCGTTGGTAAAGGCAGCGTTGAAATCCTTGGTTTCCGTTCGTATAGAGCAGCCCAGGTCAGATCGAGCTTGTTCCCCGTAATGTGGGAAAATGAATTGTGGGTGAAAACAGCAAAATTTTCGCTAGTCTGATTATATTATCAACAACAGTAGCCTTGTCATTGATCTGGGCCAGATTTTCCCAGACCAGCAAAAATGCAGTCGGCGTAGCGGCACAAATGCTCCGCCCCCGCCATTTTGCGCTTGCAATGCAGCGCCCGGCCGCCTGCGCTTCAGACAGCCTGTGGCTGGTCGGTGACGCAAGAGCAGGAATTGACCGGCATTTGAGTCCGCAATGGCGCGAAGCACCATATTGCGAACGCGAGCGGAAGTGTTATCCCGGGTTATCGAGCTTTTTCCGGTTGGCATAGAAACCACCGATTCAACCAATTCCAGCTTGTCCGTCGAACGCGGCGCCCTGCAGCTGCAGTTCCTGGCGTGAGGTTTTAAAACTCCCGGGATCCGGCATTTTTCATCTCGGTGCGCGGTACACGGGACTATCGCACCATGCGTGTAATCGGTATCAGAAGCCCTGAAAGTGGAATATTCCCGATAGCCGGTGGGATCGACGTCAGTTCGTGCCCAGTTCGGCATTGACCTCAGACCAGAACCGCCCAAAATCTTTTCCTGTCCTGCCGGCCATAAGAACGACCAAGGAGTAACATCCATATCCCGGTTTGACGTGTCTTGGGTAAGGCGTTGCTGTTTTTGACCCCAGAGCAAACAGAAACCGGACATGAGTCGGGTTTCTGGGGACTGGTAAGAGCGGGCGCACCAGGTAGCGGAAGCGCAAAAGGGATCAAGTCCCCGGGCTTACGCGTGCTTGTTGGGCAAAGCTCGGCTGGACGAAGGTCGCCGCGCAAGCAGGATTCTGTCTTTCTTGGAATAGTCACCAATCACACGAACGTCAGCGTTTCATTGGGTTCGAACAACAGCTGACCGCGGACCAGATAGCGGTCTTTTGTTATTGACGTCGTCCCGTTTATCCACACTCGTGTAGAAACCGTCGCGTTTTCAGATAAACCCCGTCGATCCGGGCAGCGATGTATCGCTGAGCGGCCGTTAAATAGCGGGCTCCAGGTCCGAAAGCTGGTCATAATGCCATAAGTTGCGGCGGCATGTCCTGAAAAGACGAATTCCGGCGGCGGCAGTGGGTAATGCTGATCATGCCGCAGAAAGAATTCCGTCCCCGCCCAAGGTTCCTTGCGTCCGCGCAGACTCGATCCGGTCAACGGTACCAAGTTCGCTGGAGCGCATTAACGCTGCGCGAACGATAAACAGCCGTCGATGAACACAGCCACGGAAGCTTTCCAGACGCGGGGTGTCGCGACCGTACCGATACCGCGAACTACGGGCAGCATCCGTTGGCTTCCGTTCCCGTTGAATGAAACGAGCAAGGAAGGCGCAAGCTGCATTAAGTTCACGAATGTCCGCCTGGTTCCCGCTCTGCTGCAATTGGTTCAGCACCGATCGCCGAGACAGCAATAGGAATCGGACAAGGCCTGCGCCGGCCGTGCGGTCACCGACGATCACAATTGTCATCGATGGTAACTCATCAGCGCCGCCAACCGCTGATCAGCTGCATTTGATGGGTCTGGGCATCGACGGGGGGGTTGGGATTGCTGCAAGTGCGATGCCGCACGCAGACAGATAAACGCTACTTTCATAACGATGCTCTCCTGGAAACTTCTTTTTTACTACGTGTGATGATAGCCCGATCCTATTAATATTGACAGTCAAATCGCAAGCCTGAACGACCGGTTTCCCTGGGAACTGTGGCTTTTTTGTCACTTATGATGGGCGCTTCGTGCAGCAAACGGCAAGAAGGAATTTGCCTTGATCTTCCTGCGAGGCATTGTTCTGGAGCAAGACAACAAATTAGTGAGGGCAGGAATGACGTCGTCATAGCCAGCGTGGCGGTAATAATCCCCGCAGTTTGGAAAGGTTTGGGAGGGCAAATCTACGACCGCCCAACGCCCGGTTCCGACCGAAAACCGGCTCAATCTTTATTTTATCGGCTCGGGAGGCGTAGCGCCTGCGCCAATGTGGCCTTCTCCAGATAATCCAGCTGAGAGAGAGAGCGCGCGTCATCTCGGGTCGAGCGAGTATGGCGCGGACAGCTTCGACTCAAAGTGCTTTATCGAGAGTAGCTTTCAACCGAGTGTCTGATGTAAATCTCCCCGGTCACGCTCGCGTGCCGAGTGTGCGAGAGGTCGCGGCGTGCTCAGTCTGCCGAGAACCACCGCGGATGCTGGTCGTCGCCAGTATATGAGCCTCTCGCCACGCCGTATATCGTGGAGATGCGTCGTCAATGTATCTGATCCCGAGTATGTCACGACGCTCCAGGTCGAGCGCCGATAACGTTTGGCCAGCGCTCATGACGCACAGATGTGAATATTCATTCCGGGTAGAGGCGCTTCAGATGGAGTATATCTCTATGTAAGTCGGCTCATTGGAGAGCGGAAACCTCCTCGACGACGCACAGCGCCCTTTTCATCGCGGGCGCGGGTCGGTGGCATATCTGGCAGGGACCGCTGGAGGTATCGGAGACATTGCCTGCAAATCGTGGCCATAAGGTCACCAGCGCTGATCGAACGGCGTTCCATCGCCGGCCAATATCGGCTTCATCCCGCTTTTTCCGGACGCGTTGATCAGTATAAGAACCGCCCGCCGCGCCGAACGCGGTCCCAGGCCGGGGAGCTTTGGCGAAGTGCCTGAACCAATTCTTCGATCTCTTGCGAATGGCATGGCTTAAGTCCAATAGGAGCCATGGCCCGCAGGCGAACAACAAAAATATGCCTGTCCTACCATCCACCGGCAAACGATATTTGTTCGCGGATCGTCAGTGAATGGATCAGCCTATGTTATGTCGATACGCAGAAATATGTACGGGGATGCGTCCGTGATTCCGGAAATGTCATTTTCTGGATAGGGGGGTGTGACACCGTGTGACCCGAAGAAGATAAAGTTATGACGTCGGCAAGAAATCCGCTGCGGATAGCCTTTATGGGAAACCCGATTTGCCGTGTTCCGGCCGCTTGAAAGCGCTCGCACGAAGGCCGGGCACAAGATTGTTTGCGGTCAGCATCACGAGCCGGCCACGGGCAGGGCGCGGGCGGCGTGCCAGAAGAGCTCGCCCCCTCGCCGGTACAGCCGTGGCGGAAGAGCTGGTTCGAAGTGCCGCACACACGGCTTTCGCTCAAGGGCGAGACCGAACCGGCTTGCCTTTGCCGCGCGTCGATCTGGAATGGGGCGATTTGAAAGCTCG
>Ga0163217_1000654_pt1 | contig 10164 bp, 16 predicted proteins | sample SynspAceP_FD_185933 | JGI IMG/M metagenome (GOLD analysis project Ga0163217, IMG submission 185933) | Saline lake microbial communities from Ace Lake in Antarctica - Synechococcus sp. Ace-P (PacBio error correction) | ecosystem: Environmental > Aquatic > Non-marine Saline and Alkaline > Saline ...
GCCAATCCTGAGGTTTCTGCTTCGATGAACAACCTGGCCCCTTGAACGTGGTGATCGGCCACCGCCGTCCCGCGTCGGTTGGCAGCAGGACCACGCGACAGCAGCGCCGAAGCCTACGGACTGCAGCAAAAGCGGAGGCCCTGGGACAGCCTTCTATCGCGCCTTCAAACCGGGCACTGCCGCCGCTTGGCAGATCCTGGCCCTGCGTGAATGCCACCCAAGGGAATCGAAATCAGGCCCGTTAGATCGGGGCGTCAAGCGTCATGCAAGAGCGAGGGCTGAATCGACGGCCCTGCTTCGATCAAGTTTTGGCCAGCAACAGGGCCTGGAGGCCTGCTGGCCATTCACCGCCGGAAATCTCGCAGCGCGCCTGCATTGCAAGGAAGTGCTCCAGCTCGGCAATAGAGGGGTTCGATCGAGGTGGTGCTCACCTCTTCGATGAAAAGCCGTCGTTGCGGTAGAGAGATCGCCGTGGTCGGCAGACAAACCGTTTCGTGGTGGCGAGGCGATGAATATGGAGGCTGCGGTTGAGGGAAATCGGTTCCACGCAAGGCCTGGCCCGGCAGTGGGCGCTGAGGGCTGCCGGGATCTGCGGGTGAGCCATCTTGCCTGGGCCGTCAGGCTTGGCCACACACCGTTTGTCGAAACTAGAGAGGGCATTGACGTAAGTCGATCGGGCGCTCGGCGCCTGCGACAACCGACCGCCGCAGCCGCACCACCGAAGCCTGGGCGAGCCTCGAGCACCAGATTCGATGTCATCGGATCATCAGATCCAGCACAACCGACACATCGTTGGCGCGCATCGGCATGGGGGGCTTGTGCCGGCGTGCTTCGAGCACCACCCACCTCCTCTCGCCACCACGCTGAGCAACTCCGGAAAGACGGGAATTTGGAAAGCGCTCGATGTGGCCCACCTGCAGCTGGCGCTGGGCGACCTTCGGCAGCCCTGGGATCAAAAGCTCGTGGCTCCTCCTGGTTGGCTGGCGATCGGGCTTCCGATCATCACGTGCAAAGCCGGCCCGCAGGCAGGCCATGCCGACCCGATGGTGCAAACAGGGTCGAACAAGCCGATCACAACCGCCTCGAACAAATGGGGCAGAAGGGCTTCGAAGTCGGAAAGCGCAGCGCAGCTCGAACTGCTTTCGACCGCCAGTTGCCCGCTGACGCTCGTTGAGGTCCGCAACACCGACCAGTTCGCCATCGCCGCAACAGGCCTCATGGAACGCGGGCCGTGGTGCCAGCCATGTTGCCGATGCCCGATGACGCCCACCTTGAACGCGGTTTTCGAATCGCGAACGGTGGTCAATCGCATCCCAGCACTCGGCGTCAACGCGAACCATCCTTCGACCTGAAGAGATCATTATACAATGATCGGATTGCTCGTGGGTCCGTCTCTTCGGCAGCCCGCGGGTGATCAGCACCCGCTCGATCCGGGGACCATCCATGGAGCTGATCTCGAAGTGATCGCCCTTCAGCGTCCATGCTTCTCAGCCCGGCTGGGAATGTGCTGCAAAGCGCTCCAGCAGGAAGCCCAGCCAGGGTTGTGGTGCCCTTCGGCTTCGGCACGCAATCCAGTTGACGGTTGAGCTTCGACGACTCGGAATCCCCAGGCCACCAGCCAGCTGGTCGGCCATTCGATCTTGCTGGAGTAAATCGGCCACGCTGAAAACTGACTGTTGTCCTCATCGCCGGACGATCTCACCGGTGGAGATCGGCCCACCGTGACCCAGGCCCTCGTGCCTCATGTCCATCCACCACCAAGCAGGCAGCGGCTGACCGCTTGCGGATCAGGGGCTAAAGCAAGCTCAGCCCAAGGAGTCGTTTCCTGCCACGCTCGTCACGCGGTGAGAAATGAAGGGGGCCCAGCCGGGTGGTTCCCTGCAGCAGTCCCCGGGCGATGGTTATGGTCAAACCCGCGGCGCAGATCGAGCAGGCGCGGCATCGTCGAGGGAGTCACGCGATCACTGAAGCGGGCCCGTGGATGGGTTTGGCATGGACGGCATCTCATCATCTCGGCGAAGCAGAGCATCGAGCGGCAGGGTGACCAATGCCGGAAACGGTGGCACCATCACCTCGCGCACCGGTGTGTCGCGCAGGGAGGGAACACCGCTTCAAGGAATGTTGCCGTCATGCGGCAATCAGCCGGTCACAGCTGTTGGATTTCGATCTAGGGTTTCGACTCCCCGGCCTGAAGAGGCGCCGGCACCAAGGGCGTCCCAGTGGCGCGGCAGCCCCAGCCAGCTTCAGCAGGCCATCGGCCAGGCGTTCCAAGCAGCGAGAGCAGGCGAGAGGGTGCGGTTGCCGACTCCAGCAACCGTGCCCAGGCGCAGGGCCGACACCTCCGGGTTGTGCATCAACCCAGCCTTTGGTAAACAAGCCGCCCAGCAAGGGTTGGCCAAGGCAGACCACACCAGAAACACCAATAGCATCGATCAGGGGCCGCCCAGTCTGGGGATCCAGGCGGACGCCAGCCCACGCCGGCCCAGCCCAGGGCCACCAAAGGGCCAGGGCGGCCGTCCCAGCTGGTGGAGAGCAAGGCCGCCGCCAGACCGCTTCTGCAGCCGGGTCGACCGCGGCGGCCACCGGATGGCCTTCAGCAAGCAGCACCCTGAACCCGGCTCGGGCGCAGCCGATCATGGCGAACTCAGCGCGGCCGAAGAAGGGCCAGCAGGGCGATCAAGCGCGCGAGAAGCGCGAAACAGACCGCATGCAAAAGCTGCGGGGACAGGGGAAGAACGGTCACTCCACGTGACGCTCTTGGCCAGGTGCGCGGCTGATCGACATCAAGACCGCGATGGGCTCGCGATGTGAATAGCCTCAACCATTGCAATCGGGAATCAACCGTCAAGCAGAGCGAGAGCAGCTCGTCAACCGCAGGCACCGGCAGCAAGACATCGAACAGCTCGGTGTCAGGTCCGGCGCGGCAGCCACACACCGATCAGCTGGGGCATCGCGGGCCTTGGCTCACTGGGGCATTGGAAGAGCAACCTTGTCGTAAGACGTTGCCAGGGCATCGCGAATCGACCACCACCGGCACCCGGGAATCGAGCAAAGGGCGATCGGTCCGTGGTCTTCATTTCGCCGGCTGGGTACCCGCCTTCCCGATGGGATGTAAGCTGATCTCCTTGAGTTTGAGGGCCCCCCTCCAAAGGGGCAATGGGGTAGGTTGATGCCAACGGCCCAGGAAATCACAATCCTGGGTAATCGCCAAACAATGGGCCAGCCTCGGCGCAGCGGCGTCGTGACATCGGCGCACCAGCGCCTTGATCTGGGCGGGCCAGGGAGGGCACGCAGCCCACACGCCAGGCGCGCAGGTCGTCAGACTGCGGCTGCTGCGCCGCTCGCGAAAAAACGAGAGGCAAGGCCGTAGAAAAGCCAACAGCTGGCCCAGGAAAGGTCTTTGGTGCGCCACGCACCACCCTCGATGCCGCGCAGCCCGATATCAAGATTGCGGCACCAGCCGACCAAAGGGAGCTTTCCGACCCGTTTTTGGTGATGCCCAGCTGGTTGGAGGCGAAAGCTGGGGTCAGCGATAAGGCCGCGTCGATCGCGCTCCCATCAGCAGACGGCAAGCGTGTCGGCCGTTTCTCCTGACTGGGTGACCCCGATCGTGAAGCGTGTGGGCCATCAGGGAGTGGGGGCATAGCGGCAACCGCTGGCGTGGAAACACGGCTGGTGGGTAAATGCCCGGCCAGCTGCTCGAGCAGGTAGGCGCCCACCAGGGCGGCAATGGCGGCTGGTGCCGCAGGCCAGGATCTGGATCCGCTAGACCACGATCGAACACCCTGATCGGCCAGGGGCAAGGGCCACCAGGGTACGGAGCCCGGCGAACGCCGCCAGATTCCGGCAAGGTGACGGCCACCCAGAGCGCCGCCGTTTTCGGCCCTGCTCGTGACTCGCTTGTGCATGAATGGCGAAAGCTGCCGCTTTCCGCCAACGTGTTCCGTGCCCTCAAGCAAGGCTGGGGCCGCTGCCGCCGCTCACTCGGCTGGTTTGTAGAGCTCGATGCCCCAGCGGCGTCAGCAGGCCCACTTCGCCCGTCCTCCATCGCAGGATCGTGGGGCCGGGTGAAGCCGGCAGGGCCGGGGTGTCCACTGGCGGCAGAGGAACTCCCCTTCACCCAGACCGAATCAAGCACGGTGCTGACGCGTGCCACAGCAGGACACCAGGGCATTCGGGCCCCAGACCGCAACAGCCAGGGCGTAGCCCCCTGCAGGAGGGGGTAAAACGTGCTGCAACCGCTTCGAGCAACAGGCCCGCGCTGGCAGTTCCACCGGCGGGCGTCAACTTCCCAAGGCGCTGGGCGATCAGGTGAGGAATGAACTTCCAGTATCGGTCTCGGAAGCGAAAAACACACCCCGGGCCTGCAGCTTGGCTCACGCAGCTGCGGTGATTCTCGATGATGCGCCGTTCTGGATCAACGGCCAGCCGCTTGCCCATCGAAGATGGGGTGGGCATTGGCGTCCTCAGGCTTGCCATGGTGGCCCCAGCGCGTATGGCCGATGCCCGCACTGGCCGCCAGCGGCCGGAGCTGGTCGAAGCGGAGCTGCCAGGTTGAACCAAACTTGCCCTCGCCCGCAGACAGGTGAAAGCGCGCCCAGGACTGCCGAGGCCTCCTGGCTCGCGAAGGCCTCCGACCGGTGGCGAGCCCGGCGGAGTCATAGCCCGATACTCGGTTGCGAAGGCCTTGCGACAGGGGGGAGCCCTCCTGGAACGATCAACGCGACGATGCCAACACATGGCCGATGGCCGATTGGGGCTGTTTCTAAGGATTGACCGGCGCCTGACCAATCGACAAGCAGAAGGGCAAGAACTCACAACCAAAAAAAAAACCCGGCCGAAAGCGGCGGTGTCTGCAGGACGGAGCCGATCAAGTAGGCAGAGGCCCATTGCTGCGGGCTGGTCTCGTGCACCGAGATAGACGCGAACACGAGGAAGTTCAGTGGGGTCAAAGCCTGTCCTCAGCGAGCGCTTGCAACCGATGCAGTCTCGTGCGCGTGACGAAAGCGATCTGGGACGCTTTGCCAGCCCCCGGGGACCATCTCAAGGACTAATCGGAGGGCAGGCCGCGGACGCACTGGGTGCAACCGAATGCATGGTGTCAGTGATCTTGAACGGATATGGGACTTGCCTGCCTGGGAGCGGAAACGTCGTGGGGTCAAAGTACCCACAGCGAACGGTCCGCTGGGGCAAGCCGTCGCCGGGCCGTCACCCTTTTTTCATATCGGCCAGGCCTGAGACAGGGCGACGCCGTAGGGAGCAGAACCTCTGCACTCATCGGTCATGTCACAGGAAAGCCGATCTTCGAGAAAGTTGCGCTCGATCGGTTGCGAGCAACTCAGCGTCGACGCCGCGAAGTGAAGCCCGAAATCGAATTTTCCAGAACGATCTCGGCGCGACTCTGCTGCGACACCGGTCGGCTTGGTCATGGCCTTGGAGAAGCCTTTGACATCGAAGATTTTCCCGATGAATCCAGCCGAAGCATCACCACCGTTGGTGATGCCGTGACGTACATCGGCAGGAACAACAGGCCTGAAGGTTGTTGATGGTGAGGGTCTCCGCCGCGTCCGTTCGTGCACAGGGCTGGGCGCGGTACACCGATGCGCAAAACACCATTTCCCCAATATTGGGAAGGTTGAGCACGGGGTCGGAAACGGCCGTCGGGCCGATCACACTGTTTTGATGCGTCCCCGCCATGCCGCGGCCTGGCGGCCGAGGTCAAGGACCTTTTTGATCCCAGCGGCAAGTAAAAATCGAGCGTCACAGAGGCAAAGCGCTGGGATCGCTTCTGCCACAGTTCGCCGTGGTGGCTGCCAAAGCAGGCGGTGGCCCAGGCGGGTCTGCGATCAAGAGGCGCGCCCGAGCGGGTGGGCCGTGGGCCCATCGCTCCGGCGTGGGTGGGCTGCTTGATGATGGAAACCCAGGCCATGTGCTGGCTGATCGGGGCCCGAAATCGGGTCAGCCCGTTTCTGCGTGGCCGATGATGATTCCCAACATGGCGGCTGGTCTGACCGCCATCGCCATCGGCGCCAAGGGACCGAGCAACGGCAAGCTTCCAGCCGCCTGTGGCCTGCCGGCTCCAACGCAATCGCGGATGCTATCGCCTGATCCAGCCGGCCTGGGCCCCGATGCCATGGTTTGCGGCGGAAGCCGAATCGGCGAATCACCCCCTGGGGGTGCCGTTTCGCCAGTGCCAAGCCCTCTCCTGCCGCAATGAGAACGATCCCGCCCGGGCCCCAGCCCCCGTTTGATGGGAGCGCTAATGGCTTTCGTGAATCGCGAAGGGGCCCGGCGTGTGGTGCTTGAAAGCCTCGAGCACGCCCGCCTCCCGCGGCGCCACCATCCTCGCGGAGGTCGTCGGCTACGCAATGACCTGCGATGCCCATACAAACATCACTCGCCCCTCACCGGGTGGCCGTCCGGCGGCGCCGAAGCCATGCGGCTGGCCCTGGCGCGATGCCGCTGGAAGCGGAACAAGGTGGATTACGTGAATGCCCACGCACCAGCACCCAGGCCCACCGACGCAACGAAACCTCAGCCATCAAGTGTCGCCCTCAGGGGACACGCCAAGAACCATTCCAGTAAGTTCCACCAACTCGATGACCGGCCCATCTGCTGGGCGGGCAGCGGCGGCATTGAAGCCGTTGGCCAGCCGGTGAATGGCGATCGAGCACAACCCTGGTGCCTCCTACATCAATTACCACAATCCCGATCCGGCCCGTGATCTGGATGTCGTTCCACAAGCACGGGAACTTCAAATTGAATGTCGTGCTCTCCACTCCTTTGGGTTCGGCGGTCCACAATGTTTTTGCCTGTCGCCTTCCCGCCGGATGAGCTTGAAACCTCCGTTCCGCTCCCCAGAGGAACCCCCTCCCACCCCTACTGCATCGCCCAATGGTCGCCGCCCCCTCCCGGGACACCCTGTCCATTCGACACTCTTCTTCATCAACACGCATCCGCTTTTCTGGCGATTGATGCGGTCAAACAAGGCCCCAATTCCGGCACCGCCAGGGCTGCCCATGGGCGCCGCACCGATGGCCATATGCCCTCTGGGACAAGGTGCTCAGCCACAACCCGGAGAACCCGAAATGGTTCAACCGTGATCGCTTCGTGCTCTCAGCCGGCCAACGGCTGATGTTTGCTCTATTTCCCTTCTCCATCTGACGGCTACAAGAGCGTCGGCCCTTCGAAGACCCCTCAAGCAATTCGGCCAGTGGGGCTCCCAAGACGCCGGCCCACCCGGAAACCCAACTTCGAGACCCGGGGTTTGAGGTCAACGCCCGCTCGGTCAGGGCATCGCACCGCGGTGGCCTGGCGTCGCCGAAGCCCACATGGCCAGCCAAGTTTCAAACCGGCCTGGGTCGATCTGGTCCGGACCACTTCACCTACGTGATCAATGGGTGGACGGCCTGGCCATCAAGGAGGGCATCTCCAGTGAGGCCGCCTCCCTGGCCGGCCACCTGGGCCCTGGCAAGCTGATCGCCCTCTACGAACGGAACAACCACATCACCAATCGATGGCGACACCGCGGTGTGTCCCTTCACCGAGGACGTGCCTCAAAGCGCTAACGAAGGCTACGGCTGGCACGTGCAGCACGTGCGAGGCAAACGCTGACGACGTGGCGCCCATCACTCCAGGCGGCGATCGAAGCCCGCCAAAGGCCGTCACCGACAGGTCCAGCCTGATCAAGGTGAACCACCACGATCGGGCTACGGCTCACCCAACAAGGCCAACACCGCCCGGCGTGCACGGCGCCGCAACCTCGGGGGCCGAATGAGGCCGAGCTCACACCGCACGGGCGCTGGAAGTGGACTACGGCAACTTCGAAGGTGCCCCAAGCCGGCCTACGACCACTGGCGCGAAGCAATCAGCCGCGGCAGCCGCCGAAGCCGAAGTGGACCGCGACCGCCACCCTGGCCACCTACCGCAAGCCTATCAGCTGAAGAGCGGCCGAAGTTCGAGAGGATGCTGCGCGGTGAGCTGCCCCAGGGTCTGGAAGCGACGCTGCGTCCTTCAACCCCAGCTGACAAGGGCCTGGCCCACCCCGCCAGTTACTCCTACAACTGCCTGAATGGCAGATCGCCCCCAGCCTGCCCGAGCTGATCCGCGGCTCCGCCGACCTCACCCACTCCAACCTGACCGGACATCAAGGGAGAGGCCAGCTTCGCAGAAGGCGGTGAAGCCCAACCGCTATCTGCACTTAGGTGTGCGCGAGCACGCCATGGCGGCGATCCTCACGGCATCGCGTACACGCAGTGGCTTGATCCCTATGGCGGCACCTTCCTGGTCTTCGCCGGTTACATTGGTGGGCGCCATGCGCCTCAACGCCGCTCTCCGAACTCGGGTGATCTACGTGCTCACTACCACGAATTCCGAATCGGCCCTTCGGCGAAAGACGGCCCCCACCCACCAAGCCGGTGAGAACGCTCGCCCGCTGCGCTGATCCCCAACCTGCTGTGATCCGCCCGCGGCGAACGCAATGGAAACAGTGGTGCTTACGAAGTGGCGATTCAGCAACCGCAAGCGGCCCCGCACCGTGCTGGCCCTCAGCCGGCCAGGCCATGCTAACCAGGCGAAACAGCTCAGCGCCCAGGTGGCCAAAGGGCTTACGTCCTCGAAGACCTGCGATGGCACCCGAGCTGATCCCTGGATCGGCTCAAAAGGCACCAACTGGATCTCTGCGTTCAAAGGCCGGCCCAGCAGCTGAGGCGCCGAGGGCAGGAAGTGCGGGTGGTCCTCGATTCCCTGCGTCGAGCTGGTTTTTGAGGAGCGCAGGACGCTCTTATGCGCGAGTCGGTTGGCTGCCGGCCGCCGTGCGTAAACGCGTTGGGTGGTGAAGCTTCCAGGCTTCCTTCGGCCTGGCACAAGTACCGGCGCTTTCGACGTGGCGAAACCGTCTCGATCGATCGCTTCGGTGCTCGGCCCCTGGCGCTGTCGCCTCGAGAAGTTCGGCTCACCGTGGCCACGTGGTTCGCCACGGCCAGGCTCTTTTGGGCGTTGAGTCGTTGATTGTCAATCCATGAGTAGTCAACTCGTTGAGGGTACCAACGGCTTGAATGTGGCCTCGTTGGAGCAAAGGCGTCCGGCGAATCCTTCAGGATTCCTTTCCGGCGTCGTTTGCGGAACGCAAAGGCGTCACGGGAATCTGAGCGGGACGACTGTCCTCGTGCCTCCCCACCTACAACGAACTCGACAACGTTGAGCCGGATCCTCCATCAGCTATTGCCGCTCCAGCAACGCGTTCATCCTCGAGATCCTGTTTGTTGATGAATGATCAGCGCGATGGGCACGGCGGATCGCGTTTCAGGGGCTGGCCCATCAAAGCAGGCCTTGCGGTTCGCCTGATCCCAGGGTTGGGACGCGGGGGCTGGCCAGCGCGATCAAAAGAGGCATTCTCGACTCCACCGGTGATGTGGTGGTCGTCATGGAACAGCGACGGCCAGCATGAGCCCACTGCAATCGAAAGCGGCTGTGCGCCAACTGATCGACAGTGGCTGCGATCTGGTGATCGGCAGTCGTTTCATCGCGAGGCCGCCATCGTTGGCTCAGCAAAAGCCAACGGAACCCTCCATTCCACTGGCCAGATGGCATGGCCCGCTTCAGCTGCCCCGCTATCGCCGTTTTGAGCGATTTACATGACGTGCTTTTTTCCGCCCTCAGGCCGGAAGCGCACCGATTCCTTTGGTGCGGCGGTGGATGTGAAATGGTTTCAAGTTCCTCTGCGATTTGCTGGCTATCAGCGACGGGCAGCTGAACGTGAGCGGAAATTCCTAATTCAGGCCCGGATCACCGGGAGATTCGAAAAGCCTGGATGCTGGCCATCCGTCTGGATCTCGCATCTTCGAATCCTGCCAACACCCTGTTTGTTGGCGGGCCATTCCGCGCCGTGCCAATCAGCTTTTGCGCTGGTGGCGCCAACAGGCGTGGTCATTCAACTTCTAGTCCGTACAGGCCCCTGATGGGCCTGGTTTCGTGCGTTTTGACCAGGCCTGCCGGTGGCGTTTGCTCACAGCGGCCACCACCAACTACTGAATCAACAATGCCCTCACCTCCGCTTTCACGGCAGAAGGAGCGGCCCTGCTGGCGGGGCCTGCTTGAAGTTTTCCTCTTTGTGGCCTCCTGCCCGGTCCTGGCGAACGTGGGGTTGTGGGCCTTCGGCCTTAC
>Ga0163217_1029218_pt1 | contig 10164 bp, 6 predicted proteins | sample SynspAceP_FD_185933 | JGI IMG/M metagenome (GOLD analysis project Ga0163217, IMG submission 185933) | Saline lake microbial communities from Ace Lake in Antarctica - Synechococcus sp. Ace-P (PacBio error correction) | ecosystem: Environmental > Aquatic > Non-marine Saline and Alkaline > Saline ...
AAATCGAGGATAGCAATGGCCTAGTATTGAAGTAGGATATAAAAACAAAAAGACTCAAAAAGCGCATCCCTTGAACATGATATTAGGCAAGCTCGTGCCAAGTGGATTTCGAGGGGTATTGCTCGGAAATAAGAAACGAGGAACTAAGGGGACGAAATTAAAGGGAACGATTTTTTTCCGGTAATAATTCTATAAATCAAATGATCAGGCAAAACCAATAATTCTTAGGTGAATTTTAAGGCGTAAATGGTATCGAAGTGTTTTTAAAGAACAATTGATCAATTTTCAGTGCGAGTTAATAAAGTGTTTGTGGGTAATACCTTAAAATTATGAGATATTTTGTAACGCCCTAGATAACGCCAGGTCTTCATATATATGATAAACTCTCTAAAGCCTCCCGTTTTTTTGAATAGACCTAAGAAATTAAGATAATGATTGAACACCTCCCCGCATAGTTTTGAGTTAATCTGTCCTGATCCATGCCAAGATTGTGAAACTTTTTTGAGGTTGAATTCATTCTAAAGCGCCCGATAAATATGTTTTAAGGCATTTAAGATAAAAAGTTATCAAATTCCTTGGGTGGGTATGTATCTGCATGTAAAAAATAAAAGTAGGGCTCCAGTTGTCTGCCTTGCCCAGTATTTTCTCTTGTTTAGCACGTTCTTTTTTCGCAAGATGTACCATTGCCTTTTGCCTTGGCAAGCAATGTAATTGTCGTATGGCCACCATAACAACAATTATTTCCTAATTCCTGTACTGTATTCAGCGGCAATGTCTATACAAAGTCTATTTACAGATTATTAGTGACAGTTATAATAATACTATTCTAGCGGAATTACTCAATTCATTTAGAGCCATTGTAGTTAGATAATTTAATTTTGCGTATGAATCAAGTTTCTTTTTATAGCGATTAATATATACTCTATAAGAACCTTTCATGAAGTCTTTTATTGTACATTAAAATTCGGACAAGGGAACTTTTTCGGGTGGGTAACTAAATTCTTTGGTATTGATACAATCATGCGTCTGTAGAAGTTTTTCGAATTAACGCAATTAATGCTATTGTCAGTAATTTGGACAGAAAAGAGCACCCTAATGGCAAAAAGAATTAGGGTTCATCCATTTTGTAATATTTAAGTTCAAGATCCCAAAAAAATCGTTCCTATTTTTAACATATTTCCCAGGGATTCTAATACCTTATACTTAGTAGAAATCGCCAAAATAGCTTAACTTAGCGGCATTATAAAGGTTATGTAAAGCAAGTTTTCAGTTGGGGCCTCAAGAAGGCGGTTATTGAATGAATCAATATTCAGCAATACCGTATCTTTGGGTAAACCCTGATAGTCAACATTTACACATTGTACATGTTTTTTGGAGTAGTTACCCATCTGAATGATAGGACTTCCAATTCCGTCGCACAATTTTATTGGCATGGTGACGTACAATAGCCTGAGTCAAAACAAGTCAATTAAAAATGATAATTTTAAGTCGCAATAGATTTATACCTTGATTAATATCAGTACACTAAAACTTCAAATGAAAATAGGGATAACGCACCTCACATTATACGCATACTGTCACTAAATGGATTCCGAATTGCTTTTGAAGTGTCACCCCGGAGCCGTTTGTCCACTAGCCCCAAAGCTATTTGCACAGCACAGTCATTTTAATACACAAAATATTCTTCATTAACGTAATAATGCTGTTCTCTGTAAAAATCCATGGCCGGTCCGTGGCAATAGGTCTTTAATGCGCAATTCCAATAGATTCCATAAAAATCAATTCAATCGTGGGAACCGAGGAGAAGCACCCGGTACGATTCCGAGCTCTAATTCCCTAGGTCAAAACCCAACGCAAAACTTAACATAATCTTTAATGGATACCCTTACATAATGCCTATCGTCGTGTTACCAAGAGTCGTTATGGTGTTTCGAATGGGTCCTCTAACAAATCTGCCATGTTAGTAACACAGGTACTTCGGCAACACGCTTTTTTAGTTCCTCACCTAAAAGTAAAAAGCAATTTGAACGCACATATACTGTTACGGCTAAGGGAGGTTAAGCTCTCCTTTTACACTAGTTTACGAACTCTATTAAACAAGGGTCTAGTTCCGCTAACTTAAATTTCTCTGAAAGCCATACAAATCAATACAACATCAACCGTACTCCTCTTTGCCTTGAGAATAAGAAAATTGAACAGTTCATGCCGCCCCAACACCACATAAAGGACTTTAGGGGGTCGTTAATTAAATCTTGGGCAATACTGTGCACCACCAAGTCATCTCTTGCATTATTGGAATAATCATTCCCAGGATCAACTGGGATTGTGGTACACATAATCCACGTCGGTCATGCTGGCATTTATACATTCATTGTTTCTTCAAATACTCATTATACGTATGTTTATAAATTTCTATCAAGTTATAATCTTCCTTTCGTCATCCCACACTACAGTTGAAAATTATAATTCTATAGTCCTAAGCTATCATTTGGGTCTTGTTCCCCGGCATTCAATCTTTCGTAAATGTGACCGGTTAAATTATCGGGGGATCGGCATCGCTTAGAACAATACTCAACAATTGGTTGAATGATGCCAACGATTACTCGACGGTACTTCATCCCTACGCATCGGCCCAATAACTTAACATTCGGTTTATCAGCTTGGGTTCCATGGGCCTACGACGTAACCTCCTACGAGGTTATATTTCTTTTCGGGGTATTCTCTCCAACTTCCCCGGCAAATATTATATTGTTCGCCATATCGAAATCGCTCCCAAACTTCACTCACGATTTTTAAATGCCTAAGAGACCGTTGGGAGATTAATGGAGTCTCGATAACGAAATACTTTCTTATAACGGATTTAGGCCTGCATCGGGGCCTGATATAAATACGTTTAATGCTAGCAGTCTTACTCGATTGGGGGTAGTAACCCAAAGATCCGACTCATAAAAAATCGAAACTGCCCTCACAACAACCTTTTGCCTTCCAAAGTGCATAATATCATTGCCCGGAGATCTACCTGCAATGAAATAGGAAGTATGTAATGTGTTCAATAGGATTTTCAATATCTCGCATTTTACCATAAGCCATTACCAGTACGATACAATAATTTCAGGCATCAAGCTTTTCCTATTAATAATCATAGATTCTTTTAGTAATTTACTCGTCAATAATTAAAATTTTAAAAAGAGCGAAAAATTCAATATCCTAATTTCCTTACAAAATAATCCAATCATTTTGGGATAGCAAACGGTAAATTTCATTTTATATCTTGTAGGTAGCCCCAAACAGGTCCCTACTCCAATTTTTGTGAATAGGAGGATTAAGACTTTCATCCTATCAATAGTAACCCATCAACGGCAGTCCATCGTATAGTCATCCGCTGGATCAGAATAAAAGCTCTTTAAATGTTTCAGTAATGTACATATCACTTCCAATTCTAATAATTTTTTTCATAACTGGCAATAATCGGCCTAAAACATTGGCCATACGCTCCCTAATTAGCCCTCTGCAAAATAATATAATACAAAAAAAAATCGAAATAATAAACAAATAAGCACACCCATTTTTCATGTTGATCCTCGAACCTTGGTATATTAAATAAATTTTAAATCCAGACAACTGTGCAACAGTGCTCGCAAATCGAGTTTTGCAATTACCTAGCCGGGTTATCGGGTAAAGATATAGTAAATTTTTTGGGTGGGTCATAGTAATATCTGAAATGATGGCATTAAGGCTTGGCTAACTGTATTAGGTCCTGTATCATTATATTCGGGGGTGGATTGGGATTGTGATCACTATTTCGTTTTCCGAGCCATTGAAGTTTAAACTGCTAAGAGACTTATTTGTATTCAGTTATGTGTTTTTTGAATCGTATACTTTTGTGGCATGGCCAACAAACCGGCCCAGCTTGTAAAGCGGAAATGCATCTAATCTGTTTATTCTTTATGAATCATAGCTTCTAATAACCTCATTTTTTCCATTTGAAAATACCACCGTATAAATTGAAAACTTGCGTATAGCCCTTATTCCCAGAAGCTTCTCCCCACATCCTCAAAACACCCCTATGGACAATAGACTAACAATGGCGTAATTACAGCAGAATCAAGATGAAACCATTCCATATCAATCCTGGTCACCATCATATAGCATTTGAGATGCACTTCAATTCTCCTCTCTATATCAGGATAAGAAAACTGTGTTATATAAGTTTAATATTCACTTGGATATAAGCGTGTTATAGTTGGTCTTCTATGGCATTGTCTAATAGACCTGGATACAAAGAGACATAAAGGCAAAAGAGGCTTGTGAAAAATGGAACAATATTCATTATTAAAAGAAATGAAAGCAAAGGATAGTAATATTCATAAACTTAAGGACTATAAAAGTTGTAAATTAATTATAATAATCAAGGAGTAGTTTCCGTTATAAATGGATTTTTATAGATCACATCCTTGGAACTACGCATTCATATTTTTTAAAAACGACTGAAAATGTTGAACAACAGCATTTGGGTAATGCGTCGAACGTTAATTAAAAACCTATCTTAACAATAAATATGCCTGAAAAGAAAAGAAAAAAGAGTCATGATTTAATCCATGTATTCTATTGGAAAAAATCAGAAGAATTTAGGGTTGGAATTTTTGTGAATCATTGAGCTTCGTATTTATTATAGCAGGGTTTTTTCGCTCTCTGTTGAATTTTTTGTTGCAATTTTTTGACGGAGGTGCAACGGGAATTTCATCTTTTAATTTCTGAAATCACATCTACGCTATAGATACTTATCATCTGTTAATACCTTTATATATCTGTTTAAGGTATAGGCAAACAATTGCAATTAGGCTCTCTGGCGATATTGGGTGGGCTATGTATTGCTACGTACACTTCAAATGAGAGACACCCTATGTGTTTGTTTGACGTTTTTTTCTAGTGCCGTATTGCCTTCCATAGGGTGGGGTGTGTTGGATGGTAAGAGTTTGGCGTTAGCTGAGTAGGAAATTAAGGAACCAATGGCGAAAATATTAAGTCACATGTTATAAATCTGGCAGCTGCCTAGTCTCTTCCTTGGAAACGGCACATTCATGTACTATTGTGCTTCAAAGACCTTGATTTATGTCGTTGTCCAAGGAAAGAAAATAGGCAGCTGCACAGAATAATTATAACATTATGACTATAATTTATCCGCCCAATTTTGTCCTTAATTTCCTACTCGGATAAATCGCCAAAACTCCAGTCCACCACACACCCACCCTAATGGAAAGGCAAATACCGCACCCTAAAAACCCCGCCAAAACTGCAACAATAATTGTCTCCTCCTCGACTGTACCCGTGCATACATAGCAATCCCATAATCAGCCAGAGAGCCTTATTGCAAATAGTTGCCTATACTTAAAACAGATATATATAAGGGAATATAACAAGAATATAAGTACATATAAGGGCGAATGTGATTCAGAAATTAAAAGTGAATATCTCTGTGGCTCTCGTAATAATACTTAGGTCAATCTATAAAACTTTTCCCAACAAAAGCACAGATAATAAACCTGCTATAAAATAAAGCCAATATAGCGGGAAACCAAACCTAAATCTTCTGATTTTCCAAATAGAATACACAGTGGATTTAAGTCATATCTTCTCTTCCGGCATATATATTAAGATAGTTATAAAACTATACCTACCAAAAGCATGTTACAACTTCAGTCGTTAAAAAGAATTCAAGTTCCAGAATGAAATAAAATCCATTATAAAAAAGGAAACTACTCCTTATATTAAATTAACATTACAGCTTTTAATGTCTAAGGTTATAATCAATATACACTGCTTACGATTTACATTAATAAGAAAATATCGTTCCATTATCCAAGCCATTTGCTTTAGGTCTTTATGCAGAGTCTATAGACAATCAAAGAAAATCACAACAATAACTACAGCCCTTACTATCAGTGGAAGATAAACTTAATAACATTGTTACTCCAGATACTATGGAATAAGAGAAATTTGAGTGAGCATCTAAAAATGCGTATGGATTGGTACCAGGAATTTTATAATGTGACAATGTTTTCATCTTTTAATTCTATAATACGACCATTGTATCATTTGTTCCAAAGGGTCGTTCGAGGATGTGGGAGAAGACTTATGATATAAGGCTAACGCAGTTTTCATTTATACGTGATTTTCAATGGAAAATGAGGGTATAAAGTATATATTCCATAGAAAAGAAACAGATAGATGCAATACTTAACAGCATGGCCAGGATGTTGACAATGCCACAAAGTATACGATTCCAAAAAACTAATACTAATACAAAATATCTTTAAGCAGTTAACTCTCATGGCTGACGAAAACGAATAGTAGATCACAAATATCTCAATCAGCGACATCAAGAATGAATACAACTACAAATGCCATTTCAAGACCAACCTTAAATGGGCATTCATCTCAGAGATACTTGACCCACCAAAATTACTAATATCTTTATACCCGATAACGAACTAGTAAATGCATAAACTCGATTGGCAGCAACTGGTTGGGACAAGATGCCTTGGACATTTATAAATTTACTTAATCATACCAAAGTTTACGAAGGGATAAACTGAAAATGGGTTCATTCATCATATTTCGGAAAAGTATATGGGATAATTCATTTAGCGAAAAAAAAATGCAAGAGGAAAATGAATTAGGGAGCGAGGCATCTTTAAGGCCGGATAGATGCAGTTATGAAAAAATTATTAAATGGAAGGATATACGATAACTGAAAAGATTAAAAGGGCTTTTAATTCTTGGACCAAAGTGATATTCATGGGCTGCCGGTTGAGGTGTTATTTGCAGGAATGAAAGTCTTAACCTCCTTATCACAAAAAAATTGGGAAGAACGATGGAGGCTACCCACAAATTAAAAAATGAAAATTACGTTGCTAACCTAAAAGAATGACTATGAGACTTTAGGCTATGAAATTTCGTTCTTTTTAAAAAGAAATTAATGACGATAATATATAAAAATCTACTGATATTTAATAAGCAAAAGGCTTGATCGCCCTGAATTGTATCGTACGGGAACTGGCTTAGGTAAATGCGAGGCATGGAAAAATCCCTATGAAGCACATAATCAATTCCTATTCCATTGGCCAGGTAGAAGTATTCGATGCAAATGATATATGGCACTTTGGAAGGCAAAAAGTTTGGAGCGGCGTCCATTTTTGAAGGCTACGATCTTTTGAACGGTACTACCAAATTCGGTAATGCACATCTAGCATAAATAAACTATTAATCCAATGCAAGCAGAGCATAAATCCGATATAAAAATAAGGTGATGATCATGCTTATAGAGCACCTTACTCCCCAAGGCGTTCCCTTGGCATTTAAAACGTGAATGAATTTGGGGAGCGATTTCGATATGATCGAAACCATATAATATTCCTAGCGGAAAAGTTGAAGAGAATAGCGAAAAAGAAAATATTAACCTCCGTAAGGAGTTAATCGCCTCGGGAGACGCAACTGAAACCAAAGGCTGACATTACCGAATTTTAAAGATTAATGAGCCGATGCCAGTGGGAATGAGTCGTCCAGAAGTAACGGTTGCAACATTCCAATTTGCAATTGTTGCAGTAATCTGTTCTAACAACAATGCATCCCGATAATTTAAAGCCGTCTAACCATTCGAAATAATTGAAATAGCCGAAAAACAGAACCAAATTAAAGCTTCAGGGAACTATTAAGAATGTAATTTCAACTGTATGTGGGGAAGGACGAAGGAAGATAATAAACTGATCAGAAATTAAACTACTATATAAGCTATTAGAAGCCCAAATGAATTGTATAAATGGCAGATGACACCGAGATTGGATATGTGTACACAATCCCATTTGGCAATTCCGAGTATTATTCAAATAATGCAATGAATGAAATCTAGGATTGTGGAGCACAGTATCTGCCCAAGATTTAATTAACGACCCAAAAAAAGTCCTTTATGTGGTTGGGCGGCATGAAACTGTTACAATTTCTATTTATAGGCAGAAAACAACACAACACGAGGGGACGAGTATACGGTATTGATTTGTTGATGAGATGTGGATGCTTCAAGAGAAAACTTTAAAGTACGAACTAGAAACCCTTGGTTAAAAAGTAGTTGTAAACTGTAAAAGAATGTCACAAGCTACCCAAGGCCGATAAACAAATGATGTGTAAGCTCAAAATGGCCTCCACATTTTTAAGTAGAGATAAAAAAAGGTGCCGAAATGTACCGTTACTAAAACCCTGCGCAGATTGGTAGAAGCGACCATCTGCGAACAACAGAAACGAACAATTGCGTAACGAACGACCGCTAAGGATGATGCTAAGAAGTACCATTAAAAATTAATGTAAAGGTTTAGCGCGCATGCAGTTTTGGGACATAGAAATTGAGCTCGGAAATCGTACGGTGCCCCCCAATCATAACCACGATATTGATTTTAAGAATCTATGAATTTGGCGGCCATAAAACCCCTCTATCCACAGGACGCCATGCATTTTACAGAAAAACAGCATTTATACGGAATAAAGAAATATTTGATGAAAATGGACACGTCGAGCAAATCACCTTTGCGTAGTGACAAACAGCATCGCCTTCAAAAAGCAATGCGGAAATCCAATTAGTGAAGACTGGCATTATAATGGTGGAGGGTCTGTTAACAATTCATGTAAGGTTTAAGCTACTGTATACTAATCAGAGTAATAAAATCCTATGCGACTAAATATCATTGTACTGACTTGCTTTGACCATCAACATCATAGGTACGCCTTACACATGGCAAAATACAAATTGTGCACGAAAGGAAGTACACTACGATATCAGATGGGAAATAACTCAAAAACAAGTAAAATGATGGAAATGTTGATACAGAGCTTACCAACTCAGGTATTGCGAACTATTTGGATTATCTATCAAATAACCGCCTCCGATGAAGCCAAACCTGAACATTTGCAATAATTACATCAAGTCTTATAATAATGCCGCAAGTTAAGCTTATTTGGACAATTCCTACTAAAAAAAAGGATATTAGAACCTGGGTGAAAAATATTAGTAAAATATGAAAACGAAGTAATTTCTTTGGTAGATCTGAACATAAATATATACGAAAATGGGATGAACCCTAATCATTTGCCATTTAATTGTGCTCTTATTCTGTCCAAATTACTGAACAAAGCATTTAATGCGGTTAAATCTCGAAAAATTCGAACAGACGGCCATCGATTTATCAATTGACCAAAAGAAATGACCTACCAGAAAAGTCTCCTTGTCCAAATTTTTAACTGTCAAAAAGACTATCACTGAAAAAGGTCTTTAATAGAGGAAATAATAATAAAATCGCTATAAAAAACTGCATCAAATACCAATATAAATTACAAAAACAATTGGCTCTAATGAAATTGAAGTATTCCGTAAACATAAGCTTATAATACTTCTAAAATCTGTCCACAATAAGCATTTGTTAGACCATTTGTGACGACTAGCATACAGAATATAAAGGAAATAATTGTTGTTGATGGTGCAGTACGGAAAATACCATTGCCTTGGCCAAGGCAAAGGCAAAATTACTCCGACAAAGGACGTAGCTAAAACAAAGAATACTGGGGCCAAAGAGCAACTGAGCCTACTTTTTTACCCGATACAACCAACAAGAGTTTGATCTTTACTATGTTAAATGCCTATCAGAACATATTTCCTCGGCTGGCTTTAGAATGAGTCATACTCAAAAAGTTTTTACATTCTTTGCATGTCAGCAATTTAACCTCAACTATGGGGAGGTGATATCATTATTATTCTTAAGGATCTATTTCAATAAAACGGGATGCTTAACGAGAGTTATATCATATATGAACGACACTAGTTTATAGGGCGGCTTTACAAAATACAATTTAAGTATACCACAAACGTTATACCTCGGCACGAAAATAATATTCAACTTGTGTTCTAAACTCCATATCACTTCGCTATAATTCACATAAAGAAAATTTTATGGTTTTGGCTGATCATTTGTATAATATTACCAGAAAAAATCGTCCCTAAGCGTCCCTTATTCTCGTTTCAAATCCGCATACCCCCTGAAATCACTGCAAGAGCTTGCTATTATCAGTTCCAAGAGCGCTTGGTCTTTGGTTTTATATCCTACTTCAATATAGGCATGC
>Ga0163217_1043726_pt1 | contig 10164 bp, 10 predicted proteins | sample SynspAceP_FD_185933 | JGI IMG/M metagenome (GOLD analysis project Ga0163217, IMG submission 185933) | Saline lake microbial communities from Ace Lake in Antarctica - Synechococcus sp. Ace-P (PacBio error correction) | ecosystem: Environmental > Aquatic > Non-marine Saline and Alkaline > Saline ...
AAAAGAGAAACCACCTCCCAGCCCCCTGAACCACAACTGCCCAACCACCCAAATACGCCCAAACCCGGACTTCCAAAACCCAAGGTTTTTTTTGAAAAGCCGAAAAAATATTAGGAAAAACTGGGCACTGCCGGAATGGGGAATCAAAGCCGAAGCTGGGCCATGGCCCCCCGGAATCGGGGCTCCCCGCCGTTTCATTGTTTTTGCCAAGGCGCCAAAAAAAGCTTGGCCCCAGCTCAAAGCGGGAATTGGTCACGTCCTTGCCCGTAGCGGGGGTTCCCGCCCCTCGCCCCTTGAAAGTGGCGAATCTCCAGCGGCACAAGCGGGCCTGCCGCTGGTGGAGCAAAAAAACTGCCGGTCCGTAACAGGGTTGGCCGCAACCCTTGGAATCGGTCAAACTCTGGTGGATCGCCCCCCGCACCGCGAAAGGGGCGAAGGTTCCGCGCCACCCACCCGGGTGAAAACACGGGTTTTTTAGTGCCCCGTCGCAAACCAAAATCAAACAAGTGCCTGCTCAACCGGCCGCCTGGCCTCACCCGCGAGTGGGAAACCGCAACCTCGCCGCGCTGGGCTGCAGAGCCACCCAAGGGCCCTTGCCGCTCAGGCAAGGGCGTTGCGGCTCGCACCGATGGAGCCTTTGACCGTAATCGCCCTGCGCGGCCCGTGAGCCCCAAGGGCCGAAACAGCAATCAAGCCGACGAAGCAGAAACGCGGAAAAAGAGATCGCCCATTGATTCAAGACCCCTCCCATGGCACAGTTGAGGAAACAGCCAGCAGCCAAACCGCTCTGGCCGAGTTTCAGCCAGGGGAAGGGGTTCGCCGATCCGGGTCAGGTAAGATCGCGGCGGCCCTGCAAGCGCAGAGCCAGGCGGCGGCGGGATTGATCCCCACGCGCCACATTCCACCCTTGAAACCGCCTGGATGTCGCGCATGGCAGGTCGAAGCGGAATCCACTGGCGAAAGCCCCGCCCTACTGAATGTGGCGGTGCAACTTGTCTGATCGTAAACGGGTTGCTGCCGGCGCGACTATCGATAGCGGATCACCCCCCAGAAGTAGTTGGAGAGCAAACAGCGCCGCGAAATCCGTTAGGCCCCCATCACTAGCCCTTTGAAGCCCCAGAACATGGCAGCGGGTGCCGAATCGGCATCAGTCGACCCCAAGCTTGCTCTGAGAGGCTGGCGCACGCAGGAACCGGCTCCGCCGGCTTCACAGCCAGGCGACAACCAGATCGATTGGGGCCGCCGTGAGCCCAGCACCGCCTGATCGAGCACCTGGGAGGAATTGCCACCGGTGCCGGTGGCGGCGAGGCCGCCGAGAGAGAACCGAAGCCATGGGGGGACCAGCAGGGGCCGGAAGACCTGACCTCTTCGCTTCCCGGCGCAGCCCTGCGGGGCGGGGCCCGCAGCGATCGGGCCGCCCATAAGGAAGAAATACCCTAAAAAACCCTGGCTGCCAAGCGGCGATGTCAGGTCCGTTGCAAGCCCTCGCTACACCTCTCCAGATTGTTACCCTCATCGCCGGGTATCATCGACAAGCGGTTTCCGACCTGCCTATGCACCCATGACGATTGCTCTAGGCGCCGCCAGCAGCCCGGGATGTCTTTGACGTCCTCGGAGACTGCCCAACGCGCCCGTCGTTTTTTGGCCCTGTCCGCCTGCTGCTGTTCCCTCACGGCCAGCCTGGCCTCGGCTCTGGCGACCGGCACCACCTTCGCACCTCGTAACACCCACGATCGCCACACTACCTGAACTCAATTTGATCACCGCAGCGGTGACACTCCCGCCGATCGATGGGCCCACAACCCTGTTGCTGCTGCTGGGCCCGGAAGCCCAGGGGCGCATTTGTGCGCTGGTGCAGCTGGGTGGCCTTCCTTGGCCATTCTGGCGCCTGCACGGCGCTTTCTCGCTGATCGGCTTCATGCGCGTCAGTCGAAGATTCTTCGCCTGGGTGGGCATCCGCCCCTTACAACGCGATTGCCTTCTCCGGCCGAAATCGCGGGTGTCGTCGACGTCTCTCTGACCTACCCACTGGGTCAAGAGCAGCTGTTCTTCGCGCCGAGCTTCGTGTGCGGCGATCTTCCCGTTCCTGCTTGTCCTGCAGGGCTTCCACAACTGACCGAACCCGTTCCACAGAAAGGCCGGTGCAAGGATTCTGGCCGGTGCGCTGCTTGTGCGCCATCCACGGCGGTCCACGGTGGAAACACGCTGTTTGGAGGATTGCCGATCAGGTCGAACACACTTCAAGGCGTTTTGAGTCCGACGCAAAAGGAAGAGAGACCTACTCGATGGTGACGCAACCGTTTTCTGGAGTCCAGATCTCGATTGCGTTCTTCCAACAAGCGCTGGCCTGCACTCTCATTTGTTCCTGCCTGTGAGCCTTGGACCACAGCAATCGCAATCATTGCGGCCTGAACCTGCGTGCGTATGACTTGTGAGCCAGGAGATCCGGGCGGCTGAAGACCCGAATTCGAGACCCTCTATACACTAAGAACATTCTTCTGAAGAAGGCCCTGCGTGCCTGATGGCACCGCAGACCATCCCCATGAAAACTCGTCTCCCTGAAAGTCCTCCCCGTGAACGCCTCTAATCCTTCCCCTTTTGCCCGTTGGCGGCAAGGACTGACTCCACGGCTACGCGCCTGGTGGGCAGGCAATGCCCGCCTGACAACCTCTCCGGCCGACTGCTGGGGCCCACTTGTGGCCCACGCCGCCTGATGGTGTTCTGGCAGCGCGATGATGCTTTCGAGTGATCACTAACAGCCTCGAAAGCCGATGTACAGCAGGGCCTATTCCTGTTCCCCGCTAACGTCGCCTACCCTTGGCTACGGCGTCGCCCCGGCGCGAAGTCACAGCCCTATCCCTTCTTTGTGGCGGTGTTCTGGCACTCTGATCAGCTTCCCCGGGTGCTTGGCCCGCGGCCTTGTAATCACGCCCTGCGTGCCTGAGAGTGTTTGGAGAACTATTCCTCCCTTCTTCTCCAGACGGCGGACAAGAAAACAAAGACCAACAATCATGGTTATCACCTATCCTGCCTGGGCGTCGGCGCCTTGCGCTGTCTTCAATGCCAATTTCTCGGACGGTGTCTAACGAACCTGCAACCTGTGGTGGTGACGGTGCCGCCATTGATCACCCAACCCCACCTGAGCCCTGCCGTACTTCGGCTATCTCACCGCCGCTCCGTTTGGATGGCGAGGGCGGATTCATCCTATATTCAATGGAAGAGCGATCTATCTAGGTGGCCACATCTGGGTCGGCCTGATCTGCATCTTTCGGTTTGCATCTTCTGTGATCAACCGAAGCCCGTTCGGCTGGGTGCGTCGGCCTCATCTGAACGGTGAGGCCTTACCGAAGCTACAGTCCTCGGCGCCTTGAGCCTGAAGAACTCATCGCTTCCACCTTCATCTGGTTCAACAACACGCCTACCCTCCGAGTCTACGGCCCCCACCTAATCCGAGTCTTCGCAGGCCCAAGCTTCACCTTCCTGTGCGTTGACCAAACGCCTCGGTGCCAACACGGTTCGGCCATGTCCCCACCGCCCTGGGTAAGTACCTACGGCTCCCCCACCGGTGGAAAATCATCTTCGGTGGTGAAACCATTGCGTTTCTGAGGACTTCCCGCGGCCCTGGCTCAGCCTCTGCGTGTGCCCGAATGGCCTCAGCCTCGACAAGCTCCATGAACGACAGTCAGCCTGGCAAAGTGCGCCGGCGGCTGAATACATGCCCACGCTCCGAACGCCTCCCCACTCCGTGGGCGGCATCATCAACCGAGCCCAACTCGGTGAAATCTTCGTGAACGTGCGTCAGTGGCTCTCTGCCACCGCAGTTCATCCTGCCCTTCTTCCTTTCCTGGCGGTCACCTCTGCAGCGGCCCGCGCCCGCGCCCGCAGCGGCCGTTTCGAGAAAGGGAATCGACCGCAAGCCGAGCCCACCCTGGCCATCCTAATTCGACGAATCTCGCGAACCATCCCAACGTTCACTGGTTCATTCGTCAGGCATTTCACCCCCCTACTCTCCCGCGCATTTGCGGGGGTTTTTCATGGGCAAACAGATCGGAGGTCAGGCCAGAAACCAGACCCACCTGTCAATCAACCCAGCCTGAGAGAAACATTGACGTCTTGATCGATCGGATCGTTCCTACTTTGAAAGGATCAAACGCTGTGATCCCGGCCTCTCCATGCCATTCACCGCCGCGCCTTCCTATGCGCCCTTGCCCTGGCCTTGCTGCCTGTGCTGCTAGACCAGCACAGACGATTTTCCCCGCAAGGCGTGTTCTGCGATCTGCCTGCGCAGGAGGTGCGACAACCGCCCAATGTGTTTCTTTGGCGCTCAAACGACCGCGAATTTTCGGCAGCTACGCCAGCGGAACTGGAGTTCCACTCAAGTCCGGAAAACAGCGCCTCGAAATCAGTTCAAGTTGAAGCGATGGAGATGTCTGCATCTGCGCCAGCAAACCTCTGGGTATACCGCCGGGGAGGCAAAACGTCAGCAACGCGCTCAGCATCAACTGTCGTCAGCAACGGAGCCCTGGGGAAACAACGGCTCGCACAATCCGCCCAAGGCAGCCGCTCCTGTGAGCTCGCCGGGGCAACCGTGGCCTTTTCGACGGCTCCTCGCACTCAATCGGCGCGAAAACCGTCCAATGGACGCCTACAAACCGTGAGCCATGATGGACGCGATAACAGCTTCTTCAACCGGATGGACGGCTGTGATGCGGGAGCCACATCCACCCGAGCCCAACCGCAACGGGCCGTGGCCTTCCCGGGTATGAATCGGCAACTGTCAACCGCGGAATCCAAGCTGGGGAACCAGGGGGCCGCAGGGGAACACAGCGATCAACCCAACCAAGCACTTCCTCCAGGACGTCTCAGCAAGCCTGTTTCGGTGCGGCTGAACTCTTCTGCAACCAGCGCCCAAAACAGCCGGCAGGCTCAGCCGACACGTTGCGAAGCAGCCGCTCATCTGCTCCAGCCAGTAGGCCCACCGCGTCTTCAAGCGCAAACTCCACCGGCGCAGTGCAATGGTGTCGCCTGTATTCCACAGTAGCTGTCATTCGGCGTCGCTGAGGGCCGCGAAATTTGAACCCTTGGGGTCACTTGTGGCTCAGCTGCATGTGCCAAAATACGGCCTGCCCGCGCGCTAGGGCGAGTGGCGGTCGGGTGTGGTTGGAGGCTTGCGCGGGGGCCCACGTGTGCGGCCGGCCCATCGCTTGGTGGCGCGGTGTGCAGGCGGGCTGGGCGGGGCTCGGGGCGTCGTCGGGGTCGAATCGACGGGCTGGTGTGCCAGAGGACACCGGGTCGTGTGGGTTCAGAAGGTGGACGGGGCCGGGGCATCGGGAAGCGGTCGAACGCGGCAGGGGGTCACGCGAGCGGTCGCTGGCGGTCTGGACTTCGCGACGGTGGGGCCGCGCCGTGGGATGGGCCAGCGCTTCGGCTTATCGCCCTGGCCAGTCCCTTTGCACCAGTAGCTCTGCTGCCTAGTGAGGCGCCCCCGGAACGCATCGCGCTTCGTCAACCGCCACTGACGGCGTAAAGCGGTTGGAATGGGCGGCCTGCTCACATCAGGCCGCCGGCGCGGCCGGCCCAGCGGAAAAGCGAAGGCAGAAGATCTGTCACGGCAGATCGTGGCATCAGCGGTGCTGTCCCATCCCGACCGCTGCTGCCCGGGTCCAAGAATCGTGATGGAGAGCGATTCCCCCAAGCCAGCCTGCACCTTAATCTAAGCCCGCTCGCTCAGCGGCCGCAGCCGTTGCGGCTGTCCTGCCCTCCTCGGGGGCGGCGTCTAGTGCGCCCTGGTCGCAGGGCACGCGCACTCAGCAAGCGAGGCGCTTTGCCAAACCTCCGATTGGCGCAGGTTCGTTCGTCTCGATGGTCACGACCGGGTCGAGAGCATTTCCCTCTGGCCCTGATCAGCTCGTGTGCTCATCGCTTGAGTGGAATGCCCAGGGCCTGACGGGAGCGGTCGGCTGACGCCGATGGGGCGTGAGCTTTGGCTCGGCTGGGCCTGGTGAGATTCCCCGGCCGCCTCTGGCGAGCGGATCCACCAGAAACCTGCCCGTCACCGGCCCCGCTATAGCGGCCGCCACTGGGGCATCCCCACGCCTGATGTGGCTGGCACCAGCATGGCCGCTGAAAATCACATGATGTCAGCGCCCTCTCCGTGCTGCCGCCGCCGCGTGAGCACCCCTGCCCTTCAAGGGGCAAACAGGACCTCAATCCTGGGTCGACGCGATGGCGGCGAGAATGGCTACAGCCAAGCCCTGCAGCCTGGGCGCCGGCCCTGGACCGGAGGTGCGAGGAATAACGGCTGCTCAAAGCCCCAGGGCGATAGCCGCAGCGAGCTGATTCACCTGGGTCATGTCGGTGGGGTCCGCCCAGCGAGCACTACTTCCTCGACTGTTCCGCCCGCCTGCAGGTCGATCCGCATGGCCTGCCAGCCCTCGACTCCCATCCCCGGCGGACCGCTGGTGCTGGAGGGCGCAGCCGGGGAGGGATACTGCGCACCGCGACCGTCACCAATCCGCCTGGCCCCATTCCTGGGGCCCGCGCCCTGCTGGTGGCCGAACAATCGAAAGGGGTGGCCGTGTTGCCCAGGATCACGCACCCTGGCCCTGCGCGGCCCCGTTGAGCGGCCCCTGACGCGCACCCTGAATCAACCGGTTTCCCGGCGGTCGCGCGCACCTGTTCGATAAGGCCCTGCTCGCTGGGCTGGAGCCGGGAAACCGGATTCCCCCGGTGCTGGGGGTGTGCCCTGGCCTCGAATGAACTCTTCCCCTCCCGAGACTCCCTCGTCTGCTTGAACGGCGCGCCGTAAACCGACGCGACTGGAAAAGATCGCCGTGATCCGCTCCGTCGATCACAATTTCTCCGATTTCATCCGATCGAAGCCGAACCCGAGCGTGAGGTCTGCGCTGCTGCGCCCCTCGAGCGCTGTCGGCCGCCCCGAATGCCTTGCGATCCCGCAGCAAGCAACACTGCCGCACCTGGCAGCCCCTCAAAGCCAGCCCCATGGCGGGCGGAGCTGAGCGCTTCGTGGCTGGGGTGGCCACGCTGTTCGGACTCTTGCGGTGCATGCAGATCTGAAAGGCCCTGAGGATCCCGAGGGGCTGGAGGTGTCCGCGGTGCCCGGCGGGGGGAAGCACTGTGGCGGCCTCGGCTTTGCCGCTCTCACTCCGCTTCGCGCGCGCCATAGGCCCGCGCCAGCGCAGGGCCCAGGCCCTCTGCCCCGCTCCGCTGAATCTGGAGCTGCGTTTCGAGTTGCAACCGGGTCCTCAGCCATTGGGAGCCCGAATGGAGAACGGCTGGACAAGGCCATGGCTGCCGCCTCTGCCAGTGCGGCCGAATCTGGGCTGTGCAGCCCAGCCCGGCGGGGGGTGGTGGCCGCAACCTACCTCATGGTGTTTGAAAGTGCCCCTGCGTCCGGGGGGGGCCGCTGCTAATCAACTCGGGAGCAACGGACCTGCCCGCCCCTCAGCGAAGAACAGCCCCACCACAGCTGCCACGCGAGGCCCTGCTCGATTCGCTCGCGATGCCTCGAGGCCCCACGTGAACCTGGAGCCGCTGCTGGCTTTGCCCCAGACCCAAACCCGATCTCCACCGCAGAATGGCCCTGCGCTCGTTTCGACCCTGTGCGTGACCCTCCCGGTCAGATCAACCTGCCCGATGGCCGCACTACCCCTGAACCCACGCCTGTGACTGGCTTGGCAGCGCCGGCGCTGTCAAGGGCTTCTGTTGATCCCCACCGTTATTCTGGGGAAAGCTGCGGGCCTCGAAATTCGAGGTCAAGGCGTGTGACGCGCCTGCATCACAAGCTGCCCCGGCCCGCAGCGGGTGCCCTTGCGTGTCTCTCGCCAGCGATCCCTACTGGGTAGAAGCCGCCCGGTGCAGGTCCGGCTTGAATCAAGCCCACCGCCCAGCAAGCAACGCACCGTCCGAGAAGAACCGCCCGCCTGGCCCGTGTGATCGAAGAACCTGTTCCTCCTTGAACGCAAAGCTGGCAGCGGCCGGCCGGCCCTCGGCCTGCACGCGGAGCCGCCTCCAGCCTCACAAGCCTGCCCGGCGCCGCGTAAACGCACCTGCACCTCCACTCCAAGCGCCGCTGTGGGTGGTCGATCGAACACCCAGTTGCCGCCCCGACAAGCAACCGCCACGCCGCCCAGAGCGCGGGCGGCACCAACCCAACCCGTTCATGGCCGCAATCGATGCGCAGCACATCAGCGGCTCGCGCCAGGCCACCCCAAGCCTTGCGGTGCCATGGTGAAACTCTCGACCGCATGGCTCCGAAGAACCGGCACGCCAGGCAGATTCGCCCGGACGGGGCGGCAGGTAGCAATCGAGAACTCCCTCATCGAACCGTGAATGGCGCTAAGCAGAGTCTGGCTTCCGCTTGGAGCGGTGCGCAGCCCGAGCCGTTCGCTTCCACCGGTGGCCGCCTTGGCTGATCCGCCGAGGGAAAGATCCAGCCGCTCGAGCACGGACGCGGCAGGTTCGTAGAGAAATAGCTCTGTCTTTCTGGCCATGCGAGCCGCGCAGAGGAAACTGGGTGCGGCCGCTGTCTCAAGGCTCCGCCGGCACACCGGGCGGAGTGACCGTGGCGATCCGGCAATCCCCCGCGCTCGGCCCGTCCCACCTAGAGCATGGTGCGTGAATTTCAACTTCCCCGTTGCAAGCGCGAGCAAGGGAACCGGGGTCCATCGGCCTGCGGCTCGCCCAACTAAGAAAATCGATGAAATTTCGGCCTGAAGCGTTTCGCGCGAAATCAACTACGTATGGGCACCGCCAAACTGTTCCGCAAGATGCGGCCAATCGACAGCCCTCGGCGCAGCAAGCTGCCCTTCGCTCATCACCAGAGGTAGTTCCTCACCTGCCCAACCGGCCTGCACGCAGCAAGGCCCGCGCTCAAGAGCTTCGCGCCGCCGGAGACCCACCGCCACGCGCTGTTCACCCGCAGGCGCGGCAGGCGCCGATCGCCTCAGCTGTTGCCTGGGGGGGAGGAAGAGTCGGGTCAAACCGAACGACCTCAACGCTGAAAACGGAGCAGAACTAGCGCCTGCTCCCATCATGAACCACCCGCGCCGTGCCGACGTGTTTCCTATGCCCGCTCCGGAGCCCCAGACCTGCGTGCGCCCGAGCAATGGCGGCCCTGTAAGCTGCCGTTCGCCAGTGGTTCTGCCGGTGGCCGCCTCTTGAGGAAAAGGCCGGCCCCTGCAGATCAGCCGCCGGCTCTGGCCCAGCCGCGCGGCGGCCGCGGCGTGCTCGCTGCGGTGGGTCCGGCCAGCAACGGTGCCGACGGCTGTGGTGGCGCGGGGGGGAAAACTGCACTTGCGGCGGTGCCGCGGAATCTGGTGCCCCTTCGACGGCCAGAAACCCCTGGCCGCAGAAACACAGCTCCCAGGCTGCTTTGGGATCCCGGCCCTGAACGGCTCCCCAGTCCCACCAGTGATGCGGCCCTTTGATCGTGCCCTGTTCGGCATCGGCCAACACCGCGTGCCGCTGGGATCTCCACATCTGTTCGCCGAGCGCAGCCGCCCGAACCGCCAGCGGTGGGCCATCGACTGCCCACGCGGTCTCGCCGCCGATGGGGCCGGTTCTTGCGCGGGCGGCCCTCCCGCCAGCCCAGACGTTTTTGTGTCCCTGGGATTGCTCAAGCAGGGCCTGTGCAGGACAGCCCCCTGGCCTGGGTGGCCACCGGAGCGACGATCTGGCCCCTGCCCGCCGCCCTGCTTGGCGACCTTGCCTCTCGATCAGCCGCTGGGTCCTGGCCGCTGCGACCTGAAAACGGCGCCCAGCCTGTTCTGCCGCCTAGGCCGCGAAATATCGGCCGGGGCCGGCTCGCTGGTGTCGCAGGTAGCGATCGTACAGGGGTGCGGCTTTGCTCCACCTTTGGGTGCCAGCGCCAGCGCTCGCAGCCTCGGGCTGCGCTGTCCGGCTGCCCCGTGGCGCCGAGTCCTCGGCGGTGCGCCCCAGGTGTGAGGAGGCTGCCCCCTGAGGAAGACCCACCGGTGCCTGGCCCCTGGCGTTCCGCTGCTGTACCGGGGGTTTGGACGCCTCGAGCGTTTTGCTCGGCCCGGCAATCGGCCTTCGGATCGGGGGATCGGCGCGGGACGGCTTTGCGCTGACCGAACCTGCCTGGCAGTCCCTGCAGGACTTCCCGGGCCTTGTTGGTGCTCG
>Ga0163217_1072288_pt1 | contig 10164 bp, 12 predicted proteins | sample SynspAceP_FD_185933 | JGI IMG/M metagenome (GOLD analysis project Ga0163217, IMG submission 185933) | Saline lake microbial communities from Ace Lake in Antarctica - Synechococcus sp. Ace-P (PacBio error correction) | ecosystem: Environmental > Aquatic > Non-marine Saline and Alkaline > Saline ...
GGAGGGGGGGAAAAGGAAGGATTTTCCCCCCACCGCCCTTGGGTTTTTTGTTTTGCGAGGCCCGGCCCCTACACCCCGCCGGAAATTTTCCCCTCCCGGCCGTGGGTGTAAATGCCCCCCCTAAATCCTCCCCCCTTGGCCTCTTGGCCGGGGTGCCTTAGAACCCAAAGGATCAACCGGGCAAAATCCGTCCCGCCAGGAAAATGGACCGGATCGGTTGTCCCTGGGAAACACCCTGCTTTGTGCCCCAGCTCCCAGCACCCCGCCGACCTTTTGGGAACGCAGCGGGCCGCTGGCAGGGCTTACACCCGCCGGCGAGGGGAAATCATGTTCCCACCTGGTCGATCGCCAGGGCCGCTCAATGGGGGCCTCGGCCCAACCCATGGAAGAGGTGGAGACGGCCCTAAGCCGCCCGACCTGCTCCGTTCCCTAACCGGGCAGCTGCCGGTCTGGCCTTTATCAGATTTCGACCCAAATATTCCCGCGACCGAAATCCGCCCACCGTTTCGGGCTGATGCGTGCCACGTGAATTCATCAATGAAGGATGCCTATTTCCTTCCAATGCCGATGGGGCCAGCTTTGCCCGCCCAACCTATCGGGAAAGATGGATCAGGCTTCCTGGCGCATTTTCCAGCGCTGCGGGTCTGAGGGCCGTGCCCGTTGAAGCCGACAGCGGCGCCATCGGTGGGCCAGCCGCCAGCCAGGAGTTCATGGTGACCGCCGAGGTCGGCGAGGACCTGATCCTCTCCAGGCGCCGCAATGGCCCGTTTATGCGCAACCAGGAACGGGCCGTTTTTCGCTCGAGAGCGAGGCGATCCCCCCCTGGGAGCCTTCCAGACCCTTGGGCCCGTTTTCCGACCCCCGGCGCAAAGGGAATCGATCGAGGCCCTCTGTCCGGGCCATGGCCTCGAGCCCAAGCCAGATCGTCAAAGGTGGCTGCCTGCTGCTTGGCCCCGTTTTCGCGGCCTCCCCCCCAGCCGGTGCTGGTTTTGCCCTCGCGGTGATCCCACAGCTCAGAGGTGAACTCAGAAATGCCTGACCAGCCGTTGGCCGGGTCAGGGCATCCCCTGATTGATCTCCAGCCCCTGGACAGCGCCAGAGGTGGCGGCCCAGGAGCTGCCTCCCCTCCTTAAGGGTTTCTCGGGCCCACCAGCTCAGCGATGGGTTTCTCGCCGCTGCCCGCGATTGGGCACCACCTTCTCGAGCGGCTGGCCCGATTCCAAGCCTGGAAGTGCCTCGCGCGTTCGTCTGCGGCAGCACAGGACGGGCGCCAACCAGTTGGTCGCCGGCCTGGATGCCGCAACGCCTTTGCCGGAGCTGTTTGTCTGCGTGCGGCCCCCAGGCCCGGTGATCGCTGCCAGCAACGAACCCGAGCAACGGCCTGGTGGCCAGCCGCGGTATCGAGTGGGCATATCTTCAAGCTCGGCAGTAAAGTACCTCCGAAGCCCTGGAGCTCGCTTTCAGCGACCGAAGACGGCGTCGATGTAACCGGCTCGTGATGGGTTGTTATGGCATCGAGTGTGTCCCGGTTAGCCCGGCGGCGGTGGAGCACACCATGACGCTCGGGCAATCTGCTGGCCACTGGCCATCCGCCCCCTTCGAGTTGATTGTGTTGAATCGCCCAATCCGCAGGACCGCGTGCAGCCTGGCCCTGGCCGAGCAAGCTCTATGCCCCGCGTTTTGGCGGCCGCGGGGATCGAGGTGCTGCTTGATGACCGTGCGAGCGGGCCGGGGTGAAATTCAAGGTGCCGATCTGACGGCATCCCCTGGCGCGTGGTCGTGGGCCGCGGGGGCCGCCACAGGCTGGTGGAAGTGGTGGGAACGCGCCGGTGGCGTTTAAGCATGAGCCTTGGCTGCGACGCCTGTTGCCGGCATCGAGCCCCCGGATCGAAGGCTGGCTGCCCGAGGGCTGCTCCCCGACGAGAACCGGTCTGAGTGACCGGCGCTTCGATCCCTGGAGAACAGCTCAGCCAAGCCTTAGCCTGCCTAAGATTGTGAGGCATGGTGCTTCCCTAAAGGTAGCCATTAATCGAATTGAGGCGCCGATGGCCGCTGCGTGGGACCGTTGGGTCCAGTCCTGGTTCGCTGCAAACACTCAAGCGGAATCTTGGGTGAGCAAGGTCCGTCGGTCGACGGCCCGCTGATCGCCATCTGCCTCAGCCTCAGCCTGTGCTCAGTGCCTGCGGGCAGTCCGGCGCGCCTCTGAGCGGCACCTACCTTCGACGACACGATGGTGGTGGCCCGAGGCCCCCTGCTGAGCACAATCCGCGATTGCCGACGACGAATCCCGCCAGGGCAGAGGCCGAAACATCCCGCCCGCCACCCTCGTCAAGGATTTAACGTCGCCTTCTACCGCCCAGGGGCAAGGTCAACGGCCTGAGCCTCGTTTCACCGCACCAGCAGACCGCGATCAAACTCCCCTGGCCGGTCACTAACACCAATTAAATCCCGAACCGTCCCTGCCCGAGCCCTAAACCCGCGTGGCCCAAGGAACTTACGCAAAAGCCGAAGCGAAGTGAACCCGCGGCGCCTGAAGGCCCGCCTGGACTGAACAGTGCCAACAATACAGTCCGGCCCTTTGACGGAAGGGCCTTTGGATCTGACAGGCTTCCATCCTTGTGCTTAGAAGCGGCTTCGGGCCGCTGTGTCCTTGGCCAACCGTTGTCGTCATCGGTGCACAGTGGGGGCGACGAGGAAGGGCAAGATTCACCGATCTCCTGAGCCGCTCCGCCGATGTGTCGTGCGCTATCAGGGCGGCGTCAATGCCGGCCACACCATCGTCGTTGACGACAAGGTCTCAAATGCACCTGATCTTCTGGAATTCCTTTATTCCCCGAAACGATCTGCCTGATCGGTTTCAGGCACCGTGGTGGACCCAAGGTGATGCTTGCCGAGCTCGATATGCTTGCTCGCCTATGGATCGCCTTGACGGGCTTGAAAACTGGCCTCCACGGCCCACGTCACCATGCCCCTACCACCGCCCCTGCCCTCGATCAGGCGATGGAGCAGCGTCGTGGCGATAGACGCATCGGCACCACCGGCCGGGGCATCGGTCCCACCTATGGCGACAAGCGAGCGCAATGGCATCCGGGGTGGTTGATCTGCTCGATTGAAAGAGCGGCTGCGCCGATCGCCTCACTGCCCCCTTGGCGGAGAAGACCAGCTGGCTCGAGCAGATCTACGGCATCCGAGCCGCTCGACTGCGAGGCCATGATCGCTGAATATGCGGTTACGGGGCCAGGCTGGCTCCCAGTGGTGCGACTGCACCCGCACCATTCACCAGGCGGCGCGGGCCCGCCAAAAACATCCTGTTTTGAAGGGGCCCAGGGAACCCTGCTGGAATCTCGACCACGGCACCTATCCCTATGTGACCTCCCGAACCCAGTCTCGGGGTGGTGCCTGCATCGGTGCCGGGGTCGGCCCGAACGCTGATCGACCGCGTAATCGGTGTGGCCAAGGCCTACACCACCCGCCGTTGGGGAAGTCCCTTTCCCACCGAACTCGAAGGCAGCCTCAACGATCACCTCTGTGACCGGCACGAATTCGGCAACCACCACCGGCGTCCGCCGTCGTTGCGGTTTTGGTTTGATGGCGGTGAATCGGCCGCTACGCGTGGAGTCAACGGCCTCGCTGCTGGCGAAATCACCAAGCTGACGTGTCGACGAACTTGATTCCCAACCAGTCCTGCGTGGCCTATGAGCCTCGATGGCGAGCGCATCGACACATTTCCCCAGCAAGCGCCGAACTCTTTGCCGCATGCAAGCCGATCTATGTCCAGCCTGCCGGTTGGCAGTCTTCAACGGCCGATTGTCGTCGCCTTGAGGCAAGCTTCCGAAACGGCCATGGCCTATCTGCGATTCCCTGGCTTGAACTGATGGAAGTGCCCGATCGCGAATCGTGTCGCTTGGCGCCAACCGGACACAGACCATCGTGGGGAGGAAATCCGATCCACGGAAACACGATAGCGAGCCCTCCCTCCAAATGCCTGAGATCAGCAGGTTTCCTCGATGTTTCATCGGCATGCGGCAAATGCCATCGTCGATGTCCTCGTTCAGAGCGACCGACCCGTTTTCCTCGAAGACCACCAACTCAACAAAAGGCGCCATGGCCCTGGTCGGATGAAGCCCAGGCCGAGCGGCTGTTATGCCGCCATGGGTCCCGGGTCTGGAAACGTCCGGTGGCCTCGGCCGCCAAACAACTGGCCGCATCGCCAGCTCGGCGGCCAGGCGGCCTTCAATCCGGCCCGCGTCCGCCGACGACACAGCTCGGCGCGATCTTCCGCCCACGGACAATTCGCGCCGTCGGCAACCCCGCTTCGACAGCGCCCGCTGCCAGCAGCGGGGACCCTCCAACGGCCCGCTGCATGATCCTGGTCAGCCCCGATGCCCAGCGCCACGATGTGCACCTACCTGGGGCCTCCGTGGGGCTTGAGCCCCAGACCTTGATCTGGAGCTTGTTGGCCCAGGCCAAAGTGTTGTTATCTGGAGGCTACCCTGGGACAGCGAAGCGGCCAAGCGCAGCCTTCCTTGCCGCGGCCCGAGTGATGGCGCCGCAGTGGTGGCCAGGTGGCCCTGAGCCTCTCGGATGCCTTTTGCGTCGAGCGCCACCGTCAGAGCTTTCTGGAGCTTTGTCCGACGGCCATGTCGACTCCTGCTCTGCCAATGAGGTCGAGATCAATGGCCCTCTATGCAGCTCCAAGCTCGAGGAGGGCTCGTCGAAAACATGTTGCGGGGGCGCTGGCCAGGTGGCCGTGCTGACCGCAGCAACGGCGACGGTCGTGCTGCAAGGGTTCAACCACCCTGGAAGATCGAGCCTACCGCTCGGCCCACTGGTGGACCCAACCGGGGCTGGCGATCTTTATGCCGCCGGTTTCTCTTCGCCACACCCTGGGTGACTCGCTGGAACGCTGCGGAACAGCTGGGATCCCTCTGTTGCCGGCAAGGTGATCACCCAGCTGGGACGCGCCCCGCCATTTCTCTGCCTGACCTGGTCGCCGAGCCAACTGGCTGAAATCAGCCGCAGGCCCCCAGCCGGGCGATCAGATCTGGCAGCTCGAGTTTGGCCTCGACGCCCTCCCGTTCCTCAGGCCGTTGCAGCAGCACAGCCCTCAAGCCCGAAACCGGCGGCAAAGGGTGTGCCAGCCCCGTTCGGTTGTGCCACCGATTGGCGACACACAACGGCGGTGATGCCCCACTGGCGAATTAGGGCCGCTTCAAGAGCCAGCGGGGCCAGGCCCGCTCCTGTGGCCGGGGCGATGACAGGCCAGATGGGCCCTCCGGCAGCCCGGCGGCGCCGTGCCTGCCGCAGCTCGCGGGGTTGGGCACAGGCGGGCAAAAGCTCACGGCAGGGGCCACCAGGGCCAGGGCTTTTGGGCGAGATGGCGGGCACCGAATGGCGAACAGCAGGCGCTCCTCGCCAAGTCTAGGCAGGCCAAGCCTCCTCACGCCCGCCAGCAGGGTGACAGTCGACGGCTCCGGGCTTCAGATTGGGGCGCAAAACAGACGCAGCAGCCGGCTGGGCCCAGGCTCCGGCAAGGTGGCGGCCAGGTCGGAGCTGACCCGGCCTGCAAAGGGATGGCTGGCATCCAACTACCAACCAACGGCTGCCCGCCCTGCGTCCGCCTGGGGCAGCCGCGGCCATGGCCGCTGGTCCCGCCGGCCTCCCACCTCCAGGCGCCAGATCGGGGTGGCGTCCGTAGGCACGGCAGGCCGCGCTGGGCGCTCACCACAGCCACAGTCAGCCCCAGCACCGCTCCAGCAACACCCTGGCAGGGCGGGTCCTCGCCGGTGCCGGCGATCAGGCCAGATCCGGCGTCGCTGCTGAGATCAAGGCTGGGCATCAACGAGGGCTGTTCAGGGCAGGATGTTCTGTTTCAGCAGCAGCGTGATCAGCGGATCGTGCACCAGATGGGGACCGGTATTTTTTGATCCGTTTTGAATCACTGTTTGCTGGAAGTGGAGGTGATCGAGGCGCCCCAGTGCGCTACACCCAGGAAACCAGACCCCTGGTGGCCGAAAATGTCGTGCAGTTCGAGGGTCTGCGGCCCGACGACGCCGTCGCCAGATCAAGGTGTGGGCTGGGGCAATCTGGCTCCAGGACTCGAAAAACCAGACAGGGGTCCAGGTTGGGCAGCGGTTGATGCTGGAGGGGCGCCTGCGCATCAAGCACCAATCACCCGCGCCCGATGGCCTCAAGGAGAACGGGCCGAGTTCACTCTCCCGTCCTCCCATCCCCTGGCCGAAGGCCCTTCCCCGCCGGCGAACACAAGGCCCTGCCCCGTTGCCCCCGCCGGGGGGCACCCCGCTTCAAGTGCCCAGGCCCGTGGCCGGCCAGGGCTGATGCTTGGTGGCTGGCTCCACGACCGCCGCTGCTGCGATTTCCAGCGACCCCCGGCGCGAGGTTCCCAACCTGGAACACTTCGCCCGCTGGTGCCTGAGCTCAGCGACGACGACGAGCATCCCGTTCTGAAGCCAGGCCCCTCAGCTTCCCAGTCAGCCGTTTCGCTGGCCAGATCGATCATCCTGGCCCAGCTCCCCTCCAGGGCCGCCAGGTCGAGGCGCAGATCAGGCCAAACGCCCCCCCATCGATCGGCGCAACAGCCCACTCCCGATCGGCCGCTGAGCATGCTCGAGTCAAGGCGTGCTGCTGAGCTCTTCAGCAGTTTCTGGAGCCCACTTTGGACTTCAGCCGCCACTGGTCGACCCGATCGGGCATCTGCACCGATAGGCCTGGAGGATTCGCGGAGTGGAGGCAGTCATCGCAGAGTTTGGACTCCAACATGTGGTTTAGATTGTTTTTTGCCGCACGCTCCTGCGGGAGGATGGTCGCCATGCAAGCAATCACCTCACCGGCAAGCCTGCTCACACCTCCCTTGCGCCGTTCTTTACCGTGGTCGGCACGAATCAGCCTACGCGACCGATAGCCCCAACAATCAAGCCTGGCTGCCGTGTTCCTATGGCAATTCCACGCTTGCTGGCGGTCGGCCCTGAAGTTTCCTCGAAACATGCCGCCCGCGATCCGTCTGACCAAACTGCTGAATTCCCGTGCCCTGCGCGAGCAACCTGAGAGCGAACCGCTCCAGTCACCTTGCTCAAGGACGTGACCCTTGGCGCTATGGCCAGAAGGCTCACCTGGAAGCTCGCCCCCTTTTTGGGGAAGGGGGGGCCCCCCCCCCTCCAAGCTCTTGGAACGACGATCAGCCGCCCGAACTCCTGAGCGTGCGCGAACTGGAAGAACATGGTGGCTATGGCCTGGCCTGCGTTTTCGCAGCCATGGGGTGCCCGTAATGAGCGCTGGCAAGCCAAAGCAGGAGCGGCTGGCCGTTTTTTTCGGACCTGGGCTTGTTGGCCACGCTGGCCCCGTTGACGGACACGAACTTGAACCTCATCCTGGGTCCGGTTGACCCTGCCATCCAGCGATGGTCAGCTGGAAACGCCGTGCCGTCCTGATTCCCCGTCTCGTTGTCGAACTTGAGTCATGACGCCCTTGATCAGTGGGGCCGAGGACAGCCTGCGGGTCTCCCGTTTTCAGTGAGGCCCTGCCGTACAATCCAGCGGTTTTTCCGGCCGCCGTGTGGGTGGTGAAGTATGGGGGGGGGCGGCGATGGTGAAGAGGCGCTGCGTGAGGCGGTCTTCCGTGAATCTGGCTCTGCTGGCCTGCGTGGGTTTGCAACGTGGTGGTCCATGGGGCGGGCCTGAGATCAAACCAAATGGCTGAGCCGATGTCGATCGAGCCCCGTTCGTTGATGGCCTTGCGGTCACCGATGTCCGAGAAACGATGGATTGTGGTCGAGATGGGTGCTGGTCGGCAGGCGTCAACAAGCAGATCGTTAACGGGCTTAACCGCCTCGGTGGCCGGCGTGGGGCTCTGTGGCAGTGTGGCGGCCTGGTCGAAAAGCGAGGGTCCTTGGGGATGGCTTTCCCACGGATGGTGGGGGATGTGGCGGCTTAGTCAACGCCCGACGTTCTCACCTCCCGCTGCCTGGAGAATGGCTAACATCCAGTGATTCCACGTGGCGGCTCAACCCCCAAGGGGTAGTCGCACAAACATCAATGCCGACACCGGGCCGGTGAACTCGCCGCCGCCCTCCAGGCCGGAAGCTGATCCTGCTCACACGATTACCCTGGAAATCCCTGCGCCATCTGCGACGATCCTGGTTCGCTGCCTGCGTCAGCCTGCGCCTGTCGGAGGCCCGTGAGCTGATCGCCAAGCGGGGTGGTCGATGGCGGCATGACCCCCCAAGACCGAATGTGCATCCGTTTGGGGGCCCTCGCCCAGGGGGCGGGGCTTGCCCATATCGTCGATGGCGCGTTCCCCACGCTTGCTCTTGGAAGTGTTCACCGAATGCCGGCATCGGTAAACGAATGGTGGTCGCCGTACTGGCGCCGGCAGCCGCGCCCGGCCGTCAATGGACTGAGGACCCGCTGTCACCAGCCCGCGCAGCGCTGGAGAGGGGCGACTACGGCGTTGCCTGAGGTTGCTCGAACCCCTCGCCCCTGCTCCATCCGGCCGCTACGCCCTTGGGGGGGGCAGCCTGCGCTTGCTGATGTCACGGCCCTGCTGGGCCAGGGCAAACGATGAGCAGGCCGCCAGCTGTTGCCGCAGTTTGCGCGTCCTGCCGGGACCTGGAGATTCGGGCCCAGGGCCAAGGACCTGCAGCTGATTTCTCGACCGCACCGGCCCTGCCGCGTCCGGCCAACTGGTCCTGACATGCCCGGCCATCAACGGAGGCCGCGCCCTGGAGGGTCGCTGAAACCGGCGCCAGTCCCGCGCGCCAGCGTGCGCCAGATGGGCCACCGTCGCCGCTGCACCACCGACTGACCACGTCCACCCGCGCCCGGTTGGCTTGCCATCCGCCGTGCTGGCCGTGGCCTTCTGCCTGCTTGCTCCCTGCTCTCAGCTGCCTGCGGGTCGAGACCGATCTGCGCTTCGGTCCTCCCGGCCCGCTCCAGCTCCAGCAGACCCTGAGCAGCAGTCCGGACGCCTGCTCCTTTCAGCGCCATTCATAGCCCCAGGAAGCTGCAAAGGCAGCGGCAACCAAGCACCGAAAACCTGCTGGGCTTGAAACCCGCCAGGGGGTGGTCAGCCTGGAAGAGCGCCAACTTTGACAGCGGCGGAAGATTTCAGGCTGCTGCAGAGCAACTGTGGCCACGGCCGCCCAGCTTGGGGGGACGAGCTGCCCAGCGCCCGATTTGCAGCTGAAGGAACGCAATTGGTTGGTAGGGGGCTTCAACCAGCAAATTCCAGGCTTTGGAAGTGGATCTGCGCGCTGTCAGGGGACTTTCCGGACTGGAGCTCGCGTTCCCGGCCCGCTGGCCCCCTGCTGCCGCGCTTTGGCGTGCTCTGGCCGCCGTGGCCCGGAATGCCGATGGGATCCGCTGGCCGTTGCAGCCGGCGCTCTCACCCATCGAACTGGTCTGCTGGCGGCTGGAGCCGCCCTGGGGTGGGGGCTGTTGTGATCCTGGTGTTGCTTTGGTCTGGCCCTCGACTGCAGCGGCCTGGCGCTGGCACGGTTTTGGCTTGGCGAATTGCCATTCTCCTTCCGTTGATGAAGAGTCTTAGAGCTCCAAGTGGTCGGGATCAAAATGCCTGAGGTTCACCTAGGCGATCGAGCCCTGAGCGCAGATCAGCTTCCGCTGGGTAAAATGGCAACAGGCTGCGGAGCGGGGCCGTGCAGCAGGAATCTGCCAGCGTGCCGGCCGCCACCCGCGCCCAATCAAATCCGGTGCGGGCTGGTCCGACCAGGAGCCAACCGCGGACTCCAGGTCACCCCGGAATCCGCTCAGGCCAGGCCTGGCAGCGGCGGTGCCGTGGTGGGTGGCCGTGGTACCGGAGAGCCCGCAGCAGGCAAGGACGCGGCGAAGGCACCAGAGAGGCCGCCCGGCGCTGCGGAGTTCGCCATGTGAGGGTAGTGTCGTAGCGGCCAGTCGATCAAAGATGGCGGAGTCACGGGATGATCGGGGGAATAGCGTCTGGGACGAAAGATACACAGTCGCACGGGAGCGTTCGCCACGGCCCGCGCGGCCGGCCAGTTTGCAGCAAAACACCTGCAGGACATTGTTGCCCGGCCCGCAGATCCGGGGCGATGCAACAGGCCATCGCCGCCAAGCACGCCCGCCAGGGTCACGCCCCGCGCAGGGTCGAAATCCCTTGGTGAGCCCATCT
>Ga0163217_1094605_pt1 | contig 10164 bp, 12 predicted proteins | sample SynspAceP_FD_185933 | JGI IMG/M metagenome (GOLD analysis project Ga0163217, IMG submission 185933) | Saline lake microbial communities from Ace Lake in Antarctica - Synechococcus sp. Ace-P (PacBio error correction) | ecosystem: Environmental > Aquatic > Non-marine Saline and Alkaline > Saline ...
AAAAAACAGAAGAGAAGGATTTTGGATGCCCCCCCCTGGCGGTTTATTCCGTAAAAAAAGCCGGTCCCGAAGCCGGGGATCAGTTTTTTTTCGAAAATAGGAACCGCCTGTTTTTTCCAAGCCCTGAAAATCCTTTTTGGTGGCCATAAGGTTGGAAATGTCCGTCGAGGATTTAAATCAGGTCGAAACTTGTTTTCGAAGTTTGGCCAAGGCTGGGCCTCGAGAACGGAAGATTCGCCGCGGGCGGCCCTAAAGCCTTTGGGCACCAGAATCGCGTTGGTTGCGGGGTGTAGAGCGGCGGTGGCCCCTGCCTTTCGATCCAGGCATTGAAACAATTGCACACAGGAAAAAATGGGGTCCTTTGCCGGTGCTGAGTTTGCCGATTGGCATCAGGGTTGCCGCCACCGTCCAGCAATCGCCGGCTGCCAGAAGCCTCGAATTGCGGGCTCCGCGGCAAAGGTTGGGCAGGCGGCCTTGAAAGTCGAAAGGTTGCCAGCCGTTTTTTGCCCTGCCGGCAGTTGGGTTGCCCTCGTTCAAAGATGCCGCCCCCCTTATGCGGCGGCCAAATGTCCCGCTCGGCCATTCATATTCCGCCCAGAACCGTCAGCGGAGGAAAACGGGCGGCTGGCAGCCTTCGTAATGGCGCGAGTGGCAATCTTCGGCCGCAGAGTTTGTGGAAGCTGGGGCAACCGCAAGCGCGGTCAGCCATGCTGGGTCAGCGTGTGAATGTCGATCTCGCGGCGGGTCAATGCGCCTTTGCCCGCCAAGAAGGGCATTTCGAAAGCTTGGTCCAGAGAAGGGAATGGGCGACAGCCACATCTTGCTCGGCAATGCTGTGGCCTTTGGCACCAGCAAGCAATACCAAGTGCCTTGGGCTCCGGCAACCCGGCCTGCGTCGGAGGTCTGCTGCCAGCAGATGCCCGCCAGTTCCCGCCTCAACAGGGCTTGTCATGTGGCGATGAACAGCAGATGCGACCATCCGACGGCAGGCATCCCGTCTTGGCATTTCCCGCTGCCAAGCCCTTCCATGTCGCGGCGTTAATTCTGTCCCGGGGGAAACAGGCCTGTCGCGGGTAAGATCGAACTCTCCAGCGCTTGTGCTTACGGCCGCAAGGCGTGGATAACGTGGATGAATAGTTTGATGATATGGACGCGCTGGCCATTGTCGCGCCCGAACGACCCGGGGATGGGTTCACGACGAGAGTGCCCCCCCAAGAACGCTCGATTGCGAATCATCATAGAGGTGAACCCGCCAGACGCTGAAACCGATCAGCTGTGATGGCGCGCTTAGAAAATGCTCTTGATCAGGAACCCACCCCGTCCGGGTGACGGTGCCACAATCTCAGTGAAGTCTGTCGTCCGCCGTTGCGGCAAGGGCTTCAAAATGCGTCCTTTCTGCCTGAACCGGCAGCCCGCGTTGCTTGTTGCGCCCTGGCAACCAGCAATGTCGACAAAGCGCAGGTAGTCTTTTGACGCATGCGAAGTCGCGGCTGCCGCGCAGTATCAACGCCCTGATTGATTGCGGACTTTTAAGGTGCCGGTTCTTGGATTCCACCGGCCCCGTTCTCGTGGGCCTCCGCCGCGATTGTTGCGACTGGGCCATCCCATGCCGTAATATGGCCGACAAAGGCATCTAGCGCTTGGTCATATCTTCGCGTTGATCGACAGTCAGATTACGGGAAACGCCTGAGAAGACTGTCGGTGCGGTGGTTTTGCGGGCACGCCCGCCCAAGCGAACCAGAAGGGCCTCCTTGTAAGGTTCCTTCTCGCGCAAGGCCGTGGAAGCTTTCGCCGCGAGAACCACGCCGACATGGTTCCCCATCGGCTATAACCATGACGAAGTGATAAAGCAGGTGCGCGAACGGCTGGCCTGCGCATTGTCACGCCAGCTCGTCAGCAATGGGGAAGTCGGATTGGCCCAATGTATCCTGGCTCCGGCGTCTGGCGGAAATATGATGTCGCGCTCGGGGCACTCAGCCGCCCGCCACTGCCGCACCCGCCGCCTCCCAAGAGTGCGCCGAATGCGAATGCATCAGGGAAGGCCAGTGGGTTGCGCACTTTGAAGGTGGCGCCAACAGGGTGACGCGCCTGCAACGCGCTGTCCTTCTCAAGCAAAGGAAGAAGACGGTCTCCTATAAAAGAAAAATAAATAGTCTTCAAGGGGATCGACAACCGTGCGCCCGTGGAACGATCCTTGCGATGCGAAAGGCGGTAATCCGGGTCGGCATCGAAGCGTCTGGCGGTTCCGTTCGCTGAACCCGGCGCGGGCAAGCGCCGGCGCCTGAACTGTGATTTTGGAGGTCGGTCCATATAATACCTCTCAATTGCTGGTCGGTGATGGGTTGTAGGCCAATCCGGGTCCTTCCGTTTGAAGGCAGAAAGATCCAGTTTACCAACCCGCAGAGAACCTGCACCTATTCCCAAAATTCAAATCAGGCCGGTGGGGCTGCCCTCCAGACGGGCATGACACCGTCTTCCGTCCAGACCCAACCGGCCACGGTGGTTGTCGGCAACCGGCCAAGATGGTTGTCCGCTCATCATGGTCGCACCGGCTTTTCCTATGAATTCTGCATGATGTCGTCATGGACAAACAGACCAAAATTCAGTGACCCTGACAGAAAGCACGCTCTGCCTTTCAGGCTATTTGCCCGTTCCAGCGTAAGGTTCGATGCTCTTGTAAAATGGAAGTGTGCCCGGGGCGTTTCTACTTTGGATGCGGGTTATGATGCCAAAACCATCTGCGAGATACTGGACATCGGTCCCACAAGTATTAACGGAGTGGCGGTTTTGCTTTTGCGGCCGCGGGGCTGTCGTTTTTCGGGCTGAAGGACTAACAAGCCAACCGGCAGGGTCAACCTTTCTGTTGAACAGGAGGGGGCCACACAAGGACATTCACGACATTCTGCGCGGAACTGCAGACGAGGTTTGCGCCTATTTTTGGGCTGAGCAATGACAAAGCTATAGCGCCTCTGGTAGCCGCCAAGCTTTGATGCGTCGTTTAGGCTTCGGTTTATAAAAAAACCCCAGTCGTTTGCCAAGCTCAGGCCGACGAGATCAAAAAACAAGCAGCCTTTATCGCCCATTATGAGGCCCTAGATGACTGGACTGAGGGCGGAATGAGATGGTCGTCTTCTCGGACGCAGTGCATACCAGAACACCAAGTCGAACCGGCCCATGGTTGGTTCCCCAAAGACAACAAAAGATCGCCCTGAAGCCACATCGGGACGGCAAGCGCTCAACATTCAAGGCGCGCTTGATCTAGAAGACCTTTCACGTTACACCTTGTCGAAAGCGGAGAAAGAATCAATGCCCAGACAACCCTGCAGATGTTGGAAAAAATTGGAAGCCAAGAACCCAACCATGACGGCCAATTTCACGTCTTCTCGACAATGCACGCCTTACCATCAACGCCAAAAATATTGACAGGCCCATGTTGAAGAGATCAAGAGCGACAGGTAAAGTTTACAATTTCCTGCCGCATATGCGCCGCATCCTAATCCAATAGAACTCCCTTCTGGGGGGCGTCATGCATAAATGTGTCACCACAATCCTCACTACTTGTATTCAAACATCAAGTGCAAGGTTGAATTTGAAGGCCCGCGATTTCGTCGACCATGGCTTCGGCGGGTGTTCCTCCACCGAAGGGTTTTTTCCTCGGGCGGTTGTTTTCAGCAGCGCTGCCAACATCGTTTAGCCAAGTCTGGCTGGCTCGTTCGAGGTTCTGTGCACTTGGGCATGAACTGGCGCAGGCAGGCCGTTGGTATTCTCGTTTCGATCCGCGCTGCCAAGGGCGCATGCCGGATCGCAAAACCAGATGTCCGATTTTCAAGCCCCGGGCCAGTTCCGGGTGGCAGGCCATCTCGGAGCCGCGGTCGGTAGGTCATCGCTCTTGCGCAGCGGCTGCAGGCAGGCGTTTTCCATCTGCCCGGGAGAAAGCTGTCAAGAACCGCCTGCGCGCCGTTGCCGTCCATTTTGCAGAGACACAAAACCGGTTTTTTTTGCGCTCGAACCAGCGTGCCCACTGAGGAGCGGTTTGAATGCGCCCTTGAATCAAATCACCTTCCCAATGACCGGGCACCAGACGCGCGTCGATTTCCTCGGGAACGGTGAATAATACGCAACGATTCCGGCCACCATGGAAGCTTTCCCGGCCAGGGTCGTGGCGCCGACAGGCCCACGGCAGGCTTGCTTTGCCGCCAGCGCATCGATTCAATCGCCGCCTTCAAGGCCGCCACGCGGCTGCGCCGTAAATGCGGCCATAGATGGTCTCGTGCTTGAAATGTGGGCAGCAGGGTCATCGGGTTTCATGCGCCGCATCTGTTCGCGGATCTGCTCAGGTTGACCAGCGCAGATGTACAAGTTTTGCCGTGAACAAAGCGGTAGAGGTCGCCACCCTCGACCAGCCTTGCGTTTGGCGCCGATCAGCGTCCACGGCGCTCAGCATAGACAACGCCGCGCCGCTGCGGGCAGTAACCGCCATCGTTCCTGCCCGACCACCGCGCAAGTTTCCCGGCCGAATTTGTTGGCGGGGCCGGCCAAGAAGCTACGATGCCCTGCTGACTGTGCCGCCCACGTTGAATGCTCGGCGGAAAATCACGCCACGTTCCTCGCTGTTTGAGGTGCTTACTTTTTCCTGTCCCATTCGCAACATCCTATGCCGCTGCGCTCAGGTTTGCACTTGAAACTTGAGCTAAGCTATGCCACATTCGACCAGTTCACAGAAAGCAATTCTAGGGTTCTTCGCAAAACCTTGCCCCTCAAGTGGCGCGGAAGTTAACCGATACCGTCACTGACAAATTTTTCCGGATCATCTCGCTCGGACGAATATAAAGTGATTTGGAGCACCTAGAGTTCAGGTCAATTCAGGCGTATGAGTATAACTGAAATTAAAAGGGAAAATTAAGGTACTGCCCAGCATGTTGGGATTGAGGAAATACTTGGTTGACTGAAACGGCTCAAGCGTGAATCAAACGGAATACATGTCTAAGGTTCAAAACTCCCATTCTACCCTTGCGGACGCTGCAGGCCGCGCCGCCTAACTTTGAGGCTGCGTATTTGAAGCAGCTCGGAAGTGAACAAGGCGCTTGAGCAAGCGGCATCATCGCGCTGGAACGGCAAGCGGCTCTTCAAACAGTAAGAACCAGCAGCCAGCCCCCGTCGAGTGACGGCTTGAAGAAGCCACCTGCCCAGAAAGCGGAACGCAAAGCTTGAAGGGGTTAAATCCTGACCGCAAAACCGGCGGTCAGCCCGGCCATAAAGGGGGAAGAACGTTGCGCACGTCGTCCGACGGCCTGACCATATCCATCCATCACTACCCACAGGTTTGTGACCGCTTGCGGCCGCGGCACTCTCAGCCAGCATGGCAGAGAATATGTGGTGGGCGTCAGGTTGGTTGAATTTGCCCAGTTCCGGCCGGCTCAAGAGGTAACCGAGCCCAAGTACATCTGTGTCGGGTTGTGGCCAGTGGTGATGCTGTCACACGCGCGGGGGGGCTTCCCTGAGGGTGTTGCGGGGCCAGTTTCAATACGGCCCCTCGGATCGCGTATCGCCAGCTACTTTTGCCAAACTATCATTGCAATCCCCGGAGGAACGTCTTTCTCGTTTGTTTGTCCTGATCTGTTTTGGCCTTTCAGTCGTTCGCCACTTGGCCCGACTTATCGGGCCGCACAGCTGATGCCGCCTTCACCCCTTCGCGAAGGCTAATATGCAAAGGGCTGATTTGGCCGGCAAGTGCGGGTCAAGCATCTGGATGAGACCGGCTTTCGCTGTGGCTGCAAAACACAGTGGCTTACATGTGATCTGTTCGCCCCTCCTGAAGCCACCTTCCGCTCCTCGTCCCGCAGAGCGAATCTTCTGACCGGGGTCTGGGGCTTGTCGTGCACGATGCAACTGGGCCCCGTATTCAAGATTGGAAGGTGTCCAACACGCCTTGTCAATGCCGCACCATCTTCGCGAACTCCAAGCGCTGATCGTGATTCTGAGAAAGAGCCGTGGGCCAACCGACATGAAAACCTTTTTTGCCTGGACGCCAAAGCCGTGGCAAGACACCCCGAACCGATATTGCACAATTGGGGTTCGGGCGTGATGGGTGAGCCTCCTCAGCGTACGATGACATCCTCAACCCAGGCGGTGGGATTTTCAATGAAGCTCAACCCCCTCTGGCAAGCCATGTCCCAAGGCCGAAAACGCCGGGGTCCGCCCCCGAAACGCAAGAAGGCCACAACTCGCGCTGCCGCCCTGCAAACGCGCAAAAGCGAGGCCAATACGCTTTCTGACCGACCCCAACGCGCCCTCACCAATAATGAAGCTGAACGGGATTTGCGTATGGGCCAAAGTCATGCAAAAAGTAATCAGGCTGTTTCGCGCGCCCGTGAGGGCCGCCGAGATTTTCTGCTGCTTAACGCACTGTGACATGGCACCGCCCGCAAGCAGGGTTGGTCTGTCATCGAAACCCTGATTGAAAACGTCAGATCAGTTGATGCACAACTGCGCTTCGGATGAATTATCCCTGTATCACTGCCAAGGCACAATCCAGCCATGCTGGGCAGGTTACAAAATTAAGGGTAACTGCCCCAGCAATGTTGTGTTGAGGAATATTGTTGACTGAACGGCTCAAAGCGTGGAATCAAAGGATACATGTCTGAAAGGGTTTCAAAACTCACCAATTTCTACCCTTTTTGCGGACGCTGCGGCCGCGCCGCTACTTTTGAGGCTGCGTATTGAAGCAGCTGAAAAGTGGACCAAGGCGCTTGAGCAGCTCGATCATCGCGCGGAACGGCAAGCGGCTTTCTCAACAGTACGACCAGCAGCCAAGCCCCCGTCGAGTGACGGCTTGAAGAAGCCACCTGCCCAGAAGCGGACGCAAAAGCTTGAGGGGTAAATCCGACCGCAAAACTGGGCGGTCAGCCCGGCCATAAGGGGAAGACGTTGCGAACATCGCGACGCCTGACCATGAACATGCATCCCATCACCTACCAACAGGTTTGGTGACGCTGCGGCGGGCACTCCAGCCAGCAAAATGGCGCAGAGAAAATACCTGTGGTGCGTCGGTGGTTGATTTTTGCCAGCTCCGCCGCCGCCAGAGGTAACGAGCACCGGGTAACATCTGTGTCGGTGGTGGCCAGTGTGATGCTGTCCGCGCGGGGGCTTGCCCTTGAGGGTGTTTGCGGGGCCCAGTTCAATACGGCCCGCTCGATCCGCCCGGTATCGCCAGCTAAACTTGCAAACCTATCATTTGCAATCCCGGAGGAAAACGTCTTCTCTGGTGTTGTCTGATCTGTTTTGGCCTTTCAGCCGTTCCAGCTACCTTGGCCCGGCTTATTCGGCCGCACAGCTGAAATCGCCTTAAACCCTTCGGCGAAGGCTGTATGTAACAAGCTGAGGCGGGGCCGCAAGTGGCCGGTCCAAGCATCTGGATGAGACCGGCTTTCGCGTGCTGGCAAAACCAGTGGCTACATGTGATCTGTTGCCCCCTCCCTGAGCCACTTTCCCGCGTCTCGTCCCCGCAGAGGCGATCTTCTGAACCGGGGGTCCTGCGGCTTGTCGTGCAACAGAATCACTTGGCCCCGTTTTCAAGAACTGGAAGGTGTCCAAAACACGCCTTGTGCAATGCCCATCATCTTCGCGACTCCAGGCCTTGATCGTGATTGAGAAAGAGCCGTGGGCCGACGACATGAAAACCGCTTTTGCTTAGAAGCTAACACCAGGGGCAGACATACCCACCGATGATTGCACCGTTGGGGTCGGCGTGATGGTGAAACTCCTGCAGCGTTACAAATGACATCCTCAACCCAGGCGGTGGATTTTTCATGAAGCTCACCCCCTCTGCAAACCATTTTCGCAAAGGCCGGAAAACGCCGGGTCGCCCGAACGCAAGAACCGGAGCCACAACGCTCGCGCTGCGCCTGCAAACACGCAAAAAAAGCGAGTCATACCTTTCTGACCCCGAAACCCAAACGCGCCCTCACCAACAATGAAGGCCGAACGGGATTTGCGTATGGGCAAAGTCGGCAAAGATCCGGGCCTGTTTTCGCGTCGTGAGCCGGGGCAAGAAATTTTTCTGCACATTACGCAACTGTGACATGTACCGCTCGCAAGCAGGGCTGGTCTGTCATCGAAAACCCTGATGAACCGTCAGATCAGTTGATCGCGCACTGCGCCTCGGCTGATATCTGATCTCTGCCAAAGGCCACATCCAGGCCCATGCTGGCAGTTACAAATTAAGTCAAAAAACTATTGGATTTTTTGATCAAATCTCAATAATAAAAAGAACGTGCTCGATGAAATAGACACGAGGGACGTTTCAAATGGAAGCAACAGTCCCACGGGAGGAAAAAAGTGAAATAATTCGAAAATTGCCGCGACCCTGGTTGCCGTTCCACTGGCCCGTTGGTGCATCTTCTGCTTCAGCTGATAATTCTTGACGTCCACATGAAGCATCCTAAGGATCTGACGTTCTTAGGCGGACAGTGCAAAACTGATGATGAGTCTTTACGAAAACATGAGTGGTGGCGAACGTTGGCTTTTCAACTCTATGGATCGGGAGAATTGGTCCCAGCAGGTGAAATCCCTGGAAAACGTAAGTTCAGGTGCCATTCCGGCTGGGTGGAGCTTTCCTTGACAGTGGGCGGCCAAACAGTTGCCCCCGTTGCCACAAATCGGTGCTAACGCCTTTGGTGCTGGACCTGAAAGCCCTGGCAGCTTGGTTTGGCCAACGTAAGGTGGCGGTCTTGAAATGTTCAACCGCCGGTTTTGACGACTTGAAGTGTAAAAGTCCTAGCCTCCACATTACCGCGCCCCGAGCCGGGTGGGCTGTTCACAAAGAGATCAACTCGATCGAAGAATTTCAAAAGGTCTGAAGATGCGGCAATGGACGTGTCGGTTGCACGTGTGCTCAATGGATTCGGTGCCTGCGGCACAGTACCTGCCGCCAGCGAAATCTAAATCTTGCTCTTGGAGCGCGTCGGATCGATGCGACCGAGTTCTCACTAACCGATATCGACACAAAGACTTTGGCTTTAAATCAGATTGCAAAGTTCTATTACTATCCGGGCCTTGGCATCAGCCAGGCAGCGTCCGATGTTTTTGAATGATCAACATGGACGTGTTTGGAATGGCTTTAAACGCCCGGAGAAACAGGCGATGTATGAAGCGGCCCTGTCAGGTCAGCCTGGCCTGGACGCTGCAAATACGCAAAACCTGCCTGCGCAAACACTCGCAAATTGAAGGAATTCGAGGCCGGCGGCACAAATCGTCAAATCCTTCCTGATGAAGTTTCTGGCAGAACTTCGGGTGCGCGACGGAGCGCCGTTTAACTGAAATGCTTGCAGGCGAGAAAAGATGCGCTTTATGGCGAGCGTACCAACTCGATGAAAGCTTTCGTGGCATCGTCGGGTCGCTGGAGTGAATCTTTCAAACCCTCCCTGCCGAGTAAGCCACCATGGCAAACAGCGAAATGGAACACGCAACCGGCGGTCCAAAAACGTGGTTATCGGCCCTGTCCATAACGGTTCTTTTGCGGGATCGTATGGGATAGGGCCCCAAGCCGGCGGCCTGGCTCATCGTTCCCTATCCTCGTTCTCGTATTGATCGGTGTGACACTGTCCCCAGCGGCTAAGATTGGGCACCGATCGTTGATGGGAAAAATGACGTTTCTTGTTTGGGCTCGAAAGGCTGAACACCCTCGCAAGTTATCGGCAGACCTGCAATGGCTACTTGTTTCGGGATCAATGCTGATGCTCACGATGGCTGGTGCGAATTGTCAGCGAATCGCATGTGCGCGTCGATTTCCCTGCGCCAAACTTTTAGTGATCCGGACCAAGAACATCATTGAAATCTCGGCTTTCCTGCCTGCTTGGCCGCCCCTTTTGCGCCAGTTGTCGTTTTTCCACGGCTATGAATTTCACGTGCGGTTCTTTTCAACATGGGCGAAGGGTGCGGACTAATGAACGGAATGTAATGACCGATTTACTGAAAGCGTTCGTTCCTCTTGGCTTTGGCCTAATGCTTGATCGCTGCCTCGGTCTGACCTATCCAAAAACCTTCGTATTTTGTTCGGAAGAGTAAAACCCATGATTGAGCACATCATTCCCCTGTCGATTGGTCGTGATGCCTGCTATTGGGGATTTTTTCAGCGCTTATCCGGTTGCCTTGTTCTTGGCGGCA
>Ga0163217_1029569_pt1 | contig 10163 bp, 13 predicted proteins | sample SynspAceP_FD_185933 | JGI IMG/M metagenome (GOLD analysis project Ga0163217, IMG submission 185933) | Saline lake microbial communities from Ace Lake in Antarctica - Synechococcus sp. Ace-P (PacBio error correction) | ecosystem: Environmental > Aquatic > Non-marine Saline and Alkaline > Saline ...
CCAAGGAAAAAAAAAGAGAGATGTGACCCACGTAAAAATCCCTTCCCCCAAATTAAAAATTCCTCCGAAAATTCATCAACCGGAGTTCCGATTCAGTGGAAGTGTTCGTTTTAAAAATCGCCTGCCCCGAAAATTCGCATTGTTTTTTACTTCGCGCGTGAAGGCCGTGGTGGGGCTTGCCCCCCCCCCCCCCCCCAAATAAAAATCCTGTTTGCATTTTCGCAGGCGGTCAATTACCGAATACCTCGAACACGCCGCAGTCCGGATACTGATCCGGACGACCGAAAAACGCGAACCTGAACGCCTACCCTTATCACGCGTCGCACGCCGATTCCGGTTGCTGGAATCCGAACTCGGAACGCCAGCATCTATTGGCGCGGCAAATCGATCGTCGTGGATCGTGGGGCTGGCTTGTTGGTTTGATCTCGTTTTAACCGCACATGCAACCGAGGATCGAAACGACGAGCTTCGTTTTCGCGTTTCGACCGAGCAAGTCTCCGGTAAACACGACCAGAAATTCATCCCTCAAATTCACAGACTCGGTTTTCTGGCTTCCGCCGCCCGTTGCGCTTGGTACCTCATGGATTGTTGATCGCCGCACGCGTTGCTTCTCAACGGTTTTTTGATCTCTGCCCCACGGATCATCGGCAACGGCGGCGAGCACGAAGTGGTTAGCGACAGCGAATCACGTAAGACCTCCCTGAAGATAACGAATCATTCGAAGAATCGGTGGAACGGCGGCGGATAATCCTGTTTTCTCGAAACAAATTCCGTCCATCAGCCCGGTGCCGCCTTTGTTCTTGCATGAAACCGATTCGGGATAGTTTTGAGATGGGTCTCCAATCCCCAAACGCCACGACCTGGGACTCCAGCCACCGGCACTTGGGCCTTCTCTCGCCAGCCCGTTGCCCACAAGGATGCTGCCGGCGAGCCTGCTACCGAACAGGTGCAGATTTTTGTGATCCAAAATGAATTGTACTTCTCCATGTCTCAATCTGAGTAAGGAAGCGCAAGTTCATGCGATAGTCCCACCTGGACAAGTCAATGTGCTCTCGCGTCATGGCAATCGAGGCAACCGTTACCACGGTTGGAAGGAACCTCTTTACGTGCGGAATTGCACGATTAACCGTTGCCACTAGATATTTCGGGTCGATCAATATCGACGAACGCCCCTAAATACGTTGGCAACCAACAAAAACGATGCCGATGGTTGCGGAGCATGGCCGCGGTCGTGGTTCCGCGATCTACAAAATGTACAGGATGTAGGAGACCTTTGATCGTCCATTCCAAGCGAACGCGAGGATACGCACTCAAAGAGTCACGCTACGACGAACCGTAGAACGCGACCAAGATCACGCTAATCTTCCGGCAGAGTGAATCAATGGCCGACGACATCAAACCACAAAGGGAGTGTCATTTCGTGCCGTAGCAACACGAAGCGCAGCGCTTTGCTGGCCGTCCAAAGGCGTGGGCCGACGGTTGACCGACTGGAGCAGATCGGAATTCATCCTGCGCGAATTGCGGGACGATTCGGCGAAGAAGTACCAAGCGTCGCCCAACTGCTCAAGACGATTTGCCCGAAAAAACAGTCCCGCAGCAAAGGCGGCAATCGAACGGCGATTGGATCTCGCGAGTGACGCTCTCAACCGGCCCAACGGAGACGCTCATGCCGGTGAAATCATCGAGCGCTCGCAGGCTTGGAAGTGCTGCGTGGGTCGCGGTGTATGCCGTACTACTGACCAAACGCGATGGTTCGTCTGCGAACCGCCTCGGCGAAGCACTCGCCCACCGAGTCAATGGGAGATCGCAGCCAACACATCGCTCCAGTGACGCTCTTGGGCCCGCGTTTTGACGACGCTGTCACGAAATCGTTGCGATCTTCTCTGCTGTTTGGGATGGGGCTTGTCCTGCAAACCACGTGCCGAAGCCAAGGGGCTTCCGTTCGCTAAAATCTATTCACGTCGCTGGCAATCCTGGCGGGGATGGGCGTCTGCAGGATGCTCCTTTTGAGGCGAATTCCTGTGGTATATAGCCTTCCGCGGAAGCGATCCGTTCCAGTTTCGCCATCAGTCGCACGCGTCTTGTTGGGATTCGTTGATCCCCGTAACGCTTGCTGATCCGGCGTTGACTGGTCCGTCACTGGATATCTTCAAATCCGGCATCTCAATCGCCCATCGCGAACTCATTGCTGAAAGTCAGCTCCACCAACGGCTTCTGATCGCTGACCATCGCCGTTGGAATATCTGGCTCTCGTTATCCTCCAGCCTGATGTTACGTTCACTGCCGAGTCTTGCGTTTCTTCATGGGTTGCCGGCCTGCATGACATAGCGGTTTGGAATTCGACCTCTTGCATTGCCCTGCACGCAACGTGATTGATGGTCTCACGCTCGGACTCGCCTGGAGGGACCACGCGTTCACATCACATCGTCCGCCTCTGCACCAATCACTGGGGATCTCGGCGCGAATGGAGTTTGCGACGATTCGCCGCTCGTGTTTGAAGCTTCGATACCGTCGGAATCGCTTGTGGACCTCACATTCAGTCGTTTACGGTGCTTGCGATGCTCTGGCAGCGGTGGTTCGCACTGCACTGACGGAACTACGTTGCAGTCCGTTCTTGAACATGCTTCCTGGCCTACGGCAACGACTGTACCAGGAGTTTAGTCGGCGAGTCCGGGTTCGGTTCCTCGCTGATCTTTTGTCGCACAAAATGTTCGCCAGCAAATCTGGTTGCCTCGAATTAGAATGGGACCATCGAACAGCTATGGCGATCCCTGACGTATCGCGGGTTGCCGTCGATGACACATCTGGATCAATTCCCGGCGTCGCCGAAAAAATTTCCCGATGCAAACGCTGCCCTGGTGACGTGTCTGCCATAGTGGCGATTTCTCATCGCGAGCGTCCACAGATGCGGCGTTGTGAACCCTCTGGATCGACTCGCCACACTGCCACTGCAAGTTTGAAATCGCAGGACTCCCTGTAATGTGCGATGACACGCAAGTTTGTTCGTCCTATCACGAGCGGTCTCATTCACTCTCAAGTTGGAACAAATCTGGACGTGAGTAATGGCCGCGACATCGAGATAAATTTGCCTTTCGTAACCGCTTCATATCGAGCGTTGCCGTGCGGAAACCTGTTCTTGGTCAAAAACGGGTCCGGCAATGATCGCGCCGAAGGCGATACGAGCAGCTTCCTCCTCGATTAATGAGCTAGAATGAACGATCGCGAAGTTGGATCGGATGGAACTGGCAAGCGTAACAACACATAGCAATCGGCCCGCTCCCGAAGCCGATATGCGGAATCGTTGCGGACCGCTATCGCGATCATCGACCGTGGGCACAGTAGATTTCGATACCTTCGTACTTGCCGCCGTAACAACGGCATGTAGTTCGCGCCAACAAGATACCCGCGCCAACTTTCCCAAACCCTGGATTCGATGACAGGCAAAGTTGATCCGCACCACAGCCCCCAGATACTCGTTCCATTGCGGTCGGCATCAGCTTTCGATGTCTCTGCCGAATAACCAGCCTCTGAGAATGATAGACACTGTGCATATAAAGCGTCCGCGATACACGCTTCAATGACGCCAACAAACAGAAAGAACGGCTGAGTCGGCGGTGACATTCGACAGTCGCTTCAATTCACTACCTGGTAGCTCAATCGCTGCGTCGCATAGTCGAACGAAGAGCTTCCGACCCCTCGCGCTTCGCGTCCGACGTGACTCCGAATCTCGCCTTGGGGTAAGCCCTCCAAGAAAGCTTCCCGGAAATACGAACAATCTGACCCCAAGGAACGCTTCTGTAGTCGAACCAGTTTGTCGGCGTCGCCGGCGTATCGATAAGAATCGACCTCCTGAACGACGCCAACATTGCGAGTCGTTTCCATCCGTCGCTCCGTTTGTTGAACGCCGACATGGTTTGCCTTTTCCGTACAGATACCTCACTTTGCCTGAAAGAAGATCGGAGAGCGCGGCAATCGCTGTCTTCGCTGTTCACTCGATGCAGCACCACCGAGAAAGACGAAACCATCAAAGTGTTCCTGCGACCGCAAAATCCGATCCGACGTGCCACGCTCCAGCGAAATAGCCTCGATCCAATCACGATCCGAGGCGCTCAAGAGTCGGTGGTGCTCGGAAATCCAAGCGTGAAAACAAAACTCGACATTTGAACGTACTCGTTCGGAATTGCTTCGGTGAGATAGCGTCGTCAGCTGCAGCTCGATCGGATCGACGCCAAGATTGGTCGGCAATCCGTCCGATCCAACGGGTCGCGATGCGGTTGTTACTTGCGATGCCATCACCGAAACGCTCGCAGCTTCGGCGATCGCGGGCCATGTTTCGCGTCGAGCGCAGGGTAAAGCAATCGCAGCCCTGGGACCAAATGCACTTGCGGAACTCGCAACAAAAACGTCAGTTCGGGAGCGAGCATCGGATGCTGGCGTGGATGAACGGTAATGAAAACCATAAGGCGTCGTCTCGATGATGCCAATCCATGTTTTTTGCGGCCACTTCGACATCTCCATTCCCGCTTGACCGAGACTTTTCCCGCGTCGATTCTTCAGCGCGGTTGATACAGAACTGCACCTGGTGCACACGTGCCCGCATCCGCCCAACGCGGATTGGTCAATGCCGGATTCATCGAAGGCAACCCGTGCAGTTCGCACCGCGTTCGCACGATGCCGAAGTCCTGGATAGTGTAATGGATTCGCAGCGAATCGTAACCGCCGGGCAAGCAACGTGAAAGCCAGCGCGATGCGTGTGAGCACCCGCGTGATATGCCAACGAGGATTGAATCGACCCAGAAATACCCGGCGTCGAGAGAGCCATTCAACCGCGCAGCTTATCTGCGCACGCCGCCACCGGTTTGAGTACCTTGAGCAACTGCGCAATTGGGTTCCGTGATTTTCAATGACGCACTCATCGTCTAGAGTCGGATCGTACACTCCGTGCTGATCACTGCTGCGATCCGCCAAGTCAGTGCACGCGACGATCCATCGACAGAGATGCGTGGGACTCGACAAACGTTCCGGCCCCCCATCGGGCTTCACCAATCCGGTCTCGCCGCCTCGCGTCCCACGAGCGATCGTGTGATCACCAGATGATGCGTTTCGCAAAGTGACCGTTGGTCGGGCAAACGATCACCAGCTTCAAGCGTCCATCGGTGAGTCCCGCGGCAATGCCAATCGCGATTGCCTCGAAGGTGGACATCGCCACCTTGCAGCGGGAAACTCCATCGTTTGTCCGCATGAGAAATCGCTGAAGTACGAACACAGTGCTGCCGTCTCTCACAACCATTTGCGTCCGAGGAAGGGACCACGAACCCTCGTCTATCTTCGAGCAATCGAACCGCTCAACATCCCGCAAGCGATGTTCAATCGAACATTGAACGGCGATTGACCGCATGACTTGACCGCCAAAGCACACCCACGCTTGCCTGCGCACAATCTTCCGTACGCGTCGTTGAGACAACCAGCCGGAGCGATAGTATTCACGAAGCGAACCCAATCCAATTTTGCCAAATTCTTTCGTAGCAGAAGTCGCCGAGACGTTCTTCTCACGAAGTCCGAAACTTTGGCCAGTTCCGGCACGGCTATCAGTATTTCCTACGTTTGTCGCAACAACGTAAATATGACAACCACTCTTGTACATCGGGCTCTCACGCGCTGGTAGGTCAGTTCGGTATCGCTCGACGCCATTACTTCCGGACAAACTTGGAGAGTTCCAAAAGGGAGCCACTAGCATCTTTGATGTACGAAGACCCATCGCGAACAACGGATTCGTTCCCGACAAATGAACCGCCACACTGATTCCGCACTCACGTCCACGTCCACAGCACTCCAAACGAGAACCAGCCAGAGCCAACGGAAGTCCCCCAAATCCGAGTTCGACACCCAGTGTGGGAGTGGCGGGCGGCGCGATCGAGCCGTTCTTGCCGCGAGGTCGTTTTGCTCGTATGCACGCAGTGTCTTGTTGGTGCTTGGGTCCGGCTGGCGCTCGTCGCGTCGATCAAATTGGCACACACCTGGTCTGCCGATAGCTGAAGGGTGACGCCTGGCGATGCGACCCGCCATTGAAACGATGATTATGGTTGGGCGTCGATGTCCCGGCAGGGCACCTGCCTATGGCTGATGCCCGGCTGGCCAAAATCCCGCCTGCCATGGCGAGAGACGCTGATGTTGCTGGCATCTATTGGAACGCGATGTCCGCCCTGGGCTCGTTCAATCCTTCGGCAATGGAAGAGCATCGAGGATCGATTCCTATGAATCGCACTTCCGCTGAGTTGGCGTTTTCCTAATCGTCACCGCATTGACGATCAAGATCTTCGTGAACGTCGCGAAAAGCATCTCTATGTTATCCCGCGTGTTAATTGTTAGCCGACGATTTGGTTTCCGTCCTGACACGTCGGCCGTGACATTTTGATGCATCGCCCGCGCCCGTCCCGTGTGCAAGGCACCTGCGAATTGGTGTTCGCCCACAACGTACTTGACTTTGGCTGACGCCGATCGACTGGCATCGCGACTATTTCATCCCAAGGTCCGGGCGCCGACCACAAGCTACATCTCGACATTGGTTCTGACGCTGGCAACTATTATAACTTGGGGGTCGGTACCACCATCTGATCGGTGGCGGTGCGTCATGGTTATCACCGTGGGGACCGCGGCAGCATGAGGAATGTTCGTACCCGTGATCACCGTCGCGGTGCATCATCACCTGAACCATGGTCGCCCACTTGTCCAAGCTGCGAGCCCCAAACGCTACCTCGGTCTTCGGGCGAGTCGACACGCGGTCAAGTGTGGATGATCGCTGTGGCGTGCAACAGCAACGAGACGAGGCACTTCACCGCACGTACACGATCGCTCACGCCCACCGGTGTCTAGTCGTTCTCACCATGACGCATTCGGTCAATGAACATGTCATGCCGCGTTTGGTAAACGAGAATGGATCAGTGCAGTCCCGGTTTAATCAAAGCCACTTTTGGTGCGTGCGATTGAACGCGATGTAGGGTTGGGTTTGGGTGCATCGGCGATGGTTGCAGGGAAACTTGGATGACCATTCCCGACCATTCCCTTCATGGACATTGTTGGGACGCAGAGTCCGTACTTCTTGTCACGATTCGTGGCGCCACGTTGAGACGATTGCCACATCGCTCGCCATTTTGGTTGGAAAATGTTGCGGCGAAGAGGGTAATGGCTGTCGAGCCCGACCTATTGTTCCCGCAAAGAGGCCGCGATGCCTGCACTTCAACAACCACCTCCGTTCAGCAAAGAACCAAGATGAACCGCACTCATCATCAGGCGCGTCTACGCGACCGTCGATCGCAACGCTTTCGGATTGGTTTGATTCCACAATGCAGTTAACCAAATGCAGCCCAAAGAGATCATGGCTGCGGACGAATCGACGCGGTCTACCCGATCCGCTCTCGATGAATTCAGCGAGGCCACCTGGAAGGAAGTTAAACCGCGCATGGGCGTCTATTGCCATCCCAGCAAGTTCGTCCGGAAGATTCGGCCGACATTGAAAACGAGGTGGGGCAACGGCGACGTGCCACGCGAATGTTGCAAGACCCGCCGATCTGGAACGATGCGAACGGGCCGATGCGAAGCATCTGGCATGCGTCACCGAGCCGAACCCATGACTACTGCAACTGTGTACGATCCGCAAGATCACGTCGCCCGCAGCGTGATGCCGCCGTCAGTTCCTGTTTGATACGTCGTTGGCGAGAAACCGACGCACACTCGGATCGTCCAGTCATCCAGCTTCCTGAAGCTTTGCATCGCAGCGCAAAACTTAGGATCGTGCCCAAGAAAGGCTGCTCGCATGGTAGCCGTACTTGAATTTCGCTCAAGCATGCCGTTCGATGTGGAGACGTGCAATGACGATCCCCCGACGCCGGAATTTGACAACGTACATGAGCGAGAGTTTTCCGCTTACCGACCAACCGACCAAAATACCACGATATCCCAAGACATCCCGTGCCGTTTTGCGAGAGCAATTGAACGTCTGAGGCAGCAACGAGTTTCCGATACGCTCTTCTTGTGTTCATCGGATTGCGATGTGGTGGTTGGTACCTGAAGCGAATACGATGCATTTTCAAGCGAACGTCTACGACGATCCCCCGATGCGTTCCGAATCCGATGGACCCTTTCCCAAGGCGGCGAAAGATGAAACGTGAGATCCGACCCGCTTTGTGAAACCTAACTACAACAACGCAATCTGCATGCCACCAAGTCCAAACGTGAAGGTGTGGTCCAGGCCAATACCCCACTGAATCAATGAAGGTTGCTGGGGACGATCGTATCCCGCGAAAAATCCTGTGCATTGGTTCGAACGGGCCAATCGAAGTTTCCGTGTGACCTACAAACGCTCCGATGCCCGCCTTGGAAACCATTCAGTGACCGCGCGACTCGCAAGCGGTGCTGATCCTAAATCCAAAGTGCTTGATAGCGATGCACCGAACGGTCCCAACTGAGGAGACGGTCGCGACTGTTCGGGCGGCAACCGGCGCGCAAAAGGGAACGGACTTGCAGAAGAGCTTTGTCGCTGAGTTGCCGATGGCCTCGAAGACAGAGAATCTCCATGAACTGGTGTTCCAAGTCAGTTCCTCTATCCCGAACGGCAGGCGCGACACGCCTTTTGACGAGCGATCGAATCAAGCCGAACGCAAAAAACGGCTCGATGTCGCTAATGATTTGCCGATTGCGGATTCGTGGCCGGCAATTCGAACGGTAAGCCACGCTGTCTTCAATCTCAAGCGAAATGCGAACGATTCGGTTCACACGGCCCTTGTTGCCACGGTAAGCGATCGTGACTGCTGACGGTTGCTGTCTCGCACCGACGTTTTGTCGACGGCGTTTAATGACTGTATGTCGGTAGTGCTGGCGCCTTCCCGTGTCGTTTTGGTTTCGCGACGCCCGTTTCAATCTGGGTGACGCCTCTCAGATTGGCTCGCGTCACTCGTCGTGCTACGGCGCCCGATGTTGACGAGCGATCTGGCAAGTATCGACACGGTCGTTTTCGAAAGACGGAAACGTTGACCGTGATGGAACCTCAGCTTGTTGATGCTCTAAATCCCGATCCGGCTCCGCGTACCAAGCGAACAACTTGTCGGTGGCGAGTTCGAATTCAGTCGCATCAGCACCCGATGCCAGCGTGTTTCTGGCCGGCGACACACGCCGCTTCCGTGAAAGACACCGAAACGATCCCTGGAACGCGGCTGCGAAGGGCGAGTCGAACTTGATGACAAATGGCGAAAACGTGACGGTTGGGCCCGGCTGAGCGAATTTGCACGACCGTGTGCGATCGTGACTGCTATCCCTGGTTCAACAACAGCGACTGAAGCGGGCACAACGATCGCATTCGGATGATGCAAAACTTTGAAAGCTGCAATCGATTGTTGCCGAAGCGGCCATCGACACGCTCGAATGAAGGCATTCAGCAACTCGAATCTCTGGGCTCACGGTGAAAGTTTTCTCGGCGCTCAAGACGACGGGTTCGCCAGCTCTGGGAATCAATCCTCCACCGCTGGCATGATCCGACGACAAAAGCGGCTCGCCGCCATGGATAATTGCGTTCGAAGGGACAGTGTCTGGTTTATGGTGCATCGGCGTCAAGACGCCGCCGCGATGAGTCGCCGCCAATGCGTCAATCCAGCGTGCGATGGATTCAGCGCTCGCCGTGGACGTGTCCGAATCAACCCTGGCATGGTCGCGAACCTTCGCAACATCCCCGCAGCATTCAAATCGCCCGTCGGAAGTGTGCGGCGTCCTGCGATCGCTCCGCGGTTTTTTGCACTCACCTACAACACAAAGCGCAATGTGTGACGCGACCGCAGCATGGCTTGCATCCGGTTCGTCGTCAGTCCCTATGCTGATGACTGGGTCAGCCTAACGTGTGCTGCAACGCAGCGGAACATGAACTGGGAACGCGAACAGAGCGAGCGTCGGCTGCGGTCAAAACGCTGAGCAGTTCACGCATCAACAAAGTTGCATGGGAAGGATGACCGCATGAATGATGCTCGAATCGATAATCGCGTCGTTGCGCGGAAAGTTTTTTCGTCAATGTTGTGGGCGGTGTCGCTAGGAGATAGCTCGCGAATCGGCAATTCGAATTTCGAAACAGAAGCTCGTTGCCCTCTATCCACTACGTAAACCCGTCGCTTGATTTCCGC
>Ga0163217_1024777_pt1 | contig 10162 bp, 5 predicted proteins | sample SynspAceP_FD_185933 | JGI IMG/M metagenome (GOLD analysis project Ga0163217, IMG submission 185933) | Saline lake microbial communities from Ace Lake in Antarctica - Synechococcus sp. Ace-P (PacBio error correction) | ecosystem: Environmental > Aquatic > Non-marine Saline and Alkaline > Saline ...
TATATGTGCACTTTGAAATAAGTATTTCACCTGTGTTGGCTAGATGGAAACTACATATATTTTAGATATGCTAACTATAGGAGAAAAAAACTAGACCCTTATTTAAGGTCTATCACAACACTCAATCGCTATTGAATCACGAGCACATCTTTTCCCTGGTACGATGTATAGGGACGGGACTTTATCTTTGAATGGTCTAATCACTTGGCTGGCAAGAGACGAGGATTAATCCGGGCCAAGCCCTAATTTATTCCGATGGGTTGCACACTTTTACTTTCGTTTTGATGCAGATTGGCAATTCCTTTATTGCGAAAAGCTAACGGCTTCCACACACAATAATGCCCACCGCGAGGTATATTGTCCAAAGCTACACAAGATTTTAAACATACTTCTCAATGGTAGGACTCAATGTCATCCCTGATTTGTTTTGGGATCCCTCTAATTTGAAATTGCGAGAAAAGGCAAGCATCCCTGAAGGGGTTTCTAGGGCTACCAATCATATTGGGGGGTTTGAATATATTTTGCTTGCTAACCTTCTTGCACAAATGGACTTATAATCCCCTTTCGTCTGGTGAAAGCGGGTTTTTTCTCTATTTTCTGTCTAGAACAAGCAACACACAATCAATACCAATGTCTGACTTCCCATTGCCTTTGCTATTTATGGCTTATCGGGCGGTGGTTACCTTCATCATGAGCTTATTCCCCGACTCTTTTTTTGAATAGCATTGAATTTCCTGAAAATTCTAACCAGTGTACTAGAAGGTAGACTATGGGCTGCGGAGGAGTTTTTAATTCTATTATCTCATATTGTCTATATTTTTGAATGAATTTTTGTGTATAATTTCAACCTTCAGTATGCCGCAAGGAGCCTTTTCTTTTTCAAACAGATACATGGAATATCAAGTGATTTCGAGCCAGGTTTTTTTGTATGCAAAAGTGATGGCAATTGCTTTTATTTTATATTCTGTATTGACACTTGTTTGATGAATATGCGATTCGCGGTTAATCTGATTGGTTATGGTCCCTCTTCTCTATTCTTGAGAAGTCTTCTGGTCTATTGAAGAACGAAACTCTTTATCATCTGTTCCTATGCTGCTTATGGGCGGTCTTTAATTTTATTGTTGGTCGGGATTTATTTTAATTCTTTCAATTCTGGTTTAAGGATCATGTCATAAAATACGCTATACATTTTGGATTACACTAAAATAAGCCCAGAAACTTTTGCGCTTGGAGCTTAGCGGTATAAGTAATATCGAGTAATCTTACTTTAATTGTTCCAATTTGGTGGATCTTTAGGTGTGGGATTGAGTACCTCTCAACCAACCCTAGCTAGCATATTTTAGTCAACGTGGTTATGTAAACGGAGGGGAGGAAACTCTGCTATTATTCCTTTAGAACAAGAATATTATCACTCTATCCCTTAAATCAAACAGGAAAATATATTTTCTATATTAATATCATTCAGGTTTTGAGCGATTAAGCTAATGGAAGGATTTCTTACCTGGATTTAGGTAGACCAATCCTTAACTTTTTGCAAAAAATAGCTTTTGATATGGAAATTCGTCATAGCCCATATTGGGGTCGATTTTAGAAAAAGACACGATTACAGAAATTTATCCCACACTCTTTAAACTGAGTTAAGTAAATTTTGTTCGATTGAGATCATTCCTTTCTTAGATCGTTGACTGTAAGTTATCAGGATTGAAACCATTAGATACCTGAGGACTTTTTAGTAGACAACCTTGTCATAGTCTTCAAAAAGGCACTTGTTTGTGTCAACGATAAAGCTTAGCACCAATTCCGTGAATTTCGAAAAATTTACTAGTCATCTTTTATTTTTCTAATTTGCCAGTATCACTGATTTGCTCAGTCTTCTCTTTCCTAAACAAAGACCGAAAGCAGGCAAGAGAAAGAATCAAAAAGGAACAAGATATTTTATATTGAAGTGAAAAAAATCTAGTTCCTTGGGGCGAACTGAAAAAAGGGTACTTCTATTTTTCAGAAGGCATTAGAAGTTTTTCGCCAGACATGAACCCGCCATTCAACTATAAACTTGCAGAAGTCCCTTGGTCAAAGCGAATTGACCCCTACTAAAGCTTTACCTTTTTGGCGATTAAAGCCCAGCAACCTGACGGTGAGAAATAAAAGTATTACTCCCTGATGCTGCTGAAAATCTACACCAGTTCCCTGAAACAGCCTCTCAAAAGCTGCAAGAAATTTTAAGATCGACTTACCTCAGACGGGGAACATCAACAATATAATTTAGATCTAGCTTCTATCTACCTGACTGCCAATGAACTTGACAAAAGCAACGGTAAGTACTCGATCGGCAGAGGAGTATTAAATGGCGTCATGGAACCGGTTCAGCGGGTCCAAAAACAACGTATCCTACCTCAAAACAACAAACTTGACCTTCGCTATCCAACGAAGGCGAAAAGCTATTGACGCAAAAACCCGGAATCCTCGTATCGTGTGGCCTGGTGGAAATCCTAATACAAACACAATAAAATAGATCAGCACTAGCTTGGTATCGAAAGAAATCCAGAATACCCCGTAACCAGCCCGAGCTCCAGAGGCAGACCTCAATTCACTTCCTGAAAGAAAAAGGAAGAAACCCAAGAATCTATCGATTCTATATCAAGCTTTTTCTAGCTCAGACCGATTGAACCCAGAAGTCAAGAGTCACCGAGCAAATATATTCATTTAACTACATAAATGAAGTAAAAACTCAAGAGCAGAGAATCAATTATAGACGCATTGGAAAGACTTAATGATTGAAAGACCTATATCACCTGAAAACGCATACACAGAGATTTATGTGCCTGCGTCATTATGGGCGAGAGACGAGAAAGTGAGTCAAATCAAATGACCAGAAACGACACACGGGGACATTAGGAATTAACTTTTCATAAGACACACTTCAAACTAAAACCCATAAAAGGAGATGCTTACTTTACTTGTATACAAGTAATTTTAAGTGCCTCTTTTCGAGGTGATGACACTTGAGATATGATAAAAGATGTGGTAGAAAGTTACTGTAAATATGGGAGTTAGAGGCGAATCCGCCTCAGAAGCGAGTTGTTGAGTTTATTAATTGAATGGGTTGTGGGTGAAATCCGCTCCGAAAAAAAATAGGACAGCGTTCGAGCAGTAGTTTCTCTTGAAAAAGCATTGGAACTTATATGACGGATGCGAAACCCTCAATTTGGCATCAAGGTGCCTAAACGGTCCGTTTGAGGGCAATCTCTTTTAATACTAACCTTTGAGGAGAGAAGAGAAAAGCTTTTGAGCAATTTGAAATTAGCCCATTGAAGCTCAAATCCAAATGATGAAGCAAGTCCCTGAATAACTATGCCTTAATTTTTCTTCCTTTGGAAAATTAGATCTAAGGAAAAGAGAGTCAACAAAATGGCTTGAAAAAGTAGTCATTAAGTTCCAAACAATGCACTTTTCCTTGACTACATATGCATGGATTCTGTTCCATTGAAAGAATTATGAGCAAGCCAAAAAGTATACAATGGACTTAGGCGAGTTTAATACATGAAAGACTGAAATGGAGCCAAGTGGCGTTTATTTTTATTTTTGGGTTTTTAAGAAAAAGAAAAAGAGAAAGCATAAAAAAATGGGGGGAAGAAAACAAATAAAGCCTTTTTGTTTTTTTTTTAGTAAAATAAAAAGAAAAACAATCAATTAAGGTCTCTAACTAAATAATGGAAGGCAATTAGCTTTTGGAAGAAGAAGCTGATATCCACACACCTGAAGGGTCAAAAAACTTATCGGCGTAAGATTAAAGAAGGAAAATATCTATGAATAGAAATTTTTAGGGGACTGTAATTTTTTATTAATGTTGAGGGGGTTAAGAGTTTACTATCCTGTTCCAAAAGAGTAATCCCTTACCAGGCGATGGGAAAAATGGGGATTTTAGTCCACTATATGCTTCCTATCAATTATTTGAAACGCCAAGGCGAAAAATTGTAATCGAAGAAGAGTCAGGAAAAATCAACCCGAGGAAGTCTAGTCTTAGAGTAAAAGACAGCGTATTATGGTTTAAACCGTTTCCCCTGGTTATGGGAATGGAAGCGGTTCGTGGGTTGAATCACCCAAGATAAAATTATTGATTAAAGATCGAATTGGAAAAGAAGATGTCAATCTCTCCGTTAAAGAGTTTGATTCAGTATTTGGTTTAAAGTTATCCCTTGGAATTCTTTTCCAAAATCTCTTTGGGCAAATCCGACCCGCCGCATCCCAATCGATTTAATGAACCATTGGTCCGTGTAGGAAAAGTATTTGAGTGACTCAGTGGCGAAATCAACAGTTCGTTATTTCAGTAAGGTGCAAGAAATCATGGTAAAGTGATCGAGTCAAGTAAGTAGAGCTGTCCCCCCCCCACTTTGATGATCGTGGTTCTTTTGCTGCAAAGCTTTTCGCGGATTTCAGGAAAGTAGATTCTCAGCCTTTATCCAATTGCTGTGTCGAAATCAAATTAGCCCTACTCAACTTCCAGGAGGAGAAAGCCAAATACAATAATCAATATCGAATGGACTAGCCATTGAGCCTTTCTGATCGTGTGAATATATTTCCCTTCAAATTCTATAATCTAATGTTTCCGCAAAGTTTATTCTAGTTGCATTTTTTTATAGCTGGATGTTCTCGCGCTTTTAATGGAGGAGAATTAAGTGGCTCAAACAAGAGAGAGTCTAGAGAAGCACTCGAGCGCTGGAGAAAGCTTGAGGTTCAGGAACGCTCAAAGAGTTATGAGAAATGCCAAATCTTACGTAAGACAACAAGCAATGTAAAAACAGCACGATCGGTCGAAATTTAAATGCCATCACCCAGACAATTTCAAACCCAACCCGGCTGGTAAATACCTAGATCCGTGAAGTTGAAATTGATTAATCAGAAATTAATTGAGACTGAATCGATGAGAGTATAGCTCTGTCGGAAGCTAGAGGATGAAAGATTCGATATTTAAGACGAGAATAATAAGAGTCCGACCACCTGATCTACAATGCGTCAAAACTTGAATCGAGTCTTTCGAGTTGTGGCCTTTGTACTTCAGTTTCTGCGTAACTTTAATTCATTGTCAACGCTCGTCTCAATGTAATCTTGAGCAAGTATACCGATAGTGAGATAAAGCAGCTTAGCAATTCTACAAATCGGAAAACTAAGATTCAGCCGGCAAGCTGCAGACCAGCGGAATCACGCGTTCTAAGATCAGTCGAAAATCCGAAAAATGTCAAGATGATGATATTGTCTTGATAAATAATATAAGATTCAGGCAAAGTACTAGAATGTCCTCGAGAGCATAGCGCAGCAGAGGAGTAAGTCATACCATCACTCTCGAGGCAGAGGAATCTGAGAGTAGTCAAATAGGTCAAAATTCTTAACATGCCACCAAAAAATGCACAAAGATCAATTGATCGCGAGAAGTGGAAGTTCACGGCAAGTGAATCCGAAAGTGATGGAGGATCAAACGTGCTGAGGACTCATGCGGCTTATAAAAGAATAATAGTACGACACGAATCCGCTGGAACCAGTAATGCGCAATGACGCCTGAGGCTGCGGCACTCTCAAGCTTCATACGCAGGAAATAAAGCAGATTACATGGCCCAGTGGAAACGGGATCAATCGCTTCAGCGCTACGGAACCTATCCTCACCCAACGGCTTGAAAAGGAATCACAAATGGAGAAGGATGGGTAATCGATTATTCGGAACTCAGCCCAACTCGAATGTGAGGTCTGTTTTCGTATTGGAACGGTAACCAAAATCACGAAGACCATGCCAGGTTATGGAGGGACAGTCATCCATCAAGCATGGGGGAGTAATTATACATGTATAGTAAGCTTAAAACCATCTCTGTAAAATCAGGTCAAAAAGTAGGGAAAGTGCAAAAAGAATGTTATGGAAAAGTAGCTACAGGTCCCTGGATGGAGAGGCTGAGGTACATTTTCAAAACTTGGAAAGGACTCACTGTAATGTGACCGGAGTACTTGGATTAATTCTCCAATAGCAATAACGAATTCGTAATATTTAAATAAAAAAGAAGATTCTGCTTTGGGGCGATAGCGCAACGACAGTTCTATGCTTTTGTTATCTCATTTACCTTAAAAACAACCAATTAAATGTCCAACATTAGGTTTTGATTCAAAATATGGGTCCCGGCTTCAATGAATCTTGATCGTTTTGGTCATCCTCCTTTTGTTTCGGTGCTTAAAGAATCCCTGAACTTGGCCAAAAGGCTAGGCCGCGGATTAAGGAATTCAAGAGATGCCACCAAGGATATTCCAGAACGATCTTGAAGAAGGTATGAAAGACAAGAAAAAATAATCCTTTTAAGCCCAATTCCATTGGAAAAGATTTAGTTCTTTCGACCGAAATCAAAAAATCGCTCGAAAAATAATGACACAGTTGTAAAAGCTATTGTCTTTTATATTATTTCATAAGAGTGCAGACGAAGCGCGACACACTCAGACGTCGGCTTCGTCGAAGATGTTATGAGCCTATATGCTCTGCTTTTAGTTCAGGCGGCAAATAATCAATGATATATGACACAAGATCGCCTCAGTGTGAGACGACGCTGGCAATTAAGCTCGGAATCGTTTATATAGGGAGAAATTACGATTAGAGAAGTCCTCTCTTATCACATTATAGGACCAATGGAATGCCACAGAAACTGACTATGCTATCACAAATCAATTGAAAGAGCTTTCAGTCCCAAATCACAACTATCTGCTATTGGCAGGTCTCATCGCTGAGGAATGCTATAATTTTTAGGAAGATTGAACATTGTGATGAGGTTTTGGAATGGGCCAGGTTTCCAATGAAATTCCGCTCACCGGGATAAGTACTTTGTAACGCTGCCGATGAGTCCTATGAGTTCACTAGTGGCTCTTCTGGAAGGGTCAGCTGTGGCAGTGCAAAGCAATTTATGTCAGCCATTTCACTGGGAAACAAGGACACCGAGTGGCTCTGTTAGACCAGCCTGCGCTCTCACAGGATCATTGGAATGAAAGCCAACGCTATTCGAAGAGTTTCCCGAAGGGGCTTTATCGCTTACGCAATCTTCTTTTGGATGCAATTGGTGTATTTTCGCACTACTATTCGAGACATATGCTTTTTGATTATGGAAATCATGGCAGGTCAATGATGAATTGATAGCAACGTCTCTAGAAAAGCCAGTATTACATTACAGCGAACTTTTGATTTTGGATAAAAAGCCCAAAGTCCGCTTACCTGAAAGAAAACCCTAAGAGTCTCCTGCTCTCCAAGCTGAAATCAAAAACGAAGCACGGCTAGGGATTTTGGGAAAAGTTGAAAAACAAGGTCATGAAGTACCACGGAAGTGAAGCTTTCACTTTAAAATCACATTTTACCTACCTACCTACAATTCTGACTACAGCAGAAGCAAGCTCCAACTTGTCGAGATTTGGATGGGTAAAATTTGGTTTACCGCACCTCCAATGCATACATCTGGAAAAGCATGTACAAAACTGCACACGTAGCGAGGCATTTGGTGAGGAAAGTCAAAACGAAGAATAATGTTGGGTACTTTTGTACTCAGCGCCAGCACTATTATGATGCGTATTTCACTAAGGCTAGGCACAAAAAGTCAGAAGACTAATAAAGGGATTTTACAAGAAAATCTTTTGTCAGATTTTGACTACTTATCATGCCACGACTCCATCCCTCGGCGTTCAAATTTGGCGAGCAATAGTAATGATCCTGTGGGCCATGTATTTAGAAGACTTATTTACAGTTCAAGCTTTCCCGTAATCCGGTGTACCAGCCCCCATTTTTCTCGATTCCAAATGAAAAGAGATGAAGATGGAATGCCACAATTGGTTTGCACGGTAATCTCAAACTCCTTCAGGAAGCAGAGACTTTTATTGCTTTTTTCTTAGAGTAACTATCTAACTAATACTAACTCATCTGAAAAGAATGAAAAACACACACTACTCAGTTTCAATTCCTACTGTAATTAATACGCATAGTTTTGAATTCCACTGATAAAAAGGCTTTTTCTTCAAGGAACGAACAGACGGTAGCTGCATAGAATTTATTGGAAGACGAGATGTTACCTAATTATCAGTACGAGTATATTCGCTGACTTCACCTACGTTAAGAAAATTGACAAGCGGGTGAACGAGCAATGGACTTGAGAATGTCTTTTGAAATTAAACGATCGATTTTTTCATTTTATTCAGAATATTTCACCGTTCGAATGGGAACCTATACCAAAAGGTCATGGCTCTGAAACGATATTGTTTTTTTCTTTGTTTCGACGAGACCGAGTGGGGCTAAATATGAAGAAGTGCCTTGAAATCAAATACCTTTCTATTATCCGAATCAGGATTAAGAGCCCTCAAATCGCGTTCTCGAGTTGGAGGCAATGGGTCTTTGGCAGTTTATGCCCCGCTACAGGCGGAATGGTAATGGAATTGCGAATCAAACTCGATGTCGACAGAGGAAAGGACTCGGATGGATCCAGATCATTCGACAAGAGTCCGCAAGCAAAATATCTAAAGTCTCTATATCGGATGTTTTGGAGATTGGGAAGTAGCGGATGTCCGCCTACAATTGCGGTCCTGGAAATGTCAGAAAGGCAATTCGGAGATCTGGGAGGAAAGACAAACATTCTGGTGAAATCTACAATTAACCTTCAAAGAAAACCAGAAGTACATTCCGACATTCCAAGCCATGCTTTATGTATTGAATCATTTGGAGAGATCATAATTTCTCATTTGGAAGAACCTAACTTATGCCATAGCTCAATGAAAAAATTAGGTTTTTTAACGAGAGCTTTCGATTAAGCAAATTGGCTGAACTGACTAATTGTGCGTCGGCGGCCAGAAAGAATGAATCCAGAACTATCAGAATAAAAAGTACCACGACAGCAAATCGCTATGGCTAAAGAATTCACTAAAAGTAAAGTCAGAGTATGGTCAAAAGCAAACTTAGCATGGTTAATAATTATTATCAAGTCCAACTAGTCAACTATTGCAGGTAATAGATGAGGCCTGAAAATAATTTCAAAACCTGCTTAGCGGCGATGTACCAACTAGAGTCATCACTTTTCCATATAAGTTATTCCGTCATTTATTACAAGTAAGATCAAGAGTGATGTATTAGGGATCATCAGCAAAGTTAGCAGAAATAGGGTACACAGATCCAATAAAGATGACAGCCTCTCGAATAGGATGGAGATACCTTTCTTGACCAATCTGAATGTAAGAGGGCGTAGGTTTGTGTTGCTTCGTAACATCCGATGAGGTTAGTTGTTATTAAATCCTCATCAGGATTCGTTTTTTTATTAGTGTCACAAGTCAAAATCCACCGCGGTGATTTTTTCTATGGAAATAATCCACTAGTGAATCTCCAACTTGTTACGAATATAAAAGTGTTCTCTTCCACCAGAGGATTTTTGGGTCGGCCTTACATGAGATCGCTCAAGTGAGCACAAAACTCTGGTGGAAAGAACATCTTATATCTGTAGCAAGCCTGGAGATTCACTATGGAATTGATTGGTTACCAGAAAAAACCGGCCGGTATTGACTGTAGGTTAATCTAAATAATACGGCTTAAATAACCGTGCATACAATACGAAAAGCCTGGTCCGATTAATCATCTAGCTTAATCTACTTTTTTTCAATTGTTAATTTTTTTTAACTAATCCCCAATTATCCTTACACTTGGCTTGCAAAGGGTTTAATGTATTTTTTTATGTCTTAATTTGTCCTAGAAGAGCACTTTCATTCAATGAAACTTTATTGAGCATCATTTATTTTCTTAGTCGTCCTTTGTTTAGTCATGGTAGCAGTTTGTGCTCTCAAACGTGACTCTTCTTTCTGAATAGTACTCATTACCCCTAGAGGCCAGAGGCTCTATTCGGGGAAATCATCATGGTCAAGTAATGATTCTGTGAAATGGTCGTCCTGTTGGGCTGTATCAGCTTAGAACAATTTTTGCATACAGACTTCCAGGAAATGTTCCGTTTCAGAGTCCAATTCAAGTGAATTATCTTCGTTGGATTCCTGTCCCAAGAGGCTCATGTACAATGCGAATTGCCCAAAATGTCTACTAACCTGATTTATGTGACGACCTTTGATGACAAGAGAAGGGGCATCAAGCCAGTATATGCACATTTCTCAAAGAAATCAAGAA